>LXNI01000556.1_pt1 | contig 41686 bp, 44 predicted proteins | sample 809091 | NCBI WGS metagenome assembly LXNI01 (sample SAMN04870527, study PRJNA318959) | sponge metagenome | biome: 01000161; feature: marine sponge reef; material: water | host: Sarcotragus foetidus | place: Greece: Milos, Mediterranean Sea | collected 2013-05-29 | depth 5-7 m
AGTGTGGTCTGAAAATCAACGCCGATCTCAACGCCAGCATCAACATTGCTAAACGAGCGCTAGAGAAGTGCCCGCAGACAGATAGGGATCAGTACCGAATTGACATGGCCTCTGGTAGTGGGGCATCTGGGCGTGGGAGGAGCGTTCTCACTCGAGACTCCAACGATCCGCCAACTTACGTTTTGGGATTAACCTAATGTCAAAATACAGCACTACCCCAACGTATGAAGAGGACTATCGCCTCTCCATAGAGAATCCTGTAGCGTTTTGGCAGCAAAGGCAAGGTGAAATCGAATGGTTCGAAACCCCGTCGACGATCTTGAGTCAAGACGTCAATGGCAGTTGGCGATGGTACGAAGACGGTACGCTAAATAGCTGCTGGTTAGCGGTAGATCGTCACATTGCCGCTGGTAGGGGCGACACCCCAGCACTAATTTACGACTCACCAGCTACTGAGTCTGTCACCACACTCACCTATAGCGAATTAGGTGAGCGAATCCGCAAAGTAGCTGGTGGCTTACGAGATTTAGGTGTAGGAAAGGGTGATCGGGTGGTCATCTATCTGCCCATGATCCCTGAAGCCGTAATCGCCATGCTTGCTTGCGCTAGATTAGGCGCGATTCACTCCGTAGTGTTTGGTGGCTTTGCGGCAAAAGAACTGGCTCTAAGAATCGATGACGCCGAACCGAGTGTGTTGTTGACAGCTTCTTGTGGGATTGAGTTCGAGAAAGTGATCGCGTATAAGCCACTGGTGGACGAGGCGTTATCGCTTGCGACGCATGACGTTAAAAGTGTGGTGGTTAAGCAACGGGAACAATGCGAGGCGCAAATTACGTCTAGTCGCGATCTAGACTGGGATGAATGGGAGGCTAGCGCATCTGAAGCTGAAGTGGTGGAAGTGGGTGCTCTGGATCCACTTTACATTCTCTATACGTCTGGTACGACCGGTCGACCGAAAGGTGTCGTACGCGACAACGGCGGTCACGCGGTAGCGCTGACGTACAGCATGAACGCAGTGTATGGCGTTAATACCGGAGACGTTTTCTGGGCGGCCTCAGACGTGGGTTGGGTGGTAGGTCATTCGTATATCGTCTATGGACCGCTATTCAAAGGCTGCACAACGATCCTGTTTGAAGGAAAACCAGTTCGAACACCCGATGCGGGTACGTTTTGGCGAGTCATTGCAGATCACGGTGTAAAAACTTTCTTCGTTGCGCCCACCGCGTTTCGAGCGATAAAAAAAGAAGATCCTCAATGTTCTCTACTTAAACAGTACGACGTTTCTTCGTTAGAGTATCTCTTCGTTGCGGGCGAGCGTTGCGACGCACCGACATGGCATTGGCTCAACGATCATGTAAGTGCGCCAGTCATCGACCATTGGTGGCAAACAGAGACGGGTTGGTCGATCTGCGCCAATATGGCAGGATATGGACTCAAGCCAATGAAACCAGGATCCTTGACCTTACCAGTTCCAGGATACGATGTAAAAATCCTTACGGACGAGGGTGAAGAAGCACCGCCAAATACGGACGGAAACGTTGTCATATCACCACCTTTGCCTCCGGGCACTCTCCCAACGGTATGGCGTGACCATAAACGCTTCGAGGAGTCGTACTGGACCGAATTCGCGGGTTACTACGCGACGGGAGACGGAGGATTCCGAGACGAGGATGGCTACGTTTATGTTATGGGTCGGACCGACGACGTGATGAACGTTGCGGGACATCGCCTATCCACCGGCCAAATCGAAGAAGCAGTTGCTTCACACCCCGCTATTGCTGAATGTGCCGTAGTTGGTGTTCGCGATCTCGAGAAAGGTCAGGTACCGATTGGGTTGGTGCTCCTCAAGGACGGTATGAACATCTCACCCGAAGACTTGCAGGCTGAACTAATTCAGATTGTCCGAAAAGACGTTGGCCCGTTTACCAACTTCAAACGATGCGTTATCGTGAATCGACTTCCTAAGACACGGTCGGGCAAAATCTTGCGTCAGGTCATTCGAAAGATGGTGGATGGTGATGCGTACACGATGCCTTCGACGATCGATGATCCAGATATTTTGACAGAGATTCGCGAGGACTTGACCGAAGCTGGATTAATGGGTGCCTAAATTTGAGTGATTCATATGTGGACGTAAATCGAGACGGTTTCGTTGCGACCCTTACGTTAGTAAATCCGCCCCGCCACACGATAAATGCGGCTGGCGCGGAAGAATTGCTGGTCGCGTTGGAGTCGTTAGATTCGCAATCTGACATTCGAGTCGTAGTTCTAACGGGCGGCTCAAATGAGATTTTCGTTCGCCATTACGAAGTCGACGAGTTAGCGACATCGGCTGAACGTCAGATTCGTGAAGGAGGAGCCGCTCAAACTCGATCCAGAGGCGTGAGCCACGCTGGACGTCCTCGTGGCCTCAGAGGCGCGATGGATTTGCTCGAGTCGATGGATGCAATCACGATCGCAGCTATAAACGGCATGGCCATGGGCGGTGGACTCGAACTCGCATTAGCTTGTGATTTCCGACTTGCTCGAGCAGGTGACTTCCGACTGGGTTTGCCCGAGACCGGTGTGGGTATCCTGCCGGGCGGTGGGGGTACGCAGAGATTCGCACGCTTGCTTGGCGTCGCGAAGGCTCTCGACTTGATTCTCCATGGGACTGTATTCACACCAGATATCGCGCATGAGCTTGGGATCGTTAGCCGCGTTCTTTCGAATAATCTATCGACTTACAGGGAAGAAGTCTCGACCTTCGCGCAAACACTTGCGAAGCGTGCGCCAAAGGCGTTAGCGAATTCGAAGCGAGCCATTCGTGAAGGCGTCGATCTCCCGTTGAAGGAAGGTCTGCGCCGCGAAGCCGAGTTATTCGGTGAACTAATGCGAACCGAAGACGCCGCCAAAGCACTTCGCGCAGCGTTTGAGGGGAAACCAATCCCAGAATTCGAAGGGCGTTAGGTTCCGTGGTGCAGGATCACGTAGCGAGAGCATGAAGGATCGATTGAAGGTTGGAATCGAAGTCGGAGGTCGGTTGTGCTTGCGCCGATTTCTCTTAATTGCATTCATACTCATAGCATTCGTTTCGACCTCGCGAGAAAGCAGTTATCCACTTGACAATGGGCAGACGATAGATTTCGATGCCGTTGTCGGACAGTGGGTCATCATTGCGTATTGGGCGAGTTGGTGTGGACCATGTCGCGAAGAAATACGGCTTTTGAATGAGATTCACAGTGAACGGACCAAACTCAATGTGATCGTGCTAGGTATGAATTTCGACGGTGTACAGGGAGAGGAATTGGCTTCGCAGAAAGCCGGGTTCGGTGCTGAATTCCCCGACTTACTTACCGACCCACGAGCGCGATGGGATGAATCCCGGCCGGACTTCATCCCCCGAACCTTAGTAGTCGACACCGAGGGGGAATTGAGCGCCGTCATAGTAGGCTCTACAACACGTAGAGAGATTCTTGGGAAGATCGCTAATTAGTTTGTAGGAAATGACACAGATTCGCCAGTTAAAACGACCGCGCTCCGATCAGTTACAGCGAGCACGCCAGCAACTATTGAAGGACGGATACTGCCTCGTCGATGGATTATTACCTGTGGGGTCTATCGAACGACTCCGCGAATGGTCAGATGACTGGTTGGCGCGTACGGAGCATCCTTCCCAATGGAAATATCAGGGCTCGGACGTCAAAATCAATAGCATCCGAAATCGTTCCAAGCGTTCACCTGACCTGCCGCAGGATGAGGTCGTTGATTTCCTGATAGAACATCCCAGCGCGATCATGTCGAGTCTAGGGCTCGGAGACTTTAAAGCTGGTGGCGTGTTTCAGATTATTTCAAAGCCACCCGACGCACCGGCGTTGTATTGGCATCAAGACTGGGCACGGTGGGACGATCCAATCAGTATGTCGCCTTGGCCTCAGCAGGTTTTTCTGAACTGGTACTTGACCGATACGCATGTCGAAAACGGCTGTATCCGCGTGATTCCCGGCAGCCACTTAAAACGATTTGAACTGCATGACCATCTGGTACAAGCACATGAAGCTGGTGGCTACAACATTAAAGAGACGAACGAGTGGATGTTTATTGACCATCCAGATGCCGTAGACATCCCTGTAAAGACGGGTCAATTACTGATTGGTGATGCACGTCTCTTGCACGGGACACATCCAAACCGATCGATGACGCGGCGCACGGTGCTCTTAGGATGGTTTTATCGGAAGTCGAATGTCGCGCCGATGGACTGGGATCGCGAGATACCACAAGAAATCGTTGAACGTGATCCTGAAACGCCGTTTCGTTTCAATCGGGAACCCGGTAAGTATCTGCGTCAATAATGTGAGCATCGGATCACTTTGTGAGGAATCGACTGATGAATGATTCAATCGAATCTTCGACCGAGAGTGTAAGCTCAGACTACAACGTCGGTCATCCAACCACCAAGCCAATTGCGGAAGATATCGAGTTTCTACCAAGCACGATCGCTTCAGAAGCAGTTGGATCGAGTCAATCCAGCAAGTTAGAGCCGAATGACGTTGAGTTCTTCAAGATACACGGGTATCTGATAAAGCGAGGGCTTCTTTCGGACCAAACAGATGCATTTCAACGGGCGATAGATCAATTTTGGCTAAATGTACCCAATCACGGTTTGCGGCAAAACGATCCTGGATCTTGGCTCGACAACCCGCAGTCGCATTGGCGACAAGAAGACCACATGCGTGTCGGTTCCTTGTTAGGCACCAACTGGAAAATGCGTTCACGAGGCGAGAATGGAATAGGCACAGAGAGCTTTCTTGTTGACCAACTAGCGAACCATCCGAAGATGCTTAGGTTAGCGAGTGAATTTCTCGGCGCAACGATAAAGCGGGTGCAACGAGTGCGAGGGATTTACGGTGTATTTCCAATCGCTAATCGAAGTCACGACCGAATGTATCCACATGGTGATTACATGGCTTCGCAACTGTCCGCGATGGTTCTGATATGTGACGTTCCTCCACGTTGCGGCGGCTTCACGGTATGGCCTGGTTCACATCGACGTATGCATTTGAGCTGGGATCGTGTTAGCGGAAGCACGATTTCTGGCGAACGCATTGAGATGTACCCTCGCGAGCGGGATCGTCTCCTGCGGGAAACTGCACCCGTGGAGTTTACAGGTTCAGCAGGTGACGTGATCTGGTGGCACCCGCGGCTTATTCACTCAGCAGGTGTGAACTACTCGGCGGAAACAGACACACCGATGGTTCGAATTCTCACACCCATCGACTATCAACGGGCGGGAGCAACATACGTGGATGACCTGGAATATGGCCCGGGACCTAAATACCAGTGGTGGGTTGATACACGTAATGTTGTTGAAGATGTCCCGTCCACCCCGGAAAATCTCTGGCGAGTATGGGGATTTAGTTAGTACGTTGATACCATCGGTATGAGAAATGAGATGTTTTTCGAAGTCGTTGACACGACGGCGTTGTTCAAGAATCGGTACGGGATGCTCGATGGTTAGCCTTACTACCGATAGCCTCTAAAGCGATCTGTACATTCTTAGAGGAACGTTCGTTCTCAACCGTTTGGGTTCAAGGCTAAGCGATGTGCGCAATTTTGTGAATTACCCGCAATAACGCAAAGGGTGTGACTCAATGGATTGACCGTGTTGACCGTACATTGGTTTGTGAACTCAATCTCTACGACATTGGATCGTAGAAAAGCATTGAAATTGGCATATTTCTATGTGTCGAGTGGACAAATCTTTACCTTCTAAAATACCGAAAGACTCGTTCGCGTTCGCGCATGTGAAACCCGTGTGCACTTGCGCGTCTAAAACGCATTACCACCAATAGCACTTTATGGCCGAAGACGAAGAAGCAGTCACTGCCGATCCTCACACGATATTAGTCGTTGATGACGAACCTGATCTAGAAGCGCTTGTGCGCCAGCGCATGCGACGCGAGATTCGTCGCGGTGTATATCAGTTTGAGTTCGCTGGCAACGGCGAAGAAGCGCTAGAGGTTCTGAAGAGTAATGACGCTATCGACATCGTCCTAACAGACATCAACATGCCGCGCATGGACGGTTTAGAGTTGCTGTCCCGCGTGGGCAAATTGGACCAAGAGTTACGTTCTGTTGTGGTGTCCGCATACGGCGATATGAAGAACATCCGCCAAGCTATGAATCTGGGCGCGTTTGATTTCGTTGTAAAGCCCGTTGACTTTAACGATCTGCGCGTGACGATCGACAGAACTATTAAGAATTTGATGTCCTGGCGCGAAGCAATGGATGCACGCAATCGGCTGGTTTCGATCGAAAACGAGCTCGGTGTAGCTAAGTCCATGCAACAAAGCATCCTACCGACGAGTTTTGTTTCTGCAGAAAACCATCGCCTGTATGCCAATATGGTTGCGGCACGTGAGGTAGGTGGCGATTTCTACGACTTTTATGTTCTTCCAGACGGTCGAATCGGTTTAGCTATCGCCGACGTATCAGGAAAAGGTGTTCCCGCCGCGTTATTCATGATGGTCAGTCGCACGTTGCTTAAAAGCGCAGCTGCTCAGGGATCAGACCCGGCGGACGTGATTAGAACCGTCAACGATATTTTGTGCGCAGATAACGATTCGATGATGTTCGTGACAATGATCTATGCCATTTACGATCCCAACACGCACATGCTGAGTTACTGCAATGGGGGACACAATCCGATGATGGTTGTACATCGAGATGGTAGTTCAGAATTATCTGACCCACACGACGGCGTTGCCCTAGGAGTGGCTAGTGATTATCAGTACACGAGTCACCAAATGGAACTTCGGGTTGGAGATACGTTAGTTTTCTATACAGATGGTGTTAATGAGGCAGAAAACAGAAACGAGGAGTTATTCGGTATGGAGCGTTTTAGCGACATATTCGAGCGTGGCTATAGCGATGCACGGGCAGCTAGTGAAGCAGTTTTCGACGGCGTTCATTCATTCGTTGGCGATCATCTTCAGTCCGATGACATTACGTGTCTGACACTTTGTGTGGGTCCTAACAACTAATCACTCGACATCGAACGCACTCCAAACGTAACGAAGTTCGTCAGATAGCGACGTTAAGTACTTAGGTGGGTACGGTGACATACCCTAGCTGTGCCGTAAACGCACACAGTCCATTCAAAACAACCAGGAAAACAAACGCATGAAACCAGTTTGTCTCGTGATAGGTGCGGGTGCAGGTATTGGTGGCACGGTTGGTAAGCGATTCGCTCGAGAGGGTTATCACGCTGTATTGTGTCGACGTAGCGATGTAGCCGGACTTGAGAAACTCGTCGGGGACATCACTAGCGCCGGCGGAAGCGCGACTGGCTTCATCATGAACGCTGTTGGTGAAGACACGATCGAATCGCGCGTATCCGCTGTTGAGGCCGACATCGGTCCCATTGAGGTGGCGATCTACAACTTAGGTGCACAGATCGGTAATCGGTCTCTTGATGCAACAGACAAGAGAGCCTTCGAAATGGGATGGCGACTCGGAGCCTTCGGCTTGTTTCGACTTGCACAGTCGGTTGCACCAGGGATGGTCGACCGAGGTCGGGGTACGATCATCGTTACTTCAGCGACTGCGGCGGTGCGTGGAAATGCGGGACAACACTCCCACGCTGCCGCCATGGGCGGACGCCGAATGTTGTGTCAAACGCTAAATGCTGAACTTTCGCCGAAGGGCATTCATATTGCTCACGTTGTCGTAGACGGAGCCGTGGACGCTCCCGATACGCTTGGAAAAATGCTAGGGCCGGAACGCTACCGTCAATTGAGAGAAACAAAAGGAGCCGCTGATGGGCTCATGTTGCCGGAAAAGATCGCGGATACGTACTGGCACCTGGCTAACCAGCACAGGACGGTATGGACCCACGAAATGGATCTCCGATCGTGGTCTGACCTTCCGTGGTGGAACCACTGAACGTAAGATGGATCGTCGACAGTAATTACGCGTCTAAGATCGTCGTAGCACGATGTCGGGCTAAACGGGGGCACGGCGTCACGAACGGTTAGCTAGTGAGATTACCTCAGCGTTTAGCCAACGCTCGAAGTTCTAGGAGGCAGTAACTTTTGCTACCGCGTCAGTACGGTTCTCACAGACATCCAGAATACGATCGAAACCTGCGATCTGGAATATCTCGTTAATCGTAGGCCGTAAGCTACAAATTGCCAGGTTCGCTTTTCGCGACTGTAAACGCTTCGCGGTCATGAGGATGCTGCGAAGACCAGCACTACTCATGTAAGCCAGACCTGCCAGATCTAGGACTACAGCGCTAACGGATTCCTCGATAACCTCGTCGAGCGAGCTATCAAAGGACTGCGCATTTGTTCCGTCCACGCGTCCGGACACTGACACAACCAGCGCATCGCCATCGCGATCGCTCTCTAAGTCAAATCCTTGTGAAATGCGAAAGTACTCCGGGATTAAAGCAATAAGGGCGAATTTCTAGAAATCAAACGAACTGATCAAGAAATGCGGTTAGTTGTTTCTTCGGCAAAACGCCGATTTTGGCGGCTTCCATTTGCCCAGATTTGAACAGCATTAGTGTAGGAATCCCGCGCACACCGTATTTCGGTGGTGTTTCCGTGTTCTCATCGATGTCCATCTTGTAGATTTTCAATCGATCACTGTATTCGTCCGCGATTTCATCGAGAATCGGTGCGATCATTTTGCACGGGCCGCACCATTCTGCCCAATAGTCGACCAATACAGGACTCTCCGATTTGAGGATCTCATCGTCCCACGTGTCATCGGTAACGTGCCGTATTTTGTCGTTCATTGGGTTTGGTTCCGCTCTTGAAATCGAATTTTAGCATTAGCGTTGAAACTTCCTTTCCGCAGATTAGCGATTCCATAGATGAAGCGCTGCTCTGTCAAGACGAATTAGACAATCGCGAAACGTCGCGATCGCATGTTAGATATTTCGCGTTTTTAACGCTCGCGCGCAGACGACTTTTGCAATTGGTGTAGCCTGCGTTTGTTGAGGGTATAGACGATACCGTACAAGCTCAATCCAATAACTATCATCGCCGCCGCGAATATACCCTCAATGGCTCGTTCGAAGAACGTGTACCCAATTGCCCAACCTGTTACGAGCAAGAATACTATTGGTGGTAATGGGTAGAACGGCATGCGGTAATGTACGGGCTTACCGTGCTTAATTCGCATCCAAATCGAGGCACACACGGTGCTGAACGCGCTGCCACCCAGCAAAAGTCCTGCTAATACAAGAATGGATTCAAATTCGCCGGTCAAGATGAGAAGGATGGCTAATGCGGACTGTGTGAGTATTGCGACGGCGGGGACTTTATTTCGATTGGTTTTTGCTAACCAACGAAGAACCGGATAGTCGTTCCCAATGCGTGACAACACGCGAGGACCGGCAAGGATGATCGCACTGAGTGTTGAAACGAGAATAATCGCGATCATCAGAGACATGAGTTGTGCCCCAACGTCGCCAAATGCATATGAGGCGGCTACAAAACCCACCTCGATTTGGCCTTTCATCGCGTCTACCGGTGCGACACTCAGAAACGTACCGTTCAACAAGAGGTATAGGACTAAGACAGTAGCCGTTCCACTCATCAGTGCTCGATTGATGGTGCGTGTCGGTTGATTGAATTCTTCTGTCACATACGTCGTTGCGTTCCATCCTGCGTAGGCGTAATTTACGTAGATGAGCGATACGGCAAAGCCGCCACTTGCGACGAGACCTAGATCAGTCTGTCGCGGAAGGAAGGAAACATCTTGTGGCACGTCAACGAGTAGGTAAGACACCACGCAAAACAGGACGATGAGCACGATTTTCACAAACGTGAACGACACCTGTAGACCGCCGCTCGATTGATGGCTGTAAGCGTGAAGAGCCGTTATCACAAGGATTAATCCGACTCCGGCAGTTGTAGGGTCAATCCAACCTACACTAGCCTCTAGATAAGCGCCGAACGTCATCGCCACAAGCGCGGCGGGAGCGGAGAAGCCGACCGTGAACGAAATCCACCCTGCGACGAAGCCAACCGCAGGATGAAATACATGGCCTAAAAAAGTGTACTCCCCTCCGGAACGCGGAATCGCCGCTGCGAGCTCGCAGTAGGACACTGCACCACAGAAGGCGCATATGCCGCCAAGCACCCACAGACACATGAGCACGAATCCCGATTCGAATTCAGCGAGTTGAAATCCGAGACTCGTGAATACGCCCGTCCCTACCATGCTACCCACAACGATCGTGAATGCGGTAGCGGTCCCAAATCGTTGCTTCATTCGGATGGTTTTAGGTTCGAACTAGGAAATACGGTGGGAACATGGATCGGAGCAAATCTGCATCGGCTCTTATACTTCCGTTAGCGGTTGTTTTCCGCCAAGGCATGACAAAGGGACTTGAAATTGCCTTACGTGCGTAAAGAAGGCGTGCTGTGCGCTGACGATACCCCTCTGAGTGACATTGCGGCACAAGTAGGTACTCCCTGCTATGTATACAGTTGGACGGATGTCGCCACTCGCTATCAGGAACTTGAACGCGCGCTTAGTTTAGTTAATGCTCGAATCCGGTATGCAGTTAAAGCGAATTCCAACCTCGCGATTCTGAGACGTATGGTTGACCTGGGAGCGGGCTTTGACATCGTATCGGGAGGCGAACTCGAACGCGTTTTACGCGCTGGGGCTGATCCGGCGGAAGTGGTGTTTTCCGGGGTCGGTAAAACGCAACAAGAAATCAGCTTTGCCTTGAAGTCAGGTGTAGGCTGTTTGAATGTTGAGAGCGTTGCAGAAACACGTCGTATCGCCGAAATAGCTGAACGATTGGCGCTTAGAGCGCCTGTTGCAATCCGCGTGAACCCTGACATCAGTGTAGACACGCACCCATACATCGCCACCGGTATGCGCGAGAATAAGTTCGGCATGCCTGAAAACGATGCTCTTGAGCTTGCCCTTGAGATTGACAGTGACTTGCCGAGCTTGCGGTTTGTGGGACTTGCCTGTCACATCGGCTCGCAGCTAACAGATCTCCGCCCCTATGCGGATTCGCTCGATGCCGTGCTTGAGCTACGTTCACGACTAATCGAAGTTGGTGTTGAATGTGCGGTAGTCGATATAGGCGGCGGTTTCGGAATCAGGTATCGCGACGAGGAACCATTTTCGTTCGATGAGTTAGGTGAGTTGGTCTCGAGCCGCTCGCTGCAGGATGTCGCATTGGACGTGGAACCAGGTCGTTCTTTAATTGGTTCTGCAGGCGTTTTGCTCACGCGCGTGGAGTATCTAAAGCCAGCAACCGTGTCTGGCTACCGCAACTTTTGCATCGTCGACGCAGCAATGAATGACTTTATCAGACCCGCGCTATATGAAGCGTTTCACGACGTTGAAAAAGTTGAATCTACTGATGGCGAGAGCCGGGACTGGAACATCGTTGGACCTATTTGTGAAACCGGCGATTTCCTTGCGACGGCGCGACGTCTACCGCTTCAAGAAGGTGATTTACTGGCAGTTCGTGACGCTGGTGCGTATGGTTTCGTCATGAGTTCGAACTACAACTCCCGCTTAAGACCCGCAGAAGTCATCGCAGACGGCGGTTCTTGGACAGTTGCGCGGCGTCGTGAGTCGATATCCGACTTACTTGACCTAGAGCAGGATTGAGTTTTAGACGTTGAAATTTACAAAGATGCATGCACTTGGGAACGACTTCCTGGTCGTGAACGGCGTGCAACAGCATTTCGAGCCAGATCGCGATTGGATCCGTGAAGTCGGAGATCGTCATCGAGGGATTGGATTCGATCAGTTGCTACACATCAAGTCGTCAGACGAATCTATAGCCGACTTCGAGCTAGTGATTTACAACAGCGACGGCGAACCCGCTAAGCAATGCGGGAATGGCACGCTTTGTGTGGCACGCTTTGTACACGAGGAGAGACTAACGTCGAAATCCTCGATTGCATTCAAGACCCTTGGCGGGGTTGTAGAAGCGACTCTTATAGAAATAGACATTGACGGTGGCACCGAAGTGAAGGCTGAGCTTGGTGTTCCGACAGTCGATCCGTTGGGTGTGCCTTTTGTCTCTGAAACTACGAATCTCGACTACGAACTTGACCTCGGACTTCCATCTACGTCGACGGTTCGACTTATCCCAATTGGGATGGGAAATCCACACGCTGTCCTATTCATAACAAGTGCTTGTGAGGGAAACCTCGAGCCAATTGCCAACGCGATACAGACCCATCAGCGATTTCCTGATTCGGTGAACGTGGAATTTACCGAGATACTCGATCGAAGTCGTATTCGTATACGCGTATTTGAGCGCGGCGTCGGTGAGACGATGGCGTGTGGTACCGGCGCATGTGCTGCAGTGACCGCCGCGATACTTTCAGGTCATGTTGATCGGCGTGTTTCAGTCACCCAGTCTGGAGGCACCGCAATAGTAGATTGGGAGGGTCCCGGTCACCCTATTTCATTTACTGCGCCTGCCTCACGCGTATTCGACGGAGAGATTCACCTTGACTAGACACGGACGGAACGTCGTCTCCCTTACAGACGTACGCTTGCCGCAGCTACGCGCGGAAATCAGTGACCTTCGCGAGCGTTTACAGAACGTCACCGAAATATTCAATGAAAACGAAGAGAGTTTCAAAATCATCGCTGACATCGCGATAGCGTTACAAGCAAGCGACACGCTCGAAGCACTCGACGATGTCATAGGTGGCGCGATGATTGAACAATCTGCCGATCATGCACGCTTCTACGTCAAGACACCTAAACTGCACGGGCATGAGACGAAGAACATACGAGATCTCGCTTCGCTTGACCCAACCACGAATGCATCGATTTCGGAATTGGTAGCGACGAAGTGTGAGGCTTGTAGGTCTGAAACCTATCGCACGCTGCTTGATGTTGAGGTAGAAGATCCTGTCTCGATTGCGCAGATACCTGTCCTTCATCAATCGCTGAGTGGGGTATTGATCATCGGTGCAGAAGATCCAGACTTCTTTTCCAACAATGTGGGAACACTCTATTTAGATTTTCTTGGTCGAACGTTGGCGTGTACGGCAAATCGGATTTTGACCACACCAAACGCATACGTACGTAATGAGGGATTCGACGAGCGCTTGTCGTGAAAAATAGAGTTATTTCGGAAGTTGGAGAGGCGTTTCTTACCCACCTAAGGGTCGAGAAGGGTTACTCGCCCGCCACGCTTACGGCGTACGAGCGTGATCTGAGTTTGTTTATCAGGAATCAGGGAGATATTCTGACCGCGACCCCGAACGACATCAAACGGTTTATTGCCGGCTTGAATCAAGACGGACTGGCAGCCAGTTCAATCAGTCGCATCCTTTCCTGTCTTCGATCTTTCTATCGCTACGCACAGCGCGAAGGATTGTGCGCGGCCAATCCCGCTGCGGTCATCCGTAACCCGAAGGGCAAATCGAGACTGCCCAAAACACTCGACGTCGATCAATTGAACTACCTGCTAGACGTTGAAGCGGATTCTCTGTTGGGGAAACGCGATCGCGCGATGTTTGAGCTCATGTATTCAAGTGGAATTCGATTACAGGAGCTTGTTGGTATTGATGTCAAGGACATTGATCTGAGTGAAGGCTTCGCGCACGTTATCGGGAAAGGTAACAAAGAGCGACTTGTACCCGTTGGCGCGGCTGCGAGTACGGCGATTCGAGATTGGCTTCGTATGCGAGGTCAGTTTGATCTTAATGACCCCTTGTTCATATCTAATCGCGGAAAACGCTTGTCTCCGCGCTCAGTACAGAAAAGGCTAAAAGCGTATGGAATCAAACAGCTTGACTCGAGCGGTCTACATCCCCACATGCTGCGCCATAGTTTTGCGACACACATGTTGGAAAGCAGCGGCGATCTACGCGCCGTCCAAGAACTACTGGGCCATGAGAACATAAGCACGACGCAGATATACACGCACCTCGACTCCGGCTATCTAGCGAAGGTCTACGAGCAAGCTCACCCACGAGCGAAACGCCAATCGTGACTATCGAACTTATTACGTTTGATCTTGACAACACGCTCTGGGAATCTCACCAAGTCCTTCTCCGTGCAACTCGTGAAACGAACGCGTGGATAGTCGAGCATGTTCCAGGATATACGTCGCTCAGTACCGAGCGACTAAAGGAGCTGAACGACACGTTGCGGCGCGAACGACCAGAAATCCTGCATGATGTCAGTGAATTTCGACTAGCGTTTATGGAGTGTTGTTTTCAAGCGATAGGTGTTCCGGTTTCGACAGCTCGTCGATTGGCGCAAGAGGCTTTCGCAGTGTTCATTCATTGGCGTTGTCAGGTTGAGCCGTATCCTGAAGCCGAGCAATTGCTTGCTGAGTTGAGTACCTCTTATCAGCTCGCGTCGATTACAAACGGTAATTCGGATGTGACAAGGACATCAATCAGCGAGTACTTTTCATTCAATGTGAGCGCAGAAAACGCCCGAGCTGCGAAACCATCAGTCAAGATCTTTCGTCGTGCGCTTGAATTGGCAGGCGTTTCTGAGCCGACAAGTGCGATCCACGTTGGAGACAGCCTGAAAGAAGATATAGATGGCGCAGCGAACGCTGGTATGAAGAGCGTGTGGTTAGACCATGAACGAACTCCCATCGAGAACAACGCAACTGCAGTGGTACACGAACTAACCGATGTAGGGAATGCGATTCGTTCGCTTGATGTTTCAACTTAGTCGGGTGAGGGTCAAGCGTATCGGATTACTTAATGATGTTTTGTTCTAGGTAGTCTCTAACTTTTTGCTGATTCGCAGGTAGCTTGACCTTACGGGCGTGTTTCTCGTCTAAAGTGTGTAGATGCGGGTGCTGCGCTAATGCTTTGCCGATAGCCTGATCGACTGCGCTTGGGAACTTGGCAGGATGTGCGGTAGCGAGGCAGACAACGGGACCTTCTGAGTGCGTTTGTGCCGCAGCGGCGACACCGACAGCTGTGTGCGGATCGACAAGGTAACCGTAACGTTCCCAAGTCTTGCGAATGGTTGCGATTGTCTCGTCCGTGTCGATCCGACGTGCGTCGATCGTTGTGTCGACATGTCCGCTTCGACGCAATGTGGCGTGATTGTGTTCCGCGAACCCGTGCATGAATTGAATGAGTTGCTCTGAATCACCGTCTAGATACAAATAGATAAACCGTTCCAAGTTACTAGCGACTTGAATATCCATAGACGGACTAAGCGTTTGCTGAACCACGCCGCGTTGGTATTTCCCGCTAGCGAAGAACCTAGCAAGAATGTCATTCTCATTAGTTCCAAGAATCAAGCGGCGGATGGGTGCTCCCATCCTAATGGCGAGAATGGCGGAAAGGATGTTGCCGAAATTTCCAGTCGGCACGCTAAAAGTCACAGGCTCGTCATAGCGTAATGACGCGTACACGTAATACACGATCTGCACCATGATTCGAGCCCAATTGATCGAGTTTACTGCTCCAAGATGTGCGCGACGCTTAAATTCAATGTCGTTGAATATCTCTTTCAGTATCCGTTGACAATCATCGAAGCTGCCATCGATCGCTAGGCAGTGGACATTCTTTTCCCGAACGGTTGTCATTTGCAGTTCCTGCAACCGACTCGTACGTCCATCTGGAAACATGATGAAGATGCCGATGCCGTCGCGGCCGCGCACGCCAGCGATTGCTGCGCTTCCGGTATCTCCACTGGTCGCGCCCAGGATGTTCATCACTTGGTTGTGTTGATTTAGTACGTGCTCAAATAGGCGTCCTAGCACCTGTAGTGCCACATCTTTGAATGCCAGGGTTGGACCGTGGAAAAGCTCTAGGACGTGAAGGTCTTCGATCTGCACCAACCGTGCAACATCCGCATCGTCGAACGTGGCAAATGCGTCACTGAGGATCCTTCGAAGCGCATCGGCGTCGACGTCAGTGGCATAAAGAGACACGATTTCGAGCGCGAGCTCGCTAAAGGACAGATCTTTTAGCGAGTCCCACCTGTCGCTTAATTGAGGATATCGCTCAGGCAGAAACAAGCCACCATCTTCTGCTTGACCTTCGAGCAATGCTTGTTCGAAATTTACGGGTTGAACGCCACCCCGAGTGGAGACATATTGCATAGATCGAGTGAGCGCGCGACGCGTTGTCGTCGGTATTACCCTAGATTAGTTGCCACACATGGTGACGGTGATTTTGTTAGATTGCTTTAAAGCGCGCTAGGGCCTCGTTCACCATCCCGAACGCGGATTACGTCATCAAGATTGGTGATGAAGATCTTGCCATCGCCGACCTTACCGGTGTTGGCGGCTTTGCGAAGTGCGTCGATGCAAGCGTCGATTTTGTCGTCATCAAGCGCGATCTCGAGCTTTGCTTTTGGCAGGAAATCTACAACGTACTCCGCACCTCGATACATTTCGGTATGACCTTTTTGCCGACCGAAACCCTTTACTTCTGTAACCGTCATACCGGTGACGCCAACGTCGTTGAGTGCCTGTCGGGTCTCATCTACTTTGTGAGGCTTTATGATCGCTGTAACGAGTTTCATGGGGCCTAATCCGGAAGCAATTTCGAAATTCTACTTTGCAGATGGCACAACAGTAACACGGTGATTTACTCTCGCGGAACATTAATTCATCTGCGCGAGGAATTCTCTCCAGACTTAAAAGAAAAACGCGCGGCTTATTGCCGCGCGTTCTTAAAGCGTGCTGAAACGTTTCTAGATTCTTGTTCGCATACTTCAGGTTAGGATGCGTTCACGAACTCAGGATACGCTTCGATACCGACTTCAGAGTAGTCAACACCAGCTTCCTCTTCTTCATCGGATACTCTAATACCCATGGTGAATTTGAGAATTGCCCACACGATCGCAGTTGAGATCCCGACGAATCCGATGATTGCACCAATGCCGAGTAATTGCGCGCCAATTGTTGCGTCTGGATTCGTGTAGCACACTGCGAGTAAACCCCAGATTCCGCATACGCCGTGGACGCTAATCGCGCCGACAGGGTCGTCGACTTTCAGGTATCTATCCATGACGATAATCGAACCAAACACGATAGCGCCGCCTACGGCTCCCGTGAACAACGCCAAACTAGCTGATCCTGCGGCAGGTTCTGCTGTGATTGACACTAGACCAGCCAGTGCGCCGTTTAACGCCATCGTTAGATCCGCCTTACCGAAGACCGCTCGCGCCAAAACCAGTGCGACGACCAATCCGCCACATGCTGCGATATTGGTGTTGACGAAGATCTGTGCAACAACGTTAGCTTCTTCGAAGTTCGAGATGATTAGCTCAGATCCACCGTTGAAGCCGAACCAGCCAAACCACAGTATGAACATACCCAGCGTAGCCAATGGCATGTTGCAACCAGGAAGCGCGTGCACTTCGCCACTTGGACCGTACTTGCCGCGACGAGCGCCGAGAAACAGTACGCCGGTGAAGGCCGCAACTGCGCCACAGAGATGGACCACCCCGGAACCGGCGAAATCCAGAAAACCATTTTCGTCGAGGAAGCCACCGCCCCACTTCCACATACCTTGAATCGGGTAGATGAAGCCAGTCAGGACTACCGCAAAGATCAGGAATGCCCAGAGTTTCATTCGTTCAGCGACAGCACCCGACACGATCGACATGGCGGTTGCGACGAAAACGACTTGGAAGAAGTAGTCGGCACGGAGGGAATAAGTGCTATCGCCTACGGCACTGTTCTCTTCTCCAATCAACAGGCCAAATGAGGGTAACACACCGCCACCGTCCGCGCCGCCAACATACATGATGTGATAGCCGACGAACAGATACATGATGCAAGCGATCGCGTAAAGCGTGACGTTCTTGGTGAGGATTTCCGCAGTGTTTTTTGCTCGTACCATTCCAGATTCGAGCATTGAAAAGCCGCACGCCATAAACATGACTAGCACAGCAGTCACGAGCATGTAGAGCGTGTCTAACGCGTAGTTGGTTTCTAACAGAGGTTCCACGTTTTAGTCTCCTAAATTTGAATCGGACTACGCCTAAATGGCGCTGGCGCCGGTTTCGCGCGTCCGAATGCGGATGACTTCCTCAAGCGAAGACACGAACACTTTGCCATCGCCGACTTTGTCACTATTTGCTGATGCTGTGATCACATCAATACAACGGTCGAGTAAGTCGTCATTGATTGCGACTTCGATCTTTACCTTCGGTAGAAAGTCGACTTTGTATTCAGCGCCGCGATACAGCTCCGTATGTCCTTTTTGACGGCCAAATCCTTTGACTTCGGTGACCGTCATGCCTGTAACTCCGATATCGGACAAGGCAGTGCGAACGTCATCAAGTTTGAATGGCTTGATGATGGCCGTGATCATCTTCATTTCGATGCTCCTCGAATGAAAAGGTGGGTTTGCAGAACGCAGAGACCCTCCCGGTGCAGCTGAGAAGCTGCACCGGTAAAGAGCGCTTAGCGTTTTAGGGGAGGGTTGTTAGAGCGATTTGCTCAGTGAGAAGACAAGTCGACCTTCGCTCGCCTCACCACCATCTTCGATGTTGGTGCCGACAACCTGTAAGCCAAGGTCTAATCCTTTCAGAGGTACGCTAATGCCTACGGCGTAGTCCATATAGGTGTCTTCACCGTCGCCAGCAATATCGTCAGCGGAGTTGAGCCCGATGCTTGCACTGAAGTCAACGTTCTCTCCAAGCGTGGTACCGTATCCGAGAGAGAGATACGTGAATTGCCAATCATTCACACCGACATAACTCGGGGAGTAGACGAATCCAAGACTTATAGAACTGATGTCCAAACTTGCTGCGACTTCCTGGTAGTCATAGTTTTCTCCCTCACCAGGATATTCGAGCTGGATCAAGGAGAAGCTCAACGATGTCGTGTCGTTCAGCGATTGGGTAAACCCGACATACAAATCCAATTCTTGGGATGTACCGTCGCCATAGTTGACGTTCGAAGCCCAAGTTCCAAACGAGAATCCGTTCTCCAGCTCGTAATCAAAGCCGCCTTGGATTGCCGGGAGAAGATTGGTTTGGGATATGCCCCGGAATGAGTAGTCGGACGCAATTGTGACATTCCCGGAGAACCCTCCTTCCTCTTCATCGGCAAATGCAGATGTGCACATGAGCGCAGCTGCCGCAAAGCCAACGAAAACGTGTTTGATGCGCATGACTGATTCCTCCTGAGTCAGCGGTTCAAAGCAATTCCTAGTTTCTAGCAAAATCTGTGCCAATCGAGAAGCTAGGTTGTTAGCTAACTATATGACGAATTCTGTGCAGTGCAAGGGTAAATTTGACCGAAAACTGAGCAAAGGCGGGCGTAAATGCGCCCAATTTATGCGCGTCGCCAGATTTGCCCGCGGTCACGAACAGGATCAAGTAGGGTTAGATCCCCGCGTTGCACCGTATATCCTTCGGGGTACGGCGCTCGAGATGGTAACCCAATTGCGGCCAGGACGCGGCTATCGAGGTAATAGCACGCGACGGTGTGTAATGCGAGGTCCATGAGGAATCGAGGATCCTCATCGCGTAGGTGATTTAACGTCACATCTTGTAAATCGCGAGACAGCTCTGTGTACAGCATCTTGTGCGACGTGGATGCTTGAGCGTCCAGTTCGTCAAGTTGGCGCGCGATATCCTGAAACGATTCTGGGCTCCGGTCCGCAATGTACTCAAACACGCCAACATCTGTTGCGCTTGGTTTGTTACGTTCGGGATCTGCAGGAATCATTTGATCCAATACGACATCGAGTATCGCGCGTTGACTTGGCGTTAGAAGGGTGTCGGAAACGATGGGTCGGGACATAGGGAATTAGTCGAACAATGTTGCGAGACGTTTCTTCATCGCATCAGCGATGTACAACGCCACCGCTTGAATTGTGGTTGTGGGATTCACACCGCCAGACGTTACAAAAACACTGCCATCAACAATGAATAAGTTTCGCACGTCGTGGCTTCGCCCCCACTCGTTGACAACAGACCGCTCTGGATCGCTTCCCATGCGTGCCGTGCCGAGGAGGTGCCAACCTGCCATTCGAATCGGATAGGGTGCGACATTCGTTTCTACTGCGCCGGCTGCGTCAAGGGCTTCCGCCGCTCTAGCTGTCCCGTGCGCAAGCATTCGCATCGAGTTCTCACTTGTGCGATAGACGATTTTTGGTGCAGGAATCCCATTGGAATCGGTTAGATGATCGTCAAGTACCACTTGGTTATGTTCTTCTGGAAGATCTTCAGCACAAACGCCAATATGGATACCTCGGTCATATCGCTTTTCGAATTCGTCATGGTGTGCGGAACCCCATGGAATTGCGCCCGAGGCAACACCATACCGCGCTGTTGAAACAGGTGGACTTCCGCGAGTGATCTGCAAGTTGTAGCCACGTACGAATCCGCGGGATTCATCAGTTTCATAGAACTCTTGACTGAGAAGGCAACATCCCTGTGGTCCGAAATGGGAGTCAAGTGGCTCGTCGAATCGTCCTGACACGCTCCCCCATGGATGGAGCATTAGGTTCTTGCCGACAAGACCGGATCGATTCGCGAGACCTTCTGGAAATCTTGTGGATTGGGAATGGAGTAGCAACCGCGGCGTACCAACGCCATTGCAGGCCACGATCACAACCTCAGCTCGCTGATGCTGGAGGACGCCCTCAGCATCCCAGTATTCAACACCGGTCGCCATATCGTTTGAATCTACGGTAATCTGGTTAACACGGCAATTGGTACGAAGTTCGACGCCCATACGTTGTGTGACCGGCCAGTACGAGATGTCCACACTGCTTTTCGCGCCCTGGGCACAACCTGTGTTACATGGACCCAAGTTGAGGCACTGACCTCGGCCTTCGTAAGGTTCGGTGATGATCGCGCTATCTGACGGCCACCAATGCCAACCAAGTTTGTTAAAACCCCGACCGATGGTTTCACCCATCTTGCCTAACGGGATATGGGGAAGTGGAGGTTGGTGTTCAGGGATGGCAGTATCGCCGTGCAGTCCGGATACACCCATGTTTCGGTCGTTTTCGGCGAAAAACGCTTCAAGTGTGAAGTAGTCAATTGGCCAATCGTCGGCAACGCCATCTAGCGTACGAACCCGAAAATCAGATGGATGAAAGCGAGGAAAATGCGCCGAATACAGGATGGTGCTGCCGCCGACGGCATTGAAATTGACGATTGAGATCGGTGACTCAGAATCATTAATCGGATAGTCCGCTTCTCTATCACGGTGGTTAGGGCTGATGGCGGATGTCTCTCCGCGATGTATCTCCCAATCCTGAAAGTTACTTGGATAAGAGGCAGGATTCATCCAGTCGCCCTGTTCTAGGCATACGATGCGCATCCGAGTCTCTGCAAGGCTCCATGCCACGGCAGCACCGGAAGCGCCAGCGCCAATAATCAAGACATCTACTACGTCATCGGGCATCAGGTCGAATCCCTATCTAACTGCTTGGCCAACCAACGGTCACCGCGGCTATCGACCGCGCCATTGAGGCGATCGTTTCTGCAAGAACGATTCGACCCCTTCCTGAGCATCCTCGGAGTTGCTTGTCGCTTGCAGCATAGACGTCTTGTGGGCATCGAATACGCTAGGTGGCCATTCAAGCGATCCGTATGTCAGTTCCTTTATACCTTTTACCGCAAGAGGAGCACCCGCGGTAAGTTGCTTTGCGAAATCTATAGCATGCTCAACAAGGTTCTCTTTGTCCACCACGTCGCTGACCAATCCAATTTCAAGCGCTTCTTCGGCATCAATAACGCGACCCGAATACATCAGCTCTAGCGCTTTTGGTAGCCCAACGATGTAAGGTAGCAAGTAAGGTCCCGCGCCAGTATCGGGCGTGATCGCGCGAAGCGCAAATACCCAGCCAAATTTCGCAGCGTCGGATGCAATACGAAAATCGCATTGGACAGTCCATTCAACCCCAACACCCACAGCCGCGCCGTTTACGGCCGCGATAGTTGGTTTCGGGATGCGCGTCATCGTCCAGAGACGCGGCAGTTTCGACTCAGGCAGCTCGACAGGTTTTATGCGTTTATTACGTTCTACCGCAGCGGCAGCATGATCGCGGGCGATGCCTGCGCTGACATCGGTACCTGCACAGAACGCTCGTCCAGCACCCGTGAGGACCACGGCCCGAATTTCGTCGTCGATCATTGTCTCGTTCGTGACGTTGGTGAAGTCCGCGAGCATTTCGTCCGTGATGGCGTTTAGCTTCTCGGGACGATTGAGTGTGATGAGCGCGATACCGTCACACTTTTCGTAGAGTATTTCGTTGCTCATGCGAGAAATGGAGTCTCACTTACTTTGGGTTTTGAAATTGTGCATCCGAGGGTCTAAACTCGGGTTTAGTATGCCTCGCCTATACTACGAATCGTGTTAGAAACTATTACGTCTCAAAACCATGGCTGAAGCAGCGATTAAGAGCGATGTAACTCGTGTAAGCGTTCCGCTCGGCGCTCGGGTGGAGGGGATCGACCTTTCGTCCGGCTACAACGAATACACGATTCGTGAACTACGTGAATTAATGCTGGAGCATCATCTTCTGGTGCTGCCGGACCAACACCTCTCCGCGCTCGAACTGGAAGCGTTTGGACGGGAATGGGGCGATTTACTCACGCACCCAGCAACGAAGCATCGCGATACCCCGTTTGTGCAGTTTATTGGCGGCAGAGCACGTATGTTCAAGTTCACGACTGGCGTGCATCCGTTTGGTGGTGGATGGCATTCAGACATGACGTGGCATCCAACGCCACCCCACATAACCGGCTTGCATGCACAGCAACTCCCCGAAATGGGAGGCGACACGGCTTTCGCTAACCAACACTTGGCTTATGAAACGTTAGACGACGCAATGAAGGAGGAGATCGCGGACTTAAGGTCGTTCCACACTGGGAAAGTGTTTGGTCCTGATGTCGAGGACGCGGTCCATCCTGTCGTACGAACTCACAACGAGAGTGGTCGTAAGGCGCTGTACGTGAACGGCAACTTTACGAAGTACATATGCGACATGCCTCGCGATGACAGTGAAAGGCTGCTTTATAAGTTATTCACCCACGCGACCCGACCAGAGTTCACGTACCGTCACACGTGGGCGTTAAACGACCTTGTACTTTGGGACAATCGATCAGTGATGCATTACGCCGTCGGCGATTACGACGAGCTTCGCACGATGCATCGCATCGTTGTGAAAGGCGACGTACCGGTTTAAAGAAACTCGTTTACGAGGTTCGTGAATAGAGCTTTCGTCTATTCGCCGTAAATCAGGTAGTCGATAGCAGCTTGTAGCTCTGCGTCTGTGCAGTTCATGCATGTGCCCATAGCTGGCATAACGACGTTAAAACCTGCCCTGGTGTTCGCGAGCAGCGTTTCTGCACCTTTTTCATCAAGGCGAGTTTGCCACTCTTCAGCGCCTACCAAGGGTGCCTCAGAAACGCCCGTAGCATGGCAAGCAAAACAGTGCGCGTTATAGACCTCAACGCCACTGCGAGTTACAGACAAGGTGACCGGCGCTACCGTGCCACAATCTTCGCCTTGCATGCAAATATTGCCAAACGGTTGAAGACGATCCTCAACGGTTTCTTTGGATTCATCTTGTCCAATCACAATGAGTGTAGTGCATAGGACAGCAACGAGAAACGACAGCTTGAGAAACTGCATATGGAATGGAATTGGCAGGTTTAGGCGGCGCGGATTATAAGGTTGAGTCTAGCAGCTGGCTACTCGACGGCGGTACGGTTTAGGATCGATTTCGGTATATGTAGGTTGGGTATTCGGGCGTATTGGTCTACTCGTCCTTCTTACTGCGGTAGTTCTCAAATGCGCGCTCAACCATGGGTCGACGCTTCTTATCTGGGACGTTGAGAGCGTAGTCTGGATCTTTTTCACCAGTCGCGGACAACATGTGCATGAGATGCGCAGAGGAAATGTGAGCGTGATACCCCTGCGTATCCTGCATTTGATTCACCGCCATTTTCATCATTCGCAACTGAAACGGGTCATTTCGAGCGATACGGGACGCGTAATCGAGCACCGAGTCCTGTAAATCTTCGTCAGGCACGACGCGATTGACGAGTTCTAGATCAAGTGCTTCATGAGCGTCGATAAACCGGCTTTCGTAGAGCAGTTCCTTGGCCTTACGTGGGTGCAAGTCCCAAGGTACCGTAAAAAACTGGAAGTTTGAAGCAAGGAACATCGCGGACTGACCTGCATAGATGATGTCCATCGCGCTAGCCAGGATCCAACCACCGAAGATGCAATATCCCTGGACGCCGGCAATGGTTGGTTTTGGAACATTTCGCCAACGCATGGATTTCTCCACGAATTGCTCGCGCGAATGATCGAAATGACCCCGAACACCTTGCTGATGCGGACGTTCCTCTCGATCCTGAAGTTCAGCGGCACTACCAAGATCATGACCCGCGGAAAAGTGCTTCCCTGCACCGAAGAGCGCGATGACGCGAACGTCGGGATTGGATCCGGCTTCTGCGAATAGTCGATCCAGTTCCTCTAGCAGCTTTCGACTTTGTGCGTTGTATTGCTCAGATCGATTTGTCGTGATGACTGCGACATGATCAATCTGCTCATATTTGACGATAGGTTCAGTCATGTTGTTCGGTTAAGAATTCGCTAACGGCGGCACCCACTTCAGCGAGGCGGTCATGGTGTGTCCAATGACCCGCGCCTTCGATGGTGACAGAATTGAGTTTCTTGAAGTAAGTGTCAGTGCCGTCTTGGCCGATGCGGTGAGGGTAACCCGTATCTGAGTTGATTATGAGCACGTGCGCTTCGATGGCTTGCCAAAGCTTGATCATATCGTCTGCGGGCATGTCATACGGCGAACGGTTTCGGGTGTAGTTATCGAATTTCCAGGAATACGTGCCGTCCTCGTTCTGATTGCTCGCGTGCATGGACAAGTGTCTCGCCTGCTCATTCGTTAAGTGCGGGTTCATCTCATGCATGCGTTCATAGGCTGCCTCAATCGTTGGATACTTCCGAACCGATCTAGCAGCCAAATTACGACCAGCGTCAATCCAATGCTTGATGCTCGAACCTCGATTAGCCGATCGAAAATCCGGATATAGACCGACACCTTCAATGATTGCGAGATTCTTGACATTATTTGGATACAAACCAGCATACATCGACGCGACGGTACCGCCGAGCGAGTGTGAAACAATGTTCGCGGGCGCTAAGCCTTGTTGCTGAATAAGTTGGGCGATGTCGTAAACGTAATCAATCAGCATGTAGCTGCTCCCTGTCGCCCAGTCCGAATCTCCGTGGCCGCGTAAATCGGGTACCACGACGTGATAGTCAGCGCGAAAGGATTCAACGAACCAATCCCACGATCGACAGTGATCGTGGATTCCGTGAATAAGAAGCAACGGCGGGGCTGTGTCGTTCCCCCAGTCAAGGAAATGCAAGCGGAGGCGATGTGAGAAATAGGTGTGCGAAGACGGCCGCACGCGATTCGGAGTAGGCACCGTCATGAGATTAAGTTACCGGATCGACCCGGATATTGACGATGTCCATGTCGAAGTACTTCTGATGGCGTATTTCCGCGGCGAGGAAGTGAAGCAGTTTTATCGATAGATCGGTACTTGCGTCATCGTTCGCCGCATCGTGGACGAACATTGCTCGATCTTCAATATTCTGTTCGTCTGCGACCGCGATATATTCGAGTGCTAACTGACCTGCGTCGTGTCGAACAGATACCTGAAGACGGCGTTCTGTGGTTGTTTCTTCGTCATTGCCCTCGATGAGCGTCAAGAGTAGCTCCTCGTTAACTTGCTGAAGTCGATTCACAGATGCGTCGTTCCAATTCCAACGTCTAGCCGCGTCAGAGAGAAACTCAGTCAACTGAGGCAGATCGTCAAGCGCGAGACGGGTGCGAATGCGACGACGACGTGAACCCATGACCTCCCATAGCAGCGTCAACGCAATAGCAACCAGGCCTCCAATGGTCATGCCGTTGCGTAAGAGCGTGCCCCAGAAACCGGATCCAGTTAGCATCTCAGGAAAGATCAGCTCGAACTGGAACCCAATCCCAACCCAAAGGGATACACCGGTGATAACGGATTTGCGGAAGTCGAGACCGTCTCGGAAGACAAGCTTCATACCCACGATAAACAACATTGCGAGAATGACCGTTAGATAGGCACCTGCGACCGGATTAGGCAGCGCGATGATTACGGCTTTTAATTTCGGTAGGAAGGCGAGGATCAGGAATATCACACCGATATAGATGCCGACTCGCCGTGACGCGACTCCAGTAAGCTCTGTGACTGCAATGCTTGATGAGTACGTCGTATTCGGTACCGTGCCGAGGAAACCAGATAAGAGGTTGCCAATCCCGTCAGTGCCAACCGCGCCTTGCACAACGCGATAGTCTGGCGCTCTTGGCTGTCGCTGCGAAACTCTTTGAATTGCTACACTGTCACCGATCGTTTCGACAAGGCCCACTATCGTCACGAGCACGAATGCAGGTACCAGTGCCCAGAAATCTGCGCTGAATGAAAGGTCTAAGCCAGGCCATCCCCAGTCAGGGATGCCGAGCCAGGCAGCTTCGCGTATGGGCGTAGCGTCAAACATACCAAGGAGAGCGGCAGCGATCGTTCCAAGGACCAATCCAATCAAAGGCGTCCACAACCTAAGGAATCCGGTCGCGCGCATTGCCAGTCCCACGGAAATGACGATTGTGATTGCCGCTACCACCGGTGCGTTAAAGCTCAGATGTTCTTCGGGCACATCGATCAGAAGATCGAAAATAATCGGGAAAATGGTCACCGGGATGAGCATGATCACGATACCTGCGACCGTTGGCGTAATGACGCGCCTAAGAACCGAGAGTTTGAAGGCGATTACGAATTGAATGATGGACGAGATGATGATCAGCGTACACATCAATGCAGGTCCGCCGGTAATCAGCGCCGTTATACAGACCGCGATGAATGCGCCGGATGTACCCATGAGTAGCACATGACCGCTTCCAAAACGCCAAACTCGAACTGCCTGAAGAATCGTCGTCGATCCTGCGATTAGCAGGACACAGAAAATCGACCACGATAGGAATGGTTCACCAATGTTGGCAGCTTGTACAACAATGACAGGGGTTAATACAACGCCGCTAATCGTCAATACAACGAGCTGAAACGCAAGTCCAACCGATAAGGGCGTGGGTGGCGCTTCGTCGGGCTCAAAACGAATATCCTGAGCGTCGGTTTGAGCCATATCTACTTCAATCCGTTATTGGTTTTTCGTATTTCACGTCATGCTAGCAGAATATGGCTGTCCGCGAAAGTACTTTCCTTAAGTCGGAGCGTAACCAGATTGCGAATGTGCGATAGATGCGGAGACCCGTTGTCGGTGTCAGCACATCGATCGCAGCTCACTGGCACACGCACCTCAACAGTAACTAGGCAAAGCGATCCGGAGCGCGCGAATCTTCGGCTCGCGTGTGAACGTCAAGCAACACCGTCTTGCCTTCTTCGTTCAAGCGCTTTGCTTTCATTAACGCTGGTCCCATTTCAGCAGCGTCCTTAACCTCGATCCCCTCTGCGCCAAGCGCTTGTCCGAGTTGTGCGTAGTTTCCTTGCATATACGACACGCCGAATTCCTTTCGTGCAGTAGGAAAACCGCCAGGATAGGTCGCCATGATTCCGTTGTTCAACACGATCGTGGTTATGGGAATCTCTGCGCGAGCGGAAGTTTCAATATCAAGTCCCGACATACCGAATGCGCCGTCCCCCATGAGATTCACACACATACGATCTGGCATCGCCATCTTGGCGCCGATCATGAGCGGAATTGAAAACCCAAGGTGAGTCGATTTTCCCCAACCGACGTAACCGTGAGGCGTGGTGGCATCGTAAAACGGAACGATCTGATCTCTTGGCGCACCGGCGTCGTGAGTGACAATACTCTTTTCCTTGTCGAGATTCACGTTCATTTCGTGGATAACTCGATAAGGTGAGAGTGGACTGTCGTTATTGGTTAGATACGGTTGCCACTGAGCGCGCCAAGCGTCTTTTGCGGTTTTGATCTTCTCTTTCACGCCTGTGTTGCGCGGCTCTTCCCCGATAAGCCCTTTCACCGCGTCGATCAAAGCCTGTAGGGTCAACTTAGCGTCGCCTACTAGCGGAATGTCAGCGTGGGTGTCTTTGTTGACTTCGTTGTCATCGATCACGTTGTGGATAAGAAACGTCCCACGGCGTACCCGTTGCGCGTAAGGTGAGGAAGTTAGAGATGCACCAACTGCGAAAATCAAGTCACTCTCGCGAAGCCATTGCGCAGCAGGTCCCGTAACGGTTGAACCTCCCGCGCCGACCGAGAGCGGATGGTGCTCGTTGAATGCGGATTTACCAGGCATGGTCGTGAATACCGCGACATCTAGAAGCTCTGCGAGTTCTTGGAGTTCCGCGGTCGCGTCGGCGCTCATGACGCCTGCACCTACCCACAACAGCGGATTACTTGCCTCTGTCAATTGTTGGGCAGCGTCCTGAATTGCGCCAGCCGAAGGGACGAATTGAGCCGCGCTTGGCGACCGATATTCTGGGGTGTTTTCGGGTATCTCAGCAGCACAGACATCGCCGGGCAACTCGACAACGACCGGTCCAGGTCGGCCAGTTCGAAGCGCATGGAATGCGCGACGCATGACGGTGGTCGTTTGCGAGGGACTGGTAACAAATTCAATGTGTTTCACCACCGTGTCCCACGTATTCGCGGCAACGGTATTGGGGCGGACGAACAACATATTCAGCGGGTTGCCTCCGGGTAGTGCCAGAATAGGCACCGCATCTGCGTGGGCTTGCGCTAATCCGCCAACCGAGTTTTCCGCACCCGCTTGTGATTGCATCACGACGACACCAAATCGCCGACGGTCTGAACATCGTGAATATCCGTCTGCGGCCATCACAGCGCCCCGTTCGTGGCGGAATGCGACGGGTCGAATGCCAACTTTGGCAACAGCTTCGATTAGGGGATTGGACGGGTAACAAGAAACCCAATCTACACCTTCAGTTTTAAGTATGTCGGCAACGAGGTCGTTACTGTTCATGGATGTTTGCGATTTAAGAACGGTCCGCAATTATCAGTTTGGCAAATTTCTGGCTCAGACGGGCGATATGCTTCGCAGACGCGACAATCGCCATTCCAAATCACTACGAACTGCATCGAGATGTCCGAATACAAAAACCTGATCTGTGAGTCGAACGGTTACATTGCGACGGTGACCTTCAATCGACCCCTCAAGATGAATGCACTGGACACCGCGCATTTGGAGGAAATTGAAGCAGTTGCTCATACATTTCGCGATGACCCACAAACACGCGTGGTGATTTTCACCGGTACTGGGAAACACTTCTCCAGTGGCGCGGATCTTTCACCAGACGTTCAACCAATCGATGCGGATGCGAATCTTGTTTTACGCCGTCGTCGTGCGAGGGTTGGTGAACGCGCGATTAACGCGATTTATGGCATGGACCAGATAACCATCGCAGCGTGGAATGGCGGCGCGTTAGGTGGTGGTGCTTGTTTGACGACCGCGATGGATTTTCGAATTGGGGCGGATGACTGCTTCATGCAATATCCGGAGATCGAGATTGGTGTGAACTTAATGTGGAAGAGCCTTCCTCTAATCACACGCTTAGCGGGACCAGCACGAGCAAAACGGCTTGTCGCTGGTGGTGAGCGGATCTATGCCGAGGAACTCTTATCGTGGGGTATCTTGGACGCACTCGTCCCTCTCGACGAGCTCATCTCGACTGCGATGACTTGGGCTGAACGGTACGCGAGCCTATCGCCGATTCCTCAGCAGATGATCAAGCAGAGCGTGAATGCGATTGCGTCGGCGCTCGACACTGCGGTAATGCACATGGATGTCGATCAGAACCTCTTCAGCGCGTCGACGTCAGATCGTCAGGAGGCGATTCGGTCCTACCTCGCGAAAACGAAACCAACGTTCACGGGGAACTAAGCTGCTTCCCTTCGCTCAAGATCAAAGCGGAATACCTCGCCGTCAAGGTCTTCGACGAACGCTTCGGTAGTTTGAGCTCTGACGTTTGTTGTCAGTGTTTCTCGCACAATGTAATCGCGATGCTGGTCAAGTGCCTGCAAGACGCGTTGCGTGCCATCGACAAATAGATCAATACGATCCGTGACCTGAAGTTGCTTGGCTTTGCGCGCCAGCTGTATGCGATGCACCAACTCTCGGGCTAAGCCCTCGAGTGCTAGTTCGTCGTTGATTTCAGTATCGAGCTCAATCGAAATTAATCGATCAGTGACGACATTGCTACCTTCAATTGCTTCTCGGAACACCTGAATCTCGTCCGTCGAGAACGTCTCGCCATCTATTTCAAGTGAGCCGTCAGTTCGCAAGGTCTCTAGCTCAGTGACGCTCAAGCTTGAAATGCTCTGCTGGAACGCTTTCATACGTTTGCCTAAGCGCTTACCCAGCACAGGGAAATTTGGCTTCGCGTACTGCTTGATGTACTCCGCTTCATTGCTCTCATAGTAGACATGTTTGACGTTGAGTTCAGTGATGATGTAACTTTCGAGTTCGCGTAAGCTGTTCAGGATTGCCTCGTCGCGATGGATGATCGTCAGTCGTGACAACGGCACGCGCAAGTTGATCTTTCTTTCCTCGCGTTGACGACGACCTAGAAGTATGACTTGCTGCATGAGTTGAACAGCACTCTCAAGTTCGGCGTCCACTAGCGAGTCATTGGCTACGGGATAGTGACACAAATGAACGGATTCCGCTAACGTCGCGTCACCAAATTTTCTTAGTTCGTGGAATAGATACTCCGCTAGAAATGGCGCGCATGGTGCCATGGCTTGAGTCAGTTCCAGTAGCGCCTGATACAGGGTGGAATAGGCGGCTTTTTTATCTGCATCGAGACCGTCCCCCCAGAACCGCGAGCGGTTTAAGCGGATGTAGCCGTTGTTCAAGTCCTCGATGAACTCAAATAAGCGCGGGACGACGCCGTATAGCCGATATGCTTCCATTTCTCGACTGATCGTCGATTTCAGCGTCTGAAGCTTTGAGATTAGCCAACGGTCGAGGATGTTGTCAATCTGATCAACGTTGTGCGTGTGCGTCCAGCCGTCAATTTCTGCATAGAGCTTGAAGAACGAAAACGCGTTGTACCAAGGCAGCAACGCTCTACGCACGATCGCTTCCACACCGGAATCAACGAATCTCTGCTCTTCTGCACGCATGAGACCGGAATTGATCAAATAGAGTCGTAGGGCGTCCGCACCGTACTTTTCCATCAGTGCAACCGGATCGGTGTAGTTTTTCAGGTGCTTGGACATCTTGCGCCCATCTTCGGCAAGCACCATGCCATTGACGATTACGTTCTTGAACGCGGGTTGATCGTGAATTGCGCTTGATAGCGCCATTAAGGTGTAGAACCAGCCTCGAGTTTGATCGAGTCCTTCCGCGATGAAGTCCGCGGGGAATCCACGTTCGAACAACTCAGCGTTCTCAAACGGATAGTGCTGCTGGGCGTACGGCATGGACCCTGACTCAAACCAGCAGTCGAGCACTTCGCTGACGCGACGATACTCCCCCTCTTCGCCATCGACGGTAAATGTCAGGTCATCGACGTGCTCACGGTGGAGATCTTCCGGTTCCGCACCTGTGTATTCACGAAGCTCCTCACGTGAGCCGATGCACACGAAGTTGCCAGATGTCGTGTTCTCCCAGATGGGTAGCGGTGTGCCCCAGACGCGATTGCGCGAAATCGCCCAGTCTCGTGCATTCTCGAGCCAGTGCCCAAAGCGACCGTCTCGGATGTGCTCCGGAACCCATCGAACTTGCTGATTTGCAGCGATGAGGCGATCTTTGAATTCGCCGACATTGACGAACCAGGACGGGACTGCCCGGTAGATAAGTGGCGTATCTGACCGATAGCAGAACGGGTAGTTGTGCTGAATCGTGGTGTGTTCAAGTAGTGCATCACGGTCACGTAACCAACGGATGATGTCACGATCAGCTTCCTTGACATGCTGGCCCGCGAAATCACTTACCTCGGCGGTAAATTCGCCGCTCATGGTGACGGGACAGACAAGGGTCGTTAAGCCGTGTTGTACCGCAATACGTTGGTCATCCTCGCCGAACGCGGGGGCTTGATGCACGACGCCTGTGCCTTCATCGGTCGCAACGTAGTCATCAGCTAGGACGACGAACGCTCCCTCGTTTGCTCTATCTGCGAAGTAAGGGAATAACGGTTCGTATTTACGACCTACAAGTTCGTTGCCTTTTACCCTTGAAACCACCTCAAGACCATGTCGATCTTGGTAGGTCTGCAGCCGATCCTCGGCGAGATAGAACTTCCTCTGCGACTCGGCTTCGAGGACGAGAACGTACGAGATATCCTCGCCTACGCAAAGTGCCATATTTGAAGGTAACGTCCAAGGTGTTGTCGTCCATGCGGAGATGTACGCATCTTCATCGTTGAGCTTGAACAACACTGTGATCGCTGGATCTTGAACGTCCTTGTAATTGCTTGTTGCTTCGAAGTTTGAAAGTGGTGTCTCAAGTGCGGTAGACACCGGCATGACCTTATAGCCAGGATAGATAAGTTCTCTGTCCCAGAGCTGCTTAACCACCCACCAGACTGATTCCATGAACCATACGTCCATGGTTTTGTATTGGTTGTCAAAATCGACCCACCGTCCGATTCGCGAAATGATCGAACGCCATTCACTCGTGTAGCGATCGACAATCGCGCGGCACTCATCGTTGTAACCTGCGACGCCGAGCTCTTGGAGCGCTTCGTGGGCTGACATGCCGAGATTTTTGTCGATTTCGTGTTCGATCGGCAAACCGTGGCAATCCCACCCGAAACGGCGAGACACATGCCTTCCCTTCATCGTCCAATATCGAGGAACGACATCCTTGATGACAGAGGCAAGCAAGTTGCCATGGTGGGGTAAGCCCGTCGCGAATGGGGGACCGTCATAGAACGTGTATGGGTCGGAATCTTGAGTCTGATCGAGCGACTTCTGGAACGTATCGTGTTCAGTCCAAAACGCCAAAATGTCACGTTCCATCTCGGGGAACGAGAATGGTTCGGAACGGTTGGTAGAATCGGACATGTGAACGGACAATTGGCGTCAGATATAAACAAATCCGCCTGAAAAGGCGGATTTTGAACGCAAAATTATAGGGTTGTGTGCCGTTTCTAACGCTTACTCGTACACTGAGAACTAGCCTACAACCAAGTAGATTTCGTACTTAGCTCGGAGGAGTCGCATGAAAGTTGGTATTGTTTTTCCGCACAATGAGATCGGTACTGATCCTGGGGCGATAAAGGCATACGCACAAGGTGCGGAAGCCATCGGTGCAGACCACATGCTCATCTACGATCATGTATTGGGTGCGGACCCCAACCGTCCCGGTGGCTGGTCAGGACCATACGACAAGGATGTTGCGTTTCACGAACCGTTTACCACATTCGCGTTCATGGCCGCCGCGACGGAGACCATTGAGTTTACAACGGCGGTGTTGATCTTGCCGCAGCGACAGACAGCACTTGTTGCGAAGCAAGCAGCACAGTTAGCGATTTTGTCCAATAACCGGTTTCGTTTGGGAATCGGAACGGGTTGGAATGCGGTCGAATATGAAGCGCTTAACGTTCCGTTTGAAGCGCGGGGAAGTCGACAAGCAGAACAAGTGGAGTTGATGCGGAAACTGTGGGCTAATGATGCGTTTACCTACGAAGGGCGATTCCACACGGTAACGAAGGCGAGTATTTTGCCGAGACCTTCACGGTCGATACCGATCTGGTTTGGAGGAGGCGTTCCGGCACTGCTGAAGCGTTGTGCAAGGTTGGGCGACGGTTGGATTCCACTCGGTACGCCCAACGAGGCGTCCGCCGCGATGATTGAGACAATGAAAAAGGCGCGCGAAGCCGCTGGGCTGTCATGGGATTCGTTTGGAATTCAAGCGCAGGTTCAGTTTAGTGGGGGCAATCCCGATCGCTGGCGCTCGCACTACGATCGATGGAAAGGTCTAGGGTGTACGCATATCGCCGTAGCAACACATAATGCTGGCAACTCGTCTGTGGATGAGCATCTAGCCTCGGCTCAAGCCTATTTCGACGCTGTTCGTCAGTAACACCAGTGGCGCATTAGCCTAGCCGCGCCAGAGAGTATTGGATCAGCCAAACGAATTTAGAACGCCGCCTCGCGCGGCGTTTTTCTGGTACATAACCAATAACAGCTTATCGATGGCGGCTCTGAGTCTTCAGGGCTTGCTTATCACATGGATTCTGGTAGGAGTACTTGAGGAATCGGCGAGTGTTTACGGAGAGAGTCGCGCATTAATCAACGTCGCGCCATTGATCATCTTGCTCATCGGCGGGTTTGCGGGAGATCGATTTGACGCTCGACGACTTTTATTTTTTCTCTCACTGCTGACGACAGTCGTCCCCGTGTTGTTGATCTATGGGATGGCCAACCTGAACGTATGGATGGTTATTGCCTTCGGCGCGGGGACTACGGTTCTTTCGTCTCTGGCTGACCCGGCAAGGCAAGGCATGATCAATCGAGTGTCGCATCTTGATATTCAGCGATCGATTGCGTTGGTCACGATCGTGCCCTCCCTGATTGGAATTGCAGCGATGAGTTCGGGCACACAACTTGAAAAACTCGGACTGGTCCCGGTTTTACTGGTATTGGCTGGTTTCTACCTGCTTGCGGCAGTTGCAGTATTGGGTTTGCCGGAGCTACCGCCGATCAAGAAAGAGCGCATTAATATCGCTGAAGGCTTCCGCAACGTGTTGTCAGTACCAATCGTCCGGAACTTGATTGGTATGAATTTCGTGTCTGCGATTTTCAATGCTGGAGGTTATATGGTGGTGATGCCGTATATCCTGATGGAACACTACATGGGTGGCGCGCTTCCGGTCGATGACGGCACGTTACTAACTGCGATGTTCATTGCGTTCACGATCGGGAGTACCGGATCGACGATTGTGTTGTATTGGTTGATGCCGTTGAAGCATCCCGGCAAGATCTACGTTTCGCTACAGTTATTTCGGATCTTGGTCATACTAGGAATCTGGCTGCAACCCTCGCCGTTGCTTTTCTTGTTGTTTGTCACGTGTTGGGGGATCAACATGGGCGTCACGTCCACGCTGATACGCAGCACTCTACAAGAAATGGCGCCACCTGCCCATCGCTCGAAGGTGCTTGGTTTTTATTTGTTTACGTTTACGCTCAGTTCGATCCTAGCTGCCCTGATTTTGGGGCATATCGTGGAATGGCTTGGTGCACTTAACGCCTTGCTGCCGGGTGTCGCAATCTCGGTTGGTCTATATCTGTACGGCCGTTACTGGTCGGGTTATTGGGAGTTTAGATCACCTTCAAATCATTAACTGGTCGCAAATCTCCGCAGCGACTAGATCGGGTCGCTGCATCGGAATGAAATGTGAGAGGTCGGGTAGATAAACATCGCGTGCATTTGGTAAGGCATCGGCTAGTCCTGTCCATGTTGGCGAACTGGCAAAATCCATGGTTTGTCGCGGTCCCGTTCGCTGTTTTGCACGCATGACAACGGCAGGTTGCGTGACATTGGATAGCAGACCATTCAAGTCGCGTTGTCCTGTCCCCATATAGATTTGCGCCTCAATCTTGGGTGGACATGCGAGCACATATTCCCCGGTATTTGGTAATAGGCCAAATTCGCAGTAGTCGCGGAGAATGCTTGGCTGCCAGAGGCTAAATGGGTGGCGTTCGCGGAAGTTCTCGTACATTACCGACGGTGATGCCCATCGATTTCGTCGACGTGCGATCGGATGCTCGTCAGTATCCATCGCAGCCATGGTTGCGGCGTGTTCGGCGTATTGCTCAGGCGCGAGTACGACTGGATCAACCAAAACCAATGCTCTAAACCGCTCAACACGATTGGCGCTCGCATATAACGCGCAATGCCCACCCATGGAATGTCCTGCGACCACAATCTCGTATAAGTCCAAGGCGTCTACTAAGTTGACAACGTCCTTACCGATATCAAACCATCCGAAAGGTCCTTCCTTGCTTGATCGACCATGACCTCGAAGATCAACAGCGAGTACTCGAGAGGATTCGGGTAGCGCATTTACAGTCTGGTCCCAACATCTCGCGTGAAATCCGGTCGCGTGAAGTAGCAATATCGTTGAATCTCGAGCTCCATTCCATTCGAAGTAACAGAGTTCAGAATCTTGAAGCTTGATGCGATGTTCTGTAGGGATTCGGATCAATGGCTGGCGCTGAGTGAAAACGCGCCAATTATTGGCGAACCTCTTGGTGCTAATCACTCGGATTCGCTCAATCTGAATGCAGTATCTCACGAGGGATTTGAGAATAAGCGGTGAAACCGCTCTTTCATCACCTAATTCCAGCGCTCTAATGAAATACCGTACGTATTTCCACTTCGGGTAGGGGTGACTTTGACAATCTACGTTATCGCGGCCGCGCGTGTCAGACAAATTGCATCTAATCAATCTGTATAACCATCGACTATGTAAGCCTTTCTTCATGCGAACGGAAATACAAGCGTCGCAAATTGCGAAGTACTCCTCTCAGCGTTAGTAACTACTAGATTAATTGACCTCAATTGTTTCGCGCGACACAGACCTGCTCGTGCTTGTTGACGCCGATGACCAAGCCATCGGTCTGCGTGATAAGCGCAGCTGCCATGAAGGTCGTGGCATTCTTCACCGTGCCGTGTCTGTTTTTCTGTTTGACCAGCAGGCACGTCTCTTGCTTCAGCAGCGGCATGCAGACAAATCTCTTTGGCCGGGGTGTTGGTCAAATAGCTGCTGTACGCATCCGTTTTTCGGTGAAGAACCGCTGAATGCGGCGCAGCGACGCGTCTATGAAGAGCTCGGCTTGAAGGTCGAGCCAGACTTCGTCTACAAGTTCGAATATCGCGCAGAGTGGTCGTCCACACTTTGCGAACATGAACTATGTTCGGTGTTTGTAGGTAACGTTGACGTTGACCCGAACGTTAACGAAACGGAAATTCAGGCTTGGCGCTGGGCTTCCGTCGATGAAATTGATGCCGCAATCGCCGAAGATGCGGCCGACCATACGCCATGGCTAAAACTTGAGTGGCGGGAGCTGCGGAAGCGCGGGATTCCGGAATAGCAACCCCGCGTAACCACGTACTAATCCAGTTTCAGACCAAAGCTTGATAGCTCAGACGTTGGAATGTTTCTTGATAGTTGTTTCCAGGCATGGCGCCGTGATTTAGGACTTGCGTCAAGCAAACACCGATTAACTCCTCTTTCGGGTCACCAAAATAGGTCGTACCCGCTGCGCCACCCCAACCGTAGGTGCCGACTGAGCGAATAAGTGGCGGCGCGCCACGCCCGTGATACGTTGCAACACCTAAACCCCAGTGGAACCCTCGACCCGTCATCGGAATCGTCATATCGCCAGTGTGGTTGCCGACCATGAGATCGACGGTTTTACGACCGAGAATACGGGCGCCATCGAGTTCGCCACCGTTTAAAAGGGGACTTATATCGCAAAGTCACAACGAGGGCGGGGGTCTAGTTGATGGCTGAGATTGTGAAGTTTCCAGAAACGAAGAAAGGAGTCCTTCAATTCGGGCGAGCGAGTCAAGAATGTGATGCTCGGTCGATGGTTGGAGATCATGAAGAATCACCCGCGCCATCTGAATCAGGTCAGAACGCATCGCACGAATCAAAAGTGGGTGATCCCGACCATCCCCAATACATTGAAATTGAAGGGCAACGGTATTACCTTCAGAGGCGTTTGGGGTTTCGGTGTGAATTGATATTCCCCCAGTAACCACTCTCTGATCCGCAATCTTGATGTCACGTATAAGCGTTGACGGGTCGTGTTGAGTTGGCATAGGTGTTTCTCCTGTCCTATCAGCAACTTCGTTCAGGAAGTGGATGCCCTCGGCCGGTAGCTGTAACGATGGCGCATGTCTGAAAACTCGCGCTCAATTGAAACCACACATACCGGTCCAGAGGGCACTCCACTGATTGTATTAACGACATATCGGTATATGGCATACTGGCTGTAAAGGTCTACAATGACAGGTGGTGAATAACATCAAGGAGCCTGCATGGGATTCCACCTCTCGCTGACGCTCTTGGCAAGCGCAACCGTTCTTGCGTTCTCGATGAGCATTTACGCAGATAACCACAGTTGCCCCGACGAACGACCGCACCCAAGAGGGGTTGATGCTTGTGATAGCTGTCCCTGGGAAGATGTTCTCGCTGACTATAAGGCGGGTGAGTTGTCCACGATACGCGAGTCGGAGGTATTCGATCATGACATTCGCGTGAGCGTGGTTTGCGATGTCAACCGAACGGTCGACGTTGACGATGTGTATGAGAAAATCGCCGTCGCGGAGCAGAAATTTGATGAGATATTTGGGTCCGTACTTAGTCGCGATGACGGACTAGGCCGTGCGAACCGCCCCAAGATTCTTGAGATCGTTACGGGAATATGCGACTATGGTGGTGGCATTGACGACTGTGTGCTGTATACCGTGTGTCGTGACGTAACTGGCGGGAGTTGTTCGGTGTCGAATGGCATCGCGTACTTTAACTCCGGCGGTGTCGCTTCACACATTGCGTTTGTTCCGTATCTGCCCGAAGGAAAATTCTGGTGGGTTGACGGCAATCGCTATGGCAATCTGCAACACGAGTTTGCCCATCTTCTGGACTTCACATATTTCCGTATTGACGGTCAAAGCGGGAAGGATTTGGATTGGTGGATTGAAGGAATGCCACAGTTGATCCAATGGGAAATTCTGAACGATCAACTATCGTGGGGGCGTGGCAATGATCGTGCGCGCCTTCTCGATATCTTCACGCATCGTTGGAACACCAATAACTACTACGATGGAATGCGTGTTCTCGCCTATTTCAAAGAGCGCGCGCCGTGGTTAGTTCAAGCGGTTGCGTCGGAAATCAGGTCCGGGATATACACGCATTCGGACTTGCATTTATCGTGGCACACTCTCATGGGTCACATTGCAGCGCGTCACCAGTATGACTACGAAGGCTACACAAGTCCCTCACGTAGGGAACGAACTATGGACGACATTCTTCCAAGTCCGACGCACGGAAGAATTGAGGACACTGACAACCGGCACTAATCATGGCTGTGACACACAAGCCGTTCGATCCAAACCCGCCAGAGGTTACAGGTTGGGCGCGTATCTCAATGGCACAGAAGCCACGTTGGTATTTTTACGTCACGCTGTTAACGGTGTTTTCCGGCCTTGTGTACGGCATTGGAAGGACGCTCTTGGATGAGCTGTACTACGTGACGATTGTGTTTATATGCATGGCGGTGTTTGTGGTGTCTATGCTAGGTTCGATACATGACTTGTTTGACGCTGAACACTTCGACGCATCGATTGACGCACGGCTCACGAGATACGGTTGGATTGGGTTCACATTGGTGTGCTGTGTGCTTGGATTTATAGCGTGAGATATGGTAGGAGTTATGCTAGTAACTGTGATACAATCAACCTGTCAACAGCCAGAGGCGCCCGATGTCGGGCTGCCTACTGAATGTAACAGCTCGTTAAGGTGTGGTGTCATGAGCCATGCTGGGTGAATAGGTGGGGTTTCTTACCTCTGGTAGTTGACAACAGCCCGACTCCTTAGGATCGAATTCGCTGTGTGGTGACTTTTCAAGTTACTTGGCACAACGACATCCGAATTGGGGATGTTAGGATGCGCCCAAATTTCATGGCTTCCGCGTGGATTGCGAACCCTTTCCCAACCAGAATTTTTCAATTGCTTAGAAATGTTCCGATAGAGATTGCTCAACTACTCTTACGCGGCTGAGAATGCCGCGCCCTCGAGTGGCTGTTCAACTAGTACCCGAGTACGCAACCCCTGCTGTAGTGTGGGTCGTGGTTTTTGTGATTTTCCCAGCTCCATGAAAACCTTAACGACGATCTCATCGACATCACTAGGGAGATTTAGATTTCCCATCAACTCTGGAACCATTTCTTGAATGGCAAGACACATCTCGTTAAAGGTCGGTGCTTCCAAATGTAGACCCGGAATTTTCGTGTGGTCTATGATGATCACCCCGGTCTCCTCGCATTGTCTCATGACGACGGAATACGTTCGTGACTTGGCCAAAGGTCCGATCTCTCTCCATGGTTGATACTATAAAGTATAGACGAGTGCTCATGCCATATATTCATATGGCGTTGAATCAGGCTACTTCGATGCGTTCACGAACCGTCTCTATAAACGCAGGTACGTCACCGGAGCTTATCCACTTCATGGAGACTTGATTGCCAGAAGCGAAAAACGTCATACGGCTTCCCATCAGATTCTTGCCCATTTCAATGGATGAAACGTGACGGTAGGCAAAACTCTCAATGTCAAATCCGAATACGCGTTTCGCGTAAAACACGAGTCGTCTTTCGGTGGCGACAAAGATGCCGTTTCGGACATTGTCATTCCCCATGATCTTTACTTCTTTTACACCCATAACAGAGCCGAGAATTGACTCGTCGGTGTCCAGATGTTCTTCGACCTGTTTGAGTAGACGTGTGTATTTGCTCACGCGAGACTCCTTAGCATTGAAAAATGAGACAGGCTCTGATTAAGTCAGAGCCTGTCCGAGAGCCGAACGTGTCGAAACCGACATGGGATCTAGAGAAATGACAAGCGTTCGACTTCATGATCTGAAAATTTCCAGAAACTGGAAATCTTCCAAAGACTAGTTGCTGTGGACTTCGGTGTCTACGTTGACGGCTTGGATCAGGTTCACGACGTTTCGTGGAATCGATGCCATGACCTTGTAGCCGTCAGTCGTAGGGTCACCTACCTCAAACCGATACTCGTTATCGCGGAGCGTGAAATACTCTGCTTCAACGGTGTCGGAACTGCGCTTTTGATCTCTGTAGTCTATCCTAAATGTTCTCACCTTTCCCCTCGTGTGAATTTGAACGGACGCATGAAAGCCTTACGGACTTGCTCGATTGACATGCCGGGCATATCTATCGTGTCGTTCTTTTCCGAAGCGGAAGGTTGATAGTTTTTAGATGGGATTTTGAGCTCGGGCGGTTCGTTAAGTTGTCGCTCTGAACCGTCGCTCCTCTCGTTTGATTGATCGGGCATAGTTTTCTCCTACCCGATCAATTCTATTCAAACAGATTGCCACGCGCACCACTAGCTAGCCCGTTGTCCGCAATCAAGTCGTCGTACTTGAGTCGCTTTTCACGCATACCCTTGACGACATTGGACATCTGGTTTTCGGTATCAAGCGGACGATTGTTGTGTCGTCCGGTGAATTCATCGACGTATCGATCCAAATGCTTTGGTGACATTTTGTGGTAGATTCCGATGTATCCACGCTTGAGCGAAGCCCAGAACGATTCGATGCCGTTAGTGTGTGCCATATCTCGCACGTATTCACCGACGCTGTGCTTCACGGCTTCGTGATTGAATTCCTTCAATGACTTGTAAGCACCCGCTTCGTCGGTGAAAAGGTTGGAACCTTTCTCGACGTTCTCACGCACGAATCCGCGAATGGTTACGCCCGTTGTTTCGTGCATGACACGCGCAGTCACTTGATTGGTGTCACGATGTTTCGCGCCGACGACTGCCATTTTGCCAACCGCACCCCGCCCCGCATGAAGTTTCTTGGATTCATGCTTGTTGCCTTCTTTGCCACCGATGTAGGTTTCGTCCACTTCGACAGAACCCTTGAACGCAGTTGATTCACCTACCGCATACGCTTCTCGTAGACGGTGCA
>LXNI01000557.1_pt1 | contig 41648 bp, 49 predicted proteins | sample 809091 | NCBI WGS metagenome assembly LXNI01 (sample SAMN04870527, study PRJNA318959) | sponge metagenome | biome: 01000161; feature: marine sponge reef; material: water | host: Sarcotragus foetidus | place: Greece: Milos, Mediterranean Sea | collected 2013-05-29 | depth 5-7 m
GACCTGTGCCGCTTCGCGTGCGGGTGGGCGAGGGTCAGGTGGTGGAGCTGGTGGCGAGCTGGGAGGGTGGGTTGACGGTGGCGCCGCCGCGTATCGATCTCGAGCCCGGGCAGCGGAGTGGCGGGGCGCGTGTGATCGATCTGGTGGCCGAGGGGGATGGGTGGATGCTGACGGTTGAGGGGGACGCGGGGCGGGAGTATGGTTTTGGGTTGTTCGGGACGGCTGTGGACGCGGAGGTTGTGGGGGGTGGTGGGGAGGTGGTGGAGGTGGGGGATGGGGGGGTGAGGGTGAGGTTCTCGGGGGATGCGGGGCGGGTTACGGCACGCGTACATCTCACGTCAGGAAACAACTAGCGATGGGCATCTTCGACTTGCTTCGCGACATGGAGCAGAACGACGCGATCGAGGCGATCAGCGACAGAATCGACGGCATCGAGGGGCGACTCGAGAGACTGGAGGCCGTCGTGCGTGCTCTCGTCGTGAAACTCGATCGACTCGCAGGCGACGGTCCTCGCGGCAGCTGAACCGCCACTCGGCGGACCCCGTCACCCCCCGGACTCGCCGGACGCCAAACCCTCGAACAGCACCCTCCCCACAAACGCATTCCGAAACACCCCCCCCGGGTCACACTCCTCGCACATCGTCCTGAACTCACCCACCCCCGGATAGACCCCCTCCACCTGCGGCCCACCGAGCGGAAACCACTTGCCCCAGTGCAGCCGCGCCCCGAACCGCGCCGCCATGACAACCGCCAGCAACCTGGCCACCTCCTGAAATTCCGTGCGTGGCTCCTTGAGGGTGATCAGACTGATCGCATACCAGTCCTGTTCCTCGATCCCGTGGCAGGACGCCATCGAGATCAGCGCGTCGTCGGGCCGCAGGCGGCGGACGCAGATCGGGTAGTGGTGACTCCACGAACCGCGAATCCGCTGAAAGGCCTCCCATTCGCCGAGCGCCTCGAGGCTCTCGCACACCCCGGCTGACGGTGCATGGCCCCCCTCGTCCGCCGCGCGCAGCACCTCGGTCACGAGCTCAAGCGCCGCTCGCAGCCGGTCCCGCGGAACGAAGACCTCCATCTCCAGGTGACGGAAGAGGTCGTGGCGCATGAGGAGCTGGCGGTCGCTGCGGTCGGTCACCCGCCACTTTGAAAAGATGAACGCCGGAAGAACGCGCTCGTAGAGCACCCGCACCAGGCGACGGCTCCGAACCCACGACGCGGTCAGCTTCACACCCACATGAAGCGCCACGTCGATCACGAGCAGCCAGTACACGCGGTAGAGCGCCGCCGCCCCCGCGCGCCGGTTTTCGGCGGCCACGCTTCGCTGTTGGACCAGGTACGTCCAGGCGTGGGGAAGGATGTAGAACTGCTGCAGCGGCGCGTCCGCCTCGCCGCTCAGCACTGCGTCGAGCCCATCGCGCCAAACGCACCGCTCGCGCACGTAGTACTGGGGCACGCACCGCAGCGTGACCTCGAGCACGATGCCCATGGCCCCGACGGAGCAGCGGGCGGCGCGCAGCTCGGGGCCGGCATCCACCGTGCGGACCCTCGGCTGCCCGTCCCCACCGTAGCACGCGATGCGCATCGCCTCGACGTAGTGGGACATGCTGTGGCGCCCCGAGCCGTGGGTTCCGGTCGCGACGGCCCCCGCCACGCTCTGCCGGTCGATGAGTCCGATCGACGGCAGCGTCAGCCCGCGTTTGGAGAGGTGCCGGAGGAGAACGCCGATCCGGCAGCCGGCGCCCACGGTCACGCGCGTGCGGTCGTCGTGGGTGCGCATGTGCCGCATGTGCCTGAGGTCGACAAGGGCGTCCGGCGTCTGGATGCCGGGGTTCCAGGAGTGGCGGGCGCCGACGGCCCGGATGGTTCCGCCGTGGTGTTCCTGCAGGATCCGGAGGACCTCGCCTTCGGTCCGGGGGGCGTACTGCCGGCGCGGTGTGAAACAAATGTTTCTACCGAAGTTGACGACCTCGCCCTCAGGGGGTGACACCGGGCCGATGGCGTTAACTTGCTGCGACATGTTCGGGCTGCCTCAGCCTTGGCTGACCATGAATGTACACTGTAGTTAACATATTGTAATGTTCTCATTACATCATCAACAGGCAAAGCGAAGCGGCCCGGCCCGCTCTCCCGCGCCTATTGCCTCCGGCCGCCCCTGATGCTCGTCGGCGCCCTGGAAGCAGACCGCTGGGCCGGCCTGGTCTTCGCCGCGGGACCGGACGACGGGATCGGGGTGCGGCTCGCCTTTATCGACCCGCGGGGACGCCGCCGCGACCGGGACGACTGGTACTGGATGGTGTCGCGTGTCGGCCCCCATGCGCCCGACGGCTCGTACGCGCGCGTCGAGTTCGACCTGGACGCGGAGCCGTCGCCGTCTTCGGCGCCGTCGGCCGACACGCTGATCCTGGAGTGGTCGCGCCGGGGGGACGCGGTGGCGTTGCGCGCGACGGTCAGGGCGCCGGGGCGTCTGGAGGTGATCGGGGACGCGCCGTGGGGATGGGAGGGGCGGTGGGTGGAGGAGGGGGTAGGGGGAATGGTGGTGGAGGTGGGGGACTCGGAGGTGGGGGACTCGGAGGCGGGGGGTGTGGAGGTGGTGACCGCGGGTGGGGGCGCGGGGTGGCGGGGCAGTCTGAAGGGCGGCGTGGAGATCGCGGCCGCGTTCTCCGGGGGGACGGAGTGGTGCTCCGTGCCGGGATCGTCGCGGGGTGAGGTGGCGAGGTGTCTGGATGTGGAGAAAGGGATGGAGGGACGTGTGGTGATGGTGGCCGCGTGGGGCGGGGATGAGGTGGGGGGCGAAGCCGCCGGACTCGTCGACGAAGCCGACCGCTGGATCGACGAAGCCCGCGCCGAGTGGAGGCGGCGGCGGCCGAGCGTCGCGGGAGCCCCTCCCGACCTCGTCGAGAGCATCGGCGACAACCTGATGTGGATGGTCCTTCTGCAACCCGAAACCGGCAGGCTCTACACCCCCGCGGGCCGCCGCTGGATCTTTCCGAAACCGGCGGCGGACAGCCGACCGGCAGGCGCACCCGCTTCGGCCGCGGACACCGATGCCCCCACCCCGTCCCCCCCACCCCCCAACCCCGACGACTGGACCGTCTTCGGCTGGGACACCTTCTTCAACGCCCTCCTCCTGGCCACCGCCTCCGGCGACCTGGCCTGGTCCACCCTCCTCGCCGGCACCGAATCCCGTTACCCAAACGGTAACATTCCCAACTGGCGCAGCCGCCACGGCGGCACCCCCGACCGCTCCCAGCCCCCCATCGGCTCCTTCGCGGCACTGAGGCTGCACCGTCTCCACCCCGACCCCGCCGCCCTGGCCACCGCGTACCACGGCCTCCTCGACTGGTGCGACTGGTGGGTTGCCGATAAGGACGGACGGCCGCGCCGCGAAGGCCTCACCCCGGGACTCCTCGCCTGGGGTTCCGACACCGACCTCGTTCCCGCCCCCAACCGCGTCCCCCCCTGGGAGCACGGCGCCAGCGGCCACCAGCGCGCGGCCTGGGAATCGGGCCAGGACGACCTCCCCCTCTGGGAGGAGGCCGAGTGGGACCCGGAGCGGCAGATCCTCGCCATGTCGGCCGTCGACCTGTGCAGCTACCGCGCCCTCGACCTCGAATGCCTGTCGAAGATCGCCCACATCCTCGGAGACGACGGCACCGCCCAGCGGCTGGAACGCGACTGCCACCGACTCGCGGCCACCATGAACCGGGTCCTCTGGTCCGAGCGGGCCGGTCTCTATCTGGACGAACTCCCCTCCGGCCTCTCCACGCGGGTCGCCGCATCGAACTTCCTGCCCCTCATCGCGGGCATCCCGTCGCCCCGGCGCGCCCGTCGCATGATCGAGACCCTGCGAGACCCCCGCCGCTTCTGGGGCGACCACAAGCTCCCCACCATCTCACGCGACGACCCCGCCTTCGCCGAGCAGCAGTACTGGCGCGGCGCGATCTGGCCACCGATGAACTACCTCGTCCTGCAGGGTCTCCGCCGCTACGGATTCGACGACCTTGCCGGGGACCTGGCCTGGAAGGGCGCGCGCATGTTCCTCGCCGACCGTCGCCGCACGGGCATGTGCCGCGAGAACTTCGATGCCCGCACGGGTGAAGGGTGCGGTCAGCGCTTCCAGAGCTGGGCGCCGCTCTTCGCGCTGGGGGCGCTCGAAGAGCTGGGCGAAGGGACCTCGGGCATGGCGGGTTGACCCGCGCTCAAACAGCGTCGCAGGCGGAAGTCTCGGGGTGGGCCGTCCAGCTGTCGAAATCCTCGCCCTGCGCCGGAAGCTCCACGTCGGCCGACTCTCCCGGGCCAAGGTCCTGGCGTTCCGTGGGGCCGAGTTCGGGGCCGCCCGCAAGGTGGACTTCCACCCGGACCGCGCACACGGTTCCCTCCGTCGTGTTCTCGACGGTGCCCATGAAGGCGTCGCGTTCGGCATCGAACGCGAGCCTCAGCCGGATGCCGCGCCTGGTCGCGTCCCATTCGTCGCCGCGGTCGATGTATTCGCCGGATTCCTCTCCCTCCTCACCCCCTTCACCGTGCTCGTCACCTTCAGCGTGCTCGCCACCCTCGGAGTGCTCACCCTCCCCACCGCCTTCGCCGTGCTCCCCGCCTTCAGCGCCCTCGGCATGTTCACCGCTCTCGCCGCCGTCGGCACGCTCGTTGGCCTCGCCGCCGGCACCTTCGCCGACTTCAAGTTGCTCGCCCTGTTCACCGCCCTGGGAGCCCCCACCCCCTTCGGGCTGGCCTCCGCAGGTCGTCACCCCGACGAGGGCGAGCGAGAGGATGATCGACATAACCGGTATCGGGAAAGTGCTTTTCATGTGATTGACCTTTCTTGAATGGTTGCTCGGGTGCAATAGGAATCTACACACAGCGCACGACTACGACTCCTCCCCAACCGATCGGGCCTGGGCCCGGCGGAGCGCGGGATCGAGCCCGCTTGGCGGATCGGCGTGGACGGCGTCCTGCATCGCGGTCACGTCCAGCTTCAATACCCGCACCATCACCTCCACCACCTCGTCGATCTCGTCCTCCGTGATCACCAGCGGCGGCAGCACCCGGATCACCGTCGTTCCCGCCGGCAGCGTCAGCACCCCCTCCGCGCCCAGCGCCATGATGTGGGGACGGCACCGCTCCTTCAACTCCACCCCGATCATCAGACCGACCTGGCGCAACGCGCGGACGCGATTCGGCATCGACGCCTCGAAGCGTTCGCGGAAGCGCGCGCCCATCACCTCCGCCCGTTCGGCGAGCCCCTTCTCCTCCATGAAGCCGATCGCGGCCAGCGCCGCGGCACAGGCCAGCGGGTTGCCGCCGTAGGTGGTGCCGTGCTTCCCCGGTGGAACCTGGACGCGGTCGTTGGCCATGACGGCCCCCAGCGGCACGCCGCCGGCGATCGCCTTGGCCAGGCAGAGCATGTCGGGGACGACGCCGTAGTGCTCGCAGGCGAACATGCGGCCGGTGCGGCAGAACCCCGTCTGGATCTCGTCGAAGACCAGGAGCGCGCCCGTTTCGTCGCAGGCTTCGCGCGCCGCCTGGAGGAACTCGGCGTTGGCAGGGCGGATCCCGCCTTCGCCCTGCACCGGCTCGATCACGACGGCGGCCGTGTCTTCGCCGACCGCGTCGCGCAGCTTGTCCGGATTGTTGAAGGGGACGAAGGAGAAACCGGGGACGAGGGGTTTGAAGACCTCCCGATACTCCTTCTTGTAGGTGGCGGAGAGCGCGCCCAGGGTGCGGCCGTGGAAACCGCGCATGGCGGACACGATGCCGGTGCGGCCGGTCGTGAGGCGCGCGAACTTGATCGCCGCTTCGACCGATTCGGCCCCCGAGTTGCACAGGAAGCCGCGCGAGAGGTCGCCCGGTGCGATCGCGGCCAGCTTCTGCAGCAGTCGCGCGCGCACGTCGTTGTAGAAGATCCCGGGACAGGTGACCAGCGTTCGCGCCTGTTCGGCCAGCGCTTCGGCAACGGCCGGGTTGGCGTGACCGACGCTCGCGACCCCGATTCCAGCCACGCAGTCGATGTAGCGGCGCACCCGGTCGTCCCACACCTCCGCGCCGCGCCCCTTCACGAGCGTGATATCGCGCTTCGGGTAGACCTCGAGTCCGTAGCAGCGCTCCACCTCTCGGGTGGACCGTTCGGCGGCCCCGCCCTCGCGGTTCGGCCGCGGTCCCCCGCCTTTCGTCTCGCGGCTACTCATACGTACCTACTCATATGCTCATATGCTCATGTTTTTCCATGCTCACCCGATCACGGTCCCCTTCCCCACCAGCACATCCGCCACGGGATGTTCGCTCCGTCCGTCCGCGATCACCACCCTCGTCGACCCGGACTCGACCAGCCGGCGGATCGCCATCAGCTTGCGCTTCATGCGTCCGGACGCCTCCTGCTCGCGTCGCGCCAGATCCGCGCGCGGAATGTCGGCCACCACCGACCCGGGATCGTTCTCGTCCTCCAGAAACCCCGGCGCCTCGATGAGCTGCACCACCAGTTCGGGTTCGAGGGCCGCGCTCAGCAATGCCACGATATCGTCGTTCTCCGAGTTGATGGCCACGTTGCGCTCGTCGATGATCGGCACCGTCATAACCGGAACGAACCCGTTGTCCAGCAACAACTCCAGCAGCTTGCGGTTCACCGCGATCGGCTTGCCCGACAGGTCGCGCTTGATGAGCGTCTTGCCGCCTTCGCGCACGCGAATGCCCCGGTTGCGCATACCCCGCACTATGGCGCCGTCCAGCCCGGTGAGCCCGACCGCGTTGACCCCGTGCGCCTGAAACGACTCCACGATGCGCTTGTTCCGGAGCCCCGCGTACGCCATGAGCATGACGTCGATCAGCTCCTCGTCGGAGAAGACGCTCGCGTAGCCGGAGACCGAGGTGAGAATCCGCTTCTCGACGCCGAGCCGCTCGGCCAGCCGGTCACGGAGCGCGTTGGCGCCGTGCACGATCACCTTCGGGCCCTCGACGGCGGACAGGTCGCGCGCGATTCCTTCGAGGTTGATCGCGTCGCCGCCACCGATCTTGATTACCAGCATATGGTCCGCCTTTGTCCGCAGATGTCGGTATCAGAAGGTAGCCACGGTGTCGTTGGGGATGGGGGACCAGGCGGGCCCATGGCCGGAGTGGCCCGGATAGGGCTCGGAGCTGATCACACGCGTGTCGCCCAGCTCGGTGGTATGCATCTGAAAGTAGTCCGGATCTTCACTGAAATTGGTTGCCAGGTGGACACGCCGCGAGGTGTCGGCCACGACGAGGTTCATGGCGCGCAGATGGCGGGTCCGGCGGCGGATGACCTCCAGACCCCGTTCCAGCGCCACGCGGAAGTCACCACGGTCAAAGCGCTTGACGAAGTTGAAGACCTTCTCGGCCCCGATCCGCCCCCGCTCCTTGATGCGCACGCCGCGAAGCTCGCCGTTGAAGATGAAGACGCGCTCGCCGTCGTGGAACGGCATGTTGTTCTCGACGCGGATTCCTTCGTCGCGGAAGGCGCTGCGGGCGTGGACCAGCAGGAGGGTGGTGCGCCCCGGCGGCCGCCAATCGTCCTCCCAGATGGGCCGGATGTTGTGGTAAAGGCGCCAGCGGCCGTCCTCGAGCCAGGCGCAGCCCCAGCCGTGGCCCTGGTATTCGCGGCTGTCGCGGGCGATCCGGGTGAAGGGGGCGAGGTGGTCCTGGATCGGGAATCCGTCGCGGCCCCGGACGCAGAGGAGGCGGCACATGGGTCAGTTCCGGCGGTCTGAACGGCGGTTGGCCGGCGGCGCAGGGCGGCAGAGTCTCCGGCACCCCATCGGCTTAGGCCGGATGCAGGCCGGGGAATCCGAGCCCGCGAGTCTCGGGCAGTCCGTGCATGACGTTGAAGGCCTGCACCGCCTGCCCCGCCGCACCCTTCATCAGGTTGTCGATGGCGCTCATGACCACCACGCGGCGCGCGAGCGGGTCGCGTTCGAACCCGACATCGCAGAAGTTGGAGCCGGCCAGCAGATTGGGGTCGGGGTAGCGGTGGATCCCCGTGCGCTCCTTGACGATGCGAACGAAGGGTTCGGACGCGTAGGCGCTCCGGTAGATGCGCCAGAGGTCCTTGTCGTCGAGGTCGCGGTTGAGGAAGACGTGGCAGGTGGCGAGGACGCCGCGCACCATCTCGACCGCGGTGGCGGAGAAGTGGATTTCGCCGCCCAGTGCCGCGCGGATCTCGGCCAGATGGCGGTGCCCGGTGGGCTTGTAGGACCGCATCGCGCCGCTCCGCTCGGGGTGGTGGCTGCCGGGGGTCGAACGGTTGCCGGCCTCGCTCGATCCGACCTTGACCTCGATCACCGCCGAGTCGGCCGCGCCCGCCAGGTAGAGGGGGCGGAGCGCAAGGATGGAGGCAGTGGCGTTGCAGCCCGCACAGGCGACCAGGTGCGCTGTGCGGAGTGCGTCCCGGTTGAGTTCGGCGATTCCGTAGACGAAACGGTCGAGGAGGTCGGGGCGGGGGTGGGGTTGGCCGTAAAATCGCTCGTATTCGGCGGGGTCGTTCAGGCGGAAGTCGGCGCTGAGGTCGATGATGCGGGGGGCGATGCGCCTGAGGTGGTCGATGCGGCGTGAGGACTCGCCGTGCGGGAGGCAGAGGAAGAGGACCTCGCACTCGGCGAGTTCGTCGAGGGCGTGGAAGCGGAGGCGGGTGGCGGTGCGGAGGTTGGGGTGGGCGCGGTGTGCGTACTTGCCCGCCAGGCGCTCCGAGGTGATCTGGTGGACCTGGGCGTCGGGGTGGGCGAGCAGGAGGCGCAGAAGTTCGCCGCCGGCGTAACCCGAGGCGCCCGCGATGGAGGCGCGGATCATGCGACGGTCGCCTCCAGGTACGACACGATCCGCTCCGGAATGTTCACGCCCGTCACGTCGATGCTGTTGCGGAACTCCATCGTGTAGTTGACCTCGTTGACGAGGAGGCCGTCGGAGCTCTCGAAGAGGTCAACCGCGAGGACCCCACCGCCGACAGCATCGGCCGCGTGCAGCGACAGGTCGGCGAGCTCGGGGGTGACGGGGCAGTTGGTGGCGAGGCCGCCCCGGGCCGTGTTGGTGATCCAGTGCTCGGAGGTGCGGTATATGGCGGCCACGCATTCGTCCCCCACCACGAAGCTGCGGATGTCACGGCCGCCCTTCGCCACGTACTTCTGCACGAAGAAGATGGAGTGGTGATAACTGCCGAGGATCGACTTGTGCTCGAGCACGGTCTCGGCCGCGTCGCGGTCGTTGATCTTCGAGAGCAGCCGTCCCCACGAGCCCACCGCCGGCTTGAGCACCACCGGATAGCCCAGGTCCTCGATCGCGTCGAGCGCGGACTCGGGGGTGAAGGCGACCCGCGCCTCGGGCTGCGGCACTCCCTGTTCGGCCAGCGAGGCCGCCGTGAGGATCTTGTCGCCGCAGCGGCGCGACACCTCGTAGGCGTTGACGCACGGAGTCCCCGCCCCCTCGAAGAGCCGCAGCGCGTGCATGGCCCGCGAGTGGTTGATGGAGCGTTCCAGCACCACGTCCACCTCGGGACGGGCATGGAAGTCGAAAACGAGCCGGCGATCGTCCAGAAAGACCAGATCGATGCCGGCGCGACGGCGCAACTCCGCAATCAGGAGCTTTTCGTCCCTCCTGATCAGCGAATGAAGAAACCCGACCCTCATTCACCCCAGTCCTCTTCCGCGTCGGGGGCCTCCCCAAGCGTCAGCGGATCCAACGCCAGGATTTCCAGCTCGACGCCGCACTCGGCGCACTCGAGCAGCTCTCCCTCGACGGGGTCGGGCGAGATCTCGACCTCGCCGCCGCATACCGGACATTCACACATATCAGTTCCTCCTGTTCTGGTTGTTACCGGGGTCCGGGCAATTCGTGCCGGATGTTCCCTTCTCTCCTGGCCCGTTGTTGTATCCGCGCGAGCCGCTGGGAGATTACTTCTTCAGGCCGACTCCTCCGCAAGCGAAGACGTGGGAATCTCGCGCGCTTCGACCCGCCGCCCCGCGCGCAGCGTGACGTACGCCTCCATCGCCCGGTAGGCCGGCAGCCCCAGCGACGCCAGGAAGTCGGCGGTCCCCCGGTTGCGGTCGACCACGCGCTGCCAGAACTCGCGCGCGTCCGGCCCCGGGAAGGGCGCGGAGTCCTTTTGCGACTCGTGCTTGAAGATCGCCTGCACCTTGCCGCGCATCTCGTGCTCCGAGAGCGGCACCAGCACGGTCGCGTCGTTCACGCTCCACTCCTGCCAGGCGCCCCGGTACAGCCACAGCCACGGCGGGTCGCCGCTGTAGCGCTCCAGCGCCCGCTCCACCGTCTCCAGGCACATGCGATGCGTGCCGTGCGGATCCGAGAGGTCTCCGGCGGCGAAGACCATGGATGGACGGACCTCTTCCAGCAGCTCGTGCACGATCGCCACGTCGGCCTCGGTCACCGGGTTCTTGCGCACCTTCCCGGTCTGGTAGAAGGGCAGGTTCAGGAAGCGCGCACGGTCGCCGGACAGCCCCAGCGACTCGATGCCCGCGCACGCCTCGCTCTCGCGGATGATGCGCTTGAGATGCTGCACCACCTCGGGGTCCACGTCCCCCGCCTGCTTGCGAGCGAGGCCCTCCTCCACCGACCCCAGCACGGCCTCCAGGCCCTCGCGGTCCCCCAGGTCGATCACGCCGGCCGCACGCCTCATGAAGTCGAGATAACGGCGCACTTCGTGGTCGAACACCGCGATGTTCCCCGACGTCTGGTACGCGACCGTCACGTCGTTGCAGTTCTCGGCGAGTTTGCGCAGGAGGCCACCCATCGAGATCACGTCGTCGTCCGGGTGCGGCGAGAAGACGAGCATCCTGCGTCCGCGCGGGAGCCGGCTCTTGCCGCGAATCTTGGCGATCAGCGCATTGAAGACCTGCCCGTTGAGCGGCTCCGCCGACCCGTGCCGCGACACCAGCGACCCGAGGTGGTGCTCGCGGTAGTCGTCGGTGGCCAGGTGCAGGATCGGCTTGCCGGTGCGGCGGCTCAGCCAGATGACCGCTTCGTTCTCCCAGTGCGGCGTCCACTCCACGTCGCCCACCAGCCACGGGGTGCGGATGCGGGTGAGCGCGGCGGCGGCGGCCGGGTCCAGGTAGACGGTGGCCGCGGGATGCCGTTGCAGGAAGGTGGCCGCGACGTCGGCGTGGACCTCGCCCTCGACGGCCCGCCGCACGATCTCGGCCTTGTGCTCGCCGGTGGCCAGCAGGACCACCTCGCGCGCATCCAGGATGGTCGCGACTCCCATGGTGATCGCCTGGGCGGGCACGTTCTCCTCGCCGTAGAAATCGCCGGCGGCGTCGCCGCGCGTGACCGTGTCGAGGTAGAGGCAGCGGGTGCGCGACTGCCGTCCCGAACCCGGCTCGTTGAAGCCGATGTGGCCGCTGCGACCGATCCCCAGGAGCTGAAGATCGATCCCACCGGCGTCGCGGATGCGGCGCTCGTAGTCGCGGCAGTGCGCCTCCACGTCGGCCGCGTCGAGGTCGCCGCGGGGGATGTGGCGGTGGGCGGGGGGGATGTTGACGTGGTCGAAGAGGTGTTCCCGCATGTAGCGGTGGTAGCTGTGAAGGCTGCCGGGCCGCATGGGAAAGTACTCGTCGAGGTTGAAGGTGACGACGTTGGAGAAGTCGAGGCCTTCGTCGCGGTGCATGCGGATGAGTTCGCGGTAGACGCCGACGGGCGTGGAACCGGTGGCGAGGCCGAGCACGGCGTTGCGACCGTCGGCCGCGCGGTCCCGGATGAGGCGCGCAATTCGGCCGGCCACTTCGGCGGCGATGCTGTCGTGGTCGTCGAGGACGCGAACAGGTAGGCGTTCGCGCCGGGTCAGGTCGGCGGGGGGCATGGGGGGGTGGGGGGGGTGGGCGGGAGAAATCCTGGGGGAGACCCCGCTACTGCGACTCGAGCGGGGCCTCCCTCCAAGGCCTTACGGGATCTTCTTCTCCGGCAGCAGCACGAACTTGGCGTACTGGTCCAGCCGCAGATAGCGGATGGCAGCCTGTTTAACCTGCTCGGCGGTCCAGCCCTCGATCCGATCGTACAACGGGATCCTGCGGATGTCCATCCCGGCCTGTTCGTAGCCCCTGAGCTGTCTGTGCCAATAGATGTTCTCTTCCAGGTCGGTCTCCTTGGAGCGCCGGTCGGTCTCGCGCACCTTGGCCACCGTCTCGGGGTCCGGCCCCTCGGCCTTCAGGCGGGCGATCTCCTCGAAGACCACCGCGCTCAGCTCCTCGGCGCGCTCGGGGTCCGAGCCGAATTGAACGGTGATTTGATATTCCTCGTCCGGCCGGTACGAGAGAGACGCCGAAACGCCCACGCCGTACGTGCCGCCCAGATCTTCGCGGAGCAACTCGCGCAACTCGATGCTGAGAATGCTCGCCATCGCCGTGAGCGTTGTCGATTCCTCAATGGAATACTCGGCGTCGCCGGCGAAGATGATCAGGGTCTGGCTTTGTGGCTCCAGTCCCTTGTGCACGACCTTTTCAATCACTCCCGTGGGCGGATCGATGCCGTGGTCCACCCAGGTCTCCACGCGCCCCAGATTGGGCAGTCCGCCGAGCCAGGTCTCGACCAGTGGCCGGATGCCGTCCAGATCGAAGGCGCCCACGAAGTAGAAGGAGAAGTCGGAGGCGTCGGCGAAGCGGTCCCGGTAGAAGTCGAGTGCGACATCGAGATCCGCATTCTGCACGGCCTCCAGGACCTGGGTCATGCCTCCCCCCGCCCTCGGATGCCCCTGGCTCATGGTAGTCGCCACGGTATCCTGCATCACGAACTGCGGCATGGCGCCCATGTTGGCCATCGCGGCCATCTGGGCCTTGAGGGCCGCAAATGCGTCCTCATCCCTTCTGGGAGCCGTGAAATACAGGTAGATGAGCTGAAACGCCGTCTCCAGGTCCTGCGGAGACGCCCGGCCGGTGATCCCCTCGGTGAGCTGTCCGATCGACGGCGACACCGAGGCCTGCTTCCCGGTCAGCTTGTTGCGCAACTCGATCTGGTCGAACTCCCCTATACCCCCCTGCCCCACCGCCTGGATTGCGACCTCCGCGTCCATGAAGGTCTCTTCGGACGCCAGCGAGGTGCCGCCGGGGCTCGTCGCCGAGAAGAGGACCTCGTCGTCCTTGAAGTCGGTGGGTTTCAGGACGACCCGAACCCCGTTCTCAAGCTCCCAGATTGTGACGCCGATCTCGTCCACCGCCTCTTCCGAAACCACCGGAGAACCCCCGGGGACCTCGGCAACCAGCGGCGCATCGACCTCGGTAAACACGTAGGGCGCGATCTCGCTCTCCGCGACCGCGGCGAAGATGGCGGTCATCTCCTCCTCGGTCGGCGTTGCGTTGCCCTCCTTCTCGAGCCCCGAGACCAGAATCACGCGGCCCTCGTCCTGCATCCAGTCCTGACCGGCGGCGTTGACCTCCTCCAGGGTAATCCCGGGCAGGAGGGCGTCCACTATGGCTTTCTCAACTTCGACGGGGGGATAGGGAGTCCCTTCCAGGAAAACGTTGATGTAACGGCTTGCGAGCGATCCCGACGCCCGATTCTCCACCTCCGCCAGCCTGCTCTCGTAGAGGCGTGCAAGCGCGATCTTCTGTCTCCGCAGTTCCCCCTCGGTGAAACCATGCCGCGCGACCCGTTCCGCTTCGGTAAGGACGGCTTCGAATCCCCGCTGGAAGCCGTTGTCCACCACGTTGGCGGACAGTTGGGCCGCGTTCATATTGCGGGAGAACCCCCCGCTCAGACCTACACCCGCGCCGAGAAACGGCGGGTCCGCCTGCAGTTGAAACTCGGACAGCCTGCGGTTGATCATTCCGGCGTACAGCGACCTCACGCGGGCATTGCGGAAGTCGCCCAGGGTGCCCTGCGAATTAACAGGCCGCTTGTACATGACCTGGACCTGGTTGAACGGCACCTCCGGGTCGGTGGCGATCGAGATGAGCGGCCCGTGGTCGATCGGGACTTCCGCTTCGGCCCTGGGACGCAAATCGGCCGGGTTCTGCAGCCCACCGAACCGCTCCCGGATCGTGGCCTCGATTGCGGCGGGGTCGAAGTCGCCCACGGCGATGACAGCCATCAGGTCCGGACGGTACCAGTCTTCGTAGAAGCTTCGCAGCCGTTCGGCGGGTGCGTTGCGCAGGATTTCGGGATCACCGATCGGGAGCCGGTCGGCATAGCGCGATCCATGCAGCATGAACGGAAACTGCTGGTCCTGGATCCGCGCCTGTCCCCCGCGCCGCCCGCGCCACTCCTCGATCACGACCCCGCGCTCCTTGTCGACCTCCTCCGGATCGAAGACGACGGCACTCGCCCAGTCGACCAGGATCTGGAAGGCCGTCGAGAGCACGTCCGGGTCATCCATCGGGACCTGCAGCATGTACACGGTCTCGTCGAAGCTGGTGTAGGCGTTGATGTCCGGCCCGAAGCGCATCCCGATCGACTCAAGGTAGTTTACCAGTGCCTGCTTCTCGAAGTTCTCGGTGCCGTTGAAGGCCATGTGCTCCACGAAGTGCGCCAGCCCGAGCTGGTCCTCGTCCTCCAGGATCGCGCCAGCGTTGACCACGAGGCGCAGTTCGGCCCGGTTCTCGGGCTGGTCGTTCTGGTGGATGAAGAAGGTGAGCCCGTTGTCGAGCGTGCCGGTGACGACGGCGGGGTCGGGGGGGATGGGGGTGTCCGGAGGCGGCCCTTGGGCCGCGGCGCCGGTGGCGCAAAGAAGCGTGGCGGCTGCGGCCAGGACTGCCAGCCCGGTCTTTGCAGGGCCATCCGCTCTGTCTCGGCAGGCTCCGCGCGTTGGAGTCGAGTGAACCCGAAAACGCTTGTCAAACATGAGTGTCCTTTCTGCGACTGATACGTCGGTGCGCCACGGGTCGAACCGCAGCCGGGGAGCGCGCACTTCAGACTGTTCGGTACGCGCTGAAGTTCCCCTTCATTACGAGCATGGTGATCATAACTTCACCCCCGGTGCATTTGCACCCCGTGTCTCCGCCCAGAGCGGTGCGGGCATTCCTGCAACCTGCAGCTATTTCGTTGCAGCCAAATGCCTTGCGCGTCAGCCCCCAGCCCCCCGCATACACCCTCTCCCCGCCAGCGAGGAGAAACTCCCCCCCGCCACGATAATGTGGTCCAGTACCGGGATGCCGATCCGGTCCCCCGCCTCGCACAATTGACGCGTCACCTTCAGGTCTTCCGCCGAGGGTTCCGGATTCCCGGAGGGGTGGTTGTGCACCAGGATCAGCGCCGCGGCCCGCAGGACGATCGCGTCGCGGAAGACCTCGCGCGGGTGGATCAGCGAAGCGTCCAGGATTCCACGGGTGACCTGGCGCTGGCAGATTGGAACGTTCTGGGAGTTGAGCAGGAGAATGTGGAACTCCTCGTGGGCGAGGTGGCCCAGGGTGGGAGCGAATATGTCGTGGACATCGGCGGGACCGGCGATGGGATCCTGGCGGCTCGGGCGCGCCGACCCCACCCTTCGGCCCAGCTCGATCGCGGCCACGATCCTCGACGCCACCGCCGCCCCGATCCCCGGAATCTCCACCAGGCGTCCCGGGTCCATCCGTGCGAGATCGTGAAGGTTGCCCCCCGATAGGCCGAGTACCTTCTCGGCGAGCGCGCGCGCCGAGATCGACCCGCTGCCCGAGCCGATCACGAGGGCCAGCAGTTCGTGCTCCGAAAGCGGGCCGGGCCCGAAGCGCTGCAGCCTCTCCCGGGGCCGCGCCTCAGGAGGGTGCGCGTGGCCGGGCAGCCCACCGGGCGAACTGCCCGTTTCCGGGTCGACGCGGAAAGTAACCAAGCTCCTCAGCACGCCGCGGCAGTAGGCCACCCGACATTCGAGCGGCGATGGATCCACACTGAATCGCTTCGATCAATTTGTCTACGGTGTAATGTTAACATTACATTATGTAAGGTGTTGTTGACATTTTATCGAATTACGATCCCGGGCGACCGTGGCACTTCTTGTATTTTCGCCCGCTCCCGCACGGGCACGGAGCATTGCGTCCGGGGGCCTTGGCGGCTGTCACGGGGACCTTGGCCCGCGCCTCCCCCCGGTTGGTCGCGAGCCGACTGACATCGGTCCTCGAGCCCATCGGACCCCCCGCGGCAGCGGTAGTCGGAGCCCGCCTCGCACCCGCCGCGACCCCCATTTCGTCAACCGACCGGCGTGCCGCGGCGGCACGCGGATCCGGCCGGCCCGGAGCCCGCAGACCGCCACCCGGCGTGTCGGTCGGCCCGGAGTAGGAGAGCCGGCGCTGCTGTTGCAGGCGCATGGACGGACTCTGCTCCAGCCGCACCCGGAAGAACTGCTGGGTTACGCTCCGGCGAAGATCGTCCATGAGGCCCACGAACATTTCGAAGGCCTCCTTCTTGTACTCGACCAGCGGGTCCTTCTGTCCCCAGCCCCGAAACCCGATCGACGCCTTGAGGTGATCGAGATCGTACAGATGGTCCTTCCACTTGCCGTCGATCGTCGACAGCAGCACGAAGCTCATCACGCGCTCGCCGTGCTCGCCGAAGGACTCGATCTTGCGTTCGAAGGCCTCCCGCACCGACTCTTCCGCCACGCGGAGCACCTCGGCACGGTCCACCTCCTCCGGGTCGCCCTCGTCCTCGACGGCGGGGAGCACGGTGTGCAGATCGAGCAGCATGCGCTGCCTCAGCCCCGCGACCTCGATGCCCTCCTCCAGTTCGGATTCGGGAATGTGGTCGGCGAAGACGGCTTCCATGGTGTTGTGGATCATCTCCCAGATCTCACCCTTGAGGCCTTCGCCCCCCTCCAGCGCGAATAGGCGCAGGTCGTAGATCACCTCGCGCTGCTGGTTCATGACGTCGTCGTAGTCCAGCAGCCGCTTGCGCGCCTCGAAGTTGTTGCCCTCGACCCGCTTCTGGGCCCTCCCGATGGAACGGGTGACCAGGGCGTGCGTGATGACCTCGCCCTCCTCCGCCCCCATCTTGTCCATCGCGTTGGCGATCCGCTCCATGCCCCCGAAGAGACGCATCAGGTCGTCTTCGAGCGACAGGAAGAACTGCGACGCGCCGGGATCCCCCTGCCGGCCCGCCCGCCCACGCAGCTGCCGGTCGATCCTGCGGGCTTCGTGCCGCTCCGATCCCAGAATGTGGAGTCCGCCGACTTCGATCAGGTGGTCGTCGGGCTTGTCTTCCAGCTCCTCGTAGCGGGTGGGGTCGGTGCTGGCCAGCGAAGACAGCTCCAGTTCCCGCTCCTTCGCCCATTCGACGGTGCGCGCATCGGTCACGCCGGGCCCGAGCTTGATGTCGGTGCCGCGGCCCGCCATGTTCGTCGCGATCGTGACCGCGCCAGGGCGCCCCGCCTCGGTCACGATCTCCGACTCGCGCTTGTGCTGCTTGGCGTTCAGCACGTTGTGGCCGATCCGCCGCCGCCTCAGCATGCGCGACAGCGTCTCCGACACCTCAACGTTCGTGGTCCCCACCAGCACCGGCAGCTCAAGCCGGTTGAGGCGCTCGATCTCGTCCATGATGGCGGTGTACTTCTCCCGCTTGGTGCGGAAGATGAGATCGTCGTGATCGTCCCGCGCGATGGGGCGGTTGGTGGGAATCACCGAGACGTCCAGGTTGTAGATCTGGTGGAACTCGGTCTCCTCCGTCTCCGCCGTACCGGTCATCCCGGCCAGCTTCTCGTACATGCGGAAGTAGTTCTGGATGGTGATGGTGGCCAGGGTCTGCGTCTCGCCCCGGATCTCCACCCCCTCCTTGGCCTCGACCGCCTGGTGCAGCCCGTCGCTCCAGCGCCGGCCCGGCATCTGCCGCCCGGTGAACTCGTCCACGATGACGATGGCGCCGTTCTCGCCGATGATGTAGCGCTCGTCCTTGTGGAAGAGGGTGTACGCCTTGAGCAGCTGGTGGATCACATGGATCCGCTGCGACTTGTCGGCGTACTGCGCCTCCAGCTCGGCGACCCGGTCCCGCTTCTCTTGCACCGAGAGGGTCTCGTCCTGCTGCACTTCGCCCATGACCTCCGACAGGTCCGGGACCACGAAGGCCTGGGGGTCGCCCGGCGACAGCTCGTCGAGCCCCGCGTCCGACAGGTGGACGTTGCTTCCCTTCTCGTCCATGGCGAAGAGCAGCATTTCGTCCACCTCGTGGAGTCGCTTCTCGCGCATATGGTCCGCTTCGACCTTCTCCACGATCCTCACGACCCCCGGCTGGTCGGCGAAGAGCTTCATCAGGCGCTTGTTCTTGGGACCTCCGCGCTTGGCGGCCAGCAGCTTCTCGCCGGCGATGTACTCGTCCCCATCCTCCGAACCCAGCTCCGTCATGGCCTCGGCCACCAGCCGGTTGACCATGCGGGTCTGCTTCCGGAAAAGCGCACCCACCGTCGGCGCCATCTGCTTGAAGGGCGTCGAAGTGTCGCGGCTGACCGGCCCCGAGATGATGAGCGGCGTGCGCGCCTCGTCGATCAGGATGGAGTCGACCTCGTCGATGATCGCGTAGTGGTGTCCCCGCTGGACACGCTGCTCCAGCGTATGGACCATGTTGTCGCGCAGGTAGTCGAAGCCGAATTCGTTGTTGGTCCCGTAGGTGATGTCGGCGTTGTAGGCGGCGTGTCGTTCGGGCGTCCCGGGCTCGTGCAGGTCGATGCAGTCCACGGTCAGGCCCAGGAGCTTGTAGATGGCCCCCATCCACTCGGCGTCGCGCTGGGCCAGGTAGGAATTGACGGTGACAAGGTGGGCGCCCCGGCCGGCCAGCGCGTTCAGGTAGAGCGGCATGGTGGCCACCAGCGTCTTCCCTTCGCCCGTGGCCATCTCGGCCGCACGGCCCCGGTGCAGCTGCGCGGCTCCGATCAGCTGCACATCGTACGGGATCATGTCCCACACGAGCTTTTGCCCCGTGACCTTCACCTCCTGGCCCACCAGGCGGCGGCATGCCTCCTTCACCACCGCGAATGCCTCGGGCAGGATCTCCTCCAGGATCTCCGCCAGCTCCTCCTGCACCTGCTCCTCGAGCTTGCTGATCTCCAGGCTGAGCTCTTCGCGCTCGTCGGGGTCGGTGGCCACCCGCTTGCGCCCGCGGATCGTCTCGATCTCGTCCAGGGTCTCCCTGGTGTGCGCGGTGATGGTCTCCCGGAAGCCGGCCGTCTTGCCGGCCAGCGCTTCCGTGGAGAGCTCCTCCAGCCCCGCGTAGATCTCGTTGATCTCCTCGACGAGCGGGTTGAGCCGCTTGACGTCCCGGGCGTGCCTGGAACCGACGATCTTCTTGATGATTCCCTTGATCATGCTACCGTTCGGACCCCCCTGGCGGGGGATGTCCGCCTCTGCGTGCCTACCGTCCTCGCCGCCCCTGCCCATGCGGGCGGGAGGCCCGGTACAGTCGTTCACTTTCAATAATGGACATAACGTGGGCCGCCACCATGGCAGAAACGGCCTTTCCGCCGGCAACCCGCCTCCGAACCTCCGACGACGACACGTTGACCGGCGTCACCGGGACGATGCGAACTCCGGCGCGAACGGCGCCCTCGGGCGGCATCGACATGGTGTCCCTTGTGATCGCCACCAGCTTCGCCATGCGCCTGATTGCGTCGGGCTCCTTCCAGCGGGCGAACCCTTCCAGCAGATCCGCGCCGAGGATCAGGAACAGCGACCACCCCGGGTGCGCCGACCTGAGCCGGCGCAGGGTGTCCACCGTGTACGATACCCCGTCCCGCTTCAGCTCCAGGTCACACAACTCGAAGCCGGGGTGATTCGCGATCGCGGCGGCCACCATCCGTCGCCGCAATCCGGCGGGAGTCACCCGGTGGCCCTGCTTGTGGGGCGGGATCCCGGCGGGCACCCAAAGCAGACGATCCAGCTTGAGCGCCTCCATGACCTCCGCCGCCACGATCGAGTGACCCCGGTGCGGCGGATCGAAGGTGCCGCCGAAGACCCCTACCCGCCGCCTGTCGACCATGCCGGCGGCGACCGCTGACGGGGCGGCGCACGGCTCATGACGATCGAGACCGTGTCGCTGCGGGCGGATACATCGAGCGCCCTGGCCTCGGGAGAATCCGGATAGCTCTCCAGGAGCCGGGTCCGGGCATCTTCACGCTGGTCGTCCCACCCCCAGTCCTCGTATATCCTGATAAGCAGGGCCAGAGCCCGCGGCGCGGCGTCGGTGTCCGGATACTCTTCCAACAGCTGGCTGAAGACGAGATCGGCCGACTCGTATAGATCGTTCCGGAAGTAGTACTGGCCGATGCCGAACGCCTTCTCGCCCAGCTTGTTCCTCATTTCCAGGGTCACCATCAGCGCGGAATCCCCGACCGGGGTCCCCTGGAAATCGCTGGCCACGTTGCGGCAGGTATTATGCGCGCTGATCGTGGACTGCTGGTCCCTCTGCGGGTGGGGGGACAGCGCTGCATGAGAGCGGCACAGCCCCATCCACGCGTCACGCGCCCGCACGTGGTCCGGGTAGACCTGCACGATGCGGGTGAACTCGGAGACGGCGCTGACGTACTGCTCGTCCTCGTAGAAGGCCTGCGCCAGGAAGTAGCGCGCCTCCACGGCCTGATCAAAGAGCGGGAAGGCGAGCACGAGTCGCTCGAACGCGCGCCGCGCCTCGCCCCAGTCACCCGCGACGAAGGCTCTCTGCCCGTGCTCGTAGAGTTGATCCTCGGTCCAGCCGGAGTACGGAGGGGCCGAAGAGCAGGCGGCTCCCAGGAGTCCCACGAGGACCAGTCCCCGCGTGCACAGATAGTGGTGATCCTTTCCGCGGGCTGTCTGTGCGCCCGCGTCCGCCCAACGATTCAGCACTGTCCGTCCTCCACCCGTCCGAACCTGATCTCGTCGATGCGGCCGCGGGCCCGCCGGACCAGAGCCCGTGGTCCCGCGGCCCCTGCATCGGCCACCGCCCGATACGACTCCAGCGCGGCCAAACAGTCCCCCATCCCGGCCATGATCTCGGCCTTTTCGAAGTGGGCCTGCGCGATCAGCGCCCTCGGCTCGTTCAATTCCAGCACCGCATCGAGGTATTCGATGGCCTCCTCGTCCGCGCCCTGGGCCCGGCGTTCGCCGGCAAGGCGGAAGGAACAGTTGCCCAGCTTCAGCCGGATCTCGGCCTCGCGGCGCGGCGCCAGCTCCCTGAACTCGTGGTAGTACACGAGGGCACTTTCACAGTCCCCGATCTCCTCGTGCGCCTCCGCCGTCTCCAGGACGACCTCCGGATCGTCGCGATTTCGCTGGAGGGCCCGCAGGAAGAACGCTCCCGCACGGCCGTATTCGCCCGCCCGGCTGTAGTGCCGCGCCAGGGGCAAGGCCAGCTCCTCCACGAGGATGCCCGGACGGAAGTGGAGCGCCGCCTCCATCGCGGAAGCCGCGCCGTAGCTGTCCCCGCTTTCGTGCTCACGCCTGGCCAGGGCCACGAAGTCGGAGACGGCCTGATCGGTGTGGACGCTGTCCTCCCGGGCCGCCTCGTCGTACAGGGCCCGGGCTTCGTCGACACGGCCCAGGACCACGTACGCATGCGCCGCACGCACGAGTCCCTCCGTGCCCGGATCCTCGCGCAACAGCGAGAGGCGGTATTCGGCCAGCGCCTCTTCGTAGTCGCCGCGTGCAAAGGCACGGTCTCCGCGCAGTCGCGCGGTCTCTTCCGCCGGATCGCTGCCGCATGCGGCGGCGTACAGCGGAAGGCTCACCGCGAGCAACGCCCGCAGCCGTATTGATCTATGCCCGGTCTTCATTCCCCGCTCAGTCTTCATGTCTGTCGACCATCCCTCTGAAGTAAGGGATCGTCTTTCTGACGCCGTCGCGCAACCCGATGGTTGGCCCCCATCCGAGTTCCCGGCGCGCGGCGGAGATGTCCGGGCAGCGTACCGCGGGATCGTCGGGGGGCAGCGGCCGGAAGACGGGAGCGGTCGTGCTGCCCGTCTCGCGCCCGACGATGATGGCCAGGTCGATGATCGTGAATTCGTCGGGGTTGCCGATGTTGGTCGGCTCGACGCGCCCCGAGTGGAAGAGCCGCACGATGCCTTCAACCTGGTCGTCCACATGGCAGAAGGATCGGGTCTGCTCACCGGTTCCGTAGATCGTCATGGCCTCGCCGCGCAGCCCCTGCACGATGAAGTTCGAGACGACCCGTCCGTCCGCCGGACGCATGCGGGCTCCGTAGGTGTTGAAGATTCTGACAATGCGGGTGTCCAGTGAGTGTGCCCTGTGGTAGGCCATGGTCATCGCCTCGGCGTACCGCTTCGCTTCGTCGTATACACCTCTGGGGCCCACGGGATTCACGTTCCCCCAGTAGTCTTCCGTCTGAGGGTGAACCTTGGGGTCTCCGTAGACTTCCGAGGTCGAGGCAAGCAGGAAGCGGGCGCGGTAACGGAGCGCGATGCCCAGGGCGTTATGCGTCCCGAGTCCCCCCACCTTGAGCGTCTGGATCGGGAGTGCAGTGTAGTCGACGGGGCTGGCGGGAGACGCAAAGTGCAGCACACCGTCCACCTTGGGCTCCACGAAGAACGGCCTGGAGATGTCGTGCTCGATCAGGTCGAAACGGGGCTCCCGTTCGAGGTGCTCCAGATTGCTCCGGGAACCGGTGACGAAGTTGTCGACCCCGATCACCTCGCATCCGTCCGCCAGAAAGCGGTCCACGAGGTGGGAGCCGAGAAACCCCGCCGCCCCGGTGATGAGGATCCGCGCGGGCATTACGCGGCCTCCGGGGTCACCGGACGGCGGCCGACCGAATAGTACTCGAACCCGTGCGCGAGCATGGCCCGGGGCGAGTATAGGTTGCGGCCGTCCAGGATCACCGCATGTGCAAGCAGCGAACGCATCCGGGCGAAATCGGGGTGGCGGTACGGATGCCATTCCGTGTGGATGAAGAGGGCATCGGCACCTTCGAGAGCATCGTAGTTGTGCTCCCGGTACTCGATGGCGTCCCCGAGAATGCGCCGGGCCTCGCCGGTTGCCGCCGGATCGTGCGCGACGACCCTGGCACCCCGCTCGAGCAGGGCGCGAATCGTGACCAGGCTGGGCGCCTCGCGCATGTCGTCCGTGTTCGGTTTGAAGGCCAGCCCCCACACGGCGAAGGTCCGCCCCCGCAGGTCCTCGCCGAACCGCCCGACCGCCAACTCCACCAGGAACCGTTTCTGACGCTCGTTGACCTGCTCCACGGCATCCAGGATGGACGCGTCCAGTTCCAGTTCCCTCAGGGTCGAGGCCAGGGCCTTGACATCCTTGGGGAAGCACGAGCCCCCGTATCCAATGCCGGGAAACAGGTACGTCGGGCCGATGCGCCGGTCCGATCCGATGCCGCGGCGCACCTGGTCCACGTCGGCGCCCGTCCGTTCGCACAGCCGCCCGATCGCGTTCATGAAGCTGATGCGCGTGGCGAGCATGGCGTTCGCGGCGTACTTGGTGATCTCGGCGGAGGCGACGTCCATTACCTGAATCTCGTTGCCGGTGCGCACGAAGGGCGCGTAGAGGTCCCTGAGCACCCGGGCCGGCCTCGGGTCGTCGACGCCCAGCACGACGCGGTCGGGTTTCTGGAAGTCGCTGACCGCCGCGCCCTCCCTGAGGAACTCGGGATTGGAGCAGACGTGCACCCGGTGATCCGTCTCGGCCCCGATCGCCGCGCGTACCCGCCGCGCGGTCCCCACGGGCACCGTGCTCTTCGTGATCACGATGCGCTCGCCGTCCATGGCGCGCCCGATGTCCCGCGCCGCGGCCAGCACGTACTGCAGGTCCGCCGATCCGTCGTCGTCCGGCGGAGTCCCCACCGCGATGAAGACGATGTGGGAGGCCCTCACGGCCCGCGCCACGCCGGTCGTGAAGCTCAGCCGCCCCTCGGCCAGATTGCGCGACACGAGCGCGTCCAGCCCCGGCTCGAAGATCGGGATTTCGCCCCGTTTGAGGGCATCGACCCGCTCTTCCAGAATGTCCACGCAAATCACGTCGTTGCCTGTCTCCGCCAGACAGGCCCCGGTCGTGAGCCCCACGTAGCCGGTCCCTAGTACCGCGATCTTCATCGGCGTCCGGTCACCCTTTCACGATCCATCGCTGCGGGCGGGCGCCGCGGTCGGCGGCCGGCAACGATGCCGTTGCGTTGCGCGCGTCAACCACCACGGGCGAAAGAGACAGGATCCGGGCCGCATCGAAGCAGGTGTGGTCGGTGACGATCACCGCCGCGTCGATCCCCTTCAGCAGCTTGTCGGTGATTGGAGCGGATCTGAGCGTGCGGCCGTCCCTCGTACCCCAGGCGGGCACATGGGGGTCGTGGTAGATCACCTCGGCGCCGTCGCGCTCCAGGTGGTCCAGGATGTCCATGGCGGGAGATTCCCGCACGTCTCCCACATCCTTCTTGTAGGCCACGCCGAGTAGCACGACCCTGGATCCCTTTACCGGCTTCCCTACCCCGTTGAGCGCCTCCCTGACCTTGCCCGCCACGAAGGTCGGCATCTCGGCGTTGATCTCCGAGGCCATGTCGATCAGGCGGGTGCGATAGTCCATCTTCCGCATCTTCCAGGACAGGTAGTGGGGATCCACGGGAAGGCAGTGCCCGCCGAGGCCCGGACCCGGGGTGAACTTCATGAAACCGAAGGGCTTGGTGGACGCCGCGGCGATCACTTCCCAGATGTTGAGTCCGAGCCGGTCGGCGATCAGGGCCATTTCGTTGGCCAGGCCTATATTGACCGCACGGAAGGCGTTCTCGAGGATCTTCGTCAGCTCCGCGGCCTCCGCCGAAGAGACGGGGACCATGCGGTCCACGAAACGCGAGTAGAAGGCGGTCCCGGCTTCCGTGCATTCGGGTGTCACACCCCCGATGATCTTCGGCGTGTTCCCCGTCTTCCAGACTTCGTTGCCGGGATCCACGCGCTCCGGCGAAAAGCAGAGAAAGAAGTCGTGTCCGACCTCGAGACCACTCCGGGCCAGAATCGGGAGCACCACCTCGCGCGTCGTGCCCGGGTAGGTCGTCGACTCCAGCACCACGAGCTGCCCTTTGTCGAGAGCGGCACCCACCGCCTCCGCGGCGGCCAGAACGTGGGAGATGTCCGGATCGCGGGTCTTGGAGAGCGGTGTGGGCACGCAGATCGCAACCACGTCGCTTTCCTCCAGGCGCGACATGTCGGTAGTGGCCGCCAGGAGGGTCCTCCTTACGAGGTCGGTCACCGTGTCGCCGGGCAAATCCTGGATGTGGCTCCGGCCTCCGTTGACGCCGTCCACCACACGCGAGTCCACGTCGAAGCCGAGTACGCGGATTCCGTTCCGGGCGGCCTCGACAGCGAGCGGCAACCCGACGTAGCCCAGCCCGATCACGCCGAGCGTGGCGTCCCCGGAACGGATCCTGGACAGTCGCGACTCCCTCACGTCGTTACATCCACGGGATCTTCACGGCGCTTGGCCCGGTGCCGCGCATGGGGTACGCCATCCAGGGAGAAACCCGGTTTGCCTTCTGCCCAGCGCAAGACAGGGGCAGCGCACCGTCCCTTGCAGGACGCGGGTGTCGGGTCGTCAGACCGGCGACTTAGGAGTCCACGGGCCAGAGGCGCCTGCGCTTCTCGCCACCGGCTAGCCTCCGTTGCCCTCGTCGGAGCCGGATTCATCGGCCTCGCCGGGCTCGGAGGGCTCCGGCATTTCGATCAAGGTGACTTCGATGAAATTCTCGGCGAATTCGGCCAGAGTCCTGTGCACTTCGACCCGGAATGCGCCCGCGGCTTCCCACGCGTCCAGAATCGAATCGTTCATCGCGGTGACGGTGCCGGTAACGGTGACAACCATATCGTCGGAGACCGAAACCAGGGAATCGGCAACCAGGGAGTCGGACAGATGCAGGAGATAGGCCGTTTCGTTGGCGTCGACCAGGTTGGTCCAGAACGAATGGTTCCCGAGAAGGGAGGTGACCAGGACGTCTTCCAGACTGACCACCTCTCCCAGGTATCCGGCCGGTCCCGCCGAGAAAGCATCGAATGAGACTACGTTCTCCAGCACGGCGTCGGGTGTCACCTCCACGACCTCCGTAGGCTCGGCCGTCACGGAAAGCCAGTACATGAAGCCCGCAACCATCAGGAAGCTCAATATCATCAGCGGTGCGCCGAGTTTGGCGGCCCCCGCCCGGGACTTCAACGTTGCCATTCTGCCTTACCCCTGTCGTTTGTCGAGTTTGCGCTCCGAGGCCCGCACAGCCTCCCTCACAGAGCCGGATTCTATCACACCAACTCGATGAGCGCCATGTCGGCAGCGTCGCCCTGGCGGCTGCCAAGCTTCAGGATGCGCGTGTATCCCCCCGGCCGTTCCGCGTACCGGGGTCCGATGTCGTCGAACAGCTTGCCCAGGATTTCCCGGTCCGCGATGCGCCGCCCGGCGAGGCGGCGGGCGTGCAAATCCCCTCGCCTGGCCAGCGTGATCAGGCGTTCGGCGTACGGTCTCAGTTCCTTCGCCCGGGCCGTCGTCGTGGTGATCCGCTCGTGGCGGAAGAGCGATGTGGCCATGTTCCTGAGCGTGGCCTTCCGGTGACTCGGAGAGCGCGAGAGGCCTCTCCCCTTCTTGCGGTGACGCATGGTTCTCGTTCCTCGGTTTCTCCGCCTATTGCTCCACCTCGGCGGTAGCCCCCTCCTTGACGTAGAACAGCTGGCCGTCCTCGTCCCGCTCCATCTTCATGCCGAAGCGGAGTCCGTGCTCGTCCAGGATGTCATAGAGTTCCGCGAGCGACTTCTTCCCGAAGTTGTTGATTCCGAGCAGGTCCTCCTCGGTCCTCACAATGAGGTCGCCCATGGTGTGGATGGACTTCAGCTGAAGCGCGTTGCGGGAGCGCACGCTGATTTCGGCCACGTCGTCGATCGGCTTTTCCATGAGCGCGAGGGCCTCTTCGGGCACCGGAGCCAGCTCGCGAACCTGCGCCTCGGGAAGGCCGCCCTCGGCGAAATAGAGCATGTAGCGCAGGTGGCCGCGCACGAGTTCGGCCGCATAGCGGACCGCGTCGGCCGGAGCAACCGACCCGTCGGTCTCGACCCGGATGGTGAGCCGGTCGAAGTCGGTGCGCTGTCCCACCCTCGTTTCCTCGACGGTGAAGTTGGCGCGCAGGACCGGGTTGTAGATCGCGTCGATCCGCACCAGGTCCACCGGTGCGCCCGTCGGCAGCGGCTGCTGGTCGGCCAGCATGAAGCCCCGTCCCTTGTTCACATGAAGCTCCATGTGAACTTCGCGATCGTCCGCAAGGGTCAGCAGGTGATGGTTGGGGTCGTGGATCGTCACCGACGCGGGTCCCCGGATCTTCCTGGCCGTGACCGGACCCTTCTTCTTCACCTGGACCTCCAGAACCGCTTCGTCAATGTCGTCGTCGAGAGAGACCACCAGCGACTTCAGGTTCTGAATCACCTGGTGGACATCTTCGACCACCGAAGAAATGGTCTGGTGCTCATGCACCACCCCCTCGATGCGGAAGGCCCGCACGGCCGCCCCCTGGAGCGACGACAGGAGAACCCGTCGCACCGCGTTGCCCAGGGTGTGCCCGTAGCCTCGCTCCAGCGGCTCGAGGACGAAATCTGCGGAGTGGCCGTCTGCCGACTCCTCGGCGATCTCGATACGTTCGGGAAGCACGAGACCGGTAAGATCAATCTCCAGATTCACGCTCGGTATTCCCCCTTTTTGCTTGCTTCCGTCGGGATCCGCGAGGCTGGCTGTGCCAACGGCCTCCGATATTGGATCACTTGGAGTAGAGTTCGACGATCAACTGTTCCTGTGCAGCCAGCGGGATGTCTCCCCGCACAGGCTGCCTGATGACCCTGCCCACCCGTTTGCCCTCGTCGAGGGCGAGCCAGTCGAGCAACTGGGGCCGGGTCCGCGCCCCGAGGCTGACCTCGACCAGTTCCAGATCCCGCGAGCCCTCGCGCAGAGCGACTTCGTCTCCGGCCGACAACCTGTAGCTCGGAACATCGACGACCGAACCATTCACCTCGACGTGCCGGTGCCGGATCAGCTGGCGGGCCTGGCGGCGGCTGACCGCGAGACCCATGCGGAAGACCACGTTGTCCAGCCGGCTCTCCAGCGCAATGATGAGATTCTCGCCGGTGACGCCCGGGCGGCCGGCGGCATATTTGAAAAGGTTGCGGAACTGCTTCTCGTGCAGCCCGTAGATGCGCTTCACCTTCTGCTTCTCCCGCAGCTGCACGGCATAGTCGGACTGCTTGCGGCGGCGGACGGAGGCCGGGCCGTGGTGGCCGGGCGGATACTGCCGTCTCTCGACGGGACACTTCTCGGTGTAGCACTTCGCGCCCTTCAGGAAGAGCTTCTGCCCTTCCCTGCGGCAACGCTTGCAGACCGGACCGGTATATCGAGCCATATGCGGATTCCAGCTTCCTTAGACGCGGCGTTTCTTGGGTGGGCGACAGCCGTTGTGCGGCAGGGGGGTCACATCGTGGATCGATTCGATGGTGAGCCCGGCCGCGGCCAGCGCCTGGATGGCGGATTCGCGGCCCGACCCCGGACCCTGCACGCGGACGACAACCTTGCGTACGCCCATCGCCACGGCGTCGCGTCCGGCCTGCTCGGCGGCCATGGTGGCGGCGAAGGGGGTGGACTTCTTGGAGCCCTTGAATCCCGCCGTCCCCGCCGAAGCCCAGACCAAAACGTTGCCGGCCTGGTCGGCGATGGTGATCAGCGTATTGTTGAAGGTGGCCTTGATGTGAGCGACACCGTCGGCCGCGACCACCTTCTTCGTCTTTTTCGTCCTGCCAGATCTGGGCGTTGCCAACCGCCACCTTCCTTCGGGCACAAGTCCCCGTTGCGTGGATCCGTTGCGAGAAGTCCCGTTTCAGCCGGGCGCTACTTCTTGGGCGCTTTCTTCTTGCCCGCGATGGCCCGCCTCGGGCCCTTCTTGGTGCGGGCGTTCGTGTGGGTCCGCTGGCCCCGCACCGGCAGACCCCGGCGGTGCCGGAGACCCCGGTAGCAGCCAATGTCCATGAGCCGCTTGATGTTCATGGACACCTCCGTGCGGAGGGCACCCTCCACCTTGTAGTTCTGCTCGATCTCGCGACGCAGACGGCTGGCGTCCTCGTCGCTCAGTTCGTGGGTACGTAGGTCCGGGCTGATCCCGGTCGCCTCGAGAATCTTCCTGGACGAGGTGCGGCCGACGCCGAACACGTAGGTAAGCGCTATCTCGATCCGCTTTGCTCTGGGGAGGTCGATCCCTGCGATGCGTGCCATTGTCGTTCAGCCCTGGCGCTGCTTGTGCCGTGGATTCCGGCTGCAGATGATCCGCACGACGCCCTTTCGACGGACGACGCGGCAATACTCGCACATCGGCTTGACGCTGGTTCGAACCTTCACGCCGAAGCTCCCCTTTCGTTCATGTCTCTGCCTGATCGGACCCAGCCCCTTCCTTCGGGGCACAGCTTAAAAGGATAACGCTTACGCTTGCGGGACGGTAGCCCCCTCGGGAAGGCCCTCCGGAACCCCCCGCCCCACCGCCATCGCCGCGCCGTCCCAGATGCCGCCGCCCGTCAGGATCCGCGGCCCCGTTTCCGTCACGGCGACGGTGTGTTCGAAGTGGGCCGAAAGCGACCCGTCGAGGCTGGTGACGGTCCATCGGTCGCCAAGCGTCCGGATCTCGTCCGTGCCCACCGCCAACATGGGCTCGATCGCGAGGACCATCCCCACCTGCAACGGGACACCGAAGCCCGCCTTGCCGATATTCGAGACCTGGGGCTCCTCGTGAATCGCCCGCCCGATCCCGTGACCCACCAGATCGCGGATGATCGCGTAGCCGCTCGGGCGCACCGTCTTGACCACCGCCGCGCCGATGTCCCCGACGTGGCGGCTCGGCCGGGTGGCCGCCACTGCCGCGTCCAGCGCCCGGTAGGTTACCCCCATGAGGCTCGCCGCTTCCGCCCCGATCTCGCCCACCGGAAAGGTGTACGCCGAATCCGCACACCACCCGCCCTGCTTCACCCCCACGTCGATGGACACGATGTCGCCGGCGCGCAGCCTCCGCGCGGAGGGGATGCCGTGCACCACCTCTTCGTTGATGCTGATGCAGGCGCTCCCCGGAAACCCGTACAGCCCCTTGAAGGCGGGCACGGCCCCGTCATGGGAGCGTACGAAGTCGTCGACGAAGCGGTCCAGCGATGCCGTCGAGACTCCGGGACGGACCCGGGGTTCGATTTCGGCGAAGAGGGCGGCGATGATGCGGCCGCACCGTTCCATCGCATCGATCTCGTCCGTGGACTTGAGTTGGATCAGGGGACGCCGTTTTCCGACCATCAGCCGCTCGCGCGAGAGGGCGTTGCGGGTTCCCCGACCGCCGCGCGCAGCGACGCGTACACCTGTTCGATATCGCCCTCGCCGTCCACCCGGGCCAGAAGTCCCCTCGCACCGTAGTACCCGACGAGCGGGGCGGTGACTTCCTGGTACACCGCCAACCTGGTGCGCACGGTATCGGGGTGATCGTCGGCGCGGTGGATGAGGGGTTCGCCGGTCTCGTCGCACAGTCCATCCCTGCGCGGAGGATCGAAGTAGATGTTGTAGACCCGGCCGCCGGGGGACGAACGCCTTCCGGATATGCGCTTGACCAGGACTTCCTCGGGCGCCTCGAGGAGGCAGACGCGATCGACCCCGCGATCCGCTCCGGCCAGAACGTCATCCAGCGCCTCGGCCTGGGGAACGGTGCGCGGAAACCCGTCGAAAACGACGCCCCGGTCCGCCGGCATCGCCGCGAGATGCTCTCGCACGAGGTCGACGATCACGTCGTCGGGAACCAATTCCCCCGCATCCATGTACTTCCGGGCTTCGAGTCCAAGCGGCGTGCCCGCCGTGAGCGCCGCCCGCAACAGGTCTCCGGTCGACACATGCGCCCAGCCGAGATCCCGGCCGAGCCGGACGCCCTGCGTGCCCTTGCCAACCCCCGGCGACCCAAGCAGGACGACGACCCTGCCCCCACCATTCGCTTCGTTCACCGGCAACCTACATGTAGCGTCCGCGTCCGCGCATCTTCACCCGCCCCTTCTTCATGAAGCCGTCATAGCGGCGCAGGAGAAGGTCCTGCTGGGCTTGCTGCACGGTGTCGAGTCCCACCCCGACCACGATCAGGAGGCTGGTGCCGCCGAAGAGGAAGGTCTGGACGCTGAAGATGTCCAGGATCCAGAAGGGCAGCAGCGCAATGATCGCGAGGTAGACGGAGCCCGGGAGGGTGACGCGGGTGAGGATTCGGTCGATGTATTCTGCGGTGCGCGCACCGGGCTTCACGCCCGGGATGAAGGCGCCCTGCTTCTTGAGATTCTCCGCCAGGTCCACAGGATTGAAGATGATGGCCGTGTAGAAATACGCGAAGAAGATGATGAGGGCGCCATAGGTGATGGTGTAGGGCCAGGTTCCCTGCTGGAAGATGTCCGACAGTTCCGTGACGAACCCGATCGAGCTGAAAGCGGCGATCGTACCGGGCACCACGATGAAGGACTGGGCGAAGATGATGGGCATCACTCCCGCGGAGTTCACGCGCAGCGGGATGAAGCTCTTCTGGCCCTCTCTGATCCGGCCCCGCCCCACGACCTTCCTGGGAATCTGAATGGGGATCTTGCGAGCCGCCATCGTCATGGCGACGACACCGGCCGTGATTCCGACGATCACCGCGAGGAGCGCGATGAGCGCGGGGAGGCCGATTTCCCCCGCGGCCACGCTTTCCCAGGTGCGGGCCGCCGCGGCCGGGAATCCCTGGATGATCGAGAAGAAGATCATGAGCGACATGCCGTTGCCGAGGCCGCGCTCCGTGATCTGCTCACCCATCCACATGATGAACACGCCGCCGACGGTGAGTACCACCACGGTCGTGAAGGTGAAGGTCAGTCCCGGGTTGTTGACCGCGCCCCCCAGGTTCTGCAGGAAGGAGGCGTAGGCGTAGGCCTGGATGACGCACAGCAACACGGTCGTGTAGCGCGTCCACTGGGTCAGCTTCTTGCGGCCTTCCTCGCCCTCCTTCTGGAGCTTTTCGACGGTGGGAAAGACAGCGGCCAGCAGCTGGAACATGATGCTGGCGGAAATGTACGGCATGATCCCGAGCGCGAAGATCGTCGCCCGGCTGAGTCCCTGGCCCACGAACATGTCGTAGACGCCGAGGAACGTGTTGTCGAACTGTGCCGTGAAGGCCTGCAGTGCCCCCACGTCGATGCCCGGAACGGTAATGTGCGACCCGACCCGGTAGATGAACATCATGAGGAGCGTGAAGAGGATCTTCTTCTTCAGCTCCGGAGCCCGGAAGAGATTCGGGATCGGATTAGCCATCTTCGGACACCCCCCCGTTCAATCGCACTATTCGTCGTCCCCGCGCAGGGGAAGAACGGTTACCGAGCCCCCCGCGGCCTCGATCTTCCGCCGCGCGGTCCCGGACATGCCGTGGACCGTGCAGTTGACGGGCCCTTCGACCTCTCCCGTGCCCAGGATCTTGACCGGGCGCCGGAGTGACCGGATCAGCCCGGCCGCCCTGAGCGATTCGGGCGTGGCGTCGCCCTCCACGACGTGCAGGTCGCCCACGTTCACGACCTGGTACTCCACGCGGTTGCGGTTCTTGAAGCCTCGCTTCGGGATGCGGCGCTGCAGCGGCATCTGCCCGCCCTCAAACCATGCGGGCACTCCGCCGCCGGAGCGCGAGTTCTGGCCGTTTTCGCCTCGGCCGGACGTCTTGCCCTTGCCCGAGCCGGGGCCGCGGCCGACCCGTTTCCGGTTGCGGCGGGAGCCCTTGGGGGCGCGCAGATTGTGCAGTTCGATCATTTCTCAGTCCACCTCCGTGACTTCTACGAGATAGTCCACCTTGGCGATCATTCCCCGGATGGCAGGCGTGTCGTCGTGCTCCACGGATTGCTGGTGATGCCGTATTCCGAGCGCTCTGAGGGTGCGGCGCTGGATCTTCTGGCGTCCCACACCGCTACGCACCTGGGTAATCCTGATCCTGTCAGCCACGTCTTCCCACTCCAAGTTCTTCAACGCTGATACCCCGCTCGGCCGCCACATCGTATGCAGTAACAAGATTCTCCAGCCCCTGCACGGTCGCGCGGACCACGTTGATCGGGTTGTTGGTTCCCAGGCTCTTGGTCAGCACGTCGGTGATGCCCGCGGCCTCCATGACCGCGCGCACCGGGCCGCCGGCGATGACGCCCGTTCCCGGAGCGGCCGGCCGCATGAGAACCCGCCCCGCACCCCACCGCCCGACGATGTCGTGCGGAATGGTGCCGCGCAGGACCGGGATGTCGACCATGTTTTGGCGCGCCTGCTCGAACGCCTTGCGGATCGCCTCCGCGACCTCGTTCGCCTTGGCGTGCGCGATCCCCACCCGTCCGGACTGGTTACCGACGGCGACCAGGGCGGTGAAGGAGAACCGGCGACCACCCTTGACCACCTTCGCCACACGATTGATGTGGATCAGGTTCTCTACCTGTTCCGCGCCCTCCTGCGGTCTCTTGTCCCTGGCCATCAGAATTCCAACCCTCCCGCCCGCGCACCTTCCGCGAACGCCTTGACTCGTCCGTGATAACGGAAGCCGCCGCGGTCGAAGACGACGGTGGTGACTCCCCTGTCCATCGCCCGCTCCGCGAGCAGCTTTCCGGCCGCCCTGGCGGCTTCCACCTTGCGGTTCCCCTCATCCGGCCCGTTGCCCTTCAACTCGGGGGCCAGCGTCGAGAGGCCGACCAGGGTCCGGCGGGCGTCGTCGTCGACCAGCTGGCCTTCGATGTTCCGGAGCGACCGGTACACGACCAGACGCGGCCGCTCGGAGGTGCCGTGCACCCTCTTGCGGATACGAGTGTGGCGTCGCCGCCGCTGGAGCTGGCGGCTCTTCCTCAGTTTGCTGGGTTTGATCCTGGTCATGATGCGGCCGTCTTGCCGGCCTTCCGCCGGACGTGCTCACCTTTGTATCTCACACCCTTGCCCTTGTATGGCTCCGGGGGACGAAACGCGCGGATTACCGCGGCCGTGTGGCCCACCTGCTGCTTGTCGGCGCCGCTGACGACGATGGTCGTCTGATTCGGCACCTCGAAGCTAATCCCTTTCGGCGCCGGGAACTCGATCGGGTGCGAGAACCCGAGGCTCAGACGGAGCCCGGTACCCTGTGGCTGGGCCCGGTATCCGACGCCGACGATCTCGAGGGTCTTGCTGAAGCCCTGGTTGACACCCTCGACGATGTTGGCCACCAGCGAACGTGTAAGGCCATGCAGCGCCCGGTTTTGATTCTGGTCGTCGGGGCGGGTAACGACGAGCGTCTTCCCGTCGTCGGCGTCCCAGTTCACTGCAATGGGCGCACGTACCTGCAGTTCCAATGCGCCCTTTGGACCCTTCGCCGCGACTCGCTGACCATCCAGGGTCACGGTCACCCCGCTGGGGATCTCGACCGGTTGTTTGCCAATACGTGACATGGAGTCCTCCTACCAGACCACCGCGAGGACTTCGCCGCCGACCCGCGCCTGCCGGGCGCCGCGGTCGGAGAGGAGGCCCTTCGAGGTGGAGACCATGGCCATTCCGAGCCCGTTGCGGATGCGCGGGACCTCGTCGACCCCGACGTAACGCCGCCACCCGGGACGCGAAACGCGTTCGATGCGGCGGATGACGTGTCTGCCTTCGTGGTATTTCAGATACACGCGGACGATGCCGTGCCTGCCATCGTTCAGCACCTTGTAGTCGTGGACGTACGCGTTCTCCTTCAGGAGCCGCGCCACCTCGACCTTCAGCTTGGAGAGCGGCACGTCGGCCCAGCGGTGTCCCGCGCTGCCGGCGTTCCGGATCCGGGTGAGCATGTCCGCGATGGGATCGGTCATCATGGTCGGTTCGAGTCCTCTTTCGATCTAGGTCGGCGTCTCGCCGTCTGCTCGCAGATTAATGTGAGCTCCGACGATCACGGGCACTTCGCCCCGGAAGGGGAACCCGAGTTGCCGCAGGAGGGCGTACGCCTGGTCGTCCTTGTCGGTCGACGTGACCACGGTCACATCCATGCCGTGGATCTGCCTGACCTTGTCGTAGTCGACCTCGGGGAAGATGATCTGCTCCCTGATGCCAACGGTGTAGTTGCCCCGGCCGTCGAAGGAGCGCGTATTGAGGCCGCGGAAGTCACGGATGCGGGGCACCGCGACCGACACGAAGCGGTCCAGGAACTCCCACATGCCTCGACGCCGCAGCGTCACCGTCGCCCCAACCGGCATGCCCTCACGGAGCCGGAAGTTGGAGATGGACTGCCGGGCACGCGTGATGACGGCCTTCTGGCCCGTGATCACCGCCAGCTCGCCGACGACCGACTCTATCAGCTTCCGGTCGCGGCTTGCCTCTCCGACCCCACAGTTCAGCGTCACCTTGACGACCTGGGGAATCTGATGCGGATTCGCGAAGCCGAACTGCTCCTGCAGCACGGGCCGCGCAACATCCCTGTAGTGGGTGAGAAGGCGCGGTTCGATCGCCACGGGCGCCCTGCCCGCGGGCTTGCCGTTCTTCTTCGCCGACTTGCGGGGCGTCATGGCTGGTTCCTCGGTATGGGGTTGCCGCTCCGGACCGCGATCCGCTCCTTGAGGCCGTCAGGCTCGACGCGAATGCGGATGCGGCTCGCCTCGTCGCTGGCGGGATCGATGAGCATGACGTTCGAAATGTGGATCGGGGCCTCGAAGGTGATGATCCCGCCCTCGGGGTTGGCCTGGGTGGGCCGTGAATGGCGCTTGCGCATGTTCACACCCTGGATCACCACCTGGTCCGCCGTGCGAAGCACCCTCAGTACGGTGCCCTCGGCGTCGCGGTGGTTGCCGCGGATGACACGGACCCGGTCGCCCTTGGCGATTCTGCTCGTGCGTCGAGCCATCACAGCACCTCCGGAGCCAGAGAGACGATTCTCATATAGCGCTTCTCGCGAAGCTCGCGGCCCACCGGTCCGAAAATGCGCGTTCCCCGGGGCTCCTCCTGCGCGTTGATGAGCACGGCCGCGTTGTCGTCGAAGCGGATGTAGGTGCCGTCACGGCGGCGCATCTCCTTGGCCGTGCGCACGACCACCGCCTCCATGACCTCGCCCCGTTTCACCGGCGCGTTGGGGACCGCATCCTTGATCGTGACTATGACCCGGTCGCCGATTCGGGCGTAGCGCCGCCGCGACCCGCCGAGCACACGGATGCAGAGCGCCCGCTTGGCGCCCGTGTTGTCGGCGATCTTCAGCATCGATTCCTGTTGGATCATCGGATCTTCTCGTCTTTTGCCGGGCGGGCGTCAGTCGGGCCGTTCGATCAGTTCGACCACGCGCCACCGCTTCGTCTTCGAAAGCGGCCGCGTCTCCATGATCGCAACCATGTCGCCCATGCGGTACTCGTTCGCTTCGTCGTGTGCGTGGTACTTCTTCGTGCGCTTGACCTGCTTCCCGTAGAGGGGGTGGGCGAAACGGCGTTCCACCATGACGGTGACCGTCTTGTCGGCCCGGTCTCCCACCACGACACCCGTGCGGATCTTGCGCCGTTTGCGCTCGCTGTTCGCTGTCACCACCGTCTCCTTTGCGCCGTCGCTCATGATTCGCCACCCGGCTGAACGGCCTGCCGCTCGTGCAGAATCGTCTTGATGCGCGCGATGTCACGCCTGATCTCCCGCCGCAGACGCGGGTTCTCGAGCTGCATGACCGCGCTGCGGAAGCGGAGACGGAACTGCTCCAGCTTGAGCTCGCCCAGCCGGTGCTCCAGCTCCGCGTTTTCCAGCTCCCTGACTTCCTCTGCCTTCACTGTATCGCTCTCCTGGTGGTCCTTGATTTCTCGCCTAGAGCTGGGTTTCCCGCTCTACGAAACGGGTCTTCACGGGCAGCTTGAAGGAGGCCAGCTGCATGGCTCTTCGGGCTCTCTCGGCCGAAACGCCCTCCAGCTCGAACATGATGCGGCCGGGCTTTACCACCGCGACCCACTCCTCGGGGTTGCCCTTCCCCTTTCCCATGCGGGTCTCGGCCGGCTTCTTCGTGACGGGCTTGTCCGGAAAAATCCGGATCCACACCTTCCCGCCCCGCCTCACATGCCGGGTGATCGCCACACGGGCCGACTCGATCTGCCGGTTGGTGATCCAGCTCGCCTCGAGCGCCTGCAGGCCGTAGTCGCCGAAGGACACCTTGTTCCCCCGGTACGCCTTGCCGCGCATCTTCCCCTTGTGGGTCTTCCTGCGCCGTATCCGTTTCGGTGCCAGCATTTTCTCTATTCCTCCTCAGGAGCCCGGCCCGGCCGAGTATGTGCGGCCGAAGCGGTCCTCGATCACTTCACCCTTGAAGATCCAGCACTTCACCCCGACCACGCCGTACGTCGTGCGGGCATCCACGTGTGCGTAGTCGATCCTGGCGCGCAGGGTGTGCAGGGGCACGCGGCCCTCGTTGTATCCCTCCCTGCGGGCGATTTCGGCACCACCCAGCCGGCCCGCGCACTGGATGCGGATGCCCTCGGCGCCGGCGCGCATGGCCGACTGGACCGCGCGCTTCATGGCACGCCGGTAGGAGATGCGCTGCCGGATCTGGTGGGCGACGTTGTCGGCGACCAGGCGGGCGTTCATCTCGGGGCGCTTGATCTCCTCGACGTTCACGGACACTTCGCTGTTGGTAAGGACGGCCAGCTCGTCGCGCAGCTTGTCCACCTCGGCGCCGCGCTTGCCGATCACGACGCCGGGGCGTGCGGTGTGCAGCGTGACGACCAGCTTGGACGGCTTGCGCGCGATCTCGACGGTAGCCAGCGCAGCATGGTGCAGTCGCCGGTGGAGGTAGGTGCGTATGACGTGGTCTTCCTTCAGGAGCTTGGGCAGATCCCGCTCCGCGTACCATCTGGAATGCCAGTCCGTGACGATTCCGAGCCGGAATCCGTGGGGGTGGGTTTTCTGGCCCATCCGCTAGTTCTCCTCCGCTGACACGACCACGGTGATGTGGCTCGTTCTCCGGCGCCGCGGGGTCGCCCGACCCATCGCGCCCGCTCTCCATCGCTTCAGGGTGCGCCCCTCGTCTACGAACACGCGGTGGACCACGAGTTCGTCGATGTCCACGGAATCTCCTTCCAGGTCGGCCTTTTCCCGTGCGTTGGCCACGGCCGACCGCAGCGTCTTGCCCATGGGAATGGCGGCCGCCTTCTTCGAGAACTGCAGAACGGATATGGCCTCATTCACGGATCGTCCCCGGATCTGGTCGGCAACCAGCCGGACCTTGCGGGGGCTCATCCTGATCTCCTTTGCGATCGCGCGCGCTTCCATGGCGAACTCCATTACCTCCTCACCCGCTTGTCGGCCAGCTTGCCACCGTGTCCGCGGAAAAGCCTCGTGGGGGAGAACTCGCCGAGCTTGTGACCCACCATGTTCTCGCTGATGTACACGGGAATGAACTTGTTGCCGTTGTGGATCGCGATGGTATGTCCGACGAAATCCGGTGAAATGGTCGAGGCGCGGGACCAGGTCCTGATCACCGTTCGCTCGTTGCGCGCGTTCATCAGCTCCACCTTGCGGAGGAGCTTCTCGTCGATGAACGGCCCCTTCTTGACGCTTCGCGGCATGGTCTATCCGGTCTCCGTGTGGCCCATGGTCAGCGCGTCGCCTTGCCGCGCTTGCGTCCACGGACGATGAACTTGTTCGACAGCTTCTTCTTCTTGCGCGTCTTCTTGCCCTCGGGCTTTCCCCAGGGGGTTACCGGCGGACGTCCACCCGACGCCTTCCCCTCGCCCCCGCCCAGGGGATGATCAACCGGGTTCATGGCCACGCCCCTCACCTTGGGACGGCGCCCCCGCCACCGGCTGGCGCCCGCCTTGCCCAGCGACTGGAGGCTGTGGTCCACGTTGCCGACCTGGCCCACGGTGGCAAGGCATCGCCTGTGGATTCTGCGGACTTCCGTGGAGGGGAGCCGCAGCGTGACGTAGTCGCCCTCCCTGGCCACGATCTGCACCCCCGATCCGGCGCTACGGGCCATCTGTCCGCCCTTGCCCGGCTTCATCTCCACGTTGTGCACGGTGGTGCCGAGGGGAATCCGGTCGAGCGGCAACGCGTTGCCCGGCCGGATGTCCGCGTCGGGACCCGACGAGACGACGTCTCCCACTCCCATGCCCCGCACGTACAGGATGTAGCGCTTCTCGCCGTCCTCGTAGTGGACCAGCGCGATGAGTGCCGACCGGTTGGGGTCGTATTCGATCTCCGCAACGACTCCGTTCACGCCGTGCTTGCTGCGCTTGAAGTCCACCTTGCGGTAGCGCCGCTTGGCGCCGCCGCCCCGCCTGCGCACGGTAATCCGGCCATGGTGGTTGCGGCCGCCCGAGCGCTTCAACGGCTCGGTCAGCGACTTCTCGGGGCCCTTGCGGGTCACCGCGTCGCGGGCGGTAATCGACCGGAAGCGGGTCCCGGGGGTCACTGGCTGGAATTTCTTGAGCGCCATCGGATCAACCCATCTCGTACAGTTCGATTTCGTCGCCCTGGACCAACTGCACCACCGCCTTCTTGTAGGACGACGTGCGGCCCAGTTCCCAGTTCTTCACCATCCGGCCCAGCAGCGCTCGCTTGGCCTTGCCCGGATACCGCATGGTGCGGACATCCGTCACCTTCACGTCCCACAGCGCCTCGACCGCACGTGCGATCTCGTGCTTGTTGGCGCGCTCGTTCACGATGAAGGTGTAGAGGCTCGCTTCCATCTGCCCGGTGGTCTTCTCGGTGACGACCGGGGCCACGATCACGTCGTAGGCTTCGCGCATCAGGCGTCCTCCCCGTTCGTTTCGGGGGCGTCCGCGGTCGCGGTTTCGCGCTGCAGCGGCCGGCGCCTTGCGCGCTCCTCCTGCTCGGGGGCGTCGCCCAGCGTTTCCAGCGCGGCTTCCTCGATGACCAGCGTCCCGGACCACACCACGTCGTAGGGCGATTCGGTGCCGAAGGGCAGGACCCGCACTTCGGGAAGGTTGCGCCCCGAGAGGTAGAGTTCGCGATTCACGCCGTGCGTCAGGAAGAGGATCTTGCCGGGCTGGTCGAGCTTGCCGAGCAGCCCCTTCAACTCCCGTGTCCTGGGGGCCTCGAAGTCGAAGCCCTCAATGACGGCCACCCGTCCCGCCGCCGCCCGGCTGTTGAAGGCCGAGGTGCGGGCCAGGGCGCGGATCCGCTTCGGGAGCCGCTGGGTCCAGGAGCGGGGCCGGGGGGGGAACGCCCTGCCCCCGCCTCTCCACTGGACCGCGCGAATGGTGCCCTGGCGGGCTCGTCCGGTGCCCTTCTGGCGCCACGGCTTGCGGCTGCCGCCGGCGACCGCGCTGCGGTTCTTCTTCGAGGCGCTGCCCTGGCGCTGGTTCGCCAGGAAGGCGGTGACCGCCTGGTGCAGCGCGCCTTCGTGGATCACGCCGTTGAAGAGGGAACTCGGAAGCGTCACTTCCGACCCCGCGGAACCGTCCGTCTTGAAGTAGTGAGCCTGGTACATGGTCTAGCAGTCCGTGGACAGAGCCCCCCGAGCACCGAGAGCGGCGAGGCGCCGGGCTGGCAAGGCGCGACGAGAGGTGAATAGCAGCGCTATTCGCCCGAGGAGGAACGCAGAGCGGAGCCGCAAAGCGGTAGACTGTATGGTAAACATGACATTTAGTAAATCAGAGTTTACATTGTGACTGGATGAGCGAAGCGGTTCAGCGCGGATGCATCGCCGCTCGAATGCCGGGGGGATTCTGTTCATGGGCTGCCTATTGCCGGATCAGGACGTAGCTGTTCCTGCTGCCTGGAACCCCTCCCCTAATGAAGAGCAGGTTCCGCTCCGAGTCGATCCGAACGACCTCCACGTTGCGGATCGTCCTTCTCTTTCCGCCCATGCGACCGGGAAGCTTCTTGCCCTTGATCACCCGGGAAGGGTCGGTGCCCGGACCCATGGAGCCCGGGGTGCGGGACATGGGGTGGCCGTGCGAAGCGGGCCTCCCGGCGAATCCGTGCCGCTTCACCACACCCTGGAATCCACGGCCCTTGGAGACCCCGGTCACCCTCACCCTCTGCCCGGCCTCGAACAACTCGACGGTCAACTCCTGGCCGGGTTCGTAGGTGCCTCCCCGCTCAGGCGCGAATTCGCGCAGGAGACGGGGTGCGGCGTCCAGACCCGCCCTGGCGGCGTGTCCGAGTTCGGCCCTGGCGGAACGCTTGTGCTTCCGCTCGCCGAACCCGACCTGGACCGCTTCGTAGCCGTCGGAGTCCTGGTTCTTGACCTGGACCACGGTACAGGGTCCCGCCTGGACTACAGTCACGGGAACCGAGCGGCCCTCGTCCGTGAAGACCCGCGTCATTCCGACCTTCCTGCCAATCAGTCCGGGCATCGTCAGTCCACCTTGATCTCGACGTCCACGCCCGCCGGAAGATCGAGCTTGGTCAGCGCGTCGATGGTCTGGGGGCGGCTCTCGACGATGTCGATCAGGCGCTTGTGCGTCCTGAGCTCGAACTGCTCCCGGCTCTTCTTGTCGATGTGGGGCGAACGCAGCACGGTCCACCGCTGGCGCCGCGTGGGCAGCGGGATGGGTCCGCGGATCGTGGCGCCGGTCTTCTGCGCGGTGCGCACGATGTCGGCGGCCGTCTGATCCACCACCCAGTGGTCGAAGGCCTTGAGGCGGATTCGAATCCGGTTGCTCATACCCTTGGTTGCCGCTCCCTGCTTTGTTTTTGCAGGCGGAGGGCCCGTGCCGCGTGTCGGTGACATGATTCCTCTATTCGATGATGGCGGTAACGACGCCGGCGCCCACGGTCCGGCCACCTTCCCGGATCGCGAAGCGCAGTTCCTCGTCCATCGCGATCGGCGTGATCAACTCCACCTCC
>LXNI01000558.1_pt1 | contig 41631 bp, 38 predicted proteins | sample 809091 | NCBI WGS metagenome assembly LXNI01 (sample SAMN04870527, study PRJNA318959) | sponge metagenome | biome: 01000161; feature: marine sponge reef; material: water | host: Sarcotragus foetidus | place: Greece: Milos, Mediterranean Sea | collected 2013-05-29 | depth 5-7 m
CATGATCGCGCGTCCCCGATCTGTTGCAGCGGGGTGCGGAATCGGCTTGAATTCCGCGCCCGGCGGCAATAGAAACAGAAGACCATCGCAATCGAATCAGCTACTTAGCACCGAAGGTGCGTGACTCCGTGTAAAACGGAAACGCTCTATGGGCCGCTCCGGCCCGACTGTCCCGAAAGAGCGATAGTCTGCGTGCTGCATCCTCAGAGCCTGCCCCCAGCCGCCCGCCCCGTGCACCGCACCATGGTGCGGGCCTGTCGCGCCGGCAGCCGCGCGGAAGCGCAGGACGGCCGGCTGCCGTGAGCGACATATGGCTGGGGCGTTTCCCTGCATAAGGGATACGCTCTAGCATGGCCGGATGGCGTCCGGCCCGCTCCTGCTCGCCCTCGACCAGGGCACCACGTCCACCCGCGCGATCCTGTTCGACAGCGCGGGCACGCCGCTGAGGCAGGCGCAGCGCGAGCTTCGCCAGATCTACCCGGAAGCCGGCTGGGTGGAGCACGACCCTGAGGAAATCTGGGAGGCCAGCGTCGCCGTGCTGCGCGAGGCCGCCGGCGGCGCGCTGCCCGCCGCCATCGGCATCACCAACCAGCGCGAGACGGTGCTGCTCTGGGACCGCGCGTCCGGTACATGCCTGCACAACGCCATCGTCTGGCAGGACCGGCGCACGGCGCCCGTCTGCAAACGGCTGCGCGCGGAGGGACGGGAGCCCTTCGTCAGCGAGCGGAGCGGCCTCCTGATCGACCCCTACTTCTCGGCAACCAAGCTCGCCTGGCTGCTCGATACCGTGCCCGGTGCACGGGAGAGAAGCGACCTCGCCTTCGGCACGGTCGACAGCTTCCTCGTCTGGCGGCTCACAGGCGGCCGGCTCCACGCCACAGACGCCACCAACGCCGCGCGCACCAACCTCTTCGACATCCACGACTGCGCCTGGAGCCCGGAACTGCTCGAACTCTTCGGCGTGCCGGAGGCCGTGCTGCCGGAGGTACGCGGCAATGCGGACGGCTTCGGCACCACGGATATTCTGGGCGCGCCCGTGCCGGTCGCAGGCATGGCCGGCGATCAGCAGGCGGCGACGCTGGGGCAGGGCTGCCTCCGCGCCGGCGACGTGAAGAGCACCTACGGCACCGGGTGCTTCCTGCTGGCCCATACCGGCGCAGACCCGGTCGCCTCGCACCACCGGCTGCTCACCACCGTCGCGCTGCGGCTCGACGGACGGACCACCTACGCGCTCGAAGGCGCCGTTTTCGTCGCCGGCGCTGCGGTGCAGTGGCTGCGCGACGGGCTCGGCGTGATCGCCGACGCGGCGGAGACGGAGGCGCTGGCGCACGAGGCGGGCGAGAGCGGCGTGGTCATGGTGCCGGCCTTCGTTGGCCTGGGCGCCCCCTGGTGGGACGCGGATGCGCGGGGCGCCCTCTTCGGCCTCACCCGCGACACGGGGCCTGCCGAGCTTGCGCGCGCCGCGCTGGAGGCTGCGGCGCACCAGACCGCCGACCTGCTGGATGCGGCGGCGGCCGACGGCGTCGAGCCTGCGCTGATCCGCATCGACGGTGGGATGAGCGCCAACGACTGGTTCGCACAGACGCTGGCCGACATCGTGGGCCTCACCGTGGAGCGCCCGGCCGTCACGGAGACCACGGCCTGGGGCGCGGCGGTGCTTGCGGGCCTCGGCGTCGGCGCGTTCTCCGATCCGGCCGAGGTTCCCCGCCCTCCGGGCCGGCGCTTCTCTCCCCAGGGCGATCCCGCACCGGCCCGCGCCCGCTGGGCCGACGCGGTCTCGCGCACGCTGACGCGGCGAACCTAGAGGACGGCCCCGCTCTCTCCGAACAGGTGGAAGCGCTCCCGGCCGATACGGACCGGGACCTCGTCTCCGGGCCGGACGAGCGCTTCTTCGGAGAGCTTGATCGTTATCGGTTCGACCGAGAATTCCGTCTGCAGATAGGCCAAAGACTCCGAGCCGAGCTTCTCGACGATCTCGACCCGCCCGCGAAAGTCCGCCTCGGCCGCCGGCGCGATGTAGAGGTGCTCCGGCCGCACGCCGAGCGTCACCGGCCCCGGCGCCACGTCGTGCTGCCGGCCTGCCGGCAGCGACACCGGGCCGAAGCGCACCTGCGGCTCTCCGCTTCCGCCAGCATCGATCTCGGCGGGGATGAAGTTCATCGCGGGCGCGCCGATGAAGCCGGCCACGAAGCGATTGGCGGGCGCGGCGTAGAGCTCGTCCGGCGCGCCCAACTGCTCGATCCGCCCCTGGTTGAACACCACGATGCGGTCGGCCAGCGTCATCGCCTCGGTCTGGTCGTGGGTGACGTAGACCATGGTGGCGTCGAGGCGGTCGCGCAGCCGCGCGATCTCGAGGCGCATCCGCACGCGGAGCGCGGCGTCGAGGTTGGAGAGCGGCTCGTCGAAGAGAAAGACCTGCGGGTCGCGGATGATGGAGCGCCCGATGGCCACGCGCTGGCGCTGCCCGCCGGAAAGCTCGCGCGGGTAGCGGCGGAGCAGCTCTTCGATCTGAAGGGTCGCGGCGACCTCGGCCACGCGCCGGGCGATCTCGGCCTTGGGCACCTTGGCGAGCCTGAGCCCGAAGCCGATGTTCTGGGCCACCGTCATGTGCGGGAAGAGCGCGTAGGACTGGAACACCATCGCCACCCCGCGCCGCGCAGGGGCAACGTTCGTCACGTCGCTCCCGCCGATCAGGATGCGCCCGGACGTCACGCTCTCCAGGCCCGAGATCATCCTGAGCGTGGTGGACTTGCCGCAGCCCGAGGGGCCGACGAGAACCACGAACTCGCCGTGCGCGATCGCCAGATCGACGCCGTCGACGGCGAGCACCGAGCCGAAGCGCTTGGAGACGCCATGGAGCGCAAGCTCCGCCATCGCTACCCCTTCACCGCCCCCATGGTCATCCCCTTGATGAAGTAGCGCTGGAAGAACAGGAACACCAATAGCGTCGGCAGGCTCGCGATCAGCGACAGTGCGCCCTGCACGCCCCAGGCCACCGAGTACTGCCCCTGAAGGTTCACGATCCCCAGCATGATGGTCCGTTTCTCGTCGGACTGCGTGAAGATGAGCGGCCAGAGAAAATCGTTCCAGATCCAGGTGAACTGGAGCGTCGCCAGCACCGCGAGCGCCGGCAGGCTGAGCGGCAGCGCCACCCGGGTCAGCACCTGCCACTCGTTGGCGCCTTCCAGGATCGCCGCCTCGCGCAGCGCGTTCGGGACGGTGGCGAAGAAGTTTCGCATCAGGAGCGTGCAGATGGGGATGCCCATCGCGGTGTGGATGACGATGATGGGCCACAGCGTGTCGATCAGATCCATCGCGTTGAAGAGCCGGAACAGCGGGATCAGGATCACCTGCGGCGGGAAGAACATGCCGGAGACGACGACGAGAAAGAGCAGGTTGCCGCCGCGGAAGGGCAGCTTGGCGAACACGTAGCCGGCGAGCGTCCCCAGCGCGATCGAGGCCACGGTCGCGGGCGCGGTGACGAGCAGCGTGTTGAGGAAGTACCGGTGCACGGCCGGGTTCGCGAGCACCTCGGCGTAGTTGCCCCAGAAGAGCTCCGACGGGATCGTCCAAAGCTGGCCCAAAGCGATGTCCCGGGTGGTCTTGATCGAGGACAGCAGCACGCCGGCGGTCGGCGCCAGGAACAGCACCGCCAGACAGCCGAGCGATACGAAGATCACCGCAGGCCACGGGTTGAACCGTCTGGCCGGCACCGGGCTGAACGCAATGTCAGCCATGGAGCTCGTCCACCTTGCGCAGCTGGCGGAAGTAGAGGCGGACGATGGTCAGCGCGATCAGGAACAGGACCACCGAGATCGCGCTGCCGTAGCCCATCAGGTACTTCTTGAAGGACTCGTTGTACATGTGCATGGCCAGCGTGTCGGAGCTGTTGAACGGCCCGCCGCCGGTCATGGTGTAGAGGATGTCGAAGCCCTTGAGCGAGTTGATGACGTTGAGCGCGATCACCACCACGGTGGCCGGCGTGAGCAGAGGGATGACCACCAGGCGGATGCGCTGGAAGGCCTTGGCGCCCTCGATCTCGCAGACCTCCAGCAGCTCCTCGGGGATGGTGGTGAGCCCGGCCAGGAAGATCACCATCGAGAGCCCGGTCTGCTGCCACGACCAGGCGAGGATCACCGACCAGAGCGCGCTATCCGGCTTCGCGAGCCACGCATAGTTGAAGTTCTCGCCGCTCACCGCTTCGACCACGGTGTTCAGCAGCCCCCAGTCCGGCTGGTAGATCCAGACCCAGATCTGCCCGACCACCACGGCCGAGAGGCAGATGGGGAGGTAGAAGATCGACTTGAACACCGAGCCGCCGGGGATGCGGCTGTCGATCAGGAGCGCGAGGCCGAGCCCGAGCGCGGTCGGCACGACGATCGCGGCCACGATCCAGAACGCCGTGTTGATCGCGGCGTTGAGGAACAGCTTGTCGGTGTGGATCTTGAGGAAGTTGGCGAAGCCGACGTAGTCGTAGTCGGGATTGAAGCCGTTCCAGTTGGTGAAGCTGTAGTAGAAGGAGCTCGCGAGCGGCCAGACCACGAACGCCGCGAACACCGCGAGCGGCGGCGCCAGCAGGATCACCCGCCAGAAACGGTTCTCCCGTTCCATCGGTCACTGCTCATGCCGGCAAGTGAACGGGCCGCCGGGGGAATTCCGCCCGGCGGCCCGCCTGCACGAGACTGCGCTTATTCCGTGAACGCCTGTGCTGCGTCCGCGGCGACCTGCGCCAGGATGTCGTCCACCTGGCTCGGGTCGTCCATGAAGCGCGAGAACATGGAGAGCCCGACCTCCGCCACCGGCGGCGGCGTCGCGAGGTCGTAGTTGAACGCGAAGTTGTCGGCCCCGGCCACGACGGTGGAGACCCGCTGCATGACCTCGTTGTAGTTCGCGGGATCGACGTTGACGTTGGCTGACAAGGCCCCGTAGGCGCCGGTCCAGCTCGCCTGCACGTCGGCGTTCGACATCATGAAGCTGAGGAACGCCTCGGCGCCGGCGCGGTTCTCTCCGTCGTTGGAGATGACCAGACCGTCCACCGGGCCGACCACCGACGCGGGAACGCCGTCAGCAATCGACGGGAACGGGAAGAAGTCGTAGTCCTTGCCGGGCTCGAGCTCCAGTCCGTTCCAGTAGCCGGTGATCCAGGTGCCCATGAGGGTCATCGCCGCATCGCCGCGCGCCACCTTGTCCGACGCATCGGTCCATGAATCGGCGTTGGCGTTGGGCGCGAAGTAGCCCTTGTCCGCGAGCTCCCTCCACATGGCCATGGCGGCCTTGACCTCGGCGTCGTCGTAAGCCGCGGAGCCGTTCATCAGGCTTGCGCGGTAGTCGGGGCCGGCGGTGCCGAGCAGCAGGTAGTCGAACCAGAACTGGGCGGGCCAGCGGTTCTTCGAGCCGAGCGCGATGGGCGTGACACCCTTGCCCTTCAGCGTCTCGCAAAGCGCCATGAAGCCGTCCCAGGTCGTCGGCATCTCGCTGACGCCCGCGTCCGCCATCACCTGGGTGTTATAGAACATGCCCGCGTAGTGGTAGTTGAACGGCACCAGGTAGCGCTGGCCGTTGTACATGGTGGCGCTGTCGGCCACGGACTTGGCGACGACACTGTCGAGGCCGTCCCGCGCCCACATGTCGTCGATGGGATGCAGGCTTCCGGAATCGACGACGAACTGCGTCCGCGCGCCGGCCCAGTAGCTGAAGACGTCGGGCAGGCTGTCGCCGGCCGCGCGCACCAGGATGTCGGTCTTGAAGTCCTCGTGACCGATCGGGCTGTTCTTGATGGTGTAGTCGGTGGCGGCTTCGAACTTCGCGACCTGCTCGTTGAAGATCTTGAGTCCGAACTCGCCGGTGAAGTAGTGCGTGAGCGTGACGTCGCCGCCTTGCGCGAAGGCGGGCGCGCCGAGCGCCAGGGCCGGCACGACCGCCACGGCGGCCAGCAGCCTGCGCCTGTTGAGTGTGATCATGGGATTTTCCCCCCGTGCGGTTGACATGCCAGCACTATGGTTGGGCAATCTGGGAGTGAACCGCATCGCTCCTCACGGTGTCAACGGATACGGCTCGGGCGTACCGGCATACCGCGCTTGAGCGTGCTGTCCGCGCGTCCGCACGTATTGCGCGGCGGCGCAGACTCCGCCTACGTTCGCAGCGCACCGGCCTCGCATGGCCGGCGTGTCCAGCCGCTGCAAGGATGGGAGCTGACGAGACATGCAGAGCGGTCCCATCGGAGTGGGCATCGTGGGCACGGGCCGCATCTCCGACCTGCACGCCATCGAGTACCTGGCAAACCCGCTGGCGCGGATCGTCGCGCTCTGCGATGTCGACACGGCGCGGGCAGAGTCGTGCGCGGCCGCTTGGGGCCTGGGCGACGTCGCCATCTGCGGCGACATCGACGCCCTTCTCGCCCGCCCGGACGTGGACCTTGTCGAGATCCTGCTCCCCCACCACCTGCACCTCGACGCGGCGCTGAAGGCGGTCGCCGCCGGCAAGATCGTCTCGCTGCAGAAGCCGATGTGCATCTCGCTCGCGGAGGCCGACCGCCTGGTCGAGGCGGCGGTCGCTTCGGACCGCCCGTTCAAGGTGTTCGAGAACTTCGTGTTCTACCCCCCTGTCCTCCGGGCGCGGGCGCTGGTCGACGAGGGCGCGATCGGCACGCCGCTCTCGATCCGCATCAAGAGCAATCCGGGGCGGAGTGCGAGCGCCTGGGACGTGCCGGAGAGCGCCATCGCGTGGCGGCAGCGGCCCGAGCAGTCCGGCGGCGGGCCGCTGGTGTTCGACGACGGCCACCACAAGTTCGCCCTCGCCTGGCACTTCATGGGCGAGCCGGAGGAGGTCCACGCCTTCATCGGGCAGACCGAGACGGCGGGCCATCGGGAGCGGCTGGACGCGCCCTCCATGGTGTCGTTCCGCTTTCCCGGCAACCGCATCGGCAACCTGGAGATCGTCCACTCGCCGGAGCTCGAGATCGCAACCCGGCACTATGCCCAGGACGACCGCGTGGAGATCACCGGCAGCAAGGGCGTGATCTGGATGAACGGCGGCCACGGGCGGCTCGGCGACGCAGCGCCGCTCGTGCTCTACCGCGACGGCGCGCTGACCGAGATCCGCGACGTGGAGACCGGCTGGGAGCAGAGCTTCGTCCTCTCCACGCGCCATTTCCTGGAGGTCCTGACTAATGGCGGGCGCCCGGTACTGACCGCGCGGGAGGGCCGGCAAGTCCTGCGCTTCGCGCTCGCCGCCCTGGAGTCCGCCCGCCTGGGCCGGCCGGTGCCGGTCGCCGCCGAGGGAGGAGCCGGCGCGTGACGAGCACCGCCGGCACGCCTGGACCGCCGCCCTCGTGGATGGACGAGAGAGCCGCCTGGCTTCATGGACACCGGAGGAGGATGTGACCGGTTGCCGCCACTCGGGGGAGCACATATCGTCCTTCTGATGGTGCCGGTGACCGTGTCCGCGGTCGGGCAATTCCAAATGGAGAACGCAGCAACCTGGGGCCGACACGTGTGAGCAGACCGACCCTCCGTCACATCGCCGACAAGCTGGGCGTGTCCACCGCCACCGTGTCGCTCGCCATGCGGGACAACGAGCGGATCTCGCTGAACACGCGAAATCGGGTCAAGGCCGCCCTAGCGGAACATGGATACGTGTACGCCCGCAGCGCGGCGAGCCTCCGCACCGCCAGGACCCATACCGTCGGCGTCATTCTCAACAACGTCTCCGACCCGTTCTTCGGCGCCTTGCTGGCATCGCTGGAAGAGGCGTTGGCGAAGAGCGGACGGACCGTCTTCCTGTGCAACACCAACGAATCCTGTGAGCGGCAGGCCGAATTCATCAGGACGATGGCGGAGTACAACGCCGACGGCATCATCGTATGCCCGGCCATCGGCTCCACGGCGGAGCACTTCAGACCACCACACGTGCCGGTGCCCCCGCTCGTCTTCGTGTCGCGGGCCCTGTTCCGGTCCGACTTCGACTACGTCGTGAGCGATGACCGCGAGGCGGGGCGGCTGGCGACCGAACGCCTCGTCGGCCTGGGCCACCGCCGCATCGCGGTCGTCGGCGGCGAGCCGAGCGCGAGCCCCTTCGAGCAGCGTTTGCTCGGCTACCGGAGGGCGCTGGAGGGGGCTTCGATCGCGTGCGACGACTCGCTCGTGCGGCGATCGGCTCCGACGCGCACGGAGGGCTTCAGGGCGGCAGGCTGGATTGCGGGGCTCACGTCCAGGCCGACGGCGGCCATCTGCTACAACGATTCGATCGCGCTCGGGCTATTCCATGGCCTGATGAAGGAAGGTCTCTGCCCCGGCAGGAATTTTGCGCTGATCGGCCACGAGGACGTGGAGGAGACCAGTCTCGTGGACCCTCCGATGAGCGTCACGCGCGTCGCCCGTGAGGAGATGGGCCGGCGGGCTACGGCGGCGCTGATGGAGCGGATCGGCAACCCTCACGCCCCGCCAATTCGCACCGTCCTGAAGACCGAACTCGTCGTCAGGGGAACCTGCGGCGTGACGCCGACGGCCTCCTGAAGCGACGAAGCACGGCTCTCCATCGCACCCCACGGGCGATCGTTGCTGGACTTTCGAGCCTCACTTGCGGCGGGGGGCCGGCGGGGCACCGTAGAGGGCAAGGCGGACCGCGCGCCACGCTGCCTCCAGCCCGCTGCGCAACCGGGCGCCGTCCCGCGCCAGCAGGCGCACGCCGACGCCGGCCTCGTTGGGGAGCGCCGAGGCGCCGCCGTAGAAGTCGTCCGTCGGCGCAAGGGCCGCGCGGAGAGCGGCCAGGATGCCCTCGCGGGCGGGGCCGCGGTGAGCGACGACGAAGCTGCCCTGCGCGGGCCAACGCGCGACCTGGCTCGCGCCCTCGGCCAGGCGGTCTCCGGCGAGGGCATAGCGCTCCAGCACGAGCAGGCGGCCGCCCTCGTCGCGGATACGCAACTCGGCCTCGAAGCTCTCGAAGCGGCGGTCCTCGCCGCCGGGGTCGTGGTGGGCGAAACTCTCCGACGCGATGACGGTGGCATCGGCGGACGCCTCGATCTCAAGCACGGAGGTAAGCCGGGCGCCGGGAAACATGATCAGCGGATCGGGCAGGTATTCGAGCAGCGCGCCGTCCGCCGCGTCCAGCGCAACCGTCTGCCGCGCCGGCGCGGCAGGCATGCGGTGCACGATGGTCGCCGCCTGCGTGGTCACGTGGGCGGCGCTGCCGGCGTCTGCGCTGCAGGTCATGCGCAGGTCTTCGCCCTGGTAGATTCCGCCGGAGACCGACTGGAGATAGAGCGTGAGCGCACCGGCGGGCGCCTCGTCGAAATGGAACGGCCGGGTGATGTGGAACGGATAGCCCACGCGCTGGCGCGCGATGTAGCTCCGCCCGTCGGGCGCGCGGGCGAAGCGGAGCGCGGCTTGCGGCCCCTCGTTGGGCCGGCCGGCCGGCAGGGCGGTGGCAGCCAAGGCGCTCAGCGCAGCAGGTAGTTCTGGCCGAGGGTGATCTTGTCGATCGGCTCGCACGCAGCCAGCGTCCCGTCGACGAAGACCTCGAAGGTCTGGGAGTCGACGCGGATGTCGGGGCAGGCGTCGTTGTGCAGCATGTCCTTCTTGGTGAGCTTGGTGAAGCTCCCGATCGGCAGGATCGGCTTGCGCAGCCCGATGCGGCCGGGCACGTCGATGTCGAGCGCCCGGCGATGGGCGAAGTTGGCGCTCAGCGTCGCCGGCGCACGGCCGTGGTGGCCGAATTGGGGCCGCATGACGACCGGCTCGGTCTGGAAGTAGCTGCCGGAGGGGTCGCCGCTCGCGCCCCAGGCGACGAAGCCGCCCTTGATCACGCCGAAAGGCTTGATGCCGAAGAAGGCGGGCTTCCAGGTGACGAGATCGGCCATCTTGCCGGGCTCCAGCGAGCCCACGTACTGGTCGACGCCGAAGGCGATCGCCGGGTTGATGGTGTACTTCGCGATGTAGCGCTTGATGCGCTCGTTGTCGGCGTCGGCCGTGGTCTCCTCAGGGAGCCGCCCGCGCTGGTCCCGCATCTTGCTCGCAAGCTGCCAGCAGCGGGTGATGACCTCGTTGATCCGCCCCATGCCCTGGCTGTCGGAGCCGAACATGGAGACCGCGCCGATGTCGTGCAGCACGTCCTCGGCCGCGATGGTGCCGTGGCGCACCCGGCTCTCGGCAAAGGCCACGTCCTCCGGCAGGTCGTAGCGCAGCAGGTGGCAGGCCATGGTCATGTCGAGCTGCTCGTCGAAGACGTTGACCGTGTAGGGATTGGTCGGGTTGGTGGACGACGGCAGGCAGTGCGGCTCGCCGTTGCAGCGGATGATGTCCGGCGCGTGGCCGCCGCCGGAGCCTTCCGTGTGATACATGTGGATGGTGCGGCCTGCGATTGCCGCCATCGTGTCCTCGTAGAAGCCGGACTCGTTCAGCGTGTCGGTGTGGATCTGAACCGCGAAGTCATGCTCGGCGGATGCCCGCAGGCAGGCGTCGATGGTGGCCGGCATGGCGCCGTAGTCCTCGTGGATCTTGACGCCGATGATGGCGCCGTCGAGGTGCTCGGCGACGGTCGCGGGATCGTGAGACGAGCCTCGGCCGAAGAAGCCGAAATTGATCGGCCAGGCCTCGGATGCCTCATGCATGCGGTAGGTGTTCCAGGGGCCGCCACAGTCGATGGCGAAGAGTGGCCCCATGGTGCCGCCGATCATGGTGGTGAGCCCGCTCGCCAGCGCGTGGTTGCACTGGTCCGCCGACATCCAGTGCACGTGCACGTCGATGCCGCCCGGCGTCACGATCAGGCCGCTGGCCGGGTAGTAGGTGGTGTTGGGGCCGCAGACGAGGTTGGAATCCACCCCGTTCTGTGTGTTGGGATTGCCCGCCTTGCCGACGCCCGTGATCTTGCCGTCCTTGATGCCGATGTCGGCCTTGACGAGGCCGAGCACGGGGTCGATGACGGTCGCGTTCTCGACCAGCATGTCGATGGCGCCGTCGGCGGCAGAGGTGTGGGCGTCGTAGGCCATGCCGTCCCGCATCACCCGGCCGGCGCCGGTCCAGCACTCGTCGCCGTAAGAGGTGTGGTCGTGCTCGATCTCGCCGATCAGCGAGGTGTCGCCGAGCCTGATCTTGTCGCCCTTGGTCGGCCCGTAATAGCGGGCATAGGTCTCGCGCGCGATTTTCACCATCTGCCTACGCTCCCCGGAAGCCGCCCGCCTTCGCGCGGGCGATCGCCTGTTCCTTGATCTCGGGCGAATCGATCATGCCCTCGGTGAGGCTGCTGAAGCCGCTGATGCGGCCGCGGCCGCCGAACTCGACCAGCGCCACCTCCTTCTCCTGTCCCGGCTCGAAGCGGACGGCGGTGCCGGAGGGGATGTCGAGGCGCATGCCGAAGGTCGCTGCCCGGTCGAATTCCAGCGCCCGGTTGACCTCGAAGAAGTGGAAGTGACTGCCGATCTGCACCGGGCGGTCGCCGGTGTTGGTGACCCTGACGGAACCGGTCCGCCGGCCTGCGTTCAGCTCGATCTCCTCGTCCGGCGTGATGACCTCGCCGGCGCGTGGGCCGGGCGGGGTCTCCGCCGTGCCGGGGCGGATCGGCTGATGCACGGTGATGAGCTTGGCGCCGTCCGGGAACATCGCCTCGACGTGAATCACCGGAATGAGCTCCGGTACGCCCGGCATCACGTCGTCCGAGTTCAGGATCTCCGCGCCGTAGCCCATGAGGTCCTTGAGCGGGCGGCCTTCGCGCGCGCACATCAGCAGCTCGTCGCAGATGTAGGCGACTGCCTCCGGATGGCTGAGCTTGATGCCGCGGCGCTTGTGCTCACGCGCAAGCTGGGCGGCGGTGAAGATGGTGAGCCGCTCCTGCTCCGTCGGGCTGAGGTTCATCGGGCGTTGCCTCCCTATTGCATCGCCTCACCAGAGTAGTCGGCGGAACGCGCCGAAAACAGCCGAATTTGCCGCCACCGGCCCCATGCATAGACTCACGGGCACGCAAGGAGGGAGTGTCGCCCATGATTGCCAACACCAACCGCCAGATCGTGCTCGCTGCGCGCCCGGTCGGGCCGCCGAAGGAGACGGACCTTCGGCTCGTGGACGGGCCGGCGCCGACGCCGCAAGACGGCGAGCTGCTGCTGCGGACCATCTGGCTCTCGCTCGACCCCTACATGCGGCTCCGGATGGGCACGGACCTCCGCTACTATCCGCCGCTTGCGCTCGGCGAGGTGATCGTGGGCGGCGCGGTGAGCCGGGTGGTCGAAAGCCGCCACCCCAAGTTCGCGCCCGGCGACATCGTCGACGACTACACCGGCTGGCAGGACTACGCCATCGCGCAAGGCGAGAGCGCGCGCAAGGTGGACCCGGCGATGGGGCCGCTGTCTACCGCCATCGGCGTGCTCGGCATGCCGGGGCTCACCGCCTATCTCGGCCTCGTCAAGGTGGGCCGACCGGCGCCCGGCGATACGGTTGTGATCTCGGCGGCATCCGGCGCGGTCGGCGCGGTCGTGGGCCAGGTGGCGAAGATCGCGGGCTGCCGGGCCGTCGGCATCGCCGGCGGCGCGGAGAAGCTGCGCTACCTCAGGCAAGAGCTGGGCTTCGACGAAGCGATCGACCGGCACGGGGACGACCTGCCGGGCGCGCTTGCCGCGGCCTGCCCGGACGGCATCGACGTCTACTTCGAGAACGTCGGCGGGCCCATCGGCGATGCGATCTATCCCCTGCTCGCCCACGGCGCCCGCGTGGTGATCTGCGGCGGCATCTCGCACTACAACGCCACCGAGCCGCCCAGGGTCGCGAGCCACCTCGCGCCGATCCTCTTCACCGAGACCGAGGTGAAGGGCTTCAACATCTACTCATACGGCGCGCACTACGGGCATGCGCGCAAGCGCCTCGCCCGCTGGCTGGCGGAAGGACGGCTCGCATACAAGGAGGACATCGTGGACGGGCTCGAGAACGCGCCGGCGGCCTTTCAGCGCCTCTTCGACGGCCGCAACTTCGGCAAGCTGCTGGTCAGGGTCTCGGCCGAGTAGCCGGCACCGCCCGCAACCGTTACTCGTGGCTGTGGATATGGTCGCGGCCGACGCGGATGCAGACCGGCACGGGCCGGTCGGCGTCGGGATCGGGGGGTGAGGCGTTCATGTGCTCGAGCTCTTCCAGCACGACGGCGGTGATGTAGGGGATCGGCAGGTCCATCGCTTGCGCCACCGGGAACCAGCCGAGATCCAGCAGCTCGCCGTTGCCGGCGAGCGTTCCCGATGCGTCGTCGGCGCGGGCGAGGAAGAAGCGTGCGTTGAAGCGCCGCGGCGGCCCTGGCGGCGTGACCGCGCGGTAGATGTAGTCGAGCCTGTCGAGCGCGGGCGCGAGCCCGGTCTCGTGGAAGGCCTGCCACTCGGGCCGCAACCGCCCGTTCACGTCCGGTGCTTTCAGGCCCAGCGCAAGGCCTGTCTCCTCGAAGGTCTCGCGCACCGCCGCAGCGGCGAGAGAGCGGGCGCGCCCCGGCGTGCACGCGCGCGCAAGCCGCGCCGCCACGCCGGGCCGAAGCTCCGTCGCCGGGCGCACCCAGCGATCGCAAGGCTCGACGCCGCCGCCGGGGAACACGTACTGGTCCGGCATGAAGACCTGGCGACGGGGGCGGCGGCCCATCAGGACCTCGGGCCCGTCGGCCCCGCCCCGCACCAGGACCAGCGTGGCCGCGTCCTTAACCCGCATGTCTCACCACGGTCATGGTCTGCGCGGCGCTATCCGGCCGAGAGGGAAGGAGAGGCGCGCAGCGCGATGCGGGGACATCGGGCAAGCGCCTCGACGCACCATGTCGGCCGGAGAGCACCGCCCTTCGGGTCGCGCCCAGGCGCCCGCCCGCGGGGTCGCGGGCCTCAACCGTATTCCCCGATACGCTTTTCGGCCCGCTCCTGGCGGATCGAACGCCTGGACGCATCGTGCGCTCCGCGCACGTGCCGCGCGACGCAGGCCGTAACCGTGGTGAGACATGCGGGTTGGGCCGGAGGCTGCGGCGGCTCGCGCCATCCGCTCTCCGTCCGGTGCGCGGGCGTACGCGCGCGTCAGTCACCGACGAAGATCACGCCCCACTGGTTGTCGGTGACTTCGCCGGCGCCCGAGACGGTGAAGTTGGAGGTGATGATGCCGCTCGCGCCCGCGAGCGGGCCCGTGCCGCTGTCGATCCGCCAGCTGATGCCGCCGTGCGTGAGCCCGTCCACCGCGCTCGGCCCCATCCATCCGGTGCCGATGGTGGTGAAGTCGAGCGTGCCGGCCTCGCCGAAGTCGATGGTTCCGTCCTCGGTGAACGAGCCGTCCTCGAGCATCTGCACGCTGGACGTGAACGTCGCCCGCTGCGAGGCCGCCTCGTCGATGGAGAGGGTGGGCCCGCCTGTGCCGAGCGCGGTGGAGAGCCCGTTCGTGGTGGAGCCCGACTTGGCCCAGAGCTCGTTCTCCTTGCCCTCTTTCGGCCCGGCGGACCCTCTGAATTGCATGGCGTAGCCAATCTGACCCATTTGTTTCTCTCCCATTTGCCGCGCGGCCCCGGCTCATGCGGGGCCCCGCCGTTCCGATTGCCGGCGCATCATACGCGCAAGCGGCCGCCATGCCATGGTCGATCGCGCATCGCGCACCGGCACGGCGAACGTTGCGCCCCGCGGATGTTTCCGTTACCTCTCAAGGCTGTGCGGATGGAACGCAGCGGGCCGGCATGGACGGAAGCGGCATGGCGGGAGCGGTTTCTGACCCCGCCGGCGTTCCGGCGGTGAGAGTCTGCGCATGACGGCCGCGGTGGGCGGGAATCCGAACATCGGTCATCGCGCGAGCGTCTTCGCCGACCGGCACTTCAAGTGGCTGGTGATCGCGCCGTCGATCGTCGTGCTCCTGATGATCGGCCTCTACCCGCTGATCCACACCGGCATCGTCAGCTTCCAGGACATCACCATGCTGGCCGAGGACACCTCCTGGTCCGGCGGCAAGCATTACGCGGCCCTCTTCTCGGACACGCGGCTCTGGGAATCGATGGGCCACACCTTCCTGATCCTGGCGATCGCACTCCCCATCGAGCTGGTGCTGGGCCTGCTCATGGCGCAGCTCTTCCTCGAGAAGATGCCGCTCAAGCAGGTGTTCGTGGCCCTGCTGATCATTCCCACCGTCATCTCGCCCATCGTCGCGGGCTCGACCTGGCGGCTGATGTTCGACAACCAGTACGGGCCGATCAACCAGATCATCAACTGGTTCACCACGGAGCACGTGGTGATTCTCTGGCTGTCCAGGCCGGAGTGGGTCTATCCGGCGATTCTGATCTGCGAAGTGTGGCAGTGGACGCCGTTCATGTTTCTGATCCTGCTGGCCGCGCTGTCGAACGTGGACCGCAGCCTGATCGAGGCGGCCGAGATCGACGGCGCCTCGTTCTGGAAGATCTTCTTCAAGATCACGCTGCCGGTGATCAAGCCGGTGCTCATCATCGCCATCCTGATCCGCGCGCTCGATCTCTTCCGCATCTTCGACATCATCTGGGCGATGACCAAGGGCGGCCCCGGCACGATGACCGAGACGATCTCGATCTATACCTACATTCGGGCCTTCAAGGAGTTCGAGACGAGCTATGCGGGCGCGATCGCCTTCCTGGTGATCATCCTGCTCTCGATCATCGTCATCTTTGCCTTGAAGCGCGTGGAGATAGCGCGATGACGGTATCCGACACGCCGGCTCCCCAGCCCCCCAGCCGCTGGCCGCGCTGGCTCACCCGCGAGCGCCGCCGCATGGCCTGGCGCTTCCTGCTCGCGCTGGTGGTGCTGGTGTTCTTCCTCTTCCCCGTCTACTGGCTCTTCATCACGTCGATCAAGTCGGCAGGCGACATCTTCGCCCGCCCGCCGGTCTGGTTCCCCGAACAGCCGACCTTTCGCATCTTCGGGGTCCTGTTCAAGGACGGCGACGTATGGGCCATATACAACAGCCTGATCATCGCCACCGTGTCCACGGCCGTCGCCATGGTGCTCGGCACGGCGGCCGCCTACAGCATCGCGCGCTTCAAGACCGGCGGGCAGAACCTCGCGATCTGGATCATCTCGCAGCGGATGATCCCGCCCATCGTCATCGTCTTTCCGGTCTTCCTGCTGTTCGTCTGGTTGGGCTGGATCGACAGCTACATCGGGCTGATCCTGCTCTACATCGCGTTCAACCTGCCTTACGTGATCTGGATGATGCGGGGCTACATCGAGGACATCCCGGTGGAGGTGGAGGAGAGCGCGCTGACCGACGGCTGCTCGCGCTGGCAGGCGCTGCGTAAGATCGTCTTCCCCATGGCGCGCACCGGCATCTTCGCGACGGCGGTCTTCACTTTCATCTTTGCGTGGAACGAGTTCGTCTTCGCGCTGATCTTGACCCGCACCGACGTGCTGACCTTCCCGGTGCTGGTCACCCACTATTACGGCGCCCAGTCGACCTTCTGGACGAAGATCGCGGCGCTCTCGGTGCTCGGCACGCTCCCGGTGTTCTTCGCGGTGGCGACGCTCCAGCGCTTCCTCGTACGCGGGATCACCATGGGCGCGGTCAAGGGGTAGGAGGGGCGCAATGGCCGGTGTCAGGCTGCGCGGCGTGCACAAGCGTTTCGGCAAGGTCCATGCCGTGCGGGGCGTGGACATCGAGATTCCGGACCGTGCCTTCACCGTGCTGGTGGGGCCGTCGGGCTGCGGCAAGAGCACGCTCTTGCGCATGATCGCAGGCCTGGAGGAAGTGACCGAGGGGACGGTGGAGATCGAGGGCGCGGTGGTGAACGACGTCCGCCCCAAGGACCGGGACGTCGCCATGGTGTTCCAGAATTACGCGCTCTATCCGCACATGTCGGTGTTCGAGAACGTGGCCTTCGGACTCAGGATGCGGAACGCGCCCAACGCCGAGATCCGCCCCCGGGTGGAGCGCGCCGCCGACATGCTGGGGATCGCGGACCTGCTCGAGCGCCAGCCGCGCCAGCTCTCGGGCGGCCAGCGCCAGCGCGTCGCCATGGGCCGCGCGCTGGTGCGGGACGCGAAGCTCTATCTCTTCGACGAGCCGCTCAGCAACCTCGACGCCCAGCTGCGGGACGAGATGCGGACCGAGATCAAGCGGCTGCACCAGGACATGCGGCGGACCATGATCTACGTGACCCACGACCAGGTGGAGGCGATGACGCTCGCCGACCGGATCGTGCTGCTGCGCGATGGCCGGATCGAGCAGGAGGGGCCGCCGCTGGAACTCTACGAGCGGCCCGCGACCCGCTTCGTCGCGGGCTTCATCGGCTCGCCGGCGATGAACTTCGCGACGGCCCGGATCGAGGCGGCAGAGGGCGGAGTGTCGGTGGCGGCCGGCGACAGTGCCTTTGCCCTGCCGGCGGAGCGGGCCGAGCACTACGCCGGAGACGGCGGCCGCGACGTGCTGCTCGGCATCAGGCCCGAGCACATGTACCGGGCCGAGAGTGAGGCGGCGCGGCCCGGCTGCACGCGGCTGGACACCACCGTCGAGATCGTCGAGCCCATGGGCGCCAACACGCTCGTCAACTTTCACCTGGGCAAAACGTCGATGCTGGTGCGCCTGGAAGGCTCCGCCGCCGAGCAGCCGGGAGACCCGCTCCCGCTCGACGTGGACATGAACCGGGCCGTTCTCGTCGACCCGGAGAGCGAGCGGGTGATCTGAATTCGTTTGCGCTATCCGGTTGCGGACAGCGTGCCGATCCCGGCGATGACGACGGCGACGCCCAGCCACTGAAGCGGCACCACCTGCTCTTTCAGGATGATGCGCGCCAGCAGGATCGTCACCACCGAATAGGCGGAGCTGGTGACGATGGCGAACTCGCCGTTCTCCATCGCGAGGCCGGCGTAGACGAAGATGTAACCGAGGGTGTCCGCCACGGCCAGGAGGCCGACCAGCGGCCAGGATCTGACCGGATAGCGCGGCGCACGTCGCATGGCGAGGAAGATTGCGGCCAGAACCAAAACGCTGACGAGGCGACCCGACAGCAGCGTGAGCGGCAGCCCGTAGCGCCCGATGGCTTCGTCGGCGGCGAGGAGGGCGACGGCGAAGAGGAACGCCGAGCCGAACGCCATCAGCACCGCCCGCCGCAGCACCGCCGGCGCGTATTCCGGCTTGTCGCCGCCATCCATGCGGTAGACGGCGAGCGCCACCAGCCAGACTCCGCCGAGGGTGGCTGCCATCGCGACCCAATGGATGGGCTCCGGCCGGGCGCCGAAGACCACCGTCATCGGCACGGCGAAGGCCGGATAACTGGAGACCATGGGCGAGCCGAGGGAGACCGGGCCCCGGGTGAGCGCGTCGAACAGCATGAACGTCGCCGTCATGGTGGCGAGGCCGTTCAGCGCCAGCAACCAGAGGCCCGAAAGCTCCCAGACGACAGGCTCGCCGCTGAACGCGATGTAGAGCCCGGCCATGAGGCTGCCGACCACCATGATGCCGAGCAGCGCCGCCGGCACCCCGATCGAGCGGCCGAGGAAGCGGGACGTGAAGTCGCCGACTCCCCAGCTGGCCGCGGCGCCGACGCCGAAGAGCGCCGATCCGGCGATCACGGCGCGGCCGGATGAGGCGCGCGGCCGTCGCGGGCCGCGCCGGGGATCGAACGGCGCATGATCGACATGGCGGATTCACGCAGTGGCGGGATGCTCACGATACCGCAATGCGCGGATCGGGGCAGGGAGTAATAGTGCTAAATGACGCGGAAAGAGACATCATGAAAGCGAAAACCGACAAAGGAGGACGGTCATGCACATCGCCTGCCTGACCTTCGACTTCGATGCCGTCTCGGGCTACATCGCCCAGGGCCAGCACTCGCCGACGCCGATCAGCCGCGGCGAGTTCGGCCTCGTGGGCGCCGAGCGCGTCCTGGCGCTGCTCGAGCAGCACGGCATCCCGGCGACCTGGTTCATCCCGGGCCACACGATCGAGACCTATCCAGCGATGTCGGCCCGCATCGCCGAGGCCGGGCACGAGATCGGCCACCACGGCTGGACCCACATGTCGCCCGTCACCATGTCGCGCGAGGAGGAGGAGGCGGGCCTTCAGCGCGGCACCGATGCGATCGTCAAGCTGTGCGGGCGAAAGCCGCGCGGCTACCGCTCGCCCGCCTGGGACCTGAGCGAGAATACGGTCGAGCTTCTGGTCGGCCGCGGCTTCCTCTACGAGAGCAGCATGATGGGCAACGACTACACGCCCTATTTCGCGCGCACTGGCGACGTGATCGCGCTCGACGAGCCCATGCGCTTCGGGCCCGAGACCAGCCTGGTCGAGATGCCGATCAGCTGGACGCTCGACGACTACCCCCACTTCGAGTACGTGCGGAACAAGCAGTACAGCATGCCGGGCCTGATGCCGGCGGGCGGCGTGCTGGAGAACTGGGCGGACGATTTCGAGTACATGACCCGCACCATGGACTGGGGCGTGCTCACCTACACCTGCCACCCCTTCGTGATCGGCCGGGGGCACCGGATGATGATGATGGAGCGGCTGATCGAGGCGCTGAAGGGGCTGGGCGCGACCTTCCTCACGATGGAGAACGCCGTGAACGCGTGGCTGGAGCGCTCCGGCCGCTCAGCCTGAGGCGCGGACGAGGTCTGCCGCCTTCTCCCCGATCATGACGCAGGTCGCGTGGAGATTGCCGCTCACGATCGCCGGCATGATCGACGCGTCGGCGACGTAGAGGTTCGCGAGCCCCCGCACTTTGAGGCGGTCGTCGACGACTGCCGTTTCGTCGTGGCCCATCCTGCAGGTGCCCGCCGGGTGGTAGGCGCTCATGGCGCCCTCGCGCAGATAGGCGCGCCATTCGTCGTCGCTCTGCACGTCGGGTCCGGGCCGGAGGTGGCCGGTGATGAATTGAGAGAGCGGCTCGGTCTCGAAAATCCGGCGTTGCAGCTTGGCGCCGGCGAGCAGCAAGTCGAGGTCGCGCTCGTCGGCGAAGAGGTTGGGCTGAATCGCCGGCTGCGCGAAGGGATCGGCGGAGGCGAGCCGCACCCAGCCGCGCGAGAGGGGCCTGAGCACGTTGAGCAGCCCCGTGACCGCCGGCCGGTCGAAGAGGGCCGGCCCGTCCTCCGACAGGTCGAAGCCTGCGGGCGAGAAGAGATACTGGATGTCGGACCGGCCGGTGCCCCCGTCGTGGCGCGTGAACGCGGTCACCTGGGAATGGGGTGTGGATCCGGGCCCCGTGCCCATGAGAAACCACTGCGCGCTCAGCGCCAGCGCCCGGGCCGGGCCCGTCAGCATGTTGTAGGTCGTCACGTTCGCCCAGCAGGTCTGGGCCAGGCCCGGATGATCCTGAAGGTTCTCGCCGACGCCGGGCAGGTCGTGAATCACGGGAACGCCGTATTCGCCCAGATGGGCAGCGGGGCCTACGCCTGAGAGCATCAGGAGCTGCGGCGAGGCGAACGTGCCGGCGGAGACGATCACTGCGCGAGCGGCCTCAGCCCGCTCGGTGCCTCCCCGGCGGGTGTATTCGACCCCGGTCGCACGCTTGCCCTCGAACAGCAGCCGCCTTGCGTGGGCGTGCGTGAGCACCCGCAGGTTCCGCCGCCCCATCGCCGGCCGCAGGTAGGCGCGTGCCGCGCTCCAGCGCCGCCCGCGGCGCTGGGTGACGGGCACGTAGCCGACACCCGCCTGCGGCGGCGTGTTGACGTCGGCCATGCGCGGCATGCCGATCGCGGCGCAGGACTGGAGGTACGCTTCCGACAGCGGGTGCAGGGTGCGGCGGTTGGAGACCGCGAGCGGCCCGCCAGTGCCGTGGTAGGCGTCGGCGCCGTTCTCGTTGTCTTCCGCCCGCTTGAAGTAGGGAAGAACGCTCGCGAAGTCCCAGCCCTGGCAACCCTCAGCGGCCCATTCGTCGTAGTCCGCCGGCTGTCCGCGCACGTAGGACATGCCGTTGATCGCGCTGGTGCCGCCCAGCACCTTGCCGCGCGGCATGAGGTCCCGGCGTCCGCTGCGTGTCGGGTCCGGCTCGGCCTTGTACGCCCAGTCGTAGCGCGGGTTGCCCAGCGCGAGGAGAAAGCTCGCCGCCGGCATCGAGATGGCGAGGCGCCGGTCCGAGCCGCCGGCCTCCAGCACCAGCACGCGGCTGCGCCCGTCCTCCGAGAGCCGCCCGGCAATGGCGCAGCCGGTGGAGCCTGCGCCCACGACGATGTAGTCCCACGCCGTCATCCCGTCTCCCTGCTCTCGACCCGCGTCGGCCGCCGAGCCCTTGCCGCCTGTCGAATTGACGACTGCGGGCGCGCGCAATTGGGCTTAGGTTACTCCGGCTACACCGCCAGGCGTGAAGCGGCATTCGAGATGGCAGGGGAGCGCCATGGACGATCACACCGTCGCGGTCGATACCGCGCAGACGCCGACCGCGCTGGCGTTCGCCGAGACTTTCAACGTCGCGGTGCCGTTCATCGACCGGCACTTGGACGAGGGGCGGGGCGCACGTGTGGCGATCCGCGATGCGGCGGGGGACGTGAGCTATGCGGATCTCGCCGCCAACGTGAACCGCACGGGGAACGCGCTGGCCGCACTGGGGCTCGGCCCCGGCGACCGCGTCCTGATGGTGGTGAAGGACTGCCCGCTCTTCTTCTACCTGTTCTGGGGTGCGATCAAGGCAGGGTTCGTGCCAGTCCCGCTCAACACGCTGCTGCGCGCGCCGGACTACCGCTTCGTCATCGAGAACGCGCGTGCCGGGTGCGTCTTGTGGTCGCCGGAGTTCACGGGCGAGATCGCCGGCGCGCTGGCCGAGGCATCCCACCGGCCGGCGCACGCGATGCCTGCCGACGGCGAGGGCGATACCTTTGCCGCACGGCTCGCCGCCGCATCCGATGCGCTGGAGCCGGCGCCGGCCTCCGCCGACGACCCGGCTTTCTGGCTCTACACGTCGGGATCCACGGGCACGCCCAAGGGCGCCGTTCACCGCCATCGCGACATGGTGGTGACCAGCCAGTATTTTGCGGTCGACACCCTCGGCATCACGGCGGACGACAGCCACTACTCCGCCGCCAAGCTGTTCTTCGCCTATGGTCTCGGCAACGCCATGACGTTCCCGCTCTGGACCGGCGGCACGGCGGTGCTCAACGCCGAGCGGCCGGCGCCGGCCTCTACCTTCGCCGCCATCGAGGCGTTCCGGCCGAGCGTCTACTACGGCGTGCCGACGCTCTACGCGGCGCAGCTGCAGGCGCTCGAGGGCGCGGCGCCCGACCTTTCCAGCGTCCGCCTCTGCGTCTCGGCGGGCGAGCCCCTGCCGGCGCCTCTGCTCGAGCGCTGGCAGGCCGCCACCGGGCTCGACATCGTCGACGGGATCGGCACCACCGAGAGTCTGCACATCTTCATCTCCAACCGGCCGGGCCGGGTGAGACCCGGCACCAGCGGCACGCCCGTGCCGGGCTACGAGGTGCGCCTGGTCGACGATGACGGGCGCGACGTGGCGCCGGGCGAGACCGGCAACCTGCTGATCCGCGGGCAATCCCTCATCGCCGAGTACTGGGGCGAGCCCGCGCGCACCGCCGCGGCCTTCGACGGCGCGTGGCTCAGGACCGGCGACACCTACACCATCGACGAGGCCGGCTGTTACGTCTGCTGCGGACGCTCGGACGACATGCTCAAGGTCGGCGGCATCTGGGTGTCGCCTGTCGAGATCGAGGCCCGCCTGATCGCCCACGAGGCGGTGCTGGAAGCTGCCGTCGTGGGCCGCGCCGACGACGACGGGCTGATCAAGCCCGAGGCGTGGATCGTCCTCGCCGAAGGGCACGCGCCAAGCGAGCGCCTGAGCGAAGCACTGGTGGCTCACTGCAAGGCGATGCTCGCGCGCTACAAGTACCCGCGCTGGCTCCGCTACGTGGGCAGCCTGCCCAAGACGGCCACCGGCAAGGTTCAGCGCTACAAGCTGCGCGAGCGCGGTTAGAAACGAGAGCGCGGGCGAAGGGGCCGCGTCAGCGCCCGGCGAGGAAGGCCAGAATCGCCGCCGCCGTTTCCTCCGGCGCCTCCTCGGGCAGGAAGTGGCCGCAGTCGAGCGCGCGGCCCTGCACGTCCTCGGCCCGCTCGCGCCAGCTCTCCAGCACGTCGAGCGATCCGCCGGTCTGCCAGCCGGGGCGCCGGGCCATGTCGCCGGCCCAGAGCATCAGCATCGGGCAGGCGATCTTGCGGTCCCGGTCCGCCTCGTCGTGGACGAGGTCGAGCGCGATGGAGCGGTAATCCAGGCACATGCAGCGGAGCGTATCGGGATCGCTGAAACAGCGGAGGTATTCGGCATAAGCCTCGGGCGTGATCGCGCCCTCGACGCCGGTCCAGTGCTCCAGCAGAAAGTCGAGGAAGAGTCTTGGGCTGTTACCGATCAGCGTTTCCGGGAACGGCGCCGGCTGGCGCATCAGGTGCCAGTGGAAGAAGGAGAACGCGAGATCGCGGTCCATGCTCTCGAAGACCGCCAGGGAGGCCACCACGTCGAGCGAGGTGAAGGTGCGGACCTGCGCCGGATGGTCGAGCGCCATGCGGTGGCCCACGCGGGCGCCGCGGTCGTGACCGACGAGGTGGAAGCGATCGAAGCCGAGCGCTGCCATCACGTCCACCTGGTCCTGCGCCGAGGCGCGCTTGCAGTGGTCTTCGAAGTCGTCGGAGGCCGGCTTGCCGCTGTCGCCGTAGCCGCGCAGGTCGGGCACCACCACCGTGTAGTGCGGGGCAAGCAACGGCGCCACCTTGTGCCACATGACGTGGTTCTGCGGGTAGCCGTGCAGCAGCAGGAGCGGCGGTCCCTCGCCTCCCTTCACCAGATTGATCGCGATGGACGAAGTCTCGATCTGCGTCTTCGTGAAGCCGTCGAACATGCCTGGCTCATTCGTCTCGGGTGAGTCGCGGGCGAAGGATAGGCGTTCCACGCGCCGGGACATAGAGCCGCAAGCCATGGGTAGCGGATGAACGCTGCGCCACCCCCGCCACGGCATGGCAGCTATGCCTTGACGGGGGGTTCGCGCGCGCTGCCGCCGGTCACATATCCGAATCAGGAATGGTGAGCGGCAGGCCGGAGAACGGGTGTCGCTACACCTGAGACACTCCGGAAACAGGAGGTGAAGTCATGGATTTCGCAACCATCACCCAAGCGGTCCAGAACTGGCAGGAGCGCCACCGCGCGCGGCAGGAGCTCGAACGCCTGACCGACCGCGAGCTCGCCGATATCGGAATTAATCGGGGTTGCATCGACGCCGCAATACGCGGCGACATCGTACGCTCGCGGCCCTCCGGCCTCTATGCGGGTCGCTAGACGGTGCGCCGGGGCCGGCCTCCGGGCCGGCCCCGGACGTGCGCCCGATAGGGAGATGACCTCACTCCCGCGCTGAGCCCGTCTCGACGCCACCGCGGCGGTTTGCGATACTCGCTGGCCGGGCCCGACCCGGTCCGGGACGGATTGTATGCCAACGGTTCTTCAAGTCCTGCCGAGCCTCGCCGGGGGCGGAGGCGTGGAGCGGGGCACGCTCGAGATCTCGCGCGCGCTGGTTGCCGCCGGCTGGCGCTCCCTCATCGTGACCGGAGAGGAGGCCGACCGGGAACAGGCCGTCGCTGCCGGCGCGCAGCATGCGGCACTGCCGGTCGCCCGCCGCAACCCCGCGCAGGCTCCGGGTACGATCCTGCGCCTTGCACGCCTGATTGCCGAGGAGGGCGCGGACCTCGTCCATGCCCGCTCGCGCTGGCCCGCCTGGCTCGCCCATCACGCGGCCAGGCGTGCGGGGCGGCCCTTCGTCACGACCTTCCACGGCGCCTATTCCGCCGGCTGGCCGGGGAAGCGGCGCTACAACGCGATCATGACGCGGGGCGCCCGGGTCATCGCGATCTCGGAGTTCATCGCCCGTCACATCGCCGAGACCTACGCCATAAGAGCGGACAAGATCAGGATCATCCCGCGCGGCGTGGACCTCTCGGTGTTCGACCCTGCACGCGTCGGCCCCGAGAGGATCGCCGCGCTCCGCGATGCGTGGCGCGTGCCGCAGGGGCAGCCCATCGTGATGCTGCCGGGGCGCGTGACCACGTTGAAGGGGCATCTCGCGCTGCTCGATGCGCTGGCGGCGGTTGAGGAGGGCGTCTGCTGCCTCTTCGTCGGCACCGCAGATGCGGCGCACGCGGGCTATCACGCCCGCATCGAGCAACGGATCGCGGCGCTCGGGCCCCGGCACCGTGTCCAGCTTGTCGGCGCTTGCCGGGACATGGCGGCGGCCTACCTGTTGGCCGATGTCGTGATTTCGCCCTCGCTGCGCCCCGAGGGCTTCGGTCGCGTCTCCGCCGAGGCGCAGGCCATGAGGCGGCGCGTGATCGCCACGGCCCACGGCGGGGCGTGCGAGACCGTAATCCACGGCAAGACCGGGTGGCTGGTGCCGCCGGGCGATACGGCCGCGCTGGCGGACGCGATCAGCCGGGCGTTGGGCGCGAGCGCGGCGGAGCGCGAGAGCATGGCCGCCGCAGGCCAGTCTCACGTGCGCGCCAATTTCACGCTGGAGGGCATGTGCAGCGCGACCCTCGACGTCTACCGCGAGCTGATTCCCGGCCAGTCGTGACGCGGTCCTTCGCCGGCTGGACAAGCGCAGGCGGCGCCACGACACTCCGGCAGACCGAAACGGATCCCATAGTCACACAGGGTCGAGGACATGGACCTCAAGCTTGACGGCAAGAAGGCCATCGTAACCGGCGGCACGCGGGGAATCGGCCTTGCCATCGCGCGCAGGCTCGCGCTGGAGGGCTGCCGGGTCGGCATCTGCGCACGCGGCAGCGCCGGTCTCGATGCGGCGCTGGCGGCGTTCGCGGCCGAGGACCTCGCCGTCATCGGCGCCGTCTGCGACGTCGCGGACGGCCAGGCGGTCAAGCAATGGACCAAAGCGATGGCGGCCGAGCTCAGCGGCATCGACATCGTGGTCGCTAACCCGAGCGCGCTCGCCGGTGCGTCGGACGAAGCTGCGTGGCGGGCCGGCTTCGAGGTCGACGTGCTCGGCACCGTGCGCACGGTCGAGGCGGCCTTGCCGCACCTCGAGGACTCGGAAGCCGCGGCGATTGTCACCGTCTCCAGCGTCGCCGGCGTCGAGAGCTTCGGCGGCGTGCGCCCCTACAACTCGGTCAAGGCTGCCGTCATCAACTACACGTCGAACCTCGCCAACGCGCTGGCCGGCCAGGGCATCCGTGCCAACTGCGTCTCGCCGGGCACGATCTTCTTCGAAGGCGGCGTCTGGGATCAGCGGCGCCTGAACGACCCGGAGAGCTACGAGGCGGCGCTTGCGCGCAACCCCACCGGGCGGATGGGCACGGCCGAGGAGGTGGCCGATGCCGTGGCCTTCCTCGCAAGCCCGCTCTCGGGCTTCACCACGGGCGCGAACCTGATAGTGGACGGCGGGATCACGCAGCGCGTGCAGTATTAGCCCGGCGCCTTTGTCGGAACGGCCGGACTTTCGCCGATGCGGGCGAAGCGCGGGTTTTCAGCGCGTCGTGGAATCGATCACCCCCCAGAACACGAGGAACGCCAGCAGCATAGCGACCAGAAGGTACAGGATCGTTCGCCAGACGCTCGCTAGAAACCCCCGCCGCCCGCCGGGGAAAAGAAGGGCCAGAAGCAGCAACCGGGCAAGATGCAGCGGCGTCCTGCTCTTCGAGTGGGCGCTTCCAGGCATGTGGCCAGCATTTCCCCGGGCAGGCGTTCGGTCAACATCTGACACCGATCAATGGTGCGATGCACGGCGGAACCGGACCGGGGCCGTGACCTTGGTGAGAATTGCAGAGCTAGAGCGCGTCCGACTTTGACGGACGCGCGATAGGCCGCGCTAGCGGCCCGCCGCGTATGCGGCGCGCTCGCGCAGGCGCCGGCCGAAGGCCGGCTGCCGTGAGCGATAAATTCTTAGAGCGTTTCCGTGCAAAACGGAAACGCTCTAGGATCACGCCCGACGATTCCGGGGAGGAAGAAACGGTGGACATCGCGGCGCTCCGCGCGGCCGGCGCGCGTCATCTGATTCAGGGCGAGTTGCTCTCGGACGTGGTTCCGGCAGCGGACGGGCCGGTCTTCGTCCGCGCCGACGGCGCCGAGATCTTCGATTCCGAAGGCCAGGCCTACCTCGACTTCAACTCGGGCCAGATGTGCTCCGCCATCGGCCACAACAATCCGCGCGTGACCCAGGCGGTGCGCGACGGGCTCGGCACGCTCACCCACGCGAGCTCGGTCTATTTCAACGAGCCCCAGCTACGCCTCGCCGCGCGGCTTGCGGAGACCTTCGATGCGCCGCTCAGCCGCTCGCTCTTCATCCAGTCCGGCGCCGATTCCAACGAGGCGGCGGTGCTCTTCGCCCGGCGCGCGACCGGGCGGAACGGCGTCGGCGCGCTGCACCTGAGCTTCCACGGCTACACCGACGTGACCCGCGGCATCAGCTTCGCCGCGGCCACGGCCGGCAACGGCCCCTCCATCCCCGACGTGCATGCGATCCCGGCGCCCTACGCCTACCGCTCGCCGGTCGGCGACGACGGCAAGGACTGGTGGGCGCCGCTGCTCGCCATCGCCTTCGACCTACTCGATCGCGAGTGTCCGCACAATCTCGCCGCCGTCATCGCCGAGCCGCTCATCAGCGCGGGCGGCGTGATCGAGATGCCGCCGGGGTACCTCAAGGCGCTCAAGGCGGGGCTGGAGGCGCGCGGCGCGCTCCTCATCCTGGACGAGGCGCAGACCGGCCTCGGCAAGCTCGGCACTCTCTACGCCTACCAGCAGCATGGCGTGGTACCGGACATCATGACGCTGTCCAAGCATTTCGGCGGGGGGCTCCCCATCAGCGCCATGGTGACGACGGACGATATCGCTGCGCGCGCGCTGGAAGGCGGGCTCACCTTCGGCCATTCGCACTCCTCCGATCCCATCGCGTGCACGGCCGGTCTCGCGAGCCTCGAGGAAATCCTGGCCGAGGACCTGCCGGCGAAGGCGCGCGCCATCGGCGACTATTGGCGTGGGCGCATGGAGGCCCTGCAGCAGCGCTTCCCCATGATCGGAGACCTGCGTGGCAAGGGCTGCCTGCAGGGAATCGAGCTGGTGCGCGACCGGGCCACCAAGGAGCCCGCGAGCGCGGAGGCCAAGGAGATCTACCGCGACTGCCTTGCCGACGGCCTCCTCTTCTCGGTGCGCGGCCAGCACGGCAACGTGCTCCGCTTCGTGCCGCCCTTCTGCACCAGCGAAGCGCAGATCGACCGCGCCGCCCTGATCCTGGAGCGCGCGCTCGCGCGCCACGGCTGAACCCGCGATGGCCCTCACTCGGAACCCGGCGCAATCGGCGGGGCGGGCAGGCTCATGAGCCGGCCCGCTGTGAGCGTTGTCGCGCTCGTCCTCTGCGCGGCGCTGGTGCTCACCATCAGCAACGGAATCCGCAGCAGCTTCGGCCTCTTCCTCACGCCGATGAGCCTCGACATCGGGGTCTCGCGCGAGACCTTCGCGCTGGCCATCGCGATCCAGGGCCTCGTCTGGGGGATCAGCCAGCCGGTCTTCGGCGCGCTCGCCGATCGCCACGGGGCGATACCGGTCGTCCTGCTGGGTATCGTGATTTACGTGGCAGGCCTGCTGTGGATGGCCTGGGCAGAAGGCGCGGTGGGGCTGCATCTGAGCCAGGGTGTGCTCGTTGCCCTCGGCATCAGCGCCACCGGGTTCGCGGTGGTGCTTGGCCCGGTGGGTCGCGCGGTGCCGCCGGAGAAGCGCAGCATGGCGCTCGGCATCGCAGCCGCCGGCGGCTCCTTCGGGCAGCTCGCGTTGGCCCCGGTCGGCGGCGTTCTGATAGACGGCGTCGGCTGGTCCATGGCGCTCATCGCCTACTGCGGGATCGCGGCGATGATGCTGCCTTGCCTCATCGGCATGCGCGGCAGCCACGTGCCGTCCGAGGGCGGCGCCCAGTCGCTCGGCGAGGCCCTGGTCGAGGCCCGCGCCCACAGCGGCTTCTGGCTTCTCTGCGGCGGCTTCTTCGTCTGCGGCTTCCACGTCTACTTCATCGCGACGCACCTGCCGCCCTTCCTGACGGACGCAGGGCTCGCGCCGATGATGGGCGCCACGGCCATCGCCATGATCGGGCTCGGCAACATCGTCGGCACCTTCGCCGCCGGCTGGCTCGGCGACCGGCACCGCAAGAAGTACGTGCTCTCGCTCTTCTACCTCGGCCGGGCGGCGGTGTACGGCGGCTTCCTCGTGGTGCCGGTGACCGAGACCAGCGTGCTCGTCTTCTCCGCCCTGATGGGGCTGCTCTGGCTCGGCACCGTGCCGCTCACCAGCGGCCTCGTCGCCCAGATCTTCGGGCCGCGCTACCTCGGCGCGCTCTTCGGCATCGTCTTCTTCAGCCACCAGCTGGGCTCATTCCTCGGCGCCTGGCTCGGCGGCTACGTGTACGACACCACCGGCTCCTACGATGCGGTGTGGCTGACCGCGGTGGCGCTCGGCGTGGCGGCGGCCGTGATCCATTGGCCGATCCGCGACCAGCCGCTCGTGCGCCGGCAGGTCGGCGCGGGATAGAGCGGACCGGGCAGGCCGCAACGAAGATGCTTGGCGCGGCGGGTGCGGCGGGTTTACGCTGTCGCATGGTGTCCTGGAGCCGCTGTCTGCGCTTCCTGCCTGCGCTGGTCTTGGCGCTGACGCTGGCGCTCGGCACGACGGGGACTGCCTTGGCCGATCAGACCGACCCGGCGCTGGACGGGCTCTTTCGCGACCTCAAGGCCGCAGAGAGCCCGCAGGAGGTACGCCGGATCGAGGCGCAGATCTGGACCCTCTGGTTCGATACCGGATCGGAACAGATGGACCGGATGCTGCTCGCCGGCGACAGGGCGATGTCGGCGGGCCACTTCGACCAGTCGTACGCGATCCTCAACGGGGTCATCGAGCACCTGCCAGACCTTTCCGAGGGCTGGAACCGCCGCGCGACGCTGCGCTACCTGATGGGCGACTACGACGGCTCGATCGCCGATATCGAGGAGACGCTCAAGCGCGAGCCGCGCCACTTCGGCGCGCTTTCGGGGCTTGGCCTCTGCAACATCGCGCTCGGCAACGAGGAAGAGGCGCTCACCGCGTTCGAGCGGGCGCTGGTCCATAACCCGCACATGCCGGGCGTCAAGCGGCGGGTGAAGCAGCTTCGCGACCGACTCGGCCGCCACGCGATCTGAGCCTGCCGTTTACCGCCTGAGCGCCCGGCCGGGGCGCTCGCCGGTAACCCTCCCCCCTTCGCGCACGATGGCGCCGTTCACCATCACGATGTCGATGCCGGCGGCGGGCCGGGTCGGCTCGTCGAACGTCGCCCGGTCCGCGACGGTCTCCGCATCGAACATCACGAGATCGGCGTAGGCGCCCGCGCGCACCTCGCCGCGATCGGTGAGCCCGAACCGGGCGGCGGTGAGCCCGGTCATGCGGCGCACCGCGTCCTCCAGCGTGAGCAGGCCCAGCTCGCGCGCGTAGTGGCCGAGGACGCGCGGGAAGGTGCCCCAGAGCCGGGGGTGCGGGTGGCGGTCGTGGGGCAGGCCGTCGGAGCCGATCATGCTGTGCTCGTAGGCGATGATGCGCTGCACGTCCGCCTCGTCCATCATGAAGTAGATGCCGCCCGCCGGCAGCAGCCTCTGCGCCGCGGCGAGCGGATCGAGGCCGAGCTCGGCGGCAACGTCTGCGAGGTCGCGGCCGGTATGTTCGGGGTGCGGCTCGGACCAGCTGACGATCACGCGCTCCGCCTTCTCCACCATTTCCGGCATCAGCACCGTGGAGCCTGCGGTGTAGGGATAGACGTCGAGGCCGATGGACTGGCGCTCGCGGGCCTTGTCGAGCAGCGCGAGCGTGTCGCGGCTCCGCCCGAAGTTCTGGCGCCCGGCGCACTTGTGGTGGGAGATGACGACGTCCGCGCCCGCGCGGCGGCCGATCTCGAAGGCTTCCTCCATCGCCTCCTCCACGCCGTCGTGCTCGTTCCGCATGTGGGTGACGTAGAGGCCGCCGGCGGCGCCTGCCACCTCGGCCACCGCTGCCACCTCGTCGGTGCTCGCCGCCTTGTTGGGGCCGTAGATGAGCCCGGTGCTGAAGCCGAGCGCCCCGGCCTCCATCCCCTCCGCAAGACGCTCGCGCATGGCGTCGATCTCCCCGGCCGTCGCCGGGCGGTCCACGTCGTCCATGGTATCCAGGCGGAGCGCCGAATGGCCGACGAGGAGCCCGGCATTGGCGGCCGGCGGGGCCGCGTCGAGCGCCGCCACGTAGTCGGCGAAGCGGGGATAGCGGAAGTCGGCAGGCCCGCCCAGCAGGTCGAGCGGCGGCGGCACCGGGCGCCCCGGCCTGAGCGGCGCGAGGCTCACCCCGCAGTTGCCGGCGATCACCGTGGTGACGCCCTGGCTGGTCTTGGGCGTCATGTCGCGATCGACCAGCAGCAGGTTGTCGTCGTGGGTGTGGGCGTCGATGAAGCCCGGCGAGACGATGCGCCCGGTCGCATCGATGGTCCTGGCGGCCTGCGCGCCGGCCAGGTCGCCCACGGCAGCGATGCGATCGCCCGAGACGGCGACATCGGCGCGCTGACGCGCGGCACCCGTGCCGTCGATCACCGTGCCCCCCGTGAAGAGGACGTCGTACTGCCCGTCCGCCGCCATTACCGCCTCCCGCTCTTGCCGGTCTTTGCCGGTGGGACCATGACGAGGCAGGCGGGCCGTGACAACAGAGTTTCGTCCCGGCCCGAGGGGCTAGAGCGCGTCCGACTTTGACGGACGCGCGACAGGCCGCGACAGCGGCCCGCCGCGTATGCGGCGCGCCCGCGCAGGCGCCGGCCATAGGCCGGCTGCCGTGAGCGATAAAGTGTATAGAGCGTTTCCGTGCAAAACGGATACGCTCTAGTAAGGTACCGCCCCATGCAGAAAGGAGTGCGCCCAATCCCAAGCGAAGCTCTCGAGAATGAACCTGCTCCCGAGAAGGGACTGGGGACGGCGCTGCATGAGCTCTTCAAACCCCTTGGAGGGGTAGAGCTTGGGCTTCCGCTGCGTGAGCCGATGCGGGAGCCGCCTCGGTTCGCCTGATGCCCCCGTGACCGGCGAGCTAATCAAGGCCGAGAGCGGCGCGGGCGCCGATCTCGCGGTGCTGCAGTTCGGCGACAGCTTCTTCCCGAGCGGGGCGGTGTCGTTCTCGCTCGGGCTGGAGACGCTGCACGCGGACGGCATCGTGGCCGATGCGGCCTCGCTCGAGGACTTCCTCGCCGACCAGGTGACGGAGCGCTGGGCCACGGCGGAGCGCGCCTTCTTCGCGGCCGCTCACCGGGCCGCTCCCGACTGGCCGGCGGTCGCCGAGATCGACGCGCTGCAGGAGGCGATGACCCTGCCGCGCGAGCTGCGCGAGGGCTCGCGCAAGGGGGGCGCCGCGCTGCTCGGCGTTCACACGCGCATGAAAACGCCCGGCGCCGCGGACTACCGCGCGCGGCTCCGCGCCGGCGAGGCGCACGGCCATCTCGCCGTGGTGCAGGGGCTGGTGCTTGCAGGCTCCGGCCTCGATCTCCCCCGCGCCGAAGCGGTGAGCCTGCACGGGCTTTGTGCCACGATACTGGGGGCCGCGCTCAGGCTCGGCTTGATCGGCCACCTCGACGGGCAGATCATGCTGCGCAGGCTGAGGCCCCGGATGGCGGCGCTGCTGGCCCGGCCCGCGCCCGGCCCAGACGACGCGCGCTCCTACGCGCCGCTGGCCGATGTGGCTGCGGCCCGCCACGAGGAAGCGGCGGTCCGACTCTTCAGCAACTGACCAGGGTGGCTCACGATGCTGCTGACACCGACGGAAACAGAGCGGCTCACCATCTTTACCGCCGCCGAGCTTGCACGCCGCCGCCGCGCGCGGGGCCGCGCGCTCAACCACCCCGAGGCCGTGGCGCTGATCAGCGACGAGATTCTGGAAGGCGCGCGGGACGGGCGCTCCGTGGCCGAGCTGATAGAGCACGGCGCCACCATCCTCACCACCGACGACGTCATGCCCGGCGTCGCCGAGATGATGCCCATGCTGCAGGTGGAGGGCACCTTCCCCGACGGCACCAAGCTGGTCACGGTCCACGAGCCGATCCGCCCCGGCAAGAAGGCGCAGGACGACAGCGTGCATCCCGGCGAGATCATCCCGGCCGACGGCGAGATCGAGATCAACGCCGGCCGGCCGACCGCCACGGTCGCGGTCACCAACACCGGCGACCGGCCCGTGCAGATCGGCAGCCACTACCACTTCTTCGAGGTGAACCGGCACCTCGACTTCGACCGCGCCGCTTCCTTCGGCATGCGCCTGGACATCCCCGCCGGCACGGCAGTCCGCTTCGCGCCGGGCGAGACGAAGGAGGTGACCCTCGTGGAATTCGGCGGCAGCGGCGAGATGGTGGGGCTCAACGACCTCACGCAAGGCTCGCGCCGCTCCGAGAGCGTCAAGCAGGAGGCGCTGGCCCGTGCCCGCGCCCGCGGCTTCAAGGGAGCTTGAGCGATGGCACGGATGAGCAGAGCGGACTACGCGGCGCTCTACGGGCCCACCACCGGCGATTGCGTTCGTCTTGGAGACAGCGAGCTGCTCGCCGAGATCGAGCACGACCACGGCGTGCCCGGCGAGGAGTGCCTGCACGGCGGCGGCAAGACGCTGCGGGACGGCATCGGCCTCGTCGCCGGCCTCGACAGCGCGCAAGGGTCGCTCGACATGCTGGTCTCCAACGCCGTCGTCATCGATCCCGTGCTGGGGATCGTCAAGGGTGACATCGGCATCAAGGAGGGTCTGATCGCCGGCGTCGGCAAGGCCGGCAACCCGGCGGTCATGGACGGGGTGGACCCCGAGCTGCTCTGCGGCGCCGCGACCACGGTGCGCGATGCCGAGGGGCTGATCGCGACCCCCGGCGGCATCGACGTGCACGTCCACTTCGACAGCGCGCAGCTCTGCCAGCACGCCATCGCGAGCGGCGTCACGACCATGCTGGGCGGCTCGCTCGGGCCGATCACCGTCGGCATCGACTGCGGCGGCGCCTGGAACGTGGGCAAGATGCTGCAGGCAGCCGAGGAATGGCCGATCAACTTCGGCTTCCTCGGGCGCGGCAACTCGGCCAAGCCGCACTCGCTGGTGGACCAGGTCGCGGGCGGCTGCATGGGCCTCAAGATCCACGAGGACTGGGGCGCCATGCCGGCGGCGATCGACACCTGCCTCGGCGTCGCCGACGACATGGACTTCCAGGTCCAGCTCCACACCGACACGCTGAACGAGAGCGGCTTCCTCGAGGAGACGCTGGCCGCCATCAAGGACCGCACGATCCACATGTACCACGCGGAAGGCGCCGGCGGCGGTCACGCGCCCGACATCATCCGCATCACCGGCGAGCCCAACTGCCTGCCGTCGTCCACCAACCCCACCAACCCGTACACGCGGAACACCTTCGACGAGCACCTCGACATGATCATGGTGTGCCACCACCTGAACCCGGCGGTGCCGGAGGACGTGGCCTTCGCCGAGAGCAGGATCCGCGCGCAGACCATCGCCGCCGAGGACGTGCTGCACGACATCGGCGCGATCTCGATGCTGGGCTCGGACAGCCAGGGGATGGGGCGGATCAACGAGGTCATCTGCCGCACCTGGCAGCTCGCGTCGAAGATGCGGGGCCAGCGCGGCCGGCTCGCGACGGAACGGACGGCCAAGGGCGACAACGAGCGCATCAAGCGCTACATCGCGAAGTACACCATCAACGCCGCCCGCACCTTCGGCATCGAGAGCCATATCGGCTCGCTGGAGACGGGCAAGCTCGCGGACGTGGTGCTCTGGCGCCCGGCCTTCTTCGGCATCAAGCCGGAGCTGGTCATCAAGGGCGGCTTCATCGTGTGGTCGGCGATGGGGGACAGCGCCGCCTCGCTGATGACCTGCGAGCCGCTGATGATGCGCCCGCAGTGGGGCGCCTTCGGCCGGGCCAAGGAGGCGCTCAGCCTGAGCTTCATCTCGCAGGCGGCGGCCGAGGCGGACATCGCGGGCAGGCTCGGGCTGAAGAGCCGCACCGTGCCCGTGCAGGGCACGCGCAAGCTCGCCAAGGGCCACATGCTGCACAACGACGCCTGCCCCGAGGTGACGGTCGATCCCGAGACCTTCGAGGTGATGGTTGACGGCGAGCTCGCGACCTGCGAGCCGGCGGACGAGCTGCCGCTCGCCCAGCGCTACATGCTGCGCTAGGGGACGCGCGCACGAGAGGGCGAAGGCATGGACCGGATCCTGCGCGGCGCCCTCGTCGCCGGCGGCGACGGCACCCGGCTCGACGTCGGCATCGCCGACGGGCGCATCGCAGAGATCGCGCCCCGGATCGACGCGGATGCGCCGGTGCTCGACGTGGATGGCCGCTTGGCGGCCCCCGGCTTCATCGAGACCCACATCCACCTCGACAAGGCCTGCATCCTCGACCGCTGCAGCTCGGAGAGAGGCGATCTCGCGGAGGCCATCGACGAGGTGGCGCGGGTCAAGCAGGCGTTCACGGTCGACGACGTGAACGCGCGCGCCCGCCGCGTGCTCGACGCCTGCATCGCCCAGGGCACGACCCACATGCGCACCCACCTGGAGGTCGACCCCGGCATCGGCATGCGGGGCTTCGACGGCGTGCTGCCGCTGATCGAGGCCTACCGCTGGGCCATCGACCTCGAGATCTGCGTCTTTCCGCAGGAGGGGCTGCTCAACAATCCGGGCACCGACGAGCTGATGGTGGAGGCGTTGGAACGGGGCGCCCGCGTGGTCGGCGCCGCGCCCTACACCGACAGCGACCCGGCCGGCCAGATCGACCGCGTGTTCGAACTCGCCCGGCAATTCGACGTCGACATCGACATGCACCTCGACTTCGGCGAGAGCGCGGACGAGCTCGACCTCGATCAGGTCTGTGCGCTCACCGAGCGCTTCGGCTACGGCGGGCGGGTGACGGTCGGCCATGTCACCAAACTCTCGGCCGCGACGCCCGAGCACCTGGCGCGCGTTGCCGGGCGCATGGCCGAGGCAGGCGTCGCCTGCACCGTGCTGCCGGCGACCGACCTCTTCCTCATGGGGCGGGGCGACGCGGCCAACGTGCGGCGCGGGGTCACGGCCGCGCACCGGCTGCTCGGCCACGGCGTCAACTGCTCGCTCTCGTCGAACAACGTGCTCAACCCGTTCACGCCCTTCGGCGACTGCTCGCTGGTCCGCATGGCGAACCTCTACGCCAACGTGGCCCACGTGGGCGCGCGCTCGGAAATGCTCGACTGCTTCGACATGATCACGCGCCGCTCCGCACGCATCCTCGGCCTCGACGATTACGGCATCGCCGTGGGCAAGGCGGCCGACCTCGTGGTGCTGGACGCGGAGGATGCGGCTCACGCCGTGGCCGCGGTGGCGCCGCCGCTCTTCGGCTTCAAGCGCGGGCGCATGACCTTCCGCCGCCCGCCGGCGGAGCTCCTCGGACCGTCCTAGCGCGGCGACGGGGCGTGCGCGGCAAGCGCCGCAGGCTGTGCGGTCGCGACGGCTCCGGTCATTGGACGAGTCGATTCGAGAGCGCGCCGCTATAATGATCTGCCCCCCGGTCCGGCCGGGGGCCTCTCGCGCTCGCGTCCGAAGAAGGAATCGCCGGTGAAGCGCTGGGGCTACATCGGACTCATCGCTGGCATTGCGCTGGTCATCGGGCTCGTCTGCTATCAGGGCGCCGGCGACGTGGCGGCTGCCGTGGCCGCCGTGAGCTGGGGCATCGCGGTGGTCGTCCTGGTGCGCCTCGTGCCGATCATGCTCGACGGCTATGTCTGGCGGCTGCTCTTCCTGGAAGGCCACCGGCCTCCCGTGCTGACGGCGCTCTGGGCCCGCTGGATCGGGGAAGCGGTCAACACGCTGGTGCCGGCGTTCCAGGTGGGAGGCGCGGTGGTCCGCTCGCGGCTCCTGGTGATGCGCGGCGTGCCCGGACGCATCGCCGGCGCGAGCGTCGTCGTCGACCTCACCCTCAGCACGATCACGCTCCTGTTCTTCACCCTGGTCGGCATCGGCCTGCTGATGGCCCACCACGGCGAGAGCGACATCGCGCGCGCCATCGGCTTCTGTGTCACGGGCGGGTTCGTGGTCGTCATCCTGCTCTGCGTCTTTCAGCAGCGCGGACTCTTCGGCTGGATCATCGGCCTCGTGGCGCGCTTTGCCCGGGGCAAGGCGTGGGACAACGCCATCGGCGGCGCCCAGGCACTCGACGAGGCGATCCTCGATCTCTACCGCCACCGCTGGCTGCTGGCGGGGAACGCGACCGGGCAGCTTGCCGCCTGGGTGCTGGGCGCGGCCGAGATCTACGCCGCGCTCCACTTCATGGGCTACGAAGTCACCGTCGCCGACGCGTTGCTGCTGGAAAGCCTCGTCTTGGCGACGCGGACGGCCGCGTTCTTCGTGCCGGGCGCGCTCGGCGTGCAGGAGGGCGTGCTGGTGCTGCTCGGCGGCATGATCGGACTCGGGCCCGAGGTGGCGCTCGCGCTGTCGCTGATCAAGCGGGTGCGCGAGCTGGTGATCGGCGTTCCCGGCCTCATTGCCTGGCAGATCGCCGAAGGGAAGAACCTTCTCTCCGGCGTGCGCAAGCGTCGGGGAAAAACACCCTCCGCGCCGGAGCCGCCCGCCTCGGCCGCGCCCGCGCCCGCCGCCAGCCGTTCGCGCGAAGCTCTCTGAGACAGCAACTCACCACTAATTGGAGACCATTCGATGGGCAGGATGATCGACGGCGTGTGGTACAAGGCCGATACCGACCGGAACGCGGCCGACGGCCGCTTCCTCCGAGCCACCACCTCCTTTCGCGACGCCGTCACCGCTGACGGCTCCTCCGGCTTCAAGGCCGAGCCCGGCCGCTACCACCTCTACGTGTCGCATGCCTGCCCCTGGGCGCACCGCACGACCATCCTGCGGGCGCTGCGCAAGCTGGAGGACGTGATTTCGCTCTCGGTGGTGGACCCCTTCATGAGCGACGAAGGCTGGCATTTCAGCGACGGCCCGGGCTGCATCCCCGACACGGTCAACGGCACCCGCTACCTGCGCGAGATCTACAAGCTGGCGAAGGACGATTACACCGGGCGCGTCTCGGTGCCGGTGCTCTGGGACAAGCGGGAGAAGACCGTCGTCAACAACGAGTCCTCGGAGATCATCCGCATGCTCGACACGGCGTTCAACGCGTGGGGCGACGGCGAGCCGGAATTCTATCCCGCGGCGTTCAGGGACGAGATCGATGCGATCAACGAGCCGATCTACGAACACGTGAACAACGGCGTCTACAAGACCGGCTTCGCCCGATCGCAGGCGGCCTACGAGGAGGCCTTCGACGCGCTGTTCGCGACCCTGGACGAGCTTGAGGCGCGGCTTGGCAGGCAACGCTATCTGGTGGGCGGGCGTATCACGGAGGCGGACTGGCGGCTCTTCGCCACGCTGGTCCGCTTCGATTCCGTCTACGTCGGGCACTTCAAGTGCAACCGGTGCCGGATCGAGGACTATCCCAACCTGAGCAATTACCTGCGGGACCTCTACCAGCAGCCGGGGGTCGCCGATACCGTCGACATGATGCACATCAAGCGGCACTACTACGAGAGTCAGGACAGCGTGAATCCCTCCCGCGTCGTGGCGAAGGGGCCGGAGCTCGACTTCACCCGCCCGCACGATCGCGACCGCGTTTCGTTGCCGGAGGCGCAGGCGGCCGCGCAGTAGCCCTGTGCCCCGGAGCCGTCCGGGGCGGCGAAGGACCCCCGGGAGCAGCGGCTGCGTGTTGACGCTCGCCGTACAGGCGTTCTACTGTCTCGGCGCGGGCATTCGGGAGATAACTTTATGCAGCCCGCTACGCGACTAAGAACGCCTTCATCATGTCGGAACTGAAGAAGGCGAGCGACCGGCTCGGGCAGGCAATCGAGCGGCTCGACAAGGCGCTCGCGAATGGCCGCCAATCGGCGGAAGACGCACGCACGCTGGCGCTGGCAAGCACCATTGCCACCGTCGAACGTGAGCGCGACTCGCTGCGCGTCGACGTCGACGCGCTCAAGCTTGAGCGCGCGCAGCTTGCGCAGGCCCTTGCCGCCGCGAGGGAGCGCCAGGCCGCCGCGCGCCAGGCCAACGAAGCGGTCGCCGAGCGGCTCGATGACGCGATCGGCTCGCTGCGCGTGATCCTGGGAGTCTAGAAGGGGCCATGGGCGAGGTCGCGGTCACCATCGGCGGGCGGCGCTATCCGGTCTCCTGCGACGACGGGCAGGAAGAGCACGTCGCCAAGCTCGCGGCCTACGTCGACCAGCGCGCGCAGGAACTTTCGGAGACCGTGGGCCGGGTCGGCGAGGTCCGCCTCCTGCTCATGGCCTGCCTCGTCATCGCCGACGAGCTTGCCGATGCCTACGACGAACTCGACCGGCTGCAGTCGCACGCCAGGCTTGCCGAGCGAAGGGCCCGTATCGATGCCGAAGCGGGGCTCGAGGGCCGGTTCGCACCCATCGTCGACGCACTGGCCGAGCGGGTCGAGAACATTGCCGGCACCCTAGAGAAAGACTAGATTTCTCCCTGGACGGTTACTGCCGGATTTGTCGCACCGACTGTTTCCCGCGGTCAATTTTCGCTTCTCGGGAGCTGTCCCTGCCGGGGCTGCGGTCTCGGCAACACGGCGCCCACCTGGTCATATCGGCCTGGAGGAAGCTCTGGGTGCGACGGTTCGGGCGGGGCCGTCCTTTTCCTTCTCACGAGGGCCGACCGTGTCTCACAGCGCCGCCATCCATGACCGCAAGCAGGCGCTGCGCGAGTTTGCGCTTGCGAGGCGGCGCTCTGCGCGGCGGACCGCGGGGCCGGGGGCAGGCGTGCGGGCCGCCAACCACTACCTGGCTGCGGTTCCGACGCCTGCAGGCGCGGTCGTCTCCGGTTACTGGGCGATCCGGGACGAGATCGACGCCATGCCGCTCCTGGCGCGGCTCGTGGGCGCGGGCTTCGTCTGCTGCCTGCCGGCGGTGGTGGGCAAGGGCCAGTCGCTCCAGTTTCGCATCTGGACTCCGGGTGCCGCGCTCTCGCATGGGCCGTTTCGCATCCCGGAACCGGCGGAGGATGCCGTGCCGGCCCAGCCGACCCACCTGCTGGTGCCGCTGCTCGCCTACGACCGCGACGGCTACCGGCTCGGCTACGGCGGCGGCTACTACGACCGATCGCTGCGGGCGCTGCGCCAGTCGCGCCCCATCGTCGCGGTGGGCATGGCCTATACGGAGCAGCTCGTGCCGGATCTGCCCCGTGCCGAGCACGACGAGCCGCTCGACTGGATCGTTACCGAGCGGGGCGCCATGCCAATGACCGCGCGCGCGGCCTGATCCCGGGCACGGGGCGCGAGGTTCGAGAATGCGCATCCTCTTCTGCGGCGACGTCGTGGGCCGCCCCGGCCGCGATATCCTGACCGAGCGCCTGCCGAGCTTGCGCGAGGAGCTCGCCCTCGATCTCGTGATCGTGAACGGCGAGAACGCCGCCGGGGGCTTCGGCATCACGCCGGATATCTGCAAGGCCCTTTATCAGGTCGGCGCCGACGTGATCACGCTCGGCAACCACGCCTGGGATCAGCGCGGCACGGAAAGCTATATCGAGACCGACCGCAGGCTCGTCCGCGCCCGCAACTACCCGAAGGGCACGCCGGGTAGCGCCGGCGCGCTGCTCCGCACGCGGGACGGCCGCACTGTCTTCGTCTTCCAGGTGCTCACCCAGCTCTTCATGGACCCCATCGGCGAGCCCTTCGCCTGCGTCGAGGAGACGCTGCAGGAGCACCGGCTCGGGCAGTCCGCGGACGCGATCGTGCTCGACATCCACGGCGAAGCGACGGCCGAGAAGCAGGCGCTGGCCTATCTCGCCGACGGCCGGGTCTCGCTGGCGGTGGGCACCCACACCCACGTGCCGACGGCGGACCAGCGCATCCTGCCCAAGGGGACGGCCTACATCTCGGACGTCGGCATGTGCGGCAGCTATGAATCGATCATCGGCCTTGCGGTGGAGGCGCCGCTCGCGCGCTTCACGCGGAAGCGCTCCGGCCCTCGCGCAACGCCCGCTGCCGGCGAGGCGACCCTCTGCGCCGTCCTGGTCGAGACGGACGATAGAACCGGACTTACGCGCCACGTGGGCGTGCTCAGGCAGGGCGGCGTGCTCGAAGCCTGCTGGCCCGTATGACCGCGCCGCTGGTGGCGGCTTTAGAGCGAAACCGTCTTGGGCGGAACCGCATCCGACGTTTCGGATGCAGTTCTGGCATTCGCTGGGCTCGATGGTTCCGATGAGGTGCCCGAGGTGGCGCCAGGTGTCCTCGAAGTCGTGCTTCTACGCGTTGCGCATCCAGTGCTGATCTTGGCGAGGGCCTGCTTGATGGGTCGGTCAGGTTACCGCGCGAATGGCGGCTCAGTCTCATTGGACAACGCGTTGACGCAGCGTCAGGTCTTCGGTTTTACCAAGACGGGAGACTTCGCCCCTTCGTCCGGGCACCGGGCCGAATTTTATTCACCGCCCATAGTGGACATACGGCGCCCTGCGGGACCTGTTGTGTGATTCGTAGGATTTACCATACTGAAAGTGGTTTGCGGACCCTCCCGCCGCCCCTATCTATGCATGGATGGGCGTGTTGAACTCAAATCCCGGCAGAGCTCTCGATGTCCGATTTCCGCGGATGATCGAGGCTTGGTGCGCGGAGAACGGGATGAGCCCGGGCGTCCCCGGATGCGGGGAAGTCCGTCATGCCTGACACCGACGATGTGC
>LXNI01000559.1_pt1 | contig 41616 bp, 32 predicted proteins | sample 809091 | NCBI WGS metagenome assembly LXNI01 (sample SAMN04870527, study PRJNA318959) | sponge metagenome | biome: 01000161; feature: marine sponge reef; material: water | host: Sarcotragus foetidus | place: Greece: Milos, Mediterranean Sea | collected 2013-05-29 | depth 5-7 m
TTGACCTCGAAGGACACCGACGCCGACGGCTCCCACCAGCCCGGGTAGTAGTAGTACTGGGCAGCCTGGTGGAGGCCGAGCTTCTCGTCGTCGTACGGCCCGACCCACTCGGTGGCGTCGATCGCGCCACGCTCGAGCGCCGGGTAGATGTCACCCCCGGCGAGGACCTGGACGGTGACTCCCATTCGGTCCATGACATCGCCGCCCAGCCCGGGAATCCGCATTTTGAGCCCGCGCAGGTCCTCGGGCGTATTCACCTCCTTGCGGAACCAGCCGCCCATCTGCGCGCCCGTGTTCCCGCCCGGGAAGGTGATGATGTTGAAGTCGGCGAAGACGCTGCGGACCACGTCGAGACCGCCGCCTTCGTTCAGCCACGCGTCCTGCTGGCGCGCGGTCATGCCGAAGGGGACACCGGCGTCGAAGGCCAGCGCCTGGTTCTTGCCCGTGTAGTAGTAGCTCGTGCTCTGGCCGACCTGCACGGTGCCCTGCTGCACGGCGTCCATGACCTGGAGGCCGGGGACGATCTCGCCCGCGGGGTAGGCGCGGATCTGGAAGCGGCCACCGGTCAGCGCCGAGGTGATCTCGCCGATCCGCTCGGCCGATCCGTAGATGGCGTCGAGGCCGCGCGGGAAGCTCGAAGCGCAGCGCCAGGTGACGCGCTGGCCGGTCTGGACGGCGGGGGCGCCTTCGAGGGTGTCGCCGCCTTCGCCGGAATCGCTGCCGCATGCGGCGAGGAGGCCGGCGCCGGCTGCGCCCGCGGCAGCGTGGGTGAGGAATGCGCGGCGGGTGCGGGGGTCGGGGGGGGTGGCGGGGGCCGGTGTGGTGGCGGGGGCCGGTGTGGTCTCTTTCGAGGTCTTCTTGCTCATCGGTGTGCTTTCGAGGGGTTGTGGGACTCGCCTGGGCCGCCTGGCGGGCCCGAACGGGTGACGGTGTAGAGTAGCACGGGGGCGGGGGGCGGGGCGAGTGGGGGGGATGGGCGGCCAGGGTCAGGTCGACGTCTGGCGGGTCCTGCGCAGTCGACGCGACATTCCCGATTGGTTGGGTGAGTCCTGAGCCAGCCAGGAACCGACATCCGCACTCCCCTGGAGGAGGCCGCATGCCCGCGCCGCACCCACCCCGTTCTCGCCACGCACACTTTCACATCTTGTCGCCCGCGGCCATCGCGGCCTGCCTCGCTCTGGTGACGGCCTGCGCTTCAGATCCGGCCGATTCCCGGCAGATCACCGTCAGCAAGGACAGCGCCGGGGTCCAGATCATGACCAGCGACCCCTCGCTCTCGGACGCGACCTGCGCCCTCGGTGACGAGCCCATCCTTCGCGTCGGCAACGACGAGAGCGACGAAGCGACCTGGTTCAGTTCCATCAGAGGCGTGGGCCGCCTTTCGGACGGATCGGTCGCCGTGGTCGACCGCGCGAGCGCCGAGATCCGGATTTTCGACTCGGACGGCCGGCACGTTCGCTCCATGGGCCGCCACGGAGAGGGTCCGGGCGAATTCAACGATGCGTGGAAGCTCTGGGTGCTTCCGGGCGACACGCTCTGGGCCGGGGACTACCGCCCCTGGCGCTATAACGTGTTCACCCGGGACGGAGAGTGGGTGCGGGTGGTGCAGATGAATCCGATCTACGGAAACCCGTCGCGCCGAGGTGGCGTGCTCGACAACGGGGTGTCGGTCAACACCGTGGAGACGTATTCGAGGCCTTGGGATTTCAAGACTCCCGACACTGTTCTGGTCGAAGCCCACGGACCGGATGGTGAGCGGCTCGCCGTGCTGGGCCGCATTCTCCACATGACGCGCGGCGAAACGGGGATGTTCCAGCTTTTCACCGCATCCGCCGTGGTCGAAGCGGGCGGAAGCACGATCGCATTGGCGCGCACGAACGAGCCGGAGATACGGCTGCTGGACGACGAGATGCGGTTGCGCCGAATCCTCAGGTGGACTGCTTCCGACCGGGATGTCAGCGCCGCCGATGTACGGGCGTGGCGTGACGACTACCTCAAGGACCGTGGCCCCGATTCGCCCTTTTGGGACGCATCCGACGATGCCGTCCTGCGTGACGAGGTTCCCGCCGCCGATCTCTTTCCGGCCTTTCGCTACGTCGAGATCGGCCGGCACGGGCGGGTGTGGGTCCAGCCCTACCAAAGGCCGCGGGGCGAGCGGCAGGGCTGGATGGCCTTCGAGCCCGACGGCACGTTCCTCTGCCACCTGGAAAACTACCACCCCGGGCTCAGCACCTACGAGTTCGGGGCCGGTTACTGGCTGGGCGTGCACACCGACGAGGTGGGAGTGGAGACGGTCGTGGTGTATCGGTTGACGACGCCGGGGGATCGGTGAGGGTTCCTCGGCAATCGGCAAAATTCGGTCGCCGCTTGCGGTAGTCGCCGTTCCTGGGTCACTTGATCGGCGGCAACGCTTGTTCGACGACACACCTGACGGCCGTGTGGGAGCGTGGGCCGGCGGTCTGACAACGGGGATGCGACATGAATGGGATGCGGAAGTGGCCACCCGGCGGCAGGTGGTGGGCCGGGGTTGCCGGAGGCGCGATCGCCTTCCCCATCGCGGTGCTGCTACATGAACTGGGGCACTTCGGGGCGGATGTCGCATTCGGACTCCCCGATCCGGTCCTGCGGTACGCCTCTGCCAGCTGGTCCGGTTCCGGGGAATTCACAAAGCTCTTCCGCGCGGGAGACGTGGAGGCCGCGGCGGCGATCGCCGAACCGTGGAAGGTGGCGGTCAGCGCCGCTGCGGGGCCGATCGTCTCCTACATTGCCATCATCGCCTGCGTGCTTGCGATCCGCCGATTCGGGTCCGGTCCCCTTTCGCTGGTCTTTGCAATCGGGCTGGTGACACCCTTTCGCTGGACGTGGGTGTTTCCGGTCCTCTACCTGAGGCTCCGCGGGGCACGCGTCGAATGGGGCCCGGACGAAGTGGCGGTGGGAGTGATCACCGGGATCCCCCAGTTCCTGATGATTCTGCTCGGGCTGGCCAGCCTCGTGGTGGGCTATTGGTTCCTTGTGACCGCGATCCCCAGGGGTCGGAGGGTGCGAACCGTGGTGCCCGCGTTGGTCGGGGCGGTTCTGGGCGGGGTCCTGTGGGTGTTGTGGGTGGGACCGATGGTGTTGCCTTGAGGGGTCGCAACCCAGGGCAATCACTCGGTGGTCACTTGGAACCCGGCGCTCAACCCCTTTCGTAGCGCTCCCGCTCAGTCTCCCGGGCAGTGTGAACTACATCGATGATGGTCACGACACGGGCGGACTCATCGACGAAATAGTAGAGGACATGCCGCATGACAAAACGGGCGCGGATGTCCTCGAGCTCGAACTCACCGACGACCGAGAAGGCGTATGGGTGGCTTTCGAGCGTGACGGCGCTATCCATGACCCTTGCCAGCCATTGGCCAGCCCGACCGCAGCCCGAATCCCGGGTGATGTGGCGGGTGATCCGCCTCAGTGACCCGAGTGCCCCTGGGGAGAAAACAACCTCATAGTGGCTCACTACTCCAAGCCGAGCTCGTCCGCCAGTCCGCGAATGGCTTCCTTGGCGGGGACGCCACGCTCGCCAGCCCGGTGAGCCCGGATCGCCTCGCGCCACAGGTGTCCGCGCTCGGCCGAGTGGACCAGAAAGTCGTAGCGCTCGGGACTCATGACGACCATTGCGGCCTGGCCGTTCTGCGTGATGGTCTCGACCCGACCCTCTCGGATCCGATCGAGGTGCTCGCCCGTGCGTTGCCGGAAATGGCTCAGCGGGTAGGTGTCCTTGGTGCGGTGCATTCAAGTCTCCGTACGTAATTTGTATTGAATTCAGTATGACACCATTGGGCTGACGTGTCCAGTCGAACACGCCGCCTCTACGTCCCCCTCCATCCGATTCACCAACGAGGAAGAGAGAGAGAGAGAGAGAAGAACCAGTAATCTACGGTTTACAAAATGTCATGTCTGGTTTACAGTGTTTGCGCTTCGCAACCGGGGCATCGATCTTGTGGGGAACTCAAGCACTGGAGCGCGGAAAGACATGAAGATCACACGCAATTCGACAATCACGAGCACCGTCGCGGCCGTAGCCCTGACCGCCTACGGGCTCCTGGGCCTTCACGTTCCCCTTGGCGCCCAGTCCTTCTCCCCCGACCGGGAAGCCGTGTGGGCGGCCGCCGGCTTCGGGGCGGCGATCGCGATTGGTGACGGCGAGATTTTCGTGGGGCGGACCGGCGGCGGGGTGGCGGGCGCGATCTACCCGTCGCCGGGGAGCATCTATGTGTTCGAGCGTGCGGGGGATGGCTGGGAGTTCGCGTATGTCATCAACGGGGACGATGTCGAGATCGGCGACGAGTTCGGGGCGGCGCTGGCGGTCGATGGGGACCGGCTGGTGGTGGGATCGCCTAGGCGTGGTGAGGGGCGGGGGGGTGCCCATCTCTTCGAGCGGGATGACGAAGGCGTGTGGGTGCAGACGGTCGGGTTTGTTCCGCCGGCTGAAGGGATTCGGGGCGCGGGTACCGCGGTCGCGCTTTCCGGCGACGCGGTCTTTCTCGGGGCGCCCTCCGACACCGGTCCGGGCGCGGTGCTTCGGTTTTCGGCGGCTGGCGGTTCCGCTGCTGTCCTCCCCTCCCCCACCCCCACCACCCCCGACCGTTTCGGCGCGTCCCTGTCGCTCGACGGCGGCCACCTCTTCGTCGGCGCGCCCGGCACTGACGGCGATCGCGGCGCGGCGTACATCTTCGACGCCGACTACCCGGCCACCGGCACGTCCCCTTTGGCCACCCTGTCGCTCGACGACGGCCGCGGCGGCGACGCCTTCGGCACGAGCCTAGCCGCGTCGGGTACCTCCGTGCTCATCGGAGCACCCGGAGCGGACGCCGGAGCCGGCACGGCGGCCCTCTTCAACCGGGATGCCAACGGCGCGTGGAACGAGTCATCCCGCCTCTCCTTCCCCGAGGAGGGCCCGGCAGGCTACGGCTCGGCGGTGTCCTTCGACGGCCGCAGCGCGTGGGTCGGCGCGAGCGGAGTGAGCCAGGGCGCGGGCGGCGCGCAGGTCTTCCACGTCGCCGAAGCCACCATGTCGCTCGAAAGCGAAAACACCATCCCCGCCCCTGGCTTCAACAGCGGCGCCCTCTTCGGCTCCTTCGTCGCCCTGCGTGACGACGTGGCCGTAGTCGCCGCCTCCAACGCGGACATGCGGCTCGGCGCCGCCGTCGTCTTCGAGCGCGAGGACGGGGCCTGGGTCGAGAGCACGACCCTGCGCGAGTCCACCCGCACCCTAGCCGCGGTCACGGGCGAGGAGGCGCCCTGCACCGACGGCGCGACCGGTCCCTTCGACTGCTCGCAGATCGACCTGGTCGCCTTCGTACCGCTCGACGCGCTGGGCGCCGATCCGGGCACCATCCTCAACGACATCTGGGGCTGGACCGACCCGGTGACCGGACGGGACTGGGCGCTGGTGGGACGCTCCGACGCCACGGCCTTCGTCGACGTCAGCGACCCCGCCAACCCCCGCTACGCCGGCGAACTGCCCCTGACCGAGGGCGCCACCGAGAACCTGTGGCGCGACATCAAGGTGTACCGCGACCACGCCTTCATCGTCGCCGACGGCGCCGGATCGCACGGCGTGCAGATCTTCGACCTCACTCAGCTAAGGGACGCCTCGGGGCCGCCCGTCACCTTCGCCGAGACCGCCCGCTACGACGGCATCCACAGCGCCCACAACATCGTCATCAACGAGGAAACAGGGACGGCGTACGCGGTCGGGAGCAGCATGGGCGGCGAGACCTGCGGCGGCGGCCTGCACATGATCGACGTGCGCGCACCCGCCGAGCCCACTTTCCTGGGCTGCTTCGCCGACGGCACCACCGGCCGCGCGCGCACCGGCTACTCCCACGACGCGCAGTGCGTCATCTACGAGGGCCCCGACGAGGACTACCAGGGCCGCGAGATCTGCTTCGGCGCCAACGAGACCGCGCTGAGCATCGCCGACGTGACCGACCGCGAAAACCCCGTCGCCATCGCCCGCGGCGAGTATCCCAACGTGGGCTACGCGCACCAGGGCTGGCTGACCGAGGATCACCGCCACTTCTTCATGGGCGACGAGCTGGACGAGGTGCAGGGCGGCGTGGAGCGGACCCGGACGCTGGTCTGGGACGTGGCCGACCTGGACGATCCGCTGCTGCTCAAGGAGCACTTCGCCGAAACGGGCACGATCGACCACAACCAGTACGTGCGCGGGAACCGGCTGTACCAGGCGAACCTGATGAGCGGGCTGCGGGTCCTCGACATCAGCGATGTGGAGAATCCGGTGGAGATCGGGTTTTTCGACACGGTGCCGGATGATTCGGGGCTGCCGGCGTTTGGGGGGGCGTGGAGCAATTACCCGTTCTTTGAGAGCGGGATTGTGGTGGTGTCGAGCTGGGGGGAGGGGTTGTTTGTGGTGAGGGTGCGGGGGAGGGCGGTGAGTTGAGGGGGGAGGACTTCGACGGGAAACTGCCGCCGGTTTTTCTGACTGCTTCGTGGGTCAACCTGGTTGTGCTCAACTACGTGGTCGATCCGTCGATTTCATGCCATTCGTACCGCCGGGGCTGGAAATTGACGCCTGGGAGGGCAAGACGCTGGTCAGTATCGTGGCCTTCGAATGCGGAGGGAGCAGCCAATGAGCGAGATCATCTTCGAAGTAACTGAGGACGAGGTCGATGGCGGCTATTCGGCCAGCGCGGTCGGATACGGGATCCACACGCAGGGCGATGAACGATGTTCGCGAGGTCCGAAAACGACGTGATGCACTTCCGACCGGATTCGTCCGAGCCCGAGAATCGAGGGCCGCCGTCCGCGTTGGCGACGGCCGCAACCGCATCGGCGATCTTGTCCCGCCCGCATGCCTCACCAACCACCACCACGCCCCTCGCGCCGTTCACGCATCGCCCGAGCACGCTCCTGGATGATCCCCCGCTGTGCTTGCCCTTCAATCTCTTTCCAGGCCCGAAGAAAGAACTGGTATTCCCCTCGCCGCCAGGGAGGCAGTCCGAACCCGCAGTCCGAAGCATCGAAGCGCTCGCGGCAGAACGGTATGGAGATCCCGGCAAGGTAGACCACGCCCGGAGCGGCACCCCACAGGCGTCCGTCCGCGTCGCGAGTTGTCCACGTATCGAACGCCCAGGGGTCGGCCGGCGTGGATCCTGATAGCAGGTGGTCGACACGCCGCTCGGGGAAGACCAATCTCCTTATCCCAGCACGAGGTGGATTGTCTCGGATGTTTCCCCAGAGAAGGGGATTGCTGCGACCGGCCCTGAGTGCAGCAGCGGCTCCCGTGCCCGAGGTTTCCGGACGCTCAAGTGCGAGTGTGGCCGACGGATTCTCTGGCTCGGGATCCGACGTGGGCGGTGGATCCTCGGGTTCGCGTTCGTTCGGCTCCGCCACGATTTCCGCGGTCGCTGGTGTGGGCAAAGCGAGTGGCCCGGCCGGCGCGGGGACGAGGATTCCCGAGATCTGGATGCCGGAACGGGTGTCGGGCGACCGAAGGGCAGTCGCCAAACGCTCGCTCGGTGCGTCGGGAGGGTTGATGCCACGGGACAAAGCGAACGCATGGACCGCGACGGACATGACCATGGAGGCCAGGAGAACCCGGTGGCCCTGTCTACGTCGGGTTTCAACGCTCGCGGGTCCTGACGCTACTGGAGACACTGCATGTTGCTCGCCCCAAGGAAAGGTGCTGCCACGAGTTCCGCCACCGACCGGAACCCCTCGCTCCCTCGATCCGATCTGACTCCTTCTATCGGGAGAGAGTTGCCCGAGACTCGTGACTCACCGAGGACGGAGAGGCCCGCAGGCGGGCGACGCCCACCAAGCGGTCGATCTCCGCCATTGCCGCCAAAGCCGCAGGGGGCCTCGACGGCAGAAATGGACGTAGTCCAATAACATAATCGGCGACAACATAGCGACAGATTCGGACAGTACGCCATCTCAGAATGTACACTGCACTTGTCATTTTGGAAACCACAGTTGACAAACCGCCTCCTCCCTTACCTGACCAACCTCCCGACACCGACCCGGTTCAACCGTGGGAACCATTCCCCCCAGGTCGTTCAGGGCCGCATCGGTCCCCGGTTCCCGCGTGACCACCCTGTAGTCGCCCGCCTCGCAACGCGTGAGCAGCTCCTCGAGAGACTGCGGCGCGGTCCACCGATCACTTCCGTGATGGATCACCAGCGGAAGCGTCTCCAGGGAGCCGGGGTCAGGCGGAGGCCTCATTCGCCGGTGCAGCTCGCACAGCGTCTGACGACCGTGGACCGCCACCCGGACGGGCATCAGCGGGTCGCTCCTGGCTTGGAAGTGCAGCAGGATCACGACGTGACCGCCGGGTTCGCGGGTGCGCGCGATCCACAGCATCTCGGGAAACCGGCTGGCGAGCTCGTCGCCTACCAAGTCCGGACCCAACGCCTCGAGCGTCGAAAAGTCGATCCGGTCCGCCATTTCCGGATCGACCGATTGTACGGACTCCTGGATCATGATGGGGTGGCAGAAGATCTTCTTGAGCGCGGGGTGCATGTCGGTCAACTCCGGTCTCGTCGGATGGCGCCGCGCAGGGGCGGCCGGGGGGCGGACCCGGAAAGTGGGTGGGAATCAGCGGTGCGCACATAGCAGAATGGGCCAACTTCGTTCGGCGGGTCGAGCGATCCGGTGGGTTGGGTTCTGCAATGACCTCGATGAGGTCCACCCCGCAGTTCCCAAAGGGCGGGTGAGCCGAACGCGGGTCAGCCCCGAACAGTGCGAACTACACCCCGGCCAGTTCGTACTCCCGCACCAGCACCTCGGCCGGTACACTCCATTCCGTTGCCAAAACCCGAATCATGGCCAGGGAAAGGGGGCGGCGACGGCGTAGAACCTCCGAGGCATGGGACTGTGAGCCGATCAGCGCCGCCAGATCCCTTTGACGCAATCCGCGGGCCTCCATGACGTGTTGGATCGCCGCGATCGGATCCGGCGCGTCGATGCTCCAGTGAGCCGACTCGTATTTCTCCACCAGGGTTACCAACACCTCCAGCCTGTCGGATTCCGGCTTTCCCGGGCCGACACCCATCAAGCGGTCGATCTCCGCCAGTGCCGCGTCGTAGTCGGTCTCGTTTCTGATCGGCCTGATTGTCATCCTGATTTCCTCCTACACTTGAGAGGCATCGATTCGATCGTACTCGGCGTGGGTTCCCACGAACCGGACGAAGCCTATTCGACGCGGGTAGTCAAACCGGATGATCAGTCGATACCTGTTCCCACCGATGTTGAACACCACCCGGTCGTTGCCGACGATGCTGGCATGTCCGTACACTGCCTTGACCTCCGCGGGAGACGACCAATCGGCCTTCCGGGCGATCGCGTACCACGCCTTGAGTGGCTGTTCCGCATTGGGCTCTCGCTCCCAATAGGTCCTCAGCGTCCTCTTGGCGATGATCCGCATGGCCTCCAATGTATATATCCCCATTCGGGATTGGTAGGGCCTCAGCAGAACCAGGACTCCGCCGGGACCCCCGGCCAGCCCCGTGGAGTCCACTTCCGCATTGCGCTCCAACCCGCACCCGTCTACACTCCCGCCCGTCACCCGCCGAGCTCCAGCGCGTGAGCCCATCAACCCGTCACAATGACCAGCGTCACCGGAGAAGGAGATAGCCGATCATGATCGAATGGCTCGGTATCGGACACCTCTTCGAGCTCTCCGGGACGGAGGCGATCGCGGGCTTCTTTACCCCGCTGGCGATCTTCGCCGCGTTCTTCGTGGCCCAGCTGGTGCTGCCGGGGAGGCGGGTTCCGGGCTACGTCACCAATCCGGAGACCGGCGAGCCCCGGAACTACCGGCTGAACGGGATCCTGGTGTTCGTGATCGCGGTGGCCGTGTGGGCCTTCGAGCTCACGGGGATGCCGCACGACTGGTTCTACCGGTCCTCGGTCTACGCCGTGGCCGGCGGAACGATGCTGTGCGCCATCTTCGCCGTCCTGGCGGTGTTCGGAGGGTCGGACGGCAGGGTCGAGCGTCCGTTCGCGGCGCTGTGGGAGGGACGCGTCCTGGAGCTGCAGTTCTTCAACGAGCGCTTCGACGTGAAGATGTACCTGTACGTCGTCGGCGGGACGATGCTGTCGCTGAACGCCATGTCCGGGGCCGCCTGGCACTACGAGATGTTCGGTGCGGACGCCAACCCGGGCGTCTTCCTCTATGCGGCGTTCCTCACGTTCTACGTGGCGGACTACTTCGTCTTCGAGCGGGTCCAGCTTTACACCTACGACGTGATCCATGAGCGATTGGGCTTCAAGATGCTCTGGGGCGGCCTCATGGTTTACGGTTGGCTTTACATTCTGCCGCTGTGGGGCATGGCCGTTTATCCGGACCCCGGGTTTTCGTCCGCGTGGACGGATTTCTGGCTCATCGGGTCGGCTGGGCTGTTCCTGTTCGGGTGGGGGATCGCGCGGGGGGCCAACATGCAGAAATACACCTTCAAGCGATGGCCGGATCGCAAGTTTCTCGGGCTGATCGAGCCCGAGTACATCGAGGCGGGTGACCGGAAGATTCTGTGCAGTGGGCTGTGGGGCGTCGCGCGCCACTTCAACTACCTGGGCGAGGGGTTCTTTTCGCTGTCGATCGCGCTGGTGTTCGGTCACTTCGCCGTCCCCTGGGCGTGGACCTACTTTGTGTTCATCGTGGGGCTGTTCATTTCCCGTCAGCGGTTGGACGACGAGTACTGCGAGGAGAAGTATGGGGTGGAGAAGTGGGCGGAGTATCGGGAACGGGTGAGGTGGCGGATTATTCCGGGGGTGTATTGAGCGTGGGTGGGTGATCCGCCCTCAGCGCCGGGCCTCTACGTTCGCGAAGAGGCCGTTGGGGGCGCCTGAATTCGCGGTGACGATCTCCGGGAAGCCGTCTCCGTTCAGGTCTCCGACCGCAATTCCGTAGGTGGCGCAGTCCGGGCAACCGAAGCGGAATTCATCGAAGTCACGGCCTTGGTTGCCTCGGTTGAAAAAGACTGCGTTTTGCGCGGCCACGTTTGCGACGACGATGTCCAGGTCTCCGTCGAGATCGAGGTCGGCGAGGCGGACGGCGTAGGTTTGGTCGTCGCCGGGGTCGAATTGCACGCTGCGTTTGAAGCCTCCTGCTCCGTCGCCGAAGTACACTGCGTTCGGTTCACCGATGTTCGCTGTCACGATGTCGGGGTGGCCATCGCCGTCCAGGTCGCCTACCGCCACGCCGCGCGTTTCGTCGGTTCCGGTTCCGTAGCGGGTTGTCCGGGCGAAGCTGCCTGCGTCGTTCCAGTGGATGGCGTTGGGCCCGCCGTCGCGGTTGGCGAGCACGAGGTCGAGGTCCCCGTCGTGGTCGAGGTCGGCGGCGGCGACATTGATGGTGGAGTCGTCCCCGGAGCCGAACGGGATCCCGGCACCGAATCTCCCGGAACCGTCCCCGTGAAAGATGAAGTTCTGGCGGCGACGGTTGACCACCAGGATGTCGGTGTGTCCGTCGCCGTCGAGGTCGGCCAGCGTCAGGCTTCGCGTGGAACTTGGGCTTCCGAAGGTGGGGCCGGGTTTGAAGTGGCCGCTGCCGTCGTTGAAGTAGATGAGATTGCGGGTGCGGTCGTTTCCTACTGCGATGTCCAGGTCTCCGTCGCGGTCGAAGTCGGCGAGGGGGGCGGCGTAGGTGCCGGCCTGTTCATCTCCCAACCGCCGCGCGAGGGTGAAGGCGGCGCGACCGTCGTTGAGGTAGATGCGGTTCTGCCCGGGCCAGTGGCGGCCGTTGGCGACGATGGCGTCGAGGGCGCCGTCGCCGTTTACGTCGGCGAGGCATATTGAGGCGGTGAGTTCGCTGCCGGCGCCGAGGGATCTTAGGGGGCGGAAGGTTCGCTCGTGCTGTGCTGTGAGTGGGTTTGCGGTGGCCGGGTGGGCGAGAAGCGCAGTCACCGCAAGCAAGCGCGCCAGAGGGATCGGGGTGATTGTCATCCAGCGCCAGCCGTCATCCCAAATCAAACCGATCCAGGTTCATCACCTTGTCCCACGCGGCCACAAAGTCACGCACGAAAGCCTCCTGCCCGTCGTCGCACGCATAAATCTCCGCAAACGCCCGCAGCTCGGAATTCGAACCGAAGGCAAGGTCGACGCTGGTACCAGTCCACTTCAGCGCACCCGTCCCACGATCGCGCCCCTCAAACCGGTCCTCGCCCACCCCGGACGCCTCCCACTCGACACCCATGTCCAGCAGGTTCACGAAAAAGTCGTTGGTCAACGTTCCCGGCCTGTCAGTGAAGACGCCAGATTCCGACCGCCCGAAGTTCGCATTCAGAACCCGCATGCCCCCCACAAGCACCGTCATCTCGGGAGCGGTCAGGGTCAGCAGGTCCGCCCGGTCCACCAGCAACTCCGCCGCCGGCCGGCCATTCCCGTCCCCACCGTAGTTGCGGAACCCGTCCACCCGGGGTTCGAGTACGGCAAAAGACTCCACATCCGTCTGTTCCTCCAGCGCATCCGTGCGCCCGGGCGAAAACGGCACCTCCACCTCGTGCTCGGCGTCCCTGGCCGCCTGTTCGACCGCCGCACACCCTCCCAACACGATCAGATCGGCGAGCGACACCCTCTTCCCCCCCGACTGCGCACCGTTGAACTCCTCCTGAATGCCCTCCAGAACCCCGAGCACCTTCGCCAACTCCGCCGGCTCGTTGACCTCCCAGCCGTTTTGCGGCGCAAGCCGAATGCGCGCCCCGTTTGCCCCGCCCCGCTTGTCGGTCCCGCGAAACGTCGACGCCGACGCCCACGCGGTCGAGACCAGCCGGGAGACGGACAAACCCGATGCCAGGACCCTGCCCTTCAGATCCACGATGTCCCCGGCGTCGATCGGCTCATGGTCGACCTCGGGGACGGGATCCTGCCACAGCTGCGGCTCGGCCGCGACCTCGGGGCCGAGATAGCGTGCGACGGGCCCCATGTCGCGGTGCGTCAGCTTGTACCACGCACGGGCGAAGGCATCCGCGAGCTCGTCGGGGTTCTCCAGGAACCGCTGCGCGATCGGCGCGTAGACCGGGTCCATCCTCAGGGAGAGGTCGGTCGTCAGCATCATGGGGGCGTGCTTCTTCGACGGGTCGTGAGCATCGGGCACGGTGTCCACGGCGGCCCCGTCCTTCGGGGTCCACTGCGCCGCGCCGGCCGGGCTCTTCACCTGCTCCCACTCGTAGCCGTGCAGGTTTTCCAGGAAGTTGTTGTCCCACTCCGCCGGGTTGGTCGTCCACGCGCCCTCGATCCCGCTGGTGACGGAATCGGCGCCCTTGCCGGTGCCGTAACGCGTCTTCCAGCCGAGGCCCTGCTCCTCCAGGTCTGCGCCCTCGGGTTCGGGACCGACGTGGCGGCCCACATCGGCGGCACCGTGCGCCTTGCCGAAGGTGTGTCCGCCGGCGATGAGCGCGACCGTCTCCTCGTCGTTCATGGCCATGCGCCGGAAGGTCTCGCGAATGTCCCTGGCCGCAGCGAGGGGATCGGGCTTTCCGTTCGGCCCCTCCGGATTCACGTAGATCAGGCCCATCTGCACGGCGCCGAGGGGCTCGTCGAGTTCGCGGTCGCCGCTGTAGCGCTCGTCTCCAAGCCATGTGTCCTCGGCCCCCCAGTCGATGTCCTCCGGTTCCCACACGTCCTCGCGACCGCCGCCGAATCCGAGCGTCTTGAACCCCATCGACTCCAGAGCGCAGTTGCCGGCCAGTATCATGAGGTCGGCCCAGGAGATCTTGCGGCCGTACTTCCGCTTGACCGGCCAGAGCAGACGGCGGGCCTTGTCCAGGTTGGCGTTGTCGGGCCAGCTGTTGAGGGGTGCGAAGCGCTGGGTGCCGGAGCCGCCGCCACCGCGGCCGTCGCTGATCCGGTACGTGCCCGCGCTGTGCCACGCCATCCGGATGAAGAGGGGGCCGTAGTGGCCGTAGTCGGCCGGCCACCAGTCCTGCGATGTCGTCATCAGCTCGAAGAGGTCCTTCTTCAGGGCGTCCAGGTCGAGCGACTTGAACTCCGCGGCGTAGTCGAAATCCTCGCCCAAGGGATCCGCTGAGCGAGCATGGCGCTGAAGCGCCTTCAGGTTCAGCTGGTTCGGCCACCAGTCCTGGTTCGTCGTGTGCATCTCGTTGTTCTTTCCTGAGGGTTGAGCGGGGTGGAGAGGCGTGCCCCGGTTCGGCACACCTGGAGTCGTTTGCACAATATACCAAGTGTTCTCGTCGCGCCCCGGCAAGGGGACTCCGCGCCCCGCTTCGAAACCCCGGCCTCCCACGCGCAGAGCCGGCCCTCCCTGACCGGCAGTGACGTCAGTGACGCCACCTGATCCGGGGTTCTCCGCTAGCTGTCGCCAAGGTTTGACAGGTGCGCATCGCATTCGCGCACACCCTCGTCGACGCCCGCTGACCGGTACAGCTTCGCCGCCCTCTTCCACAGCAGCCGCGCCCTTTCCACGTCGCCCAGCTCCTCCAACAGTGCGGCCATGGGCCGGAGGGCGTTGGCGTGGTCCAGCGGATGTGCCGTCCCGGCCTGATCGTACAGGTCAAGCGCCTCCTGGTAGCAGCGTCGCGCGGATTCGGGCCGGCCCAGGCGATGGTTTACCTGGCCGAGGTGCCGTACGGCGTGTGCGAGCCGTAGTGGATCGCCGGCCTCCCTGGCCACCGCGACGGACCGCCCGAACAGAATCCGGGCCTTGGCCGGGTGATCCAGGTCCAAGGCGACGTGACCGAGCTTCCCCAATGCGACGGAAAGCTCCTTGCCGGCACCTGCCTGCTCGCAGATCTCACAGGCCCTGACCAGGTCAGCCTCCACCCGTGTCATGACGGTACCCCGGGTCGCATGGTCGGTGGGTGGCGATTGCAGCACCCCGCGACGAGCCCGCCAAGCTTGCGCGATAAGCGCCCGGGCGTGCTCCGCCCCACCTCCAACCGGTTCGGAGTCTTGCGACTTCGATTGCCCGGAGTCCACGACCTTCACCTTGCGCGGGGTTTCGACGGGTCTTCCCCTTCCGCTGGTGGCTGGGCAGCAATCACGGCGGGCTCCTTATTCCGACTCCCCCGTATAGAACGCCGCCGTCCGCCTCGCCGCATCCCGCGCAGCCTCCGGATCCTCTCCACCCTCCACCGCCGCCTCCCCCCAGCGCTCGCTGCTGCCCCTCATCAACGCCTTCCCGTCCCGCGAAGTCGCAAACTCGACCGTATCCAACTTCGGTTCATCCGGCCGCGCGATATGCAACGCGAGCCCCAGCAACCCCATCTCCCACCCCACCCCCACCGCCCCCGCTCCATACTGCGCCCAATGTTCCGACAGCAGCGCGGTGTGCGTCACCGTCAGCCGTGCCCTCCCCTCCCCATCGTCCGCGACCCCCGCCACCACCCAGCTCACGTCCCCCCCAAACTCCCACGTGACCGCGACACGAGACGGCGGCTCACACTCCTTGATCACCCCACCCGCGTTGCCCTCCAGCTGGAAGCGCCCGCCAAGCTCGAGCTCGCCGCTGACCGGCATGAACCAGCGTGGAATCCGCTCGCCGTTCGTCACGGCGTCCCAGAGGTCCTCGACCGAGGTCGCGTAGCTGCGGGACAGCGTGACCGCGCGGGCGGGTTGGCCATCGCGCACCGGCGAAGACACGGAGCGTTCTACTGCGCGGAGGTGATTTTCGACATCGAGTTTCATGGCTTCCCTGGATTGTTTGGTGTCGATTGCCTGTTCGCGGGGCGCCTGAACTCCCGCGAAGATCAACCTTCAACACTAAGGCCCCAGCGACCCGATTGGAATCACGTTTACCCCGTCCTCCCGCGTGTACCCGTAACCACTGCTCACGATTACGCCCAGCGCCGCCGGTTCGCCCATCCGCTCCGAATCCACTCGACCGGCCAGTCGGAGCAGGCTGCGCGCGCCTTCGTCCACCCGTCGCTCACCGAGCTTCACCTCGAAACCGGCCCAGCGGCCATCGTTCCCCTGCACGATTGCGTCCACCTCCAGGCCGCCCTTTTCCCGGTAGTGAAACACTTCGGCGTCCGCGGCCTGGGCGTAGACCCGCAGATCCCGCACGACCATCGACTCGAAGAGAAGCCCCAGGAAATCGAGGTCGCGGAGCAGCCGAGCGGGTGTTGCGCGAACGGCGGCCACGGCGAGAGAGGGATCCGCAAGGTGCCGGACCGGCTTGCGTCTCAGGACCGACCTCGACCTGAGGTGCGTCGGCCAGGCGGGCTGGTTCTCCACGATCATGATCCGTTCCAGCGCCCGCATGTAGTCGCCGGCGGTGTGTTCCTTGATGGCGGACACACCTTCGCCGGTATCGGCCGCGAGGGTAGCGATCGCGGCGGGGGTTGCGACGTTGCGGGCCAGCGATCGAAGCAGCATCCCCACCCTCACCGGGTCCCTCCTCCTGCCGTCGCCATTCGCTATGTCCAGGCGCCGGATCTCGTCCAGATGATCTCTGTTGGCACGCAGGGCCACTGGAGTGCTGCGCCCCAGGTTGACAGGCCATCCGCCGACGGAGATCAGCTCCGCCAGGTCGTCCAGGGGGATCGCCGACCGGCCGGCGGCGGCTCGTACACCGTCCAGGAGGCCCGCCAACGAGACCTGGCCGGAAGAACGACCCAGCTCGAACAGCGAGAGCGGACGCATGCGAAGGCGCGTCAGGCGTCCGGCCCCCGTATGCCGGGTCGCATCGTCGGCCGGCACCGCGGAGCCGGTAAGAATGAATTGACCCGGGAGGCGGCGATCGTCCACCGCCCTCCGCACATGATTCCAGATGGCCGGTTCCAGTTGCCATTCGTCGATCAGCCGCGGCGCGTAGCCGATCAGGATGCGGGCAGGTTCCAGGCGGGCCAGACGTCGCGCCACATCGTCGACATCGAGCCGCACTTCGCTGGCCGCGATCTGCTGCGCCGTGGTGGTCTTGCCACAAGCCCGCGGACCCTCGACGACTACCGCTCCGGTGGCAGCGAGGCGTTCGTCCAGCTCTCGGTCGACAATCCTGGGATGATAGGCCATGGGCACTCTGTGGGACTTGGAATCGCACGGTCGCGGAGTTTGGATACTAATCCTCGACGGGGATTCAGGGAAGGGCTCAACGGCGGATTCGGCAAGACTACAGCGGCAGGAATGGCAATTCTTCGGCGGCGGAAACGGCGGACAACTACCGCCTCAGCGGCCACACCTGGATCATCTCCACGTCGAGTTCACCCTCGGCGTGCCCCAGCACGTAGTTCTCGCCGATCTCGTAGATCTTCAGCCCCGCCGGCGTCTCCACGAATCCCAGCACCCTCCCCTCCGGGCTGAACACCGTCCAGACCGGCGCGGGGCCAGCCTCCTTCGGGGGTTCGAATTCACGAACCCACAGGTAGCCCGCAGCGTCGGACATGATCTCCGCGAAGGCCGGGAAGTACTCTTCGAGCTGGCTTTGCGGGACCCTGCGCATTTCGGCCTCCATGGGAATGCGCCATTCCGGCCGGAGCCCGGGGTCGACCATGATGTCTTCCGCCCTCGGGACCCGGGGGACATGCTCGCGCCGCAGGATTCTTACCAGAGTGCCGTCGTCGGCGAAGGCCTTGAGTTCGTACTTGTGGTTGGTACTCACCACAGCCAGGTCGCCCCAGAGGCCGAGTTTCAACTCCCGGCTGAAATAGAGGGCCCGGCGGCTGGCGTGGTGACCCAGGGACATGTGGAGCCCACCCTCCCCGTCCAGGATCCGGACCTCGGCGGTGCCCTCGTTCTCCCCCTGCTCGAGAACCGCCAGGATGCTTCCGCCCCTCCTGACCAATTCCGGCCGTGACACTTCCCACGGCATCTGGCCGGCCCCGGGCCGGTTGAACGAACGGCCGAAGTTCCCCTCCGAGTCGAATACCGAGATGGTCTGCACGTCCGAATACCACGCCACGATCGAGTCGCCCGGCCAGGGCTCCACGTCTCCGAGGCTCATCCAGGGGAACTCGCCGGGCCCTTCGCCCTCGCCACCCCACTTCGTCAGGTACGCTCCGGTCGCATCGAAGACTCTCAGCTCGCTGGTGGAACGGTCGGCTACGACGATGCGTCCATCGGACAACCTCGTGGCGTCCCAGGCGTAGCTGAGCAGGTACGGATCCTCGCCATCGATGTCCCCGATCGAAACGTCCGGTTCCGGTCCGATTACCCAGTGCAACCGCGACCCCTCTGCGGGACTGGCGTTCTCGACGATCCGGATCCCGGCGCTGTCCCTGGCCTCGGAGACCGGGAGGTCGCCCCAAACCTCGAGCGGGTAGTCTTCGGCCTGGACACCGGCGCTCTGCGCGTCGGCGTCACCGGGAGCCTCGGCAGAGGGAGCGCCGTCCTGCTCACGGTCATGCTGGCAGGCCGCCATCCCCAGAGTGGCAACCAGCGCGGCGATCCGAGTCTTCATTGTGCGCTCCTCCCGGTGTGTCCGCTGCCCCCGGACGACAACCCCATGTTGTCGGAATCCCGGACCATACATCTTGACCCGATCCGAGACGCCCGGCTACCCTGCCCCATGCCGACAGAGGAGGCGACCGATCACGCCCGCTCTCCTCATTTGGTTCACTCGAGTCCGTCTGAGGAAAGGAACAGCAGATTCCCAACCACCCAATGTCAACTACGGTTGACAAAATGTAATGCACAGTTGATATCCACTCCCAGCGAGACGCCCCATCCATGACAACCGCCCCCTCCCCCCACCCCACCCTGCTGGCCACGCTGCTCGCCTGCACCGCCCTTGCCACCTGCGGCAATCCCGACGCTGCCGACACAGCCGACGCCCCGGACCCCGCCGACACCGGCGTCGCCGCCATGTCCCTCGAAGCCTATTCGGCCGCCATCCAAACCCTGTCCAGCGACGAGTTCGAGGGCCGCGCCCCCTCCACTCCGGGCGAGGAACTCACCGTCAACTACCTGGTCGAGCAATTCCAGGCGGCAGGCCTTGAGCCCGGCAACGGCGACTCCTTCTTCCAGAACGTTCCCCTCGTCGCGCTCACTGAACAGGGCACCCCCCGCCTGACGGTCCGGGCGCCCGAGGCCGGCCTGTCCTACAGCTGGCCCGACGAGTTCGTCGCCTGGACCAAACGCGTCGTCGAAAACGAGTCGATCAGCGACTCCGAGATGGTCTTCGTCGGCTACGGCATCGTCGCGCCCGAGTTCGGCTGGAACGACTACGAGGGCGTCGACGCGGCCGGCAAGACCGTCGTCATGCTGGTCAACGACCCGGGCTTCGCCACCCAGGACGAGGCGCTCTTCCGCGGCAACGCGATGACCTACTACGGCCGCTGGACCTACAAGTTCGAGGAAGCGGCCCGCCAAGGCGCGGCGGGCGCGATCGTCGTGCACGAGGAAGCCGCGGCGGGATACCCGTGGGCGGTCGTGAGCGGCGGCTGGACCGGTCCGCAGTTCGACCAGGCCGGCGCGGACGGCAACATGGACCGGGTCCAGGTCGAGGGATGGGTGCAGACCGACGTGGCGCGCGAGATCTTCGCGTCGAGCGGTTTCGACTACGACGCGCTGGCGCAGGCGGCCACGCGCCCCGATTTCCAGGCCGTGCCCCTCGGCGCCGCAGCGTCGGTGGCCGTCTCCTTCGACATCCAGCGCTCCGAGTCGAAGAACGTGCTCGCGCTGCTGCCCGGTAGCGAGCGGCCCGACGAGCTGATCATCTACACTGCCCACTGGGACCACTTCGGCGTCGGCGACGAGTCCCTCGAGGACCGCATCTTCAACGGCGCCTTCGACAACGCGACCGGGACCGCCGGCCTGATCGAGCTGGCGCGCGCCTTCGCGGCGCTGCCCGAGCGTCCGGCCCGCTCCGTGCTATTCCTGGCCGTGACCGCCGAGGAGCAGGGGCTGCTGGGGTCCGCCTACTACGCGGCGAATCCGGTCTTTCCCACGGCAAGCACGGTGGCCACGATCAACATCGACGGGGTGAATGTGGATGGGCCCATGAACGACATCACGATCGTCGGGATGGGGGCGTCGGAGCTGGACGATTATCTGGAGGAGGCGGCGGGGCGGGTGGGGCGCATCCTGCGGCCGGACCCCGAGCCCGAGAAGGGTTTCTACTACCGCTCCGACCACTTCAGCTTCGCCAAGGTCGGCGTCCCCTCGATCTACACCGATTCGGGGATCGACCACGTCGAGCACGGCGAGGAATGGACGCTGGCGCGGCGCGCGGACTACACGAGCAACCGGTACCACAAGGTGACCGACGAGTTCGACCCGTCGTGGGACCTGACGGCGGCGCTGGATGACCTGGAGCTGATGTTTCGGGTGGGGTATCGGCTGGTGACTTCGGAGGATTGGCCGAACTGGCGGGAGGGGAACGAGTTTCGGGGGATTCGGGATGAGGATCTGGGGGGCGCCGGGGGCGGATGATGCTGACCCACCTCACGATCCGCAACTTCAAGCGATTCGGCTCGGTGGACATCGAGCTCGGGAGCCCCGTCGTCTTCATTGGGCCCAACAACTCCGGCAAGACTTCGGCCATGCAGGCACTCGCGTTGTGGGACATCGGCCTGCGGCGGTGGAACGAGAAGCGATCCGGGCAGGTGACGCCGGAAAAGCGGCCAGGCGTGGCGGTCAACCGACGGGACCTTGTCGCGATCCCGGTGCCACATGCCAACCTGTTGTGGCGTGGACTCAAGGTCCGCAACGTGCACAGGTCGGACGGCAAACAGACGACCAGCAACATCCGGATCGACGTCACGGTCAGAGGCCTGGCAGAGGAAGAGGCCTGGGAGTGCGGACTGGAGTTCGACTACGCGAACGAGGAATCCTTCTACTGTCGGCCCCTTCGGCTGTCGGAAGACCGAAACCCCACGCGGATGCCCGTGCCCGAAGCGGCGGGGCAGGTTCGGCTCGCGTTCCTTCCCCCGATGTCCGGATTGGCGGCCACCGAAACCCGCCTTGACCACGGTGCGGTCAATGTGCGCATCGGAGAGGGGCGCACCGCCGAAGTCCTGCGCAATCTCTGCCACGGCATTCACGAAAAAGGGACCCGCTGGGCCGATTTGGTCGGGCGGATCCAGGACTTGTTCGGAGCCGAATTGCTACCGCCACTGTACATCCCGCAGCGTGGCGAGATCGTGATGAGCTACCTGGAACGCGGAGTCGAGCTTGACCTTTCCTCAGCGGGACGCGGTCTCCAGCAGACTCTGCTTCTTCTGGCATACATGTACGCGAACCCCGGCGCGGTGCTCCTGCTGGACGAGCCCGATGCGCACCTGGAGATTCTCCGCCAGCGGCAGGTCTATCAACTGCTCGCGGACACCGCGGAGGCCTCTGGCAGCCAGATCATCGCTGCCAGCCATTCCGAAGTCCTTCTCAACGAGGCCGCCGGCCGGGACCTGGTCATCGCTTTCGTGGGCAGGCCGCACCGGTTGGACAACCGTGGCAGCCAGGTCCTCAAGTCGCTCAATGAAATCGGATTCGAGCACTACTATCAGGCCGAACAGACCGGGTGGGTCCTGTACCTGGAGGGATCGACCGACCTGTCCATGCTGCGGGCCTTTGCCGCACGCCTTGATCACGGGCCCGCACTTCGAGCGCTCGAGCGACCGTTTGTTCACTACGTGGGCAATCAGCCCATAGCGGCGGTCAACCACTTTCAGGCCTTGCGCGAGGCGCTTCCCGAACTTCGTGGAGTTGGACTCTTCGACCAGCTCGAAAGGAAACCCCCGGACAGCGGATCGGTGGAGTGGCTCATGTGGGAGCGACGCGAGTTTGAGAACTACCTCACGACGCGGCGCACGCTTGAGCGCTACGCGGAGGCGGCCGGCAGGGAAGCGACGCCCGGGCCCCTGTTCGCAGAATCCGAGCAAGCCAGGCGGACCAGCGCCATGCACGAGTCCATCGATGCCATCGAATCAGCTTTGAAGAGACTGGGGAAAGGTTCTCCGTGGGGACCGGACATCAAGGCCAGCGACGATTTTCTCGACCCGCTCTTCGCGGACTATTTCGAGCGGCTGGGCCTTCCCAACGTGATGCCGAAGAAGAGCTATCATGTACTCGCCCGGCACGTCCCGAGAGAGGAGATCGACGCGGAAGTAGTCGAGAGTCTGGATGCCATCGCGAGGGTCGCCGAGAGTTCGGAAGGACGTGGGTGACCGGGGCGCAGGTCCTCGTCGTGATGGGCTGACCGCTTGAGGTCGGCCAGCGTGAATCGCCGTTTCAACTGATCCGCGCTCAGCGATCCCTTCCCGTACTTCCGCCACAACTTCCGCAGTTGCCGCTCCGCATCGTCCGCCGGGATCAGGCGCGCTTCGTGCCCCTCGTGCAATCGAACCAGCAATCCCTCCAGGTTCGGAATCAGCATCACGATTTCAAGTCTCCACCTGGATGCCGTTACTTGAGCGTCGCGTCCCGCCGCCCGGTCTGCATCGATACGATCCGAGTCGAGCAACACCAAGCGATTGCTGATGGCCCGGGGGTCCGAATGCCTCTGTAGCCGACGCCCGGTCTCTTCCACGACCGCCACGGAATCACCGCCTGTTGCCGGTCTGATGTCGAGGTGAAGATGAAGGCCTGCCTCCTCGCAAACCTGCCCGAGGAACCTCACGAAGGCCCGGTCGCTCTTCCCTTCCACCCCGATGAAGATGACCCGTCTGCGCGCAACCCCACCCCGCCGCGGCGCCACCCGTCAGCCGATTCTCGGAAGCCCGCCAAGCACGCCCGATCGGTACTTCGGATAGAGTCGGACGTCGCGCCGCAAGCCCTGTACGTCCTGGGCGCCGTACACCCTGGTGGCCCCGCAATCGTCCTTCTCGACGATGAAGACCTCCTCCTTCTCCAGATCGTCCAGCAGGCCGACGTGATGTGAGGACATCAGCAACTGGGCGCCCCGGGGATTGGTGTCGCGGGATCGGAACTGGTTGAGGATCTCGGCCAGCATGTCGACGTGGAGGGCACCGTCGATTTCGTCGAGAATCGCCAACCCATCCTCATCCAATGCCGACTTGACGAGGGGCAATAGGTGGAACAGCTGGCGGGTTCCCCGGGACTGGACGCGGAGGGGAACATACATATCCAGCCCCCTGTGCTTGAACAAGACTTGCTTGCCGTCGGATGTGTCGACGATCTCCATGTCGTGGATCCCGAGATCACCCCGCCGGATCTGGCCCTGGAGCCATTTTCTGGTATCCGGACAGCCGTCCAACCAACCGAGTACCGTGGAGGTTTCCGGTTCCACGGTTTCGTGGGTGGCAATATTGGTCGCCCCCCACACCCGTCTCTTCCACCAGCGCGCGAAACGCGTGGCCACCGGAACATTGAGGAGAGCGAGGGTAGCGAACGCAGATCGGTCGGGTCCGATCGCTTTCAGTCGATCGTCGCGAGCCCTCAGGCCCAGATCTCGAGACACATAGATGGGTCCTTCGGAACCCTGTCGCTCAAGCAGTCTGCGGCGGCGTCCTTTGGGAAAGTGCACCAATGCTTCATGACTTACCACGTATCGCGTCTCGTCATCCTCCGCCTCACGCCCGATCGTGAGTTCGTACCGGAACCGCTGCGGCGTCTTCGTCGGCGCAAGAAAGTCCGCTTCGCCCTCGAGCGAGAAGCGTGTCGGTTCCCACACTGTTTGACTCGACAAAAAGGAGAACGGCCAAGGAACGAAATCGGAAATAGGCGACGCAATCCGCCCCAGGTCCACCAACGCCTGCAACAGGGTCGTCTTGCCCGACCCGTTGGACCCTATCAGAACAGCAACCGCAGGCAGCCGGACACCCGGCTTGGCTTCACTTTGCCTGAAGCAAGCTAAGTCCGGCGCAGTGCCCGGGATCCTGAGATCCAAGGTCACCTCTTCCCGTATCGATCCGTAGTTGGATACTGAGAATGTGTGAATCATAGGAGTATGATAACATATTTTCGTCGAGTAGCAAATTTATTACATCAGACGAGCGACACCACAATCCCGAATGACCAGACCCCACCCTCGGATCGCACCGCCGCATCCGGTGACGTGGATCAGACCCCTACTCCCCGCTCGGCAGCAACCCCGCCGCCCCGCCTCCCCTGATATACAGCTCCCGCTTCGGGTACGGGATCTCCACCCCGGCCCCGGCGAAGGCCACCATCGCCTTTTCGGTGATCTCGTCCGCGATCCGGCGCCGCGACCGCGCCTCCATGATCCACACGCGCAGCTGCAGGTTGACCTCCGACGGTCCGAAGCCCCGCACGATCACGATCGGCGCCGGATCCATTTTGACGCCCTTAACCGTCGGGGCCACCTCCTTCAGCAGCGCCTTCGCCCGCTCGATATCCGACTCGTAGGCGCACGAGAATGGGATGCGCAACCGGATGTCGTCGCCCGACATGGTGTAATTGATGATGTCGCGCCGCATGATCTCGTTGTTGGGGACGACCACCACGAGGTTGTCGGGATTGCGGATCTTGGTCGCGCGCAGACCGATCTCGATCACGTCGCCCCATGTGCCCGTCTCGCGGGGCGCGTTCCACAGTTCGATCCTGTCCCCCACCTTGAAGGGACGGTCCATGATGAGGAGGACGCCCGCGATCAGGTTGGAAAGGGTGTCCTTGGCGGCGAAGGACAGGGCCAGCCCCATCACGCCCGCGCCTCCCAGCAGCGGTGCGATGCTGATGCCCAGCTTTGGGAGGGCGAGAAGCACGCCGACGGCAATCACCAGGAACCGGACGAACCGGTTGACCATCGGCAGGGCCGTCTCGTCGAGGGCAGTGTCGGAGCGGGACATCACCTTCTGCTCGAAGGTGGCCATCACGTGGCCGACGAACCGGCTGATGGGGAAGAAGACGAGGACCGTCCAGATGCCCCACACCCAGTCCTGGGGTTGAACGTCGTTCAGCTCCCGCACGCCTTCCGTCACGGTGACCAACGGCGGCACCCACTCGCTCAGCAGCTGCGAGATGGCCCACGCAACCACCGTGAGGCGGACCACCTTGCGCAGGGACCGCAGGAACTCGTCGTCCAGCTCGGTTTCGGTCCGGGCGGCCAGCCGCTTTTCGAGGCGGCGGAGTATCCATCCGGCCACGACGTAGATGATTCCGGCCGCTGCGAGGACGATCAGGCTGGGCAGCCAGCGGGTCCCGGCATAGCCGACCGCCTCCACCCACATGTCCTGCAGGTCTACTACCAGCGAATCCACCCTGCTATCGCCTCCGAATCACGGGGAGCGCCACGTTGCACCGATACTACGGGATTGCATGCTCATCCGTTGAACCTGCCCACGGCGCCCGAACGGAGCAACTGCGCGATCTCCGCCTCGTCGAACCCGTACTCGCCGAGCACCTCCTCCGTGTGCTCGCCCAGCAGCGGTGCCCCGCGTTCCAAGGTGACCGGAGTCTCCGACAGCTTGACGGGCATGCCCAGCGTCTCCACCGGCTCCCCGCCCTGCTCCACCGTCACCACCATCTCGCGCGCGGCCGTCTGCGGGTGCCGAAGCGCCTCCAGCATGCTCGACACGGGGCCCGCGGGAACGGCCGCCTTCTCCAGCCGCCGAAGCCAGGTCTCCGACGAGGCGGACCGCAACCGCAAGGCCAACACGTCCCGCAACGCATCCTGGTTCCTCATGCGCACTTCGTTGGTCGCGAAGCGCGGGTCGTCGACCAGCTCGTCGAGCTCCAGAGCGTCCAGCAGGCGCAGCCAGTTGACCTGGTTCCAGCCCCCGATGGTGATCCAGCTGTCGGCGGTGGGGAAGGCCTCGTAGGGGGCGGCGAGGGGATGGGCGGAGCCCAGGGGTCCGGGGGACTCACCGGTCGCGAGGGCCACGGCCGATTGCCAGAAGGTCTGCACCAGACCTGCCTCGTAGAGGGAGGTGTCGATGCGTTGGCCGACACCCGTCTGCTCGCGGGAATAGAGCGCCGCCACGACGCCCATCGCGCCCAGGATCCCGGCCGTGATGTCCGTCAGCGGGGGGCCGCACTTCACGGGTGGCCGCCCCGGCCCCTCCCCCGTCACGCTCATCAGACCGGTCATCCCCTGGGCGATCAGGTCGAACCCTCCGTGGTCCGCCAGCGGCCCCGTGCGCCCGAATCCGGTGATCTGGCAGTACACCAGACCCGGGTTCGCCTCCCGCAGCGATTCGTACCCCAGACCGAATCCCTCCATCACCCCCTTGCGGAAGTTCTCGATCACCACGTCGCACCCCGCGAGCATCCGCCGCACCACCCCCCGCCCCACCTCCCCCTTCAGGTCCACCACGATGCCCCGCTTCCCCCTGTTCATCATTACGAACGCACCCGACGCCTCCACTCCCTCCAGCGGCACCAGCGCCCGGGTCGGATCCCCACCCCCCGGCGACTCCACCTTCACCACCTCGGCCCCCATGTCCGCGAGCATGCGGCCGCACACCGGCCCCGCCATGATGTGCGCCAACTCGACCACCCGGATCCCGGCCAGCGCCCCACCTCCCCGACCCGCCCCGCCAGCCGCTCCGTCCGCGTTTTCATTACCGTTCACGTAACGTTATTCCCCCAAAAACCGCGGCTCGCGCTTCTCCATGAACGCCGTCGTCCCCTCCCGGTAGTCCCGCGTCCGGAAGGCCTCATACGCCTCGGCCCGCTCCTCGTCGCTCAGCAGCCGCCCCTCCGCCAGCCGCCTCACGAACTTCTTGTGCCACCGATTCACCAGCGGCGCCCCACCGGCGATCCCGCGCGCAATCTCCACCCCCACTTCCCCCACCCCCTCATCCCCCACGACCCTGCTCACAATTCCCATCTCCCGCGCGCGACCCGCCCCCACCAGGTCACCCGTCAGGAGAATCTCGAGCACGGCACCCGCCCCGGCCGCGGCCAGCAACGGCGCCATCTCCTCATAGGCCATCGTCGCCCCCAATCGATTCACCGGCGCACCGAACCGGCTCGACTCCCCGCACACCACCACGTCGCAACACGCCGCGATGATCAGCCCACCCCCCACGCAAATCCCCCGCACCACCGCTACCGTCGGGTGAGGACAGTCGTACACCCCAGCCAGCCCCCGCCGAATCGCCGCCGCGTACCGCTCCACCTGCTCCGGCGTGCGCCGCTGCGCCCCAAACGCCCCGATATCGGACCCGGCCGAGAACGCCCGTCCCCCCGCCCCCTCCACCACCACGCACCGCACCCCATCGTCCCCCGCCAGTCCCTCGAACACCTCGCCCAGCCGCTCCCACCCACTCCGGTCCAGCACGTTCAGCTTGGCGGGATGGTCGAGCGTCACCGTAACAATGCCGCCCTCGCGGCCGGCGACCACCCGCGACCGGCCTCCCCCGCGGTCCTGCTCCTCCGCCCTCTCCGGCGGCTGCCCGCTTTCCACACTCTGCTGTTCGCTCATCGGTAAAGCCATTCCACCAGCGCCATCGAGAACCCGGGTACGTACGTCACGATCCCAAGGATGGCGACCAGCACCGCAATGAACCAGAGATTCGCGCGCGTCACCCGCCAGATGTCCGCGCGCGCCACCGAGCACGCCGTCACCAGCACCGAGGCGACCGGCGGCGTCTGCTGCCCGATGCCCAGGTTCAGGGTGACGATCAGCCCGAAGTGGACCGGGTCGATCCCGGCGGCCTCGATCAGCGGCATCACGACCGGAACCACCAGGATGATCGCGGCGGCCGAGTGCAGGAAGAGCCCGACCGCCAGCAGGAAGAGGTTGAGCAGGGCCAGAATCGCCAGCTTCGAGTCGGTGAACTCCATGATCGAAGCGGCGATCTGCTGCGGCACCCGGACCTCGGTCAGGAAATCACCCAGCAACGCCGACGACGCCACCAGCAGCATGACCACCGCGGTCTGATGCCCGCATTCCAGGATCGCCGCCCTGAGCTTTGCGACGCTCAACTCCCGGTAGACCACCCCGCCGATCAACAGCGCCGCCACGACCGCCAGCCCCGCCCCCTCGGTCGCCGTCACCCATCCACCGAAGATCCCGCCCAGGATGACCACGGGAAGCAGCAGCGACCACCCGGCCTCGCGGAAGGTCCGCCACACACGCCCGAGCTGAAACGTCTCCTCCATGGGCAATTTCTTGCGCCGCGCCCACAGGTACGCCACGAACATCATGAGGAAGCCGCCCGCGATGCCCGGGAGGATCCCCGCCACGAACAGCTCCACGACCGACGCGCCCGACATCACGCCGTACAGGATCATGGGGATGGACGGGGGGATGATCACGGCCAGGGTGGCCGACGACGAGGTCACCGCGGCCGCAAACTCGCGCGAGTAGCCGCGCTTCCGCATGGCCGGGATCAGGATCGACCCGAGCGCGGCCACGTCCGCCACCGCGCTCCCCGAGATCTCCGCGAAGAACATCGACGCCGAGATGCTCACCATCGAGAGGCCGCCGCGGATGAACCCGAATACCGCCGACGCGAAGGCCACCAGGCGCCGCGAAATCCCCGAACGGTTCATGATCGCGCCCGCCAGAATGAAGAGCGGGATCGCGATGAGGGGGAACTTGGTCGACCCGGAGAACATTAGCAGCCCTGCGTTGGGGAGTGCCGCCAGGCCGCCGGTGGCCACAATCGCCACCACCGCCACGAGTCCCAGCGCCACCGCAATCGGCACGTTGACCAGGATGAGGAGCAGGAGGAGCAGAACCAGGGTGACGGTCACAGGACGGGGCCTCGGTCCTTTCCGCTCTCACCGCCGAGCGCGCCGGGCAGGCTCAGGATCTGGGCCGCGACGAAGAGCAGGGCGCCGATCGGGATGACCGACTGCGCCAGCGCCGTCGGCACCGCCGGCATGCTCACCAGCGTCGTCCCCGCCAGCGCACCCTGCACGCGCAACCCCGCCCACGCCAGCACCAGGAAGAAGCCGATGACGGCCGTCTCGCCCACGAGCAGGACGCAGGTGCGGGCCGGCCCGCGCAGCCGCTCGACCAGCACGGGCACCCCGATGTGTCCCCGCGTCAGCGCCACCAGCGCCGCGCCGTAGTAGGTGAGCCACGCCAGCAGGATCGATGCGGCCTCGTCGTACCACACCAGCGCCGCCCCCGCCTTCCGGAAACCGACGCCCAGCACGACCACCACGGCCAGCGCCGCGACCAGTACGATCACCACGGCTTCGAGGGTCTTCCTGAAGATGCGCCGCGCGCGCGCCACCCCCACCCCCGTCCGGGACCGCGCCGTCGGGGACTCGGTCACGGAAGGCCTATTGGTTGGCCAGCATCAGCGCCTGGTCGATCAACTCCCGCCCCGTGTCCACGTCCGACGCGAACTGGTCGTACACCATCTGGCTGACGCCTTGGAAGGCGGACTTGTTCGGCCAGTTGACCGAGATGTCCGTCTCGCCCAGCTCCACCAGAAGCTCACGGTCCAGCCGCTTCGCGGTGTCGTAAACGAACTCTCTCAGGCCCCGCGCCTCCTCCTCGACGACCGCGCGCACATTCTCGGGCAATTCCTCCCAGTGTTGTGAAGAAACGGTCAGGTACGCCGGCGTGTATACGTGCTCGGTCAGCGAGAGAAAGTTCTGCACTTCGTCCAGCTTGGCCGCGCGGATCTGTGCAAGCGGGTTTTCCTGTCCGTCCACCACCCCCGTGCGCAGCGCGAGGAGCACATCCGAAAAGGCCATCGGGACGGGGTTGGCGCCGAACTGCTGGAAGAGCTTGACACGCCAGGTGCCGCGCGGCGTGCGCAGCTTGATCCCGTCCAGGTCGTCCGGAACGCGCACGGGACGCACGTTGTTGGTGACGTGGCGGTAGCCGTTCTCCCACACGGCCAGGATCCGGTATCCCTCGGCCTCCGCGAGCGGCGCCAGCCTGGGCCACACGATTCCCTCTTCGATACGGGACATGTGCTCGCGGTTCCGGACCAGGTAGGGCATCTCGAAGAGACCGAACTCCGCAATCCGCGACGACATGATCGACGAGGGCAGCGCCATGTCGACCGTCCCCAGCTTCAGCTTCTGCAGCAGGACATCGTCCCCCCCGAGCTGGCTCGATCCGTAGACGACCACCTCCGCCTCGCCGTCCAGGCGTTCGTTCACACGCCGAGCGAACTCCTCCGCGGTGAGCGCGAAGAGCGATCCGGGCGCGCCGACGTGACCGAAGCTGAGTTCGCGGACCGCCTCGGAGGGGGCTCCGCCGCCACAACCCGTCGAGAAAACCGCCGCGGCCGCAACCAGTCCATGTACAATCCCGCGCGCCCAATGGGTGCGGCGAGGCACCGGGCCAGGGTCCTCTTGCCGGCGTCTGAAATCCCCTGCCCCAAACTCACGCCCGAATCCCCCTGCCGTCTGCACCATTGTCCGCTGCTGCTTCCTTGTTTGCCGGTTCGCTTGTGGGCCCCAAGGATTATTCACAATTTGCCATATGTTTACCACCCTGGCCGCCCGACTGCGCAAGGACGTTGAGGGTCCGATCCGCTTCGACGCGCTCACGAGGGGGCTGTACTCGACCGACGCATCCATCTACCAGGTCGAGCCAATCGGGGTGGTGCTGCCCCGCACCCTCGACGACATCGACGCCACCATGGCGATCGCGCGCGAGGAGGGGGTGCCGGTGCTGCCCCGGGGCGCGGGGACGTCGCAGTGCGGACAGGCGGTCGGGCGCGCACTGGTGGTGGACACTTCGCGGTACCTTCGCGGGGTGGGCGCGGTGGACCGGGAGGACCGCTCGGTGTGGGTGGAGCCGGGGGTGATCCTCGACCGGTTGAACCGCCGTCTGGCCCCGACGGGGTTGTTTTTTCCCGTGGACGTGGCGACCGCGAGCCGGGCCACGATCGGAGGGATGGCGGGCAACAACAGCGGCGGGGCGCGCTCAATCCGGTACGGGATCATGGCCGACAACGTGCCGGCCATCGAGGCGGCGCTGCCGGACGGGCGGGTGGCGGTGTTTGGGGGGGAGGAGAGCCGGGCGCGGACTGGCGGGCGTTTTCCCTCGTCTCCCGGGACGCCCGCACGAGCCGGGGAACCCCCCTCGGCGTCCGCGACCCATGTGTTCGCCGTGGATACCCCCCCGGAAGCTGCCGCCGACCTCATCCGTGTGGTCCGGGCAATTGCCTCGCGCGAGGCCGATGAACTGGAGAAGCGCGTGCCGAAGGTCCTCCGTCATGTGGCGGGGTACAACCTGCACCGGCTGCTGCGCCCGAACGCCTCCACGGCCGAGTTGCTGGTGGGGTCCGAGGGGACCCTGGCCTTCTTTCGCAGGGTCAAGCTGAAGCTGTCGCGGCGGCCGGCCCGGCGGGTGCTGGGCGTGTGCGCCTTCCCGTCGCTGCTCGACGCGCTCGACGCCGTGCAGCACATCGTCGAACTGGAGCCCCACGCGGTCGAGTTGATGGACCACACGCTGACCGGGCTGGCCCGGGAGAATGCGGCGTTCCGGGCAACGGTCGACGCGCTGTTTCCGGCGGCGGCCCACACGCTGCTGCTGGTGGAGTTCGCGGGGGACGAGGAGGGGGCGCTGTCGGGGCGGTTGTCCCGGTTGGAGGAGCTCGTGCGCGGCATCGGGTCCGGGTGCGATGTGACCCGCGCCGAGGACCCGGCCGCTCAGGCCGCGATCTGGGCGGTGCGGCGCGCGGGGCTGAACATCGTGATGTCCATGAAGGGCGACCGGAAGCCGGTCTCGATCGTGGAGGACTGCGCGGTTCCGCTTCCCGTGCTGGCCGAGTTCGGCGCCGCCGTCGAGGAGATCTTCGCGCGCCACGGCACCGGCTCGACCTGGTACGCGCACGCCTCGGTGGGGTGTTTGCACGTGCGGCCGTCGCTCGACATGAAGGATCCCCCCGACATCCGGGCCTTCCGCGCCATCGCCGAGGAGGTGCACGGGGTGGTGGGGCGGCTCGGGGGCTCGCATTCGGGCGAACACGGGGACGGGATTTTGCGCTCCGAGTTCATCGAGCCGGTGCTGGGGGGGCGGCTTGCAGGCGCATTCCGCGAGGTGAAGGAGGCCTTCGATCCCGCCGGCATGATGAATCCGGGGAAGATCGTGGGGGCGCCACGCATGGACGACCGCGAGCTGTTCCGGTACGGACCGCGGTACCCCCGGCGCGTGGAGCTGCCAACGGTGAGCGACTGGTCGGAGAGCGGTGGCTTCGCGAGGGCGGTGGAGGCGTGCAACAACAATGGGGCGTGCCGGAAGATGGATCCGGGCGTGATGTGTCCGTCGTATCGCGTGACGCGCGAGGAGCGTGATTCGACGCGGGGCCGGGCGAATGTGCTGCGTCTGGCGATGACGGGGCAGTTTGGGGGGGGTGGGGGTGGTGGGGGGCGTGGTGGGGGGCGTGGGCGGTGGGGAGAGGGGCGAGCCGGTCGCCGTGACGGCATTCCCGCGGGGCGCGGAGAGGGGCGAGGGGTGCGACGAGGAGTTTCGGTGGCGGGGTTGGCGGGGGACGAGGTCGCCGAGGCGATGGAGCTCTGCGTGGGTTGCAAGGCCTGCAAGCGTGAGTGCCCGGCGGGCGTGGACATGGCCAGGATGAAGGCCGAGGCGCTGCATCTGCGGAACCAGCGGCGCGGGATGCCGCTGCGGGAGCGTCTCTTCGCCTCGCTGCCGCGCTTTGCGCCGGTAGCGGCGCGGGTCCCCGGGTTGTTCAACCTGCGGAACCGGAGCCGCGTGCTGCGGTGGGCCGGCGAACGGGCGCTCGGGATCGCGGCGGCGAGGGAGCTCCCGGAGTGGCATGCGCGGCCGTTTCGGGATGGGGAGTTGGGGGGAGCCCCGGCCGCGGGTTTCGAGGCCGGACCCACCTCCCATTTCACACCGCCGACCCGGACCCTCAAATCCGCCGTGACAGATTCCGTGACAGATTCCCCCATGAATCTGTCCAAGCCATCGTCCACAAAGGGGGGTGGAGCCCGGTCGGGACAGCCCGTAACCCTCTTCGTGGACACATTCCATAGGTATTTTGGCACGAACGTCGTCCGCGCAGCCTGTAACGTCTTTCGTCGTCTCGGCTACGAATTCGTCGTTCCACGCCCCCCAACCGCCCCCCGCCGTCCCCTCTGCTGCGGTCGCACCTACATCTCCGCCGGCCTCCTCGACCACGCCCGCGCCGAGCTGCGCCGCACCCTCGCCGCACTCGCGCCCCTGGCCCGACAAGGCATCCCCATCGTGGGCCTCGAACCCTCCTGCCTCCTCACCCTGCGTGACGAAGCCCTCCACCTCTGCCCCGGCGACGATGCCCGCCTGGTGGCCGACCACGCCTTCCTCGCGGACGAGTTTCTGGCGTCGCGGTGCGCCCCCAACCGCGTACCGAAAGGCGGCCCCGCCGGACACCCGGACGCGCCCGCCGCGAAGGTCCTGGCCGGCACGCAAGTCCACATCCACGGCCACTGCCACCAGAAGGCCGCCGGGACCGAAGCGGCCACCGCCACCACACTCACCGCCCTCACCGGCACGACTGCCACCCCGATCGAATCCAGCTGCTGCGGAATGGCGGGATCCTTCGGCTACACGGCCAGACACCTGCGCACCTCCCGCGCAATGGGCGAACTGGGACTCTTTCCCGCCTTGCGGGCCACACCCCCGTCCGACACCGTTGTGGCGAACGGGTTCAGCTGCCGCGCGCAGATTCATGCCGAAACGGGGCGGCGCGCACGGCACGTGATGGAGGTTCTGGCAGAGCGGATGGAGCTCGGTCGATGACGCGATCAGGACGACGGGGAGGGACCTCCCGGCAAGCCGCCGTCCGCGGAATCGGCACACTTGCCGCGGCGTGGACCATGGGGGTCCTGTCACTCCCGACCCCCGGCACGGCTCAGGAACCCGCCCGCGAGGTCTTCCGGGACGGGGACCACCCACGACGCCCAGTGCGTCCTCTACCAAGGCCCGGATGAGGCCTACCAGGGCCGCGAAATCTGCCTGAGCGCGAACGAGACCGCCATTTCCATCGCGGACCTCACCGACAAGCGGGACCCCACTCCCATCACGACCGCGCAATATCCCCGCATCGGCTATGCCCACCAGGGCTGGCTCACGGAGGACCATCGGCACTTCTACTCCACCGACGAGATGGACGAGATGGTGGAAACGGTGGACCGCCAGCGGACCCTGATCTGGGACGTCTCGGACCTGGACGATCCCATTCTGGTCACGGAGTATTTCGCGCCTGTCGGCGGTCCCGAACACAACCTTTACGTCCACGGTGACCGGCTCTACATCACCGACAGACGGGCCGGCCTGCGCGTGCTGGACATCGGCGATCCCGAGAACCCGGGCGAAGCGGGTTTTTTCGACACGACATCCCCGGGTGCGGACACCTCACGGTTCGTGGGGGCGTGGAGCGTGTACCCGTTTTTCGAGAGCGGCAGCGTGCTGGTGTCGAGCCGGAGCGGGGGGCTGTTTGTCGTTCGTCCCCGGTAGCCGGCTGCGGCATGTGGGCGCCGCGGGAGCAGCCCGGCGCTGAACGGCTGTGCCGTGGGGGGAGTCGTCCAATCATGGACGGTGGCATACATTACCGAACCCCTTTCCACTTACCGAGCGGAGGATCTCGCCGTGCTTATTCGTGAATTCCTGGGGAAGTCGTGTTCCCCTGACCACCGCCGGTCCAACCGCCTGGCGCCTGTTTTCGCTGTAGCCGCCGTCGTCGTTACGGCTTCGGTGTTCGCGACCGTGCCCACCCCTGCCACCGCCCAGGCCTTCGGCGGCGCCGTCCTCATCACCGGCGACTACATTCTTGTCGGCGAAGCGGCCCACGAACGGGAGCCCGGCACCGTTTGGGTCTTCGCACGCGACGGCAACGACTGGACCAACGTCGCGGCCCTGAGATCAACCGCCGACCTCGAGGGGCGGCCCCGCACGCCCCAGACAGGCGACGGCTTCGGCAAGGCGCTGGCGCGTGCCGGCGACCTTGTCTTCGTGGGAGCCGGAGGCCCGGACGGAGGAAGCATCGTCAGCTACCGCCTGGAGGAGATCGAGAGTTCCGGCGTCAGGGGGGAGTGGGGAATCGCGGTCAGCCACGGCCCGGGAGTCGGGGATGTGCTGGCCGGCAACGGACCCGAGCTGATGGTAGCCTTGGGATGGCTGCAAAACGGCCAGGAAATGGAGATGTACCGGGTCGCCGGAGACGGAGAGGTATCGCGCACCGGGGATTTCGTCGCACCCCGGGCGTCAGGTCCGGTCCGCACGACCCCGGTCGCACTGGAGGGCAACCTCCTGGTCGTCGGCAATCCCGGCGAAGATGCCGTCCATCTCTTCGAGAGGCCGGCCGACGACGGCGCATGGGAGTCGACCGCGATTCTCTCACCCTCGGACGAGACAGGCCCGCCCTCGTTCTTCGGTTCCTCCCTTGCCATTGCGGGGGGCGAGATCCTGGTCGGTCAGATGCGGGGAGGGGTCGTGCATCGCCATGCAAAGGTGGACGGCACCTGGCAATCCGTCGGGACTCTGGAGCCGGAGGACGAGGAGATGCGCCCCGGTTGGGGAAGTTCCCTGGCGGCGGACGGCGAGACGCTGCTCGTGGGCGGCGCCCAGCGGTTCCAGGCATACCGCCGCAACGAAGGATCCTGGGTTCCCGCGGGCACGTCGCCGCTCTACTACGAAGCGGAGGAAGGACCGGCTTTCGCGCGGACGACCCTGTCGCTGGCGGGGCAGCTCGCGGTTGTAGCCGACCCCTCCGCCGACTTCGGAATGGGAGCGGTGCTGGTGTTCTCCAACGAGTCGGGCGACTGGGTGCGATCGAGCCGCCTCGTTGCCGAGCACGCCCCCCTCCCTGCCGTCACCGGCGGCGAAATCGCCTGCGACGACGGCGAGGCCGCCGACTACGACTGCGACCACGTCGACCTGCTGTCCTTCCTGCCGCGCGAGGAAATCGGGACCGCCCGGGGCGCCCGCCTGAACGACATCTGGGGCTGGACCGACCCGGAGAGCGGGCGCGAGTACGCGCTGGTGGGCCGGATGGACGGAACATCGTTCGTCGACGTGAGCGACCCCTACAACCCCCGCTACCTGGGCAACCTGGACCGAACCGATGGGAGCCCGGCCAGCACCTGGCGCGACATCAAGGTCTTCAAGGACCACGCCTTCATCGTGGCGGACGGAGCGGGAGAGCACGGGATGCAGGTCTTCGACCTCACCCAGTTCCGCGACGTAACCGAGCCGCGCGAGTTCGAGCCGACGGCGCTCTACACCGGGATCGCTTCCTCGCACAACGTGGCCATCAACGAGAATACGGGCTTCGCCTACCTGGTGGGCTCTTCAGGCGGCGGCGAAACCTGTGGCGGCGGATCGCACATCGTGGACATCAACGACCCCCTCAACCCGGTCTTCGCGGGATGCTTCGCGCACGCCAATACCGGACGGGGCAACACGGGCAACTCGCACGACACCCAGTGCGTCATCTACCACGGACCCGACGAGGACTACCGGGGCCGCGAGATCTGCGTGAACTCGAACGAGACGGCGCTGTCGGTGTCGGACGTGACCGACAAGGACAATCCCGTCGCGGTCGCCAAGGCGGACTATCCCAATGTGGCCTACGCGCATCAGGGCTGGCTCACCGAGGACCACCGCTACTTCTACTCCAACGACGAGCTCGACGAAGTCAGCGGCCTGGTCGAGGCCACGCGCACCCTGATCTGGGACCTGTCCGACCTGGACGACCCGGTCATGCTGAAGGAGTACTTCAGCCCCACCAAGGTCACGGACCACAACCTGTACGTGAAGGGCGACCGCCTCTACATGTCCAACAACCGGGCCGGACTGCGCGTGCTCGACATCAGCGATCCGGAGAACCCCGTCGAACTGGGGTATTTCGACACGACTCCGTGGAGCGCGGACGAGGCGGGGTTCGACGGGACCTGGAGCGTCTATCCCTACTTCGAGAGCGGGACGGTGCTGCTTTCGAGCCGGCGCGAGGGGCTGTTCCTGGTGCGGCCGCGGGCGAGGAGGCTGATTCCGTAGCCAAGACACCGCTTCGCGACATGGCCAAACCCTGACGTAACGTTAGGGTTGTTGTCCCTGAGCGGCTCGGACGAAGGGCCCTATTCCGGCTGGGGCACGATCCGGATGTAGGGCAGCGGCTGCTCCCAGCCTTCCGGATACTTCTCCTTCGCGGCCTCGTCGGAGACGGCGGGCAGGATGATTACGTCGTCGCCGTGCTCCCAGTTGGCGGGAGTGGCGACCTGCTCCCTGGCCGTGAGCTGCACCGAGTCGAGCAGCCGAAGGATCTCGGCGAAGTTGCGTCCGGTGCTCATCGGGTAGGTCAGCGTTGCCTTGATCCGCTTGTCGGGACCGATCAGGAAGACCGAGCGGGCGGTGGCGTTGTCCATTGGCGTGCGGCCCTCGCTGGTCTCGCCCGCGCCGGCCGGCAGCATGTCGTAGCGTTTGACGACCGCGAGCGTGGGGTCGCCGACCAGCGGGTAGTTGAGCGGATGGCCCTGCGACCGCTCGATATCCCAGGACCATTCCTTGTGATCGGCGACCCCGTCCACGCTGATCCCCAGCACCTTGCAGTTGCGCTTCGCGAATTCTCCCTGGAGCCCGGCCATGGTTCCGAGTTCCGTGGTGCAGACGGGGGTGAAGTCCTTGGGGTGGGAGAAGAGGATCGCCCAGCCGTCGCCGATCCAGTCGTGGAAGCTGATCGGGCCTTCGGTGGTATCGGCGTCGAAGTCGGGGGCGATGTCGTTGATACGCAGCGTCATGGTCGTCCTCGGGGAAGCAGTAGTCGTTGCAGTGATGGGGGATTTGGAGGATAGCAAAGCTGAGACGGGGACGCTACGGAATCGGAAGGTCCTGCCCCGTGGTCCGAGGTGAATGGCGGTCAGCGGCCGGGGATCACTCGCACGATATTTCCGAGGCGGTCGATGATCATTATGGGACCGCGGTAGACATCGTCGCTCAGGTCGAGAACACCCCCCGGATCCTCGAAGTCGGGTTGGGGTCCCGCCGAGGGCAATTCGTAATCGTCGGCAAGTGAGAGATCGACGACATAACCCATGTCGGCCAAGGCCTGGATCGTGATCGCGCTGAATGGCATCTCGCCGCTTGACTCAATCCCGGGCGTCATCAATTCCGCGTCCAGAACCGACTCGCGCCAATGCGACCAGTGTTGGTCCGTCGGGACCTTCCTGCCCTGGTAGTCCTCACCGCCAGCTGCATCAAAGGCTGCAATGGCCCGGGAGCCGGTGAAGTGGCGATCGGTGTCGCCAGCCGCCAGACCGAGTGCGTGGAAGTTGACGCCGATGCCCATGACGTGCAGGAACTCGTGTACCGCGACATCGAAAAGTTGCCCGCGCGCGTGCAGTTCCTGGATGTCCACTCTGTCGAACTGAACGCCCCCAATGATCGGGTAGTACGTGTCCTGGCGCGCGAGGCAGACGCTCGCCTGGGCCAATACACCCCTTGATCCGTCTATCGCCATGGAGCGTACAAAGATTGCCACGTCGTCCACCGTTCCCAGATGGAAAGACGCTTCCAGACAAGTGTAGGTACTGTCGACGGTGAAATTCCAGAATTCGTTGTCGGCCAGAACCGACTTGATCAATGACATTGCGGCATCGATGGTCGGGCGATAGGCGGAAGCGACGTCGTCATGGTAGTGGAGAGTGATGTCCAATCCGTTGTCGACGATCCGTTCCTGAACAGTCGCCCCGAAGGACTGGGTGGCGGTGAGGCCGCTGGGATCGGTGGCCGTGATGGTGATGCCGGCAGTGCCGGGGGAGATCGCGGCGATCTCCGCTTCGACGCCCGAGGTGGAGGCCGTTGTCACGCTGGTGTTGGAGGAAGCTGCGGAAAAGTAGAGATCGTCCCCGTCGGGGTCCGCAAAAAAGCCCGAGACATCGAAGACCAGGTGGTCTCCATCGATCAGCGTTTGGTCCGGGATCGTGCCGTTGGGCCGGGGGGCACGGTTGCCGGAGTCGTCACTCACGGTCACGGTGAACCTCTGGCTGGCCGAGAGGCCGTCGGGATCGGTGGCCGTGACCGTGATGGTGGCCGTTCCCTCCGCGTCACCCGTCACGTACACGGCATCGCCGGAAATCGCGACCGCCGCGACCGATGCATCTGACGAGGACGCGTCGAACGTCAGGTCGTCCTCGTCCGGGTCCGTAAAGTAGCCCGAGACATCGATGGTGATCTGGTCTCCCACGCCCAGGTCTGCATCCGGGATCGTGCCGACGGTCTGGGGATTGTGGTTGGCAGGGGTCTCGACAACGGTCACCGTGAAGCTCTGGGCGGCGGACGCGCCCGCCGGATCGTATGCCGTCACTGTCACCGTCGCCCTGCCTGCGGCTACGGCCGCAACTCGCACGTCGTCGCCCACGACCGTAGCCGTTGCGACCGAGGGGCTGGAGGACTCCGTGGCAAAGGTGAGGGCGTCGCCGTCGGGATCTGAAAAACGGTTGTCGAGCGACAGCGTAACCTGCTCGCCCGCCTCCAGACGCCTGTCGCCGAAGCGCACCCGCACCACGGGGGGGCGGTTGGGGACCAGCACATCGAAGCTGATGCCGGCCGCCAGGCCACCGGAGTCGGTGGCCCAGACGGTAACCCTGGAAATCCCCCTGGAGATGGCGCGGATTCTCAGGTCATTGCCCGCAACGTCGGCCGACGCTACCGCCGGCACCGTCGACTCGACGCTGAATGTGAGCGTGTCCCCGTCCGGGTGCTCGAAGTGGTCCGGGAGGTATACCAGGGCCAACTCCCCGACTTGCACGCGCTGGCCGGGAATCACGGCCTTCACCACAGGTCCCCGCTTCGGCACCAGGACCTGGAAGGTCTGCGCGACCTCGAGCCCCGCCGAGTCGGACGCCGTCACCGTCACCGTCGCCGTACCGACCCCTGTTGCACCGATTTTGAGACCGTCGTCCTCAACCCGGGCCGTGGCCACGCCCGTATCGGACGACTCAGCCGCGAAAAAGAGCGGATCTTCGTCCGGGTCCGTGAAGTGGGACGACAGGCCGGCGGACCAGTCGTTGCCCACGGCCAATTCGATGTCGGGCAGCGCCACCGCCACCCGGGGCCCGCGGTTGGGAACCGTGACCCGAAAGCTCTGTGCCACCGCCGACCCTTCGGGGTCCGTGGCCGCAATCGTCACCGTCGCGATGCCCTTCGCGACTCCGCTCACCGTGATCTGACCGCCCGTAACGACGGCCGCGACCAAAGACTCATCCGACGATTCCGCCGAGAAGGCCAGCGCGTCGCCGTCGGGATCCGTGAAGTGAGACGCCGGGTCGACGCGGGCCAACTCTCCGACTTCGATTTCGATGTCCGGCAGCGCTTCGGACGCCAGCGGCCCGCGGTTGGGAACCATCACCCAAAAGCTCTGTGCCACCGCCGACCCTTCGAGGTCCGTGGCCGTAATCGTCACCGTCGCCCTCCCCTTCGCCACTCCGCTCACCGTGACCTGATCGCCCGCCACGACGGCCGCGACCAAAGACTCATCCGACGACTCCGCCGAGAAGGTCAGCACGTCGCCGTCGGGATCCGTGAAGTGGGGCGCCGGGTCGACGCGGACCAACTCTCCGACTTCGATTTCGATGTCCGGCAGCGCTTCGGACGCCAGCGGCCCGCGGTTGGGAACCATCACCCAAAAGCTCTGTGCCACCGCCGACCCTTCCGGGTCCGTGGCCGTAATCGTCACCGTCGCCGTGCCCTTCGCGACTCCGCTCACCGTGACCTGATCGCCCGCAACCCCAGCCGCGACCAGGGACTCATCCGACGACTCCGCCGAGAAGGTCAGCACGTCGCCGTCGGGATCCGTGAAGTTGGGCGCCGGGTCGACGCGGGCCAACTCTCCAACCTCGAGTTCGATGTCCGGCAGCGCTTCGGACGCCAGCGGTGCACGGTTGGGAACCGTGACCCAAAAGCTCTGTGCCACCGCCGACCCTTCGGGGTCCGTGGCCGTAATCGTCACCGTCGCCGTGCCCTTCGCGACTCCGTTCACCGTGACCTGATCGCCCGCCACGCCGGCTGCGACCAGGGACTCATCCGACGACTGTGCCACGAAAGTCAGCGCGTCGCCGTCCGGGTCCGTGAAGTGGGACGCCGGGTCGACACTGGCCAACTCTCCAACCTCGAGTTCGATGTCCGGCAGCGCTTCGGACGCCAGCGGTGCACGGTTCGGAACCGTGACCGAAAAGCTGAGACTCGACGTCAGACCTTCGGCGTCGGTCGCCGTGACCTCGACGATCGCCGTACCCTTCGCGATTGCGGTTACAGTCAACCGGTCCCCTGAAACCGCCGCCACCGCAACGGCTGCCGAGGACGAAACAACCGCAAATGTGAGCGGGTCGCCATCGGGATCGGCAATATGCCGTGACACGTCTACGACCACTTCGCTTCCCACCTTAACCTCGCGGTCGGCGATACCCTCCACGACCTGCGGCGCCCGATTCGGCACGGTCACCATGAACGCCTGCGTGGCGGTCAGGCCCTCCGTGTCGGTGGCGGTCACGGTCACCGTCGCCCTCCCCTTCGCGAGCGCTGCAACCGAAACGGTGCCGCCGGAGACCGAGACACCCGCCACCGCCGAGTCGGCAGGGATGGCCGAATAGACGAGCGCGTCCCCGTCCGGATCGCGGAAGTACGTGGCCAGCGCATGCGTGACCGTCTCGCCGACCTCCACCGTTCCGTCCGGCATCGAACCAACCGGCTCCGGCGCCCGGTTCGGTACGGTCACCGCAAAACTCTGCGACGCCGACAGTCCCCCTGAATCGGTGGCCGTCACGGTCACCTTCACCGATATATGAAGTCCAGAAACATCCCAAGACGTTCGCGAACGTTCATAACATACAGTAATAACAACATGTTATGGGGCTCATCTACCGAACCCATAAGCTAGCACCGTC
>LXNI01000560.1_pt1 | contig 41594 bp, 33 predicted proteins | sample 809091 | NCBI WGS metagenome assembly LXNI01 (sample SAMN04870527, study PRJNA318959) | sponge metagenome | biome: 01000161; feature: marine sponge reef; material: water | host: Sarcotragus foetidus | place: Greece: Milos, Mediterranean Sea | collected 2013-05-29 | depth 5-7 m
TTGAAAACGGTTTCTCCCGCCATTGCATCCGCATTGAGCACTGTTTTCAGACCGATCTGCCCGTCCGGCACAACGACACAGGCCCAAAGTGGACCTGTCGCGGGTTTCTTTTGTTCTGTCCTCTGGACAAATATTTCCAGATCATGGACCATGCAGGGCATGGACCCGATCATCCAAATGTCTGCTGATTGTCCTGCGCTGAAGTAAACCTCCGAACGGCTGGCGATGAAAAAACATACCGATCCCCTTCTCGATCCGCTTCAAATCAGACATCTGACGCTTCGTAATCGCATCATGTCGACCAGTCACGCCTGTGGCCTGGAAGAAGACGACGGGATGCCTGCTCAGGCCTATCAACGTTACCATCTCGAAAAAGCCAAAGGCGGTCTCGCGCTGACGATGTTCGGCGGATCCGCCTACGTTGCCGAGGATTCCACTTGGCAGTCCGGACAGTTAAATATGTCCACTGACCGAATCATTCCATACCTGCAGTCTTTTTCCGAGGCAATCCATCACCAAGGCGCAGCCATCATGATGCAATTGACCCATCTGGGACGCCGTGGCCAGACCAACACCATGAACTGGCTGCCGACGGTCGCACCGTCGATGACCCGGGAGATTGGCCATCGATGTTTCCCGAAAGTCATGGATGACCATGACATCAACCGAATCGTCAGCGCGTTTGGGGATGCTGCCGTTCGGGCACGGGAAGGGGGTCTGGACGGACTCGAAACCATGGTCGGCGGTCACCTCATCGGCCAGTTTCTTTCCCCGATAACGAATCTTCGCACGGACAAGTTTGGTGGATCCCTCGCAAATCGCTGCCGTTTCGGGATGATGGTACAACAAGAGATCAGGCAAAGAGTGGGCGATCACTTCCTGGTTGGCATGCGGTTTCTGATCGATGAAGGCATGAAGGGCGGGTTGACCTTTGACGACTGCATCGCGATTGCACATCGTTTCGAACAATCAGGATTGATTGATTTTTTCAACGTCAATTACGGCAGGCTGGATACCGAACTGAAATTGCTGACCGACTGCATGCCCTCAATGGCCTCCCCGATTGCCCCGTGGCTGCACAAGGCAGGCGCCTTCAAAAAGGAGGTCAACCTCCCGGTTTTTCATGCCGCCCGGATCACTGATCTGGCGACCGCACGTCATGCGATCCAAACCGGGCTGCTTGACATGGTTGCCATGACGCGTGCGCATATCGCCGACCCCCATATTGTCCGGAAAATCATCCGCGGGGAAGAGGAGCGCATTCGCCCTTGTGTCGGGGTCACCCACTGCATGGGCGACAACAGGCCCGTGTGCCTCCACAATGCCGCATCAGGCAGGGAAAAGGATTGGTCTCATTCGCCCGCCCGATCGGCCACACCTGGTCGGAAAATCGTTGTGGTCGGCGGTGGTCCCGCAGGCCTTGAAGCCGCTCGAATCTGTGGTGAACGGGGCCATGACGTGGTGTTGTTCGAAGTGGCCAGCGATCTTGGCGGGCAATTGCGCATGGCCAATGCAGCGAAATGGCGCAAGGATGTGACCGGCATCATTGACTGGCGCCGGGATGAACTCGCCCGACTCGGGGTTGACGTTCGAGTCGGCTGCCTGGCCGAGGTCACCGATATCCTGCAAACGCAACCGGATATTGTCATCGTCGCCACTGGCGGCGTGCCCGATCTTGACTGGCTGGACGGCTCACGGTACTGCACCTCGGTCTGGGACATTTTAAGTGGCATGGTCCCGGTTCGTGACCGGGTACTGGTTTACGACGGCACCGGCCGTCATCCTGCACTCACGGCAGCCGATTTCTGTCACCGTGCGGGCGCTGATGTCACCCTGGTTCTGCTGGATGATCGTCCGGCCACTGAGCTGGCCTATGGTGAGCGGGTTATCTGGAAAAGAGAACTGGCTCAATGCAACATCCGGCCCGTGTTGGAATACCGCCTGGTCGCCCTGGAACAAAAAGACAGTCAACGGGTCGCCCACTTCGTGCATGAACTGACCGAGGAGTCGCTGGTGCTTTCAGCGCCGCAGGTGATCGTCGAACATGGCACAACACCGGCGGACGAACTGTTCCAGGCACTGCGCGCCGATTCGGCCAACGACGGGGTCACCAATCACCGATCCCTCCTTGCCGGACGGCCACAGACCACGGCAAGACAAGCCGGGACTTATGAGCTCTACCGGATCGGCGATGCCGTCTCGAGCCGTAATGTGGCAGCCGCCATCTTTGACGCACTGCGACTGTGCTCGGTGCTCTAGCCGGTGACACCTGTCAAGGATCATCCTGTCGCCATCGTTGAACCAGTCAGCCACAAGCAGCGTCCGGAGACCGTAAATTCATGAATCATTCGCCCTCTTTTACCATCGGCATTGAAGAAGAATACATGCTCATCAACCCCGAGAGCGGTGATCTGGTCCGCAAGGTCCCCTCGTCCTTGATGCCGGCACTGAAAAAACGACTGGGTGACACCGTTTCCCCGGAATTTCTTCAGTCACAAGTGGAGGTCGGCACACCGGTGTGTCATTCGATCAAGCAGGCCTCGCAGTCACTGCAGGCACTGCGCGTCATGGTTGCGGAAGTGGTCAGCCAGTATGACATGGCCATCATTGCGGCCTCGACCCATCCATTTGCCCGTGCAAGTGACCAGCATATCACCAAAAAGTCCCGCTATACGGCGTTGGCAAATGATCTGCAGGCGGTGGTCAGACGATTATTGATCAGCGGGATGCACGTCCATGTCGGTATAGAAGACGATGACCTGCGCATCGATCTGATGAATCAGGCAAGCTATATCCTGCCTCATCTACTCGCCTTGAGCACCTCCTCTCCTTTCTGGAACGGACAGGATACGGGGTTGAAATCCTATCGGCTCTCGGTGTGGGACGAAATGCCACGGACCGGATTGCCCCAACCATTTGACACCTATTCGGATTTCGACCGACATGTCAATATCCTGGTCAATGCCGGCGTGATTGAGGATGCCACCAAGGTGTGGTGGGATTTGCGGCCCAGTGCGCGATATCCCACGCTGGAGATGCGGATTTCGGATCTTTGCACGACCCTGGAGGACGCGGTCTGTGTCGCTGCCCTGTTTCAGTGCTGGCTGCGCATGCTGTATCGCCTGCGATCTTCCAATCAGCGATGGCGTCAGTACTCCAACTGGCTGATTGACGAAAACCGCTGGCGGGCCCACCGCTATGGCATCGACAACGGCTTGATTGATTTCGGTCGGGGTGAAATCATGGCGTATGCGACCCTGCTGGACGAGATTCTCGATTTTATCGCACAGGATGCCGAAGTGCTCGGATGTGTCGAGGAAGTGGCACATGCGAAAACGATTCTTCAAAGAGGGACCAGCGCACACCGACAGTTGAAAATCTATGCCGAATCCATTGACCAAGGACACGATGAGCACATCGCGATGCAAAAGGTCATTCATTGGTTACGCGAGGAAACGTTACGATTTCAGGTGGATCACGGTTCCACGTAAAGCGGCAATGCTCTCCAGTTGAACAGCCTCGGGGCATGACGGACAATCTCGCGTTGCCGGGCGAACTTGTCTGCCAGCTCCGCCGGAACACAATCCGGTCCGGCTTGTTTGAAGATCATCAGCATTTCGGCTTCTGATCCGGCTCCCTTTTCACCGCCGATAAAGGTGGAATCGGTTTGCACGCACACTTGCTGAAGCCTGCGCAGGAATCGAGCCCGTTGAGCCTGCACATGGGCACAAGCGGCATGGTAGACCGTTTCACGGTTGGTGGCCATCGTAATGCGGTTGTGCGGGTCGACCCCAAATGGATTCACATGCCCATAGACCAGCACCTCCCCCTCAAGATCGGGCGTCGATGCAAAATAGGTTTCAACGGATGCGACATACTGTTCATTTGCCTGCCACAACCGGCGCATCGCCGTTTCGATACCGTCAGGATTCAGGCGAACATTCGCATCCGTATGACTCTTGTATACAAACTGGCCCTGAGGCACCCGGGTTCTGGCTGCAAACGGAATCGCCTCTCTCACTGCCCGCATGGCCTCCGGATCAGAAAAGACGTCGGCATGCTCCAGATCCATGCCGGCGATGGTCGGTCGCTCGGCCTTCATGTCATCGACCAGTTCAAGCAGGAACCTGTCCACTGAAAGGTCGCTCTGCCCATTGACAAAAACGAGCCCGTCGACACCGGCGGCATGGCAATGTTCAGCAAGCATTCGGGCGCGGCGGACTACCTTGTTCTCGATGCCTTGGGCAAACAGCGGTTCCATGGACCGGACCGTAATGTGCTCAAGCCCAAGAATCAGGCTGGTCTTGCGGGACGACGTGGAGTGCTTGTAATGGTCTGCCTCGAAAAAAGCATGGGGAGCGAAATGGGCGAGCAGGCGGGCGAGACTCTCCGGCGTGTTACCGACCGGGAGGGCAAACGCATATTCGAACGAAGGCAGGGTCACATAGGCACATCGCACGGCTGAAACAATGCCGCACCAACCGTAACAGGCCGCATAATTGTGCACCTCCTGCCCGGTGACCCTGATCACTTTTTCTCCGTCATAGAGGGCAATTTCAGTCACACTGTCACTGAAATACCGGCGTTGTGGCCCCATCCCGCCGGTCATGAATGTCGCGCCCACCTGGGCATACGTATAGCTGGTCAGGTCCGCGCCCAATACCCGGACCGACGCTCCCACACGGTCCTTCAGCACGCTGTTCAACTGATCCAGGGTAATCGCCGCCCCGGCATAAACCCGTGCATCACGGCGATCGATAACAATCTCGTCAAGTGCCAACAAGGTAATATCGACCGCTTGTGCAAATCGAATCCACGGCGCGGTCGTCGGATCGATCTTCAATCCGACCACGGTTCCCCCCTCCGGCGCAGCCTGTCGAAATATGCCGCCACCTGCCGAACCGCCCGACACCGGCAGCAGGTAAATATCCGCTCCGTGACGACGTCGAATCGCTTCAATGGATGCGACCCAGTCGTTGTGCCTGATGCCATACAGCACATCCATCCGGAGGGGGACATTCTCCCCATCGGTCAGTGTCGGGTCCCGCGCGTGCAATCTGCCCGGGACGTTGCCAACCGTGCTAGCCGTCATCCTGGATCATCGTTGGAATGAAGGGCTTGGGGGAAACATGACACAATCCCCGCCGCCGATTGGACGGTTGACAAGGACACGTTGGAGGAACACGATACAATTGCGTGACAACACTTGTCGTCAAGCGGTCGCGGCCCGACGGTCACCCGCCCAGTGGACGGAGCAGGGCGCGGGATATGATGTGTCTTTGGATTTCGCTGGTACCCTCCCAGATCCGTTCCAGCCGTGCATCACGCCAGATTCTCTCCAGGGGCAGTTCATCCATCAATCCCATACCGCCATGAATCTGGATCGCCTCGTCAGAGACCATCTGCAACATTTCGGTCGCATGCAATTTTGCCATCGCCATATCCATATCGGTCACCGTTCCCTGATCACACTTCCAGGCCGTCTCCAGGGTCAATAACCAGGAAGCGCGCATCTGCATCGCCATATCCGCCAACTTGAACGAAACCCCCTGAAACTTGCCGATCTGCTGGCCAAACTGTTTGCGCTCAACGGACCAGTTCAAGGCATGATCCATCGCCACTTCGGCTCGCCCGACACAACCCGCTGCAATTTGAAGGCGGGTGGCACCGAGCCAGTTGTTGGCAAGGTCAAACCCCTTGTGCACTTCACCCAGCACGGCTTCTTTGGGAACCCGACAGTCATCAAATTCCAAAATACAGTTGTTGAATCCACGATGAGCGACATTTTTATATCCGTCGCGGAGGGTAAATCCGGGATGGCCCTTGTCGACAAAAAAGGCCGTGATCCGCTTTTTCCTGCCTCTCGGTGTCTGCTCCTCGCCAGAGGCCATGAAGCAAATCGCGAAGTCGGCCCAGTCCGCATAGGAAATGAAGTGTTTCGTACCGTTCAAGATCCAGTCGTCTCCCTGCTGGCGGGCGGTTGCCTGCATCCCCCTCAAATCCGAGCCGGCCCCCGGTTCCGTCATCGCCAGGCAGTCGGATTTTTCACCACGAAGACAGGGAAAGAGATACTTGTCACGCTGTTCACCCCGGCAGGCGAGCAACGCATTGGAAGGCCGACAAACGACCGTCCAGTGCAGGCCGTAGTTGGTTTTGGACAACTCCTTCTCAAAACAGACCCAGGACACCGTGTCCAGTCCGACCCCGCCGACATCTTCAGGCATATTCGCGGCGTACAAGCCTGCCTCAATGGCCTTTTGTCGTAATTCGGGCACAATCTCGGGCGGTATGATTCCACTGCGCTCGATGGCATCCTCATGCGGCTTCAGTTCCTTCTCCACAAAAGCCCTCGTGGTTGCCATGATCATGTTATGTTCTTCTGTGAGCGTAAAATCCATCGTTCTTTATCTCCTGTTGGTATCGACTTTCAATGGGTCAGTGGTCACCTGTTTCGGCGAACGCGGGACATCCTGTTGGGCCGCACCTCCGACGCCGATGTGGTGTTTCTCAAGCACCTTGATCAGATCCACCAACACCGCATTGCGCTTGGTTTCCCACTCGCTTACGGTGGTGTCGCCGTAGCTTTGTTCACAACCATTGACGATCCGGTCTTCGAGTTGCTTGCTCCACTTGGGAAACGGCAGATCGGTCCAGGGCAAATCGAGGGCCGGATCGAACTGCGCCAGAAAGTGTCGCATCCCTCCTTCCCCTCCCGCCAGATGATACGTCAGAAATGGCCCCATGAAGGCCCATCTCAGGCCGGCCGAATACACAATCGAGTCATCGATCTCTTCGGGCGTGACAATGTCCTTGTTCATGATGTGCAGCGCTTCGCGCCAGAGTGCTTCTTGCAATCGATCACAGATGTACCCGTCAATCTCTTTTTTCAGGCGCAACACCTTCATGTGGATGCTTTCGTAAAACCGCGTCGCACGATCCATGGTTTCGGTACTGGTCTGATCACCGGGCACTATCTCGACCAGCGGCAACAGATACACCGGATTGAATGGGTGGCCAATAAGTACCCGCTCGGGATGCGCACAGCCCGACTGTAACCGTGACGGCAAGAATCCTGACGACGAGGACGCCATCACAACGTCCGCGCTCGACAGTGCATCCATCTGCCTGAACAGGGCAATCTTCAGGTCCTCGCGCTCCGGTGCCGCTTCTTGTATCCAGTCTGCAGCGCAGACCATCTGTTCCAGCTTCGTTGTAAATCGCAACTCGCCCCGACAACGGCTCTTTGCACCATACAATTGCCTGATCGAAGGCCAGGCCGTTTCAATCTTGGCCTCAAGCGGTTGTTCTGCCTCGGGCACCGGATCATAGACAACCACGTTGATACCCTGCGCCAGAAAACGCGCCGCCCAACCTGCACCGATTACGCCGGCTCCTGCAATACCGGCCGTCTTTATTTCAGTCATCACCGCCTCTCAATGCCTTCTCTTTGCACCCAATGATCGTCCATCCGGGTCATCTCTCGACTCCGCTCGGCTGCATACTATGGGATAACATGGAACCAATCAAGCACCGACAGGATCGATCCCCTGCATTGCCGTCGCAACCCCGGTCCCGCCTGCTGACAGGTGGTCCCGTCGATAAAGACCGTGACCGCAGTCGGTCCCTGAAGCCGTTTCGATTCGCTACATCGGCAGACCGGTTATCCTGCCCTGCCTAGGGCATTTTTGCTCGTCCGTCACGGTCACTGCCCGGTTCACTCGCCAGACCACCGTATTGATCATGCCCAAGGCAACATTCGCCTGAAATCGGGGCGACCAGATGGCCGAGGTAACCTGACCGACTTGTTGACGGCCTATCGAGACCGGCCACAGCCAGCGACACGGCGGACAGGGCGGCCCATCGAAAATGAGGCCGAAAAGGGTATTTTGCGGGCCCTGTCGGTGAATCGCCTGCAGGGCGGCCAAACCGATATAGTGGACTGAACCGTCCAGAGCGCAGTATTTCTCGAATCCGCATTCCAGTGGATTGTTGGCCCGGGTAAATTCATTGCCGCAGGAGATCAGCCCACCCTCGATCCGCTCAATCAGATTCGGGCTGCCCGGTGCGATGTCGAAAGGTTGACCGGCTTCCCATAACGCATTCCACAACCGCTCGCCCAACGTACTGTCGTCGAGATAAATTTCAAATCCACCCTGGCGGCTGTAACCGGACCGGGCAATGACCAGCGGATGGTTGTCGAAAGGCAATTCGGCAAACCGAAAGAAACGGATATCTCTGATCGCGCAACCGAAAACCGCTTCCATGACCGCTTCGGATTTCGGTCCCTGTATGGCGAGCGGCGACACATCGGGTTCTTCAATGGACACATCAAGATTCATCCCGACCGCCAGGCCCTTTGCCCAAAGCAGGATATCGGCATCCGCAATCGAAAACCAGAACCGGTCAGCCGCCCGTTTCAGAATAATCGGATCGTTCAACATCCCCCCCTTTTCATCAATGAGCGGAGCATACAGGCACTGGCCAACCCGGGCCTTGCTTAAATCCCGAGGGGTCATCAGCTGGGCCAGATAGGCGGCATCCGGTCCCTTCAACTCCACCTGTCGTTGACAGCCGACATCCCATATCTGGACATGTTCCTTCAGATGCCAGTAGTCTTCCTCGACACTGCGTCCGAACCCTTTCGGCAAAATGGTGTGGTTGACAACGGAGTACCCGGACACGCCAAGCGCCTCGACACAGGGGGTGTAGGGAGTGACACGGATTCGCCGGGAAGCGGCAAGCTGGGGGGTAGCCATCACCGTCACCTGGAAATTACTGCGACCACCAGACCGTATAGGCGTGTGAAGACAGCACCAGCGGGATGTGGTATCGCTCCGGTCGGTCCTGCATCGTCAGTCGTATCACCACCGTACTCATGTAAGGCGTCTCGTCCTTGTGACCGGATTGGCCCTGGAAATAAGCGGCACTGTAAAAAACCAGCTCAAACACCTGTTGACCGTCAACCTCGAACTGTTCGACAAGACGTCCCTCGTGATCACTGGTCACGTCAAATACCCTTTCTCGTCGGGTATCCGAAATCAACCGATAAAGCTGCACCCGGACACCGTTCGCAGAACGACCCGTGGTGGCATCAAGGACATGGGAAGACAGGATGGTCATCGTTAAAATCTCCGCTCAGGATACGGCTTGGGCTACCTGACAAGCGACTCGGGCGGTGACGACTTGCCAGGCGATTGTTTGGCGCTTTTGGGCAACGCAATCATCCTGACCGGTCAATGCCTGACATCATTCGATCGACGCCTTGTCCCGCTTGCTGGTGGTCGCCAGCACAATCGGGCTGATATGTCCCTTGACCTTGACGTTGACACAGGCCGTTTTACCGCTGTTGATCGCCCGTTCAAGTGCCGGAATCAAGGCCTCGGGCTTTTCCACCAACTCGCCATGACCGCCAAGGCCTTCGAACAGGGCATGAAACGGAATGTCACGAAAATCCGTCGCAAAGTGTTGTCCGTTTTTGAACAGCCGCTCCTGTTGCTGGGAGATACAATCCAGTCCGCCGTTATTGTCGATCACCACCGTAATGGGAAGATTTTCCTGAAACGCCGCCTCAACGCTGAGTCCACCTGACAAGAACGCTCCGTCACCGCTGATCAGCACAACGGACCGGTCGGGATTGTTCATCTTTGCGGCGATTGCAAAAGGCACTCCCACCCCAAGCATGCTGAATGTCCCGGGATGCAGGATGTTGCCCAGTTTCTGCCCTTGCCACCCGGCCAGGTTGACCGCAATCTCGGACCAGAAGTGGGTGTTGCCGCCATCAATGACCAGCCAATCCTCCTCCCCCAATACCGACTGGACATCCAGCGCAAGCTGCAACGGATGTATCCTGCCGCCGGTTTTCTCCAACGACGGTATGTCGCTGATCGTCTTTGCGACCCACTGTGCCCGTTTTTGTCGATTCAAGGCATACCAGTCCCGCTTGGGATACCCGTTCCCGCAATCGCTTTTTGCCAGCAACAAGTCCAGGAATGCACCGGGGTCACAGAGCAATTGCCGGTCTGCCGCCCGGTTCATGTCCAGTTCTTCATGCGACCCGTTAATACAAACCAGCTCGGTTGATGAGGGAAACAACGGCGGGTTGCCGAAATTCATCTGATTGTCCAGTCGCGCGCCGATCATCAGCACCAGATCGGATTCCTGCAACGCAAATCGCGAGGGCGGATACTGATGGATGTCGGCCAGCCCCATATAGGCTTCGCTCTCTTCCCCGAGCAGTTTCTGATGGTAGGGGACATTGAACACGGGAATCTGCAACGTTCGGCCGACTTGCTCGAGCTTGTCCTCTGCCTTCCCCCACCAGACCCCATGCCCACCGATCAGGACGGGCCTGCTTGACAGCCGGATCAAATCCGCAACCTCATCAAACGCTGCGGGACACGGCCATGCCCGGGAAGGGGGACGGTGTTGCCGATCAAACGGGCGTTCCTCGCAACCGGCACTTTCTTCAAATGAACTGAACATGATATCAACCGGCACACTCAGATGAACAGGACCCGGATAGCCATTCAGGGCAATCTTGAAGGCACGATCGACAAATTCGGGAATACGGGTGCCATCGGTAATCTGCGCGCTGTACTTGGTGAGCGGTGCTGCAATGGCCACATCGTCTATTTCCTTGAATCCGCCGCTGCCCTGCCGTTTCAGCGTACTTGAACCGGTTACAAAAATAACCGGCGAACGCTCGCCCCAGGCCTCCATCATCGACGGCACCGCATTGGCAAAACCTTCCGGCCCCACCAGGCACACCGCCGGATGCCGTGTAATTCGGGTATGGCCGTCTGCCAGATGGCCTGCCACTTGTTCATGCGGTGCGTTGACGACCGGCACCCCGCAGTCCATAAAGCCTTCCAGGGCCGGATTGCAAAACCCGCCACTCAATGTAAACACCTGCTTGACGCCTTTCTCCCTGAGTGCTCTTGCAAGCAGCATGCCGCCCCGAACTTTCATGGTTTCACCAACATATCGTGATTGATCTCCTCAATATCGGTACAGCCCAGCTGCGCCATGGCCACACTCATCTCATTTCGAATGACCTCGATAATCCGTGTCAAACCCCGCTCGCCATCTGCCCCAAGACCATATAGCAAGGCCCTGCCCAGCATCACAAAGTCCGCTCCACAGGCCAAGGCCTTGATCACGTCCTCGCCATTTCGGATCCCGCTGTCGAAGAGCAACGGATAACCCGGTCCCACCGCCTGACGAATCAGCGAAAGACGGTCAATCGCGGCCGGTGCACTGTCAAGCTGCCGACCGCCATGATTCGAAACATACACCGCATTGACACCCAGTTTCTGAATGCGAACAGCGTCCTGCGGAAACAACACCCCCTTGACGATCAGATTGCCTTTCCAGCGCGCTCGGAGTTTTTCAAGAAACGACCAGTCGACCTTGCCTCTCCTCGCATCACGATCAAAATGGCCCGGTTCAAAATTGGCCAGTGTCGGCACGCCGCGCAGCAAGGTACCGATCGACCACCGGGGATGCGTCCCGAAATCAATCCATTGCCTGATACCCAGTATCAATGGCGCCTTGAATCCGTTCCTGAGGTCTCTGATCCTAGGTGCAATCTGGGGAACATCAACGGTCAGGATCAGGGTCCCGTAACGTGCATTGCCCGCGCGTTCGACCAGGTCCATCGCCGCCTCGTTCGACTGTCCGACATACAGCTGAAACCAGCCGTGTTCGCCGGTCCGCTCTGCGATCTCCTCCAGACCGGTCGATGACATCGTGGACAGTGCCAGCGGCATATTGAACGACTTGGCGGACTTGGCCAGCAGCAAATCCGCACCCGGGCAGGACAGATTGCACATGCCCATCGGTGCAACACCAAATGGCAAACCCCATTCCCTTCCCAAAAATGTCTTGCCCAATCGCCGCTGATCGACATTGACAAGCACTCTGGGCTGAAGACGAATATCTGCAAGCCGCTGGCAGTTGAGCCGATTGGCGCTTTCCGTTCCAGCAGCCCCGTCGACATAATCAAAAAGCATCTTCGGCATCCGGTTGCGGGCATGACACCGCGCGTCCTCGACACAGTAGATCGGTTTTGATCGACTCAATTTCATTGTGCTGCCTGACAGTCCGGTGCAATCTGATCGGGTTTATCCGGGAGCAAAAGTATAGCGAGTCGGGATAGGTGACACAATTGAAATCATACGGGTTTTCTGTCCGGACAGACCCCTGCCATCGAATCCGACCGCTGCACACGGCCCTGACCCACCCCTCCTCTACTCCCTACTTCCCTAAAAGGATCAAGTCCGCGTAAAATCAGCGCAGTCCAGCCGGTGCATGAAAATGGGCCTTTCAGCACCGATGATTCAAACCCGTAACCAGCGGTTCCCAAACCGTATCCGACCGGTTCACCCGATTCGGCACACAGAGATTGCCCCTATGCAGAAAATAGGAATACCGGCGAACCGGTCTGGATTTCAAGATCGCACAGGATTCTGTCAGTGACCCTTGTGAGACCTGTCAGTGCAGCCAATCAGGCCCATCACGCGGCTTTTATCCGTACAGACAAGCCAAATCGATTGAATAATAATGACGGTCGAGTCATCGCAAACCAATGAAAATAGAAATTCTTTGTACAGGAGACGAAATCCTGTCCGGAAAAACCATCAACACCAATCATGGCCATATCGCCCAACGCTTGCTGGAAAATGGCTATAACGTGGTTTGGGGAACCGTGGTCGGCGATGATGCAAACCGTCTCAGCCACGCTTTTGTCCAGGCTTCCCAGCGGGCTGATGTCGTGATTGTCAATGGCGGTCTCGGGCCGACAGTCGATGACCTGTCACAGGAAGTCGCCGCAAAAACAGCGGAGGTTGAGCTGCAACTCGATCAACACTGGCTCAATCGCATTACAACATGGTATACCTCGCGTGGACGAAAGATGCCGGCCAACAATCACAAACAGGCCATGCTGCCGCAAGGCGCCGAATTGATTGACAACCCGATCGGTACAGCCTGCGGCTTTGCCCTGGATATAAACGGCAGCCGGTTTTTTTTCACCCCGGGCGTCCCGATTGAGATGAGACGGATGCTGGAAGAGCAGATCCTGCCGCGACTGCAAACGCTCAGAGGGGAAACATGGACCATGCGACTCAAGCGGTTCCACACGTTCGGCCTTGGGGAATCACGGGTAGACCAGATGCTCCGGGGTATCGAGGAGATGGTGCCGGACCGGTCGGTCAAGCTGGGGTTTCAGTCCCATTACCCTCAACTTGAAACCAAACTGCTGATACAGGGGGACAACCAAGAGACACTGTCACAAACACTTCGCCCGGTCGAACTTGAAGTGCGAAAACGACTGGGTAATTTCGTGATCGCCGAAGACGATGACACGCTGGAAGGGAAGATTATCAGCAAACTGCTGGACCAAAACGATTCCCTTTCGATGCTCGAAACACGGACCGGCGGCCGTGTGATCAACCGACTCCTCCGCGTTCCGCATTCCGATGCCGTGGTACAACATGGATTGATTGCATCGAACATGACAAAAATCGGTCACCTGCTGGGTCATGGCCTATCCTGTACGGGTGCAATAGATACGAAATGGGCTGTCTCCGTGACCCGACAGCTCAGGGAAAAATATGACAGCAGTCTTTCCGTAACGATATTGACCCGCAAACCCGACAAGGAACAGGCCGAGGCCTCGGAAACCGGGGTTTTCATCACCATCACGGATGGCACCAATACCCACTGTCGTGAAGCCACGATGCCGGGGACAAAAGAATGGGTCAATCTGGGGACAACCGAACTGGCTCTGGACTGCCTTCGCCGATTTCTGTTCGGACTGCCCGTTGATGAACGAATTGACTTCGAACAGCACACCGACTGAGTCGGCTGGATAAATTAAAATGCAGCCCCCTTCAGGAGACCCCCCAAAAACCCGAAGCAAGATAGGGGATCAGGCACCGCGGGTATGTATCCCGGTCGATACACTGACCGAACTGTCTACCGACATATTGCGTGATGTCGGTTGCCCATTCGATACCGCGCAAATGGTTTCTCAACATCTGGTTGAAGCGAATTTGTCGGGCGTTGAATCCCACGGTGTCATGCGGTTGATGCAATATACCGAACAATTCAGATCGGGTTACATGTCGCCTCACGGCCAGCCACAGCTAAAACAGAACCAACAGCATGCCTGGATCGTCGATGGAAACACGGGAATCGGTATTCCCGCCTTATCGCTGGCCGTCGATCATGGTTGTGACCTGGCGACAAAACAGGGCATTTCAGCCACCGCCATTGTGAATTGCGGCCACACCGGACGACTGGGCGCGTTTGTCGAAGCGGGTGCCAATCGGGGCTGTCTGACGATTTGTATCGGCGGTGGCGGCAGAGAACGATGGAGAATGGTCGCGCCTTATGGTGGTTCCAGTGCACGGCTGCCGACCAATCCATACGCATTCGGCATACCGGGTGGGCAGCAGGGACCGGTGGTGCTGGATTTTGCGACTTCAAAGATCGCCGGAGGTTGGATCTATGCGGCGAAAAGTGCTGGATTCGAGTTACCCGAAGGCTGTGTTATTGATGCGGCCGGAAACCCAACCCGCAACCCTGAAGACTATTTCAATGGTGGCGCGATTCTGCCCGCCGGGGCGGCCAAGGGGTATGGATTAGCCGTCATTGCAGAGTTGATCGGCGAAGCGATGCTGGGACCCGTGACGACCGAAATCAACTGGTTCTTGATCTGTATCGATATCGAACGTTATCAGGCAGCGGATCAATTTCAATGCATTGCGGAACAGATTCTTGTTGAATTGCGTGAGTGCCCGCCCGCAACCGGGTTCGATCGGGTCGAAATCCCCGGCGAACGTGAACGGGCTCAATCCCGGATTTCGTTATCAGAAGGCGTCCTGCTGCCAATGGCCACATGGCAACAACTGACCGCTCTGGCCACCGAACTTAAGGATCATGACTGATCGCAAGGTCGTATTGTGTCTGTACAAAAGGGAACTCAGATCGAGAATATCTCAATCCTTTCACTGACGGGAAGAGGGTCCTGAGGCGAATCAGTCCGGCTCGGCTGGGTCACAGAATAAGTCACCACCGACGGCCACCCACATGATCGACTCCAAGTCTTCCACTGCTGAAACACAACTTGCCATCTCGGCGTAACCAACCCGCCTCTGCTTGCCGGGCAGCTCGCACCCGGGGAAATCCATTCATCTGTTTCGATGAAACCGTCTCACTGATGCAACACCCAATACCTGTTTCCTTTATTGATCTTTTTCCATCCCGTGACCCCTGGCAACGATTGCAACTTGTTACCGCCCGGACAACCAGACGAACAAGGTGGCATTACCACATTGTCTTATTGTCCACGCCACGCAGGAAAATCCCCTCGCTTTGTCGGCAAGACACCACCGTCACGTCGCTTGTTCGCAACGACGGCTCATTCATGATGCCGAGAAACGTCTCAAGCGCTGTTTCAACACCGCCTTGCCGATCTCTGACCCATCGTGCCAACTGTTGAATACACGATCGATCGGCGTCATGCTGTTGCCATAATTGATATGGAAGAAACGATGATGGAGATGGTGGAAATTGTCCCCTGCGGTCACTTTGAACGATTTTCCGAGTTTCAGATAATCAAATCCGGAATGAGTGACCGCGGGACTAACCCCCTGAAACAGGCCCGTCACGATAATCACAATCGGATGAACCGGGATCACCCACCACAACAGGAAAAGCGAGAAGTAGATCACATGCTCCACCGGATGCATCGAGATACCCGTCCAGGGACCGGTGTTGGTATTACGGTGATGCAATTCGTGGGCAAGGTCATAAAGTGGTTTCCAGTGCAGTGCCCGATGATTCAGGTAAAAGTGGAATGTTGACCAGAAAAACACCATCCACAGCATGACCACAAAGTAGACCGGTGCATCGGCAACGGTTGGCCAGGCAACATACCCATTGGCGTACCACCAATAGGTCAACGATTCATAAATCGTCCAGATCGAAACACCGCTCACCAGACTCCAGAACATGTTGTCCCTGACCTGGTCACCCCATAAAAACTTGTCGTCATTCCTTGCAAGCCATGGCGTGTTGAACTTGGTTTCCTGTCCTTGACTTCTTCGGATATAGAACCACCAGTGCAGTCCACCCGCCACCAGAACAAGTATCGCGGCATTTCTAAGCCATACCAGGGCAATCCACTGTATTTCCAGATTCTGCATCCTGGCCAATTCCGGGGTGAGAAAATGCCAGATGAAAACAGCCAGCACAATCCATACCAGTCCCCATGGATACAGCAGATCCACTGTCAGCCATTTGAGGGCAGCAACAGGACGGGGTGGCCAAGCATACAAGGGAGGGACATCAATTCTTTCAGGCTGGTAGCCCTGTGTCGGTTTTGATCTGTTTTCAGACATGCTTCACCTCATGACAAACAGGGAAATACAATCAACTGCATATATATCACAAATCGTCCCGAACAGAGAATACTTTGATCACCCTTAAATTACCCGCAAAAGGATCCTCCTGTTTCGGATCAGTTGCCAGCCAAACCGACCGGGTCTGCATGAAACATGGGTATCCCCTCGAATCCATTTTCCCGGCCATAGCCGGCAAAATATCGATACGCTTTCATGTTTTGGGCCTCATTGTTCCCGTACAACCATCACCGTCGGCCTGTTGTTGTTCAGTGCCTGATCAAATGCACGCCGGAATGTCATTGGACTGTCGATACGAATCCCGTCACAATGACAGGCCTGCGCCAGTTTGACAAAATCCGGGTTCATCCCTCCGACGCCAACCCGGTCAATGCCACGATGATCCAGATCGTCCTGAATCTGTTTCAGCCCCCCGTTCTCCCAGATGATGATCGGCAGGGGTAGTTTCAACTCGGCCGCGGTCACCAGTTCCGGCATGGTAAACATGAAGCCGCCATCACCCGCCAACACGACAACCGGACAATCGGGGCACGCCAGTTTTGCGCCAATGGCATTCGGGAGTGCATTGCCCAACGCACAATATCCGGCCGAATAAAACCATTTCCTTGGACTGCGCACCGACATGGCAAACGCGCCTGTATAGACCAACTGGCAGACATCCCCCGAGAAAATAGTCTCTGGAGGGGCCACCTCCCCCAACAACTCCAGCAACGCCACGTGTTGTTTTTCAGACGGGGATAAATTGGACCTGATCTGCGCTCGAAGCGAAGCCACGGTCTTTTCGACATCCGTTCGATTCGCCGTTTGATGTGTTTTCAATCTTTCTGCCATCAGGGTCAACGCGGCCTTGGCATCAGACACCATCCCAAGGTGCGCAGGATAAAAGTCATTCATCTTGGACGCATCCACATCAATCCGAATCAGGGTGCCCGTCAATTCCATGCGTTCAACAAAACTGTCTGTCTCGGACAATTCTGTCCCGACGGCCAGAATCACGTCGGCGTCCTCTATAAATTCCAGCACCTCCGGTCGAACGGTCGATGCGGACAGTGACAGCGGGTGTGCGTCAGAAACGATCCCTTTGCCAGCGGTAGAGGCAACCACCACGGCACCGAGTGATTCGGCCACTTGCTGTAGCGCCTGACTGGCCTGCCAGGCACCACCGCCTGCCATGATCAACGGCCTGTCCGCCAATGTCAAAAGAGCGACCGCTTGATCAACCTGTTGCCCGGCCGGTTCAGGCCTTTGGGGCAACGCCACCGGCTGCCAGTCTTGTTCAACCCGCTCGGCCTGGACATCGATCGGAATGGAAATATGTACCGGCCTTGGTCGCTGACTGGCAAATAGGGTGAATGCCCGGGCCAGCAGCACGGGGACATCAGCCGCAGACCGCGCCGTCGCTGACAGGGCCGTCAAGGGTTCGGTGACTTTCTTTTGTTCGGTGACTTCATGCAGCACCCCCCAACCTTTACCCAGGGTATGACTGGCGGCTTCGGCAGAAATCAACAACATCGGCAAACTGTCCGCATAAGCCTGCCCCAAGGCAGTGGTTGCATTGGTCACACCCGGACCGGAAATGACCAACGCCACACCCGGTTCGCCGGTTGCCCTCGCCCATCCTTCGGCCATGAAACCGGCTCCCAGTTCATTTCGGGCTTGTACATGGCGAACCTGGTTCCCGGGTCCCGGGTAATCGACAAGACCCCGACAAAAATCAAGCGTGTGCACGCCAGGGATTCCGAACACAGTCGTGATCCCATATTTCTCCAACAGTCTGATAGTGGTTTCGCCACAACTCATAGGGCCCGTCTTGGAATCGGTCATGCTGTTTCTCCCGGATGGTCTGGTAGCAAGGGGGGGTGGCCCCATCTCATATCGGCTGCTTTCTCAGTCATCATGACGATCAGCGCATTGACATTACCACTGACCTGATCTGGCAAACTGGACCCGTCAACCGCCCGCAGCCTGTCGACGCCGCTGACAAACAACCGGCTATCGAGCACAGCTTCAAAATCGCCATCGACATCGATAACACAGGTGCCGACGGGATGATACCCTGTCGTTGACAGCGATCGAACGGCTGATGCCCGCTCGGTCTCCGTCTGAAGTGAGGGGCCCGGTAAAATCGCCTTGCAAACAACCGCTCTGGACGCCGGCTGGCTGACAGCTTCCCGCATATCGCGAACCCCGGCGATCAGGTCCCGCCTATCATCCTCATGGTCAAAATAGTTAGGTTCAATCATCGACCTATGCAATGGGTTTTTCGATACCAGCCGAACCGTACCACAACTCTTCGGTCACCGCAGATTAATGTCGAGCTGAAAACCCGGATAAGCCCTTTCTCCCCGAGGGATCAACCCTTGATTCCCCGGTCGGCCCATCGACCGTCATCTGCGGGATTGCCACGGATATAAATCATTCCGTTGAGCAGTGAACTCCCTCCAAGACCGAGACCGCGGGGAAAACTGAGAGATGCCCCGTTCAATCCTTTTTTGTGGAACCCTTTAGAAAATTCCAATCAAATTTTTTCTGACCCGGCAACAAGCCGTTACCGGCGGGCATGCGGGCAAACAGGGCTGCGCCCATTTCCACCCGCCTCAACCAGCAAGACCTTCAATGCCATATCGTTATTAAGCCGAACCGCCAGCGCTCATCCGACGGACCCGGCACCTGCAATGATATAATCATACTCCGCAATCTTTTCCCGCATTGCCGATATCGTGATATTGATCAGGGTAACAGCCGACGCAACAACTCGATAACAAACGTCGATGATCGCTTCGGTCTCCCACAGGACCCGACAAGCCATCGTCTGCGCCATCTTGGTGTCCTTGCGCAAACGATTTCTCCGCTGTCGCCGTTTGGCCGATGCAAATCGGCATGACGTCTCAAGTCTGTCCTGCCTCGACCCGGCAACCTTATTGACATGGCCGTTTCAAGGGGTTCACTATCATGACGGAAAACGGTCAATGCTGTCGGCATGGCCTGCCGAACGGAATACGATCCGGTTGAACACATGACCGTCATGCAACATCGAGATGGCTCATCAGACAGGCGATCCTGATGGATCCATGATCAATTTGTTTTAAAGCATAAATCATCCACTGATACCGCAAAACATGAAATCAGAACTTAAATTGCTGGTACTTCCCGGAGACGGCATTGGTCGGGAGGTCGTTGATGCCGGACTCAGGGTTCTCGACACAGCCTGTGCAATTCACCGGATTGCGCTGCATGTCCAACACGATCAGATTGGCGGTGAAACCTGGGATCGCCATGGTACCTTCTGTCTCGACCGCACCATCGAAACGGCACAATCCGTGGATGCCGTTCTGGTCGGCGCGACCGGGGGGCCAAAATGGGATAGCCTGTCTATCGACGGGACCATCATGGAAAAGGACGGATTGATGAAACTGCGTCATAAGCTGGATACCTATGCCGGATTGCGCCCGACCCGGAGTTATACCGCCCTGCTGTCAAAAACCCCTTTTCGGAAAAACGTTGTCCGAAACTCGGACATTCTGGTGCTGCGTGAAATGTGCGGGGGCTGTTTTTTCAGGGAACCCAAGGGAATAACGGTTCATCATGATGGCAGTCGGGATGGCTATGACAACTATCTGTACTCTTCTCGTGAAATCGAACGTATCGCCCGGACGGGATTCGACCTGGCCCGTCGGCGCAAAAAACGGCTCGCTTCCCTGGACAAGTCGAATGTCATGGAAAGTGGCATACTTTGGCGCGACTGCGTCACGCAGATTGGTCGGGAGTATTCTGATGTGACCCTTGAACATTATTACGCCGACAACGGGTTGTATCAGATGATGCGCCGCCCGAGTACGTTTGACGTGGTACTCGGCGACAATTTGCTGGGGGACATCGGTTCCGACCTGGCCGCCACCGTTGCAGGATCACTCGGCATGTTGCCCTCCGCCTGTGTGCCCGGGTTGGACGACGAGGGCCTCTCTGCGGGACCGGGTATCTATGAACCCGTCCATGGCAGTGCCCCGGACATCGCGGGCCAGAACATCGCCAACCCGATCGGTACCATCCTGTCCGTATCGATGATGCTGACACTGGTGCTGGCGCGTGATGACATTGCAAGAAAAATCGAATATGCCGTCGAACAGTCTCTGCAACAGGGGAACTTCACTCGTGATCTCGGTGGTACCTGCAGTACAAGTGGCATGACAGACCAAGTAATCAAGTGCCTGAAACAGCAACGTTAGGTATTTCGTATCAACCTGAACTGACCAGATCGTTACCTTTTGTTGAAACCCCGACAACCTGCCTGCCCGTAATAATGCCTACCGGCATGAAACATCCGAGGGGACAGACCGTTGGGTCCAAAAACCCTGCATCGTGACCCGGCAGACCGTATCCTGACGGCAACTCCGCGGGTGCTTGGTGACACGCGGCTGATGCGGAACCCGGGAATCCCGGAGACACAACTGGCCGCTACGCGGGATGAATGCCTTCCCCCGACATTCAGTTGCATGATGGCGGGTGTATACTAGGTATTTGCAAATCGCATGGCCACACCATGACTCCTTTATCGTTGGAAACAGAAACGCAAACGAATGCCCAGACACAAAATACGATACACTGTGCGATGTTGAGTGAACAATCCAGAGGCAGGTGGCCGATTCCTGAACCATCATGCTGAATGTTTGTGGAAACCGCCAACGATCGCTTGGGACGGCTTCGATCAAAATCAGGGTCAACGATTGCGTTAGCAAACCGGACAATCTGTCCGACAAACCGAATGATCCTTGTCGCCAGTCATTCCAGCGTCACTGGCCCTGTTAACAAAGTGGACCGAAAAAAGACACATCAACCATCGCGGCCCTCAAATCCGGGCGGTCTCTCTTGAATGTCGATCCAACGTCTTGATGAAACGCCATCGACTGGGTTCACCAATGAACCTCGGACCATGGGTCAGAACAGGGATGGACGGACGAGCTTCTGTGACATTCAACGGCTGTCCCATGAATAAACAGGGACCATGTTGCCTATAAAGCGACAATGACTGATTGGCAAGACACGGGTGTAACCCCACCTGCACCCTCGATGATCGAGTGGCATGGACCACCGATTGACGTCATCAGCCTGGGCTGTGGAGAAAGGGCTGTGTTGTCAGAAGCTGCGCTCGATGCGCTGCAAGCGGCGAATTTCATTTACGGTGCACAACACCATCTTCGTGAAATTTCACATATCACAAGCCGTGCCCGGAAAATCATCTTCCCTTCCCCCTTTGCGGCATTACGGGATATGCTGCAAACAAATCAGGGGAGCAAGATCGTGGTACTGGGGTCGGGCGATGCGCTGTTTTACGGTGTTGGTACTTGGCTCAGACAGTCTCTGATGAACGAGAATCTGAGATTTCATCCGAATATCTCGAGTATTCAATACTGTTTCCATGCCATTGGCCTGCCATGGCAACAGGCGGAGGTGGTCAGCCTTCACGGGCGACCCTTGAGCACCCTGCGCCGACATATCCGACACAACCATCTTATCGCCGTGTTGACAGATCAGTACGCCAACCCCATCACCATTGCCGGGGAACTTGAACGACAGGGCTATGGACAATCCCGTGTCTGGGTGTGTGAGGCAATGGGCTGCCAACGTCAGACCATACGACGGTTTGTAGCAAGGGAACTTGCCCATCTTGACTTGGTTTTTGACGCATTGAACATCTGTATTATTGATCAGCAGCGGACCAATACTGTCCCGGTTGACACACTGCCTGCCTTCCCCGGTATCCCTGACACGTGTTTCTCAACTGGTTCCAGACCGGGTTTCGGCATGATCAGCAAACGGGAAACCCGCTTGACCATTCTCACTCTGATGTCTCCGGAAAATGATGAAATCGCCTGGGATATTGGTGCCGGTTGTGGCAGCGTCAGTGTGGAATGGGCCCGATGGAACCATCAAGGGCATATTTATGCGATTGAACAATCCGCGGCCCGTATCGAGCATGTGATCACCAACAGTGAACGCTTTGGCACGTGCCTGAATCTAACGCCGATATGTGGCGAGGCGCCAGCGTGTTGTGACGCCTTGCCGGACCCTGACAGTGTCTTCGTGGGTGGTAGTGGTGGTGGGCTGGATACGATCCTCGATTATGCATGGCAACGATTGAAACCGGCCGGCAAACTGGTTGCCAGTGCCGTCACCGAAGCAAGCCGTGTCTCGTTGGCGTCGTTTTACGAAAACAAACCCGCTCACGAGTGGGTCACACTCCAGGTGGAAAAAAAGCTGCCGGGATGCACCACGCACAGGGCGCTGAGACCGGTGACCATTGCAAAATGCATCAAGCCGTAAATTTGTTGTTCCAATATCAGCAGGCCTCTGTATGGCGGACTTTTGACAGTGAGTCATCTTGCAACTGCATATCATCAAGCGCCGGTGAGCGGCCCGCAGGCATGAGAATATGGAAATAATGCTACTATCCCGGATACCTCCGTTTCGGTTGATATCACCACAATCACAAGATCTGCCGCATGCTCAGAAAATACAGGGTGCCTCAAACACTCGGCCTGAAGCCGTGTTGCTGTATTGGCGTAGCGGGCGACCGGACCGCATGTTTTCGTTCTGACTGTCTGTAATCGGTACCACCGCGATAATATTCCCTGGTAACGATGGCTGAAAAACCCGCTACCCTGATTTTTAGCCTGACCGACGAAGGTCGTCTGCTGGGTGATCGGTTGATCCACATTATCCCCTCCAGTATCCACAAACATCGAGTGGATCCATTCATCGAGACGGTGCAGAATGATTTTTCGGCGGGGCATGATTGTGTCTTTATCTGTGCAACCGGCATTGTGATTCGCGCGCTGGCTCCCGTACTCAGGGACAAGTATCATGATCCTGCCGTTGTCGTGCTGGATGAAGCAGGCAATCATGTGATCCCGCTCTTGTCGGGACATCAAGGGGGCGCCGGTGCGCTGGCTCACTTTATCGCCGACCAACTGAACGCCCGCTGTGTGGTTACATCGGCGAGCGACTACGGACAGCCGATTTATACACTGGGGATCGGTTGCGACCGACTTTGCCCGGTCGAGTCGATCCGTGAACTGTTAATCAGGGCACACACCCTGTTACGGTATGAGACACGGTTTTCCGCCTTGGCAAGTATTGACCGTAAAGCCGATGAACCCGGTCTGATTACCATCGCAGAGGAACTGGCGCTGCCCTTCAAGACCTACAGTCCAACACGCCTCAGGGAGGTCGAAGACCTGTTGACCGAAAAATCGGATATTGTCTTTAAAGCGGTAGGATGCTTTGGTGTTGCCGAAGCCGCTGCCCTGGTTTCGGCTTCCGAAATCACTGGTCATAAATCTGAACTGCTACTGCCCAAACAAAAAAGCACAAGGGCAACCCTTGCAATCGCACGCAGCTACTTGCCTCAAACATCGGCGGCCCGTATCACTGTCCCAACCGTCCCGCAATCCGCATGAGTATCTCTACGTTTCGAGGGCACGGGACTGACCTCGTCGCCGGCATCACCGTCTCCTGAGTCCCACTCAATGCTGCCGTGTATTGACTCGGGATTGTCTATGACCACCCTGACGCCCAATGCATAAAACTCTCAACCAGAGGAGCACAAACCAAAAACAAAGAATGAACCCAAATTGGCCTTGCTGGGTCAGCAGGACAACTACTCGTTGTACCCAAGTGATCATCGGATACCGGATTAGTCAAAAGTCCCAAGAGTTTTTTGAAACACGGAACCCGGATACCGGATCCATCGGGTGACATGATGTCTGATCATTCAAAAGTGGTTGTAATAGACCCGGGTGCATGACGAGATCCGCAACCTCAGTCGTTTCCCAGTGCCGACTCGTTGTACGCGAGGTGACGGTGCGTCCGGTCCGGGAGGTTGCCGAGCCTCGGCACTTGGGATGAATTGATATCTGGTTTTCATTCCATCATTTATTGTATAGTTGCCCTATCGTCCTCTCGTTTTATGGGTTTGGTCATGACACCTGAAGAAATTCTCTCGTACCCTGCCAAAGTCCTCAGTCAGTCTCAGCGGGAATTCTATTTTGAAAATGGCTACTTGATTGTCAAAGAGTTGATTGACGAAAACTGGCTTGCGCGCCTGATGCAAAAGACCGATGAGTTGGTTGAAAAAAGCAGGCATCGGCAAGGGCCGGATGATTTTTATGATTTTGCTCCAAATCATCATGCTGGACAGCCCAGGATTCGCCGGTTCAGTGCTCCTGACCAAGTGGGACTGTACTGGGAATATGCCAACAATCTCATTGCCGATGTCGCGGCCGATCTGGTGGGCCCAAATGTCTTGTTTCATCATGCAAAACTGAATTTCAAGTGGCCTGCCACAGCGGACAGTAACGCCGTCGGCTGGCACCAGGATATTCCCTTTTACCCTCACACCAACTACAACGTCCTCGCAATCGGCACCTATCTGACAGACACCCGTGAGGAAGATGGTCCGGTCATGGTCATTCCCAAAAGCCACCATGGAAAACTCTACGAATTGTACGATGATGCCGGGAACTGGACAGGCGAACTCAGGCCATCGGATGTTCGCTCAATCGATGAAACCAGGGCAGTCAGTCTCCCTGGGCCCAAGGGCTCCATTACCGTTCACCACGCAAGGGCATTACATGGTTCCCGCCCCAGTCGGGGGACCGGTATCCGCCCGTTATTGATTAATTCGTATACCTCGGCAGATGCCTTCGCGTATACCCCCGGCGCCGGGACCACGCACCATTACCGCCAGATCGTTCGCGGAGAACCCGCCAAGTGGGCCCACCATGACCCGCGACCTTGTCCAATTCCGCCCGACTGGAGTGCAGGATACACTTCCATCTACGAACAGCAGGCCAAGAGGAATCGATAAAGGAATCGATCTGATGGTGCCTCTCTGTTCATCATCCGATCAATGATGGAATTGGCGGTGTCTCAGTCGCAAAAAAAAGGCGGGCTAATAGCCCGCCTTTTTGCTGTCAGTTGGAAAACGTTTGGTTTAGTTAGCCAACCAGCTGTTGAAACGCTCAGTCAAATCATCGACATGATCCGCCCAGAAATCACTGTTATAAGTCAACGCCGTTTTGAAGTTCTCAGGCGCGGTTGGCAAATGAGGCAGAATGTCCGGGTTTACGAATGCGGACGAAGATTTGCGAAGTGGACCGTAGGAGATATAGTTGGTGGTATCCGCCAACGCTTCGGTACTCGTGCAGAATTGCAGGAATTTCAGCGTCGCCTCCAGATTCGGTGAACCCTTCACCACAACATAGGTGTCGATATCGAATACCTGAGGTCCCCACATGATCTCGAAAGGCTTGCCTTCCTTATACATCGCATTGAACAGTCGCCCGTTATAAGCCGTCGTCATGACCACTTCGCCATCGGCGAGCATTTGGGGGGGCTGCGCACCAGCTTCCCACCACACAACATCATCTTTGATCTCATTGAGTTTTGCAAATGCCCGGTCCTGGCCCTCTTGGGTACCCAAGACACTATAGATGTCCTCATTGGCAACACCGTCAGCCATCAATGCCCATTCCAGATTGACACGGGGCACTTTACGCAGTCCGCGGCGGCCAGGATACTTTTCAACATCCCAGAAATCGGCCATCGTGGTGGGTGGGTCACCTTCGACCTTGCTGCGGTCATAGGCCGGTACCGTTGCCCAGGAAATATTACCGACATAGCATTCACCCAGCGCACCTTCGACAAAATCCTCGGTGGCAGGGGTCCCATCAGGAGCCGGTGTCCACATGGAGTGGTCCAATTCGACATAAAGGCCTTCATCACAGCCGCGAATCGCATCCTGTGGTGTCTGATCGATGACATCCCACTGGATGTTGTCCGCCTCGACCTGGGTCTTGACTTCCGCCAAACCGCCATTGTAGTCAATGACGTTGAATTCCTGACCGGTCATTGCCTGATAAGGCTCAATACAGGCTTTCACCTGACTGGCCGTATAGGCGCCACCCCAAGATACAAAATTAATCTTCCCATCAGCCAATGTCACTGAACTGAGCATTCCCAGTCCAGTTATCGCCGAAAGAACGATTGTCGTTTTTTTCACTTGCATGCAATCCTCCACAGATTGTTAAATATAAAAAAGCTTCCTAATTTCAACCAATATCAATATCGCCACAAAATGCCGGATTGATACTCACTTAGGAATGTACCCAAAAATACACCATATATCCAGCCCATTTGCCCCGGGACCATTGAATATTTCCCCAATGGAAACGATCAGGCGCCGATTCTGTCGCGAACCCGCCCCATTTTAACGCAGCCTGTCTATCGATTCCGTATTATTGCGATTATTGCGGGGACATGCCTCGAAGACGCTCGCTCCGTCTTCGCAGTAATTCGATCGCGATCAGCAAGACCACGGAAAATGTGATCAACATGGTTGCAACGGCCAGGATGCTGGGGCTGATTTGCTGACGCAATCCTGACCACATCTGTATCGGGATCGTCTTTTGATCCGCATCGGCCAGAAAGTAGATCAACACCACTTCATCAAACGACGTAATAAAGGCAAACAGGGCGCCTGACACGATACCCGGTGTGATCAGCGGCAAAATCACCTTGAAGAACGTCCGCAGCGGCTGGGCTCCGAGACTCGCCGACGCCCGTATCAGCGTTTCATCAAATCCCACAAGCGTGGCGGTCACCGTGATGACCACGAATGGCGTACCGATGGCGGCATGCGCAAGGATCACGCCGAGATGGGAATACGCCAGCCCGACTTGGGAGTAAAAGAAAAACATGCCCGCTGCGGTAATAATGATCGGCACGATTAGCGGGGAAATCAACAACGCCATAATGGGTCGCCGATAAGGCATCTGGGGACGACTCAACCCGACTGCCGCCAGGGTCCCGAGGGTCGTCGCAACAAGCGTTGCACAAATGGCTATGAAGATGCTGTTGCGCGCCGAATGTGCCCATTCGTGACCACGATTGGCACCCGTGCCTTCCCCGATACCCAAAACATCCTGATACCATCGAAGGGAATACGCGTCAGGATCAAGACGCATCATGGCCTCTGAAAAGGTGAAGTAAGGTTCTGCGTTAAACGACAACGGTATGATCACCATGATCGGTGCCATCAGCACGAAGAACACCACCGCGCAGATCACCAGGAAAGTATAGTGCCAGATGCGTCCAAGTGGGCCGGTATATGCAGGTAATGCCATTTTACTTGTCCGATTAGCCGAGTTTCATATTGTCTATGCCGACAATCCGGTCATAGAGCCAGTATAGTATGAGAACCGCCACCAGCATGATCGTGCCCAGTGCGGCCGCCAGGCCCCAATTCAGCGAACTGCGCATGTGGAAGGCAATCTGATTGCTGATCATCTGTCCGCTGCTGCCACCCACCAGTGCCGGGGTAATGTAGTAACCAACCGACAACACGAACACCAACAGCCCGCCGGCACCGATACCGGGAATGGATTGGGGCCAGAATATCTTGAAGAAGGTGCGAAACGGCGTGGCCCCCAGCGATTGTGATGCCCGCAACTGCGACAGCGGTATCGTCTTCATCACGCTGTACATCGGCAATACCATAAACGGCAGCAGAATCTGGGTCATTGCGACCAGTGTCCCGTTGAGATTGTAGATCATCTGAATCCGTCCATCTTCGGAGATGACCCCGAGCCAGACCATGATATCGTTCAGCACCCCTTGTGTTTGCAGCAACACGATCCACGATGTGGTGCGAACCAGCAACGAGGTCCAAAACGGCAACAACACCATGATAATCAGCAGGTTGCTGATTCTGGGCGGCGTGGTAGAGATAAGATAGGCAATAGGATAGCCAAGAATCAAGGTCAGAATCGTCACCAGCATGCTGATCCACAGCGTGCGAAGAAACAAGGTCACATAAATCTGTTTTCCTTCGGGTTGGCTGGTCACATTGCCTTCGACATCATACGTCTTGTCAACCGCATTGAGGAAGTAGGCCGCAGTGAGCGGATCAGAAACCTGTTGGACAATCTGCCAGGTGCGCAATTCCCCCCATCTCGGCTCTGCCTCGATGATCTGTTCCTTATAGGGAGGGCCTTCAATGTGTCTCAGCTTGCGTTTGGATTTGACGATCATGCTGCGTGCACCCGTCATGTTGTAGTTGACATGGGTGGCAATTTTTCCGATCGTGCCATTCTCGATATTCCATTGCAGATCGTTGAACAGCTTTTCGTACATCTCTTCCGGCGGCAATTGTTCGCCGTCCCAAGCCAGCAGGTCATCAATCAGCGTGGGCAACAAATCCGTCATGCGGGGGTTGTCCACACTGCGGGTCAGCATATTGGTGATGGGAATGATAAAAGTAAAGACAATAAAGGCCAACAGCGGTGCCACCAGCAAAAAGGCCGTGATCTTTTTCTTTCGTTCTGCTTTCGCCAGCTGTTCCTTGAGGGGAACACCGTCAATCAGGATCGGTTGATTATCTGCCATCGTTGCCATAGCTATCGCTCCTTAGTCCGTTGCATCAAGTGCACGGCAGTCTTCCATCTGCCATCCCACATCGACGGCTTCTCCTTCCATCAACTGGGTATGGTGCGCCGAATTGGGCACTTTGACAATAAACTCCTCCTGGCCACAAAGTGCCAATCGTGCTCTGATATGATCCCCCAGATAAATGAGTTCCTTGACCTCTCCTTTGACGTTGTTCGGGCATTGGCCAGGTTCCGGCTTGATCGTGACCCGTTCAGGCCTCAGCGACAGGGTGGTACGGCTGCCCTTGCCCTCGATATTAACGGCCAGTGACTTGATCACTTCACCGGTGCCAACCTGCACGTCACACCGGTCCCCCTGTATTTCCCTGACCGTCCCTATCAAGGTATTGTTTTCACCGATAAACTGCGCCACGAATGCATTTTCAGGCTGTTCATACAATACATCCGGCGGTGCCAGCTGTTGCACCACGCCGTCATCAAACACGCAGACGCGATTGGACATGGTGAGTGCCTCGGACTGATCATGCGTCACATAAACGACCGTAATGCCAAGATTTTCATGAATATGCTTGATTTCATATTGCATCTGTTCCCTAAGCTGTTTATCAAGCGCACCCAGCGGCTCATCCATCAATACCAGCTTGGGCTCAAATACCAATGCCCGGGCAACCGCGACCCGTTGCTGCTGTCCGCCGGATAACTGACCCGGCCTGCGTCCCCCAAACGCACCCAGCTGCACCATGTCCAGGGCTTTTTTAACCCGGGTTTCGATTTCCGACTTGCTTTGACTGCGAACCTGAAGGGGATAGGCGAGATTCTCTCCCACCGTCAGATGGGGAAACAGTGCATAGTTTTGAAACACCATGCCGATTTCCCTCTTCCATGGCGGCACATTATTGATTGACGTTCCATCCAGAATGATCTCTCCACTGGTTGCCGTTTCAAAACCCGCCAACATCATCAGGCACGTCGTTTTACCTGATCCCGAGGGACCCAGCATAGTGAGAAATTCACCACTGGCTACTGCCAGGTTGAAATCCTTGACTACCAGATTTTCCCCGTCATAACTTTTCTGCACTTGCTCAAAACGAACATACGCATTTTCTTCATTCGTTGACATGTTTCTCCAGACAGCGTGATAAGACGTTATTTCGGTTATACATCCATTCCGAATTCTTAAATCGTCCAGTTGTTTTTTACTGATTCAGGGTCAGTATACTAGACACTTGCTCAAATTGGCAACACTCAGAATTGAGCATGCTCAGCGTGATCCACCAAAACCTCAAGGGCAGGACCATACTCCACTACAGAACACGTTTTTCAATTCATAAAGGTCCGTTTCCTGCAGGCCTGTTTGTTTTCTGCTGCAAACAGGCTTGTTTTTTGAGAGCGATTTTCTGAAAAATCATCCCGGCTGCAAATTCGGGCGATTGGAGGCCAGAATGCCGAGGGCCGGGTGGAAGACTATTGACAGCGCGGCAAAACTCCAACTGTGGATTCCTTCGATCATTCGTTTTCAAGCCAGGTGCCTATGGTCCGACACACGCAAGAATGCATATACATTGTGTGTTATTCAGTGGCCAGTGGCAATTCCAGTGCGAGCACCTGTGCCGCAATCCTCCTGTCATTGCACCCGATCAGCGGGCCTTTCAATACCGACCGATCGTCGATAGGGTCGCCGAAGCTGAGGAATTGATTGGCGATTCGGGGCTGGTGGTCATGTCGCATGGGACACGACGTCGAGCGCTGCAAAAACCGATGATCTGCCGGAGATGGAACAGCAACCGGCTGAACGAATCCAATCGATATCAGTCCGATTTCCGGTCAATATCGGCACTCATTCAACCGGCAACGCATCATAATACCCGATCCGGTCTTGCAAGAACGTGTAGCGCTGACGGGCCTGCATGATCCGGCTCCGATTCATCTCAATATACCGGAAATCTTCTTCGGTAGCCGCAAAAGTCAACGCAGGCCGTGACTCATCCATCCAAGGCTCACAAAATACCGATTGGCCATAGTCCGTGCCCGCACGGTTCAAGCTCAGCAAAAACAGCTGGTTTTCCATCGCCCGTGTCATCGCAAACGCATGCCAACTGGCAAACGATTCGTCCCGAAAGTAGGCTCCGCAATGGAGGAGACAATCAACCTTGTGCTCCAGCGCAAGCGTACGACTGAGCTCAGGTATACGTATGTCATAGCAGATAATCGGTGCAAACCGAAACCCGGCGACCGAAAAGACATTCAAGCTGTCTCCACGCTGGAAAAACTCCTTCTCCATCGAGGCCCCGTACTGGCAGATGTGCAACTTGTCATAGCAGCCGGCAAGCTGCCCATTGGTCCCGGTCACAACCTGTGAAATACGGTAGTGGCCGTCCACGTATCGGGGCATTCCAAAAACAATGGTTGTCTGACAGGCCATTGACAACGCTTTTATCTTGCTGACGCCCTCCCCTTCCAGTGTTTCCGCCAGTTCCCCCAGCCGTTGAAAACTCTCCCGGGAATATTCGACCGTACACAGCTCGGGCAGGATCACGAGATCGGCTGGACGCCTGTCCAGACAACCGGCGATTTTTTCGATCATGTTGTCAATATGACGAAGCTGGTCTTTTCTGTCGTGTATCGAAGGAACCGCTATTTGACAAGCCAGTAAAACACATGAATCGGCTGCAGCCTCGTTTTCCATGATCAATCCGCACAATCCGCCGTTTGTCGTGATACCCCCGATAAAATATACCATATTTCAGCCGACCCCCCGGTTAAAGCGGGAGCAAGGACTCAAAATCCAATCCCTTGCGTGGAGTCATCGAGACGGCGAGTGCCTATGGTTCACTGTCATCTCCAAAAGGACATTTGCAATCGTAATGCACACCTCGTTAGAATGAAACTCACGTCCCATGGTTCGGAAATAGTCATGCATCGCACCTATCTACTGTTGCTGAGATTTATCGTGCTCAACATCGCGGCATTGGCTATTCTCGGCTATGTCTGGATGGAGGGCTGGGTCAGTGAAGTGGTTAATCAGGATGTCACCCGTATCACGCTGGTCATTGCCGGCGTGTTTGTTTTCGGGTGGTTGATGTGTGCCTATAAAGTGATCCGTTGTTCTTATGAGCTCAATGCGATCCTTGATCCGGCGACCTACGGTCCATCCAGAGCCCAGTGGTATATTGACCTGGCGACACAGACTGCGGGGGATTCCCGGACCGCCATCGCCGAATGTCTCCGCTCGCGCCTGTATGCCCGAATCAGCATCGTCCGGTCCATTGCCAATAATTTGATCCTCCTGGGTCTGATCGGCACGGTCATCGGCTTTATCATCTCATTGAGCGGCATCAATGCAGAACGGGTTGCCGACATCGCTTCGGTGGCGCCCATGGTATCGACACTCATTCAGGGGATGTCGGTTGCGCTGTATACAACGCTGGTTGGCGCCGTGCTTCATATCTGGCTCACCATGTGTTATCAGGTGCTTGCGACCGGCACGGTCAATCTGGTGAATGCCATCATCGAGACCACTGAGAAATCGGCTGTGGGAAATTTCCGGGAAATTCTCTAGCGATGCTGGATCCCTTCCAGGACCAGACCCAACCCGGTGATACCCTGTTTCGGGATGTGCTCAGCCTTGCACTGCTGGGTTTTCTTGCCGTTATCGTGCTGCTGCTGCCCCATATTGCGCCAGAGGGCATCCAAAACGCCTCTGATGCCCCGACGCCCGGCAATGTGATGGTGGAAATCACATGGCCAGACAACATGGATGCCGACATAGACCTTTGGGTACAGGCCCCGGGTGACCTGCCTGTCGGGTATTCGAACAAAGGGGGCGCCGTGTTCAATCTGTTGCGTGATGACTTGGGCAAAACAATGGACCTGTCCAGCATTAATCACGAAAGTGCCTATACCCGGGGGGTGCCACCCGGAGAATACGTGGTGAATATCCACGCGTATCGCACCGATCCCAAGCATCCTCCGCCATTCGATGTCGAAGCCGTGATCAGCACGAAAATCCTCAATGACGGCGTCGCCCAGGTCTTGCCCGTCCTGTTTACCCGGGCACAGATCCGCTATCGGGGGCAGGAACTGACCGTGGCAAGGTTTCAACTCACGGACGACGGTGATCTCGTGCGAGGCAGCGTCCACAGCCTGTTCAAGCCGCTTCGCTCCGTCAGCGCAAACAAATAACCGTATAGGCAACGATCATGGAGACCATCCCTGTCCTGTATCTGCTGTATGTCCTGTTGGGATGTCTCCTGGCAATCATCGCCATCTGGTCGAGAAAGCGTCTGTCTGTTCGCACTGCGGCGGTACTCGGCCTCATCGTGTTACTGCTGTTGAATTATGCGGCACTGTTCAATCTTCTTGGCCGGCCACAACCACTGCGCTCTTTCGCCAGTACAGCGATACAGGATGATTCCGTTGTCCTTGCCGCCAGTATCGAAGAAGGCGTGTCCATCTATCTGTGGCTGCGCCATCCCCGGGAAAGACAGCCCCGGTATTACGTCATGGACTGGAGTCAAGACGCAGCCATGACGCTGAAACGGGCCATGGAACAGTCGTTGAGGAATCAGTCAACGGTCATGATGAATCAAAATTACGAAAGATCACTGGAAGATGACAGAACGCCGCTGTTTTATGCCTTGCCACATCAACGCCTGCCGTTGAAACCACCACCGGACATTTTCGAATATCGCAATCCCAACAGCACAATTTGAAGGGGCTCACAAGCACCGTGCCGCCCAATGATAGATGATCAACCTCGTTTAACCATCACAAATCATTCCTCCCCACATGCAGACATTTTCTGACACCGAAATGGAGCGACGCTACTCGAGCTTGCGTACCGTCATGGCGTCGACCGGCGCACAGGCAATTGTCACCTCCTCCTTTCACAATACCCTTTACTACAGCAGTTTCTGGATGACACCCTTTGGCAGGGGACACTTCGCCGTGCTGCCCCACACAGGTTCCGGTACGCTCATCGCACCGAGAATCGAGTTCGACAGGCCGGCCCGCTTGAGCTGGTTCAACGATGTGCGGATCTATTCCGATGTACAAGACCCGCTGGCCGGTTCAATCAGGCTCATCGCTGAAGCGTTGACAGACAACCGTATCACTTCAGGTTGCATTGGGGTTGAGTACGAATACATGACGCACGGCTTTTTTCAGTCACTGCAAAGCGCCCTGCCGCACTGCGAGTTTGTTGATGTCACCCTGCCGATGATGGAAGCGCAAATCGTCAAGTCAGATGAAGAGATTGACCTGATGCGTCACGGCGCACAGGTCGCTGTCGCGGGCGCTCATGCGTTTATGGAAGCCATCGATGTAGACGTCACCGAAGTCGAGGTTGCCCGATCCGCAGTCATCGCAATGGAAAACGAAATACGGAAACGCTTCCCGCACCATGAGGTACAGGAAGACTCCTTTTCGTGGTGCCAGTCCGGTGTTGACCGAACCTATGTGGCCCATGCCCCCAATACCTGGAACCGAATCCGGAAAAATCAGCTTCTCAGCCTGAATGTATTTCCGATGGTCGTGGGCTATTATCATCTGCTGGAAAGAAGCGTCTATTTTGGTGAGGTGCCCGATGAGGTGCGAAAACCGCTTGAAACACAGATCGCCGCCCATCATGCCGGCATTCGGGCCCTCAGACCGGGACTTCGGTTCAATCAAATTGATGATGTCATCAACCCCATCTTCGAAGAAGCCGGCTATCTCCAGGATCGTACCTTTGGCACGGGGCATTCTTTCGGGATCATGAGTCGCTGGTACGGACGTGATGAAATCGGGGAGATGCGGCCCTACAATGACCGGCGCCTCGAAACCAACATGGTGGTGTCGATCGAACCGATGATTTCCGTCAAGGGCATCGGGGGATTCAGGCACGCCGACATGCTGCTCATCACACACGATGGCGCCGAACTGCTGACGACTTTTGACAACGGCTTGCTGGTCAAATCATAGCCAAGCCTATACACCTGATGACGGAATTGACATGGCCTTGCATTTCACCAAAGAAGAATTCGATGCCCGGCAGAAACAGTGCTGCCGGGCAATCAGAGAACACGGGCTGGATGGGCTTTTGCTCTTTCGCCAGGAAAGCATGTACTACCTGACCGGGTACGATACCTCGGGATACACCATGTTTCAGGCAATGTATCTGGATGCTGACGGCGGGCTTTTCCTGATGACACGTTCAGCCGACCGTCTCCAGTCCCGACTGACTTCCGTCATCCGGGATATCCGGATATGGGAGGATCGGGATGATGCAAGCCCCGGCGTGGAACTGCGTGATCTGATGGAGGAATACGGTTGCAGGGGACAACATATCGGCATTGAATATCATGCATACGGCCTGACCGCACAGCGGGGACGAATGATCGACCGGGCACTTGATGGATTTTGTCGTACCTCCGACGCGTCCGATCTGGTCAGGGAGATTCGACTGATCAAGAGTGATGCCGAACTGGCCTATGTCCGTCAGGCAGGCATGATCTGCGACCGGGCCTGGCAGGTCGCAAACAGCCGCACTGTCCCGGGTGCATTCCTGGGCGATGTCTACGGCCAGATGATGCAGGTTGTGCTGTCGGCAGATGGGGACCCCAGTGCCAGCCGATGGCCGATGGGTGCCGGTCAAGATGCGTTAATGGTGCGTTATCACACCGGGAAAAATCATGTTGGCGACCGTGATCAGGTCCAGCACGAGTTCGCAGCGGCCTATCGGCATTACCATGCCGCTGCGATGAGCGTGGTGATTACCGGCAAACCGACGCAAACCCAGCAAGGCATGTTTGACGCCTGTCGCAACGCTCTGGATGCGTGCAAACAGTGTTTGCGATCCGGCAACACGGTCGGTCAGCTGTATCAGACGCATGTGGATGAATTAACCGCTGCCGGCTTCGGGCACGCGACCCTCAAGGCCTGTGGTTATTCCTTGGGCATTTCCTACCCGCCCACCTGGATGGATTGGCCGATGATCTGGGGCAATCATCCCGATATCATTCAGCCCGGCATGGTGTTCTTCATGCACATGATCCTGCTCGATGATCACAGTGGCCTGACCATGTCTCTCGGAGAAACCTGTATCGTCACCCACGGCGAATGCGAACCGGTGAATCATGCGCCGCGGAAACTCATCGTCAACTGACCGCTGCTCCATAGCAACGAGATGACGTGGCAGTGCTGTGCTGAACCGGTCACGAGGCGCATTTTTCCTGGACGATCACACCAATTGGACTCCGTTTCGCTGACCGTCGGGTGGACCGAAACAGGCCGACGCCCTGTGGTTGTGGTTCGGACTGTCCCACCGGGGACCGGTTCGCTCCCCACTGGCTATCGAAGCCATGCCCTGATCTTGTTGAACACGGCACTCTGCCGATCCGCAAGGCAATCGATCATATCAAAGTGATCGGCTGCCGGTTCGACATGTTTGTCCACATTGATTCCATGGCTGCCCCATTGGTCAATGAAGCGGTCGGCCTGCCAGTGAAACTCAGATGTCTCATGGCCTCCCAGTGACACCAGCACCGGTGCCGATGTGGCGGGAACCCGGCAATGGGGGCTCATCCGCATCGCCTCGGTCGCATCCAAGGCCAGCGCATCGGCAATGGTTGTCTGTCGCAGCGGGTCCAACTGGAAAAGGCCACTGACGGGAATGGCTGACTTGAGCAGATTCCCGGGCAGTTCATCCGAATAGATTTGCCACCGGATGGTCATCATCATTGCCGTCAAGTGCCCTCCGGCCGAATGACCGCAAAGATTGAACCGGTCGGCCGAAATCCCGGTTTCGCAAGCGCTTCGCCACAACCATTCAATGGCCTTGCATATCTGTTGGGTAATACCCGATATCGTGACCGAAGGACACAATGGATAACCGAGCATCGCCACATCGACACCCGCATCCAAAAACGGCTCGGCGACAAAGCTGAAAACCGACTTGTCGCCTCTTTGCCAATACCCGCCATGAATGAATATCAGAAGCGGAGCGGCGCTGCGGCCACATAAAAAAAGATCCAGCCTGTCTTTGGGTCCAACATCATATTGGCACTCCAGATAGGCGGCTGCCCCCGCCCGGAATCGTTCACTTTGCCTTGCCCACTTCGCCATTATCTGCTCGAAATCGGTTCGTCGGGCCCTGACGTTATAAGCGGCTTCCAGCGCCGGATCGAGCGGCATGTCTCTTGTCACGGCAATCACTGGTTTTGACGCATTGAAACCGGGTTCGAAGGAACGTTCAGTCTGTCGGCCGACCGGTGACGGCCAAGCGGACGCTTTGCGGCACAACCGCTTCAATCAGCGCACCTGGCCCACCTTGTCCCGGGCATGCCGGCTTCATCACGAACCGGCCTTGGGCGTGGATAATCGAACGCGATGAAGCAGGCGTTGTCCTTCGATATGCACCGGATCGGACGCACTGTGCAGCACCAACGTATTGATCCAGGCAACAAAATCACCTTCGCGCCATTGATGTTCATATCGAATTTCCCTGGTGACACTGGGTAACAGTGCCTTGGACAACAGTGTTCCGGTCTGCGTGACACCGTGTCGCATCTCCCCGGTTTGCCTGTCCAGCAGGCAAACCGCCTTCCCGGGGCTCACATACAGCGATTTCTGGCGAGTAACCGGATGTATTCGGATACACGGATGCCGACCCCCCTGGTCAGCATGCTGGGGACTATATTCAAAATCAATCAACCCGGCCTCGGGATTGTGCATGTCTCTTGCAAAGCCGAGTCTGCGGGTCCCCTCATCACCCATGTAGGTCGGACCGGGGGAGACTTGCCTGGATGCATCCGGTGCCTCATCATTGGGACAGCGAACATACGCCACGACACAGTCGGACAGCTCCCGTTCCAGTGCGCCATCCATTCTGTCAACGGCCAATACACCCGATGTGAAATAGGTCTCTCCACCCCCCGTCGTACGCCAGCCGACCGGATTATACATGGTGGTCAATTCGGGCATGCCCGAAAACATGTCGTGTAATCCGTCTGCATGCCAGCCGGCATAGGAAAATCCAAGTTGGGGAACCAACTGCACCTGCCTGAGGCCATGGTAGTTGTCGAGTGTCGCATTCCCGAGCACGGAAACCTGTGGCCAATCAGGCAACTGTGCACCACCACCCACCTGATGCGTATCGGTCGGCGCACCAAAACCGAAAAGAAAGGCTTTCTGGGTCCTGTCATGCCAGCCAAACGCCTGATTGAAAGCAACCTCGTTGGCCGGTGTCATGTTGTCCTGGTTTCTGAACACCAGCAACCCGTGCTCCAGCAGTTTGCGCTTGATCAGTGCGCGCTCATCCCGACCAAGCCCGACAGACAGGTCAATACCGTGGCATTCGGCAAAGGGCTGGACTATCGGACAGTCCGGAATGGGTGAAAAACTGATTGTCATGATGAGCGCCCGTCCTGAATAAATTCGATTTATTCGATGATACAACCAGAGTATAGCAATGATCTGATATGATGCCGTCCTTTCGATAGCCAGCAGGTCTGGGTCATGCCATGATCGACATCGTCCGCGCACCGTCCACCGACAATGAACGCCATGAGCCAAAAACCCGATTCTGGCTTGGTACCCTGTGTGCGCTGTTGTCCGCCGTTGCCTTTTCACTGAATATGGTACTGGCCGGATTGAGCTATCAGCACGGCGCCAATATCCATTCCCTCAATCTGGCACGGGCCGCTGCCTTCCTCTGCTGCCTGTTTGCCATGATTCTGATCACCCGGGCCAGTCTCCACATGCCCGCTCGGGCACGACTGGCCAGCTTGGCCGTAGGTATCTTGTTGTGCGCAGAAATGTATGTCCTGCTCGGTGCCATCCAGACCATTCCGGTGGCGCTGGCCGTACTGATCTTCTATACCTACCCGATCCTGATTGCATTGTATGGCTGGCTCAGGCGCGGAGAACGTTTTTCGATGGCCTCCGTGTTGTTGCTCGGTCTCGCATTTGCAGGGCTCGTCATCGTACTCATTGACGCACCGGTCACGCCGGATTTGATGGGGATGGTCTTTTCTGTGGCAGCCGCCATTATCATGGCCGCGATGCTGATTACCAGTGAATACAGTCTCAACCGTCACAACAACTATGTCGTTCTGGGCCATGCACTGACCATTGTGACATTGATCATAGCCGGTCTGGCACTGACCGTGATGGAACTGCACTGGCCAACGACTGATATCGGATGGATCATTTTTTCGGGCAGCACCGTGTTTTATGTCATCGCAACGTTTCTGCTTTTCAAGGCGGTCGGTTTTTTCGGGCCGCTTAGGACCGCGATTGTCGACAACACGGCGCCTGTCTGGGCGATGCTGTTCGGATATTTTCTGCTGCAACAGTTTCTGAATCCGTTACAGGTAATGGGCGCATTGGTTGTCGTCATCTCCGTCATGCTGCTGCAGTGGTTGAACAAACCCGATTCGAATCGTCTCTGAAACAGATTTCACTCCCGGTCACCGCGCATTGATATAGACCTTCAGCCCAATGGTAATGTGCCCTTGCGGAGTGGAGGGCGGCTATTTCTGTCCTCGGAAATGTTGTTGCAACAGCCCCTTTCCGGCCAATCCCCGATGCCGGGCATGGGTCCATTCAAGAAAATCCTGATAGCCCTTTTCACCCAGCGCACAAAGGAGTCCCGGTTTCAAGTCGCCCATGACTTGATTCTTGGCTGATGCCGCATACTCCACATAGGCGGCTGTTCGGTCCACGAGCCTGACCTGATGGAATCCACTCGTCTGCAATGCCTGCTGAAAAGTGATTTTATCGACAAAATAAAAATTCAGTCTCCGGGCCCTTAGTAAATCATCCCACTGATGATAAGCGTCATTCCTTTCCTTTATCAGCCACTCGGCACCGACTACCCAGCCTCCCGGCTTGAGTACCCGGTGGATATCCTGAAAAAAAACAACCAGATCATGGATGTGACAACTCACGGCCGTGACATGGACGACATCAAATACCCCCTCATCGAACGACAGCGGGCCGGCCACCCCCTTGACCAGCTCAATACGGTCTTCGACATCGCGCTCATGAATCAGGTCACGTGCTCGTTTCAGCACCTCGTCATCGATATCATAAGCCACCACCTCTGCCGCGTGCAGTCGTTCCACCAACGCAACCGATGCGCCACCCAGACCACAACCAAGATCCAAGACACGTCGTCCACTGAGTTCCAAACCGTGCAAGACCCGGATGACCTCTTCATCCCCTCCTGCCGACAGGTAGCCTCTACCATAGACCCTTTCCATCGTATCGATGTTTTTTTGATCATACCGGTTCTCTGTCATGGACTGGTTGCTCCGTCAGCGTGATTTGTCATGCTCGATCCAAGTCAATATAATGCCAGAAAGTCTATCGCGCAGACGATCAAAATCCAACAACCTTCATTGGTCAGGCCATCAGGACAAGTCGGCCCGCGCGGTGCTGATCGGGCTCACTTGGTCGCTGTCGACAAAAAAACACATTCATTAATGAACATTCTCATTGTCATCAGTCATCCGATTGCGTCAAGCTTCAACCATGCTGTCTTGAACGCCGTCGCCACTGGCTTGGGACACGCCGGACATCAAGTCGATATTGCCGATCTTTATAAAGAACAGTTTGATCCACGGATGATCGAAGCCGATTTTGCCCAGTTCGACAACAAACCGATGCCGACACAAATCCAGCAGTATCAAAAAAGGGTGGAATGGGCAGATGGACTGGTCTTCATCTTCCCCATCTGGTGGTGGTCAGTACCTGCCATGCTGAAAGGATGGATTGACCGGGTCGTCAGTTATGGCTGGGCCTGGTTGGACCCCAAAGACCCCAAAAGCGGACCGCTTCAAGAAAGAAAGATTCTCGTCATCGCAACCGCGGGCGTGAGCGAGGCGGTCCTGGCAAAACGGAGATACGACGAAGCACTGCATACCCAATTGACTGTCGGTGTCTGGGACTATTGCAGTTTTCGGGATGTGACGACAAAGATATTCTATGAACTCCATGGCAATACCCCCGATACGTTGTGCCAATCCTACCTGAATGAGGCCCAAATGCTGGGGGAGACTGTTTTTCAATAAACCACCTTAAGCGGGTTAACCCGCTTAAGGTGGTGGAATGAAGCGTAAAAGCGGACAATTCATGTGCTACAGAACCGGACAGTTCTATTTACTCCTAACAAACAAAATCAGATGGAGAGTAGGGCTCACTAGTGGGGCAGGCAGGTTGGAGGATATAAAGTAGTACCACAATCCAAATTTTCATTACTCGCTCCGGTGAGTTGGAAAGGCTCCAGCATAATCGAAAATTGACTATCAATGAACACTGGGGGCAGCTCAATTGGTAGCGTAACAAAAACCACCCTTATTGGGATGTTTTTTTTAATTCAGAATCAAAACCGAGGTTTTTATGAGGGCCCAATGATCCACTCCCCTGTGGTCCCTGTGAGTCCGACAACGGGTTGCCCTACCTGTAGGATAGGTGTCAATTATAAGTAGACGAGCACCCGACAAAATATGGTTGATCCAATAACAGTAGCAGGTTTGGTAGGTGGCGGTTTGGCCTGGGCCGCTAAGAAAGTTCTGGGGCCGGCCCTTGAGGAATTCGGCGACGACTTAAATAAGCTCTATCCCAACTTGGCACTTTTCCCCTCCAAATCGGCCTGTTTTTGCCTGATTTTGGCCCGGTTTGATTATTTTTTGTTGTTTTATCAATCGGTTATAAATCCGGTTTTGTTTGTGGGGCCAGG
>LXNI01000561.1_pt1 | contig 41593 bp, 38 predicted proteins | sample 809091 | NCBI WGS metagenome assembly LXNI01 (sample SAMN04870527, study PRJNA318959) | sponge metagenome | biome: 01000161; feature: marine sponge reef; material: water | host: Sarcotragus foetidus | place: Greece: Milos, Mediterranean Sea | collected 2013-05-29 | depth 5-7 m
CCGTTTCATCATCTTTCGCCTTGACCGCCTTGCGGAAATCGGTGTGCTTGCCGTCGGGCACGTCGTCGCCCCAGCATTCGACCACGCGGGTGGCGCCGAGCTCGATCAAAAGGCCATCGAAGCTGCGCGCGTGGTCGATGAACTGCTGCTTGTTGGCGGTCGGAACCGCGATCACGAAACCGTCGATATAACCCATGTCGATCCTCCCGGAGTGCTATTGCTCCCATGCTAAACCCGCACGCCGCGTTCGTTCCAATGCGGTGATAACCTCATGACGCTGGCCGTATGGGTGTCTTCTTTACATATTGATGAAAGGTAAAGAAATATCAATAATTCCCTACCCCAATAGCTGGATTCGTGGAAACCGATCATGCCCAAGGTCAGTGCCAAGCGCCAGATCACACTTCCCGCCCATCAATGCCGTCTGGCCGGCATCAGGCCCGGAGACGAGTACCGCAGCTTTGTTTCCGACCGGCGTATCACGATCGTTCGCCAGGCGCCCGGCAGCGCGTGGGGACGTCTTGCACATCTTGAGACGGACGAAACGGTGTCCGAGGAGCAGTCGCGTCAGAGCGCAGTGGAAGCCCAACGTGTGCATCGAGGACGATAAAGTGATCTTCAGCGCCTTGCAGTTGCCCCATACCGCAGCGCCGCAGGCGTCGCCGCAGAGCAGGTGAACCGGCCGCGCAGGAGCGGCAGCTCCATCGCTCCCTACCCCATGAGCCTGGGGTTTGCGGTCTTTGTCTGTATGTTGCTGAACGCCGTATGCGCATCGGCGGAGCCCGTCATCGTCAGGGACTGCGAATCCTGTCCCGAGCTTGTCGTGATTCCGGCGGGCGGCACTTTCATCATGGGCGCGGAAAAGGCCGAGGGACTGGCCTGGGGCATGCCCGAACTCATGGCATCCCAAGAGGCGCCGGTCGCCACGATCACGATTGCCCGCTCTTATGCCATCGGACGTACTGAAGTCACGCGGGCCCAATTTGCGGAATTTGTGGACGAGACGGGCTTTGAGACTATGGAAGGCTGTTCTCACCTCACCAGTGAGGGCTGGCCCACGCAGCCGGAGCTCTCCTGGCGCGATGACAGCATCGGCGGTTCCGATGACCATCCGGCGCCGTGCCTGCGGCGCGCCGAGATGCAGGCCTACCTGGATTGGTTAAGCGTCAGGACGGAACAGACATACCGCCTGCCCAGCGAGGCGGAATGGGAATATGCCGCGCGGGCCAATTCGAAGTTCCCTGCGTTCTGGGGTGAAGACTGGACGCAGGCCTGCGCGTTTCAAAACGGCGCCGACCAGGCGTTCGTCGAAGTGGCCCCGGACATTCCCTACGATCAGTTCGCGGATTGCGACGATGGGTATGCGTTCACGGCGCCCGTCGCCAGCTTCGAGCCGAACGCCTTCGGCCTCTACGACGTTGCGGGCAATGTCTCGGAATGGACGGCTGATTGCTATGCCACGGGTCACGCGGATGCGCCGGGGGATGGCACTCCCTATGACATGCGCCCCTGCGGAGCGTGGGTGGCTAAAGGTGGATCCTGGGCCGGTTTTCCCGGGTTGTTGAGGGTGGCAACGCGGCTGCCCATACGCGCTGCATCGGCGGGTTCGGGTTTCGGTTTTCGCGTGGCGCGCGACGTCGACTGAGAACCGAACCCCGCTCCAGCTCTCCGAACCGCAATTACTGGAACTACGTGCCGGGGCGGGAGGGGGTCGGCGCCGAGGAAAATGGCTGCGACGTCGGCGTCCCAAGGCAATAACTGACACTGCACTGACCTGGCTCCCCGAAGCAACGGCGCCGCTATTGCGAGAGCGCGCCCGGCAGTTCGTAGAGGACGATCAGGTTGCCGTCCCAGTCGTAGAAGCCGGTTTCGATCCCAACCTGCTGATCGACGGTCACGAGCCTTTTCTCACGCAGCATGCTCAGGCCCATTCCGGGCAAGGCGGCCCGGATGGCGTCCAGCCGGCCGTTGGCATTGATCACCACGCTGCCCCGGCGAATCCCGTCCTGTGCTTCCATCGGCACGCCGGTGACTTCGTAAATTCCCAGGGCGCGCATCTGCTCAGGTCCGGCGTTGAGCGTCGCGAACCGCGTGCGGGCCGTCTTCGGAACATTGAACAGGTCGTAAGCCAGGGAATCGGCGTCCTGGGTAAACACGGTATCGATCTGCATGCCGAACAGGTCGATCCAGATCCTGCAGGCCCTGTCCAGGTCCGAAACCACGACATTGCCCCGCTTGAAATACACGCCGTCATAGGCCGTATCGCCCGCAGGATCCGCGCCATTGGCTTCCTGATCTCCGACGGCGCCGGGAGAGCACGCGGCTACCAGCAAGACCAACGTGACGCAAATTGAGCTTCGCATAATTTTCCGCTCCGGTTTTGCGATCATTTTGACTCATAAGTCAGGAGACGGTAGTCCCGCCATCCGGAAATGTCCTTGCCGGCTATGCAATCCTGTTCGAGGATCCACAAGCGCCCGTTTCCGCCTGCACTTGGTTGCGCCAACAAATCCCCGTAAGTAATAATCCGCGCGGACTAAAAGAGCCAGTCATAGCTGGCTTATCCAACCTTATACAACACCGCAAACGAAGGACAGACGCAATGGCCAGGACACTTGTATTCAACTTTGACGGCACGGGCAACGAGCCGAGCGACGCGGGCGAATTCGCCCAGGACGAGAGCATCAGCAACGTGCTCAAGCTGCACGTTCTGATGGGCGGCGGACTGGAGTCGGGCGAGACCGGCGTGGAAACGCCCGACGGCGACGAGCAACGCGCGTTCTACTACAACGGCATCGGCACGCGCGAGGGCAAGTTGCGGATCCCGCTCGTGGGCCGCCTGTATTCCGTAGGCCGCAGCGTGGTGAACATGGCCTTTGCGCCGCGCTGGGGCGACGCTGCGCGGATCATGCGTGAGGCGAAAGAGGATTTCGGCGAGGCGTATGAAGACGGCGACCGCGTGGCGGTGTTCGGCTTCAGCCGTGGCGCCGCGCTGGCCCGCAAGTTCGTGGCCATGATCCTGCGCGAAGGCCCCGGTCGCGAAGTAGCGTTTCTCGGCGTGTTCGACACGGTGGCGGCGATGGACGGCATCCATCGCAAGGGCGAGAAGATCAGCACCGACGTCGTGTTCGAGAACGGCACGCTGCATGAGGGCGTGCAGCGGGCGGTCCATATCGTGTCGCTGGACGAAGACCGCATCACCTTCACGCCGACGCTGATCAACAGGGACGATTCGCGTCCCGACCGGATCCTGGAAGTGTGGTTCCCGGGCGTGCACAGCGACATCGGCGGCGGCTACTGGCACGACGGCCTGTCGGACCTGGCGCTGGAGTTCATGATCGATGAGTGCCGCAGGGCGCTGGGCGGCGGCATCCGAATCCACGACGGGGACCGCGACACGATTCGCGGCCTGCTGGAAAAGCAGGGTCTGGCCGAGGACCGGGGCAAGGGCCTGCCGGAAATGGACGTGGACGACTTCGTCATCAACCCCATGGCCACCGGCACGCTGCACGAGCACGGCGGACTGGTCGCAAAAGCCGGAGATCAGGCGCCGCGACGCGTGTGCATGAATGACAACGACCGGCCCTGTCGCGATTCAGTGCCTTTAGTCCACCACAGCGTAAGAGAGCGCTTCAACAGCGTGCCGGGCTATCGTCCCGCCGCCCTGCGCGGCCTGGAGTTTGAGTTGCTGCTGCCCGGCGGAGAAACAAGCGGCCCCGTGCGCGGCATCAGCGGATTGCGCGACAACGCTTGAGCTCGCGCCTCGGCGGTGATTGGCGCAGGAAGCTTCCAGCTATTGCGTCGCCGCCATCGCCCGGAGGCTGCGGAACGAGACCAGCTTTCTCTGCCTGTCGTCCCACAAGACCAGGGACACGCACTTGAAGCTCTTCCACATGGTCAGGCGATTGACCTTGCGCAGTTCGGGGATGTCCCTGAGGCACTCGTAGAGCCGATAGCTGGGAATGCGGCTTCTCAGATGGTGAATGTGATGGATGCCGATGTTGCCCGTAAGCCAGCGCAGGGGCGCGGGCAGGTCGTAGAACGAACTGCCTTCGATGGCCTGCCGGCGAAAATCCCACTCTTCCTGGCCGTCCCACTGCGTTTCCTGGAATTGGTGCTGCACGTAGAACAGCCAGATCCCGATGGTGCCGGCGAACAGGACCGTCGCAAGATGAACGACGGCAAAGGTGACGGGCCCCACGACCAGCGACGCGGCAACGGCGAGGCCGATGATGGCGGCATTCGTGCTCATGACGCTCATCCAGCCATCCCTGAGGTCGCGGATCAGTTCCAGCGGCATGCGGTTTTTCAGGACGAAGGTATAGGTGGGTCCAAGCCCGAACAGCACGATCGGGTGCCTGTAGAGGCGATACCGGAACCGGCCCCACGGCGTCAGGCTCCGGTATTCGCTGACCGTGAGCGTGGCGATATCGCCCGTGCCGCGCATGTCCAGGTTGCCCGAGGTCGCATGGTGGCCGTCGTGCAGGCGGCGCCAATAGGCGTACGGCGTCCAGCAGAGAACCCCGATGACGCGGCCAACCCGGTTGTTCCAGGCGCGGCTGCGGAAGAAGGAGCCGTGACCGCAATCGTGCTGGATTATGAAAAGGCGCACGAGGAACAATCCCGACGGCAGGGCGAGCAGCGCGAACAGCCAATGCACGTACGCGGCGCCCAACAACGCCCCCAGCCAGCAGCCCATAAACAGGACCCCGGAGACGCAGAGCTCCCAGAGAGCGCGGCCCAGTCGTGCCCGACAGTATTTCGACAGTCTGGCGGCCAATTGCGAGTGTTCTTGCCCGGCGCGGGCGGAAGGATCATTCATGAAGTAACGGCGGTAGTGAGAAGCCCCGCCGCAACCCTAAACCATTTGACGCCCCCGGTCACTACCGGCTGGTCGAACAATCGGTGTCTTGACATATCTTGACATGTCCATCTAGACTCGGGCGATGGCCGCAATCAAGATCAGTTCGAAGGTCGAGCAGGCCCAATGGCGCGCGCTGCAGGAACTTGCCCGGGAGTCACACCAGACGATCTCCGGATTGTTGACCGAGGCGATCAGCGACTACGTGCGCAAGCGCCGTCTGCGCCCGGTGGTGCTGGACCACCTGAAAGAATCGATGGCCGAGAACCAGGAATTGGGCCGGCGCCTTGCCGAGTGATCGCATTCTGTTCCTCTCGGTGGACGAAGCCATCGAGATTCACCAGCGGCTCATCGACAGGTTTGGGGGATCGCCCGGGATTCGCGACAGGGGCATGCTCGAAAGCGCACTGTACCGGCCCCAGACGGGATACTACGAAGACCTGCCGGCGCTGGCTGCCGCCCTGTTCCAGTCATTGCTGATGAACCACGCATTTGTCGACGGGAACAAGCGGGCCGCTTTCTTCATGACCGACACGTTCCTGCGTCTGAACGGCTGGAGACTCTCGGTGAATACGGTGTCCGCCCACAGCTTCATCGTGGGCATGCTCGAAGCGGGCGACTGCTCGTACGACAACATCCTTGACTGGACTCGCGCGTCGCTTGACAAGCAAACAGGCTAGATGAATAATCTAGCCTGTTTGGAAGAACCGGAAAATCCTCATGGTCCAGTGGCCTCTTCAGGACGCGAAGAATCGATTCAGCGCCGTTGTTGACGCCGCGCTTGCTGGCAACCCGCAGGAGGTGACCCGACGCGGCAAACCGGCCGTCGTGGTGCTTTCCGTGGCCGAGTATGAGCGCCTTTGCCACATGGAAAAGGCTGCGGCGCCCAGCTTTGCCGACCTGCTGCTGGCAATACCCCGGGACGGCGAGGAATTTGATCGTCTTCGTTTGCCCGACAGATCGCTCGATTTCTGATGTTTCTGATCGACACGGATGTCCTGTCCGCATTGCGCAGGCGAGAGCGCTCCCCGCAAATCGCCCGCTGGATGTCGCGACAAAGAGAGGGAGACTTGTATCTCAGCGTTGTTTCCATCGGCGAGATCGAACGGGGAATCATTCGCCGGCAGCGCTCCAATCCGGACTTCGCGCGCACGCTGGCCCTGTGGCTGGACAGTGTCATCAAGCTGTACGGAGAACAGATTCTGGGCGTGAATCTGTCCGTCGCCCGGAGATGGGGCCAGCTTTCGGCCGGGACCGGCAACGACAGCGCAGATCTGCTCGTCGCTGCCACCGCCCTTGAACATGGGCTGTCGGTAGTAACCCGAAACGTACGTCACTTTCGGCCAACGGGCGTTCGCGTGATCGATCCCTCCGCCGAGGCTGACTGAACCCGCGCTGCGGACGCGGTGCGGGTCAGCGCACGCGCTGACTCAGTCCCCGGACGCCTGCAGGGAGGCGGCCGCCAGTCGGGCCAGGGCAGCGTGCAGGGCGGCGTACTCGTCCGGAGCGGATGCTGCCATTGCAATTTCCGCGGCGTCGCGGGCGCTGAACTCTTCCGGCGCTGCGTTCGCCAGTCTTGTGTTTGCATCGGACAGGGCAGCGTACTTGAGCGGCGCGGCAGCCGACAGTGAAGAGGTTGCAGCATCAAGGGCGGCTCCGGTTTCATCCCGGTCCGAGGAGGCTGCAGCCGCATATGCAGCGGCGTAGCCTGCGAATTCTTCCGGCGCTGCCGCGGCAAGCGATACCTCGGCCATGTTGGCTTGCGCTGCCTCCTCCGGCGCCGCGGCGGACAGCGCAATCAGGTCTCGCGTATAAGCAATGAATTCGACTGGCGCCTCGGCAGCGAGACTCTGCTCGGCTGCCGCAGTCGCCTCGATTTCGCTCGGAGCAACGGCCCTCAGACTTTCGGCTACCGCAAGGAGGGCAGCCAGTTCCTCCGGCGCCGTCTCGGAAAGGGCCGCCATCGCGGATTCGATGTCCATGCCGCTTTCCGGGCCGCTGCTCCCGGCCGGAACGGTGGCCCTGATTGCAACGGCGGCCGCAACATTGAGCGTTTCTTCGGGCGCGACCGCCCCAAGTTCCGTCTCGGCGGCAACGAGGGCTTCAATAAGAGGGACTTCTGCGGAAGCGTTGCTGTCGTCGACAACGTCACCGGCCTCCTGGGCCGGGACACCGTACGAAGACATCATCGCGGCCCCAATCGCAATGGCGCCAAATCGGACTAATTTATTCATAACTCGAGGTTTTCCAAGCCAGTCCGCACTATACCCGCACCACGTTCGTGCCGATGCTGTTGATGGGCTCGGCGCCATCCTCGGTGATCAGCATGAGGTCCTCGAGGTGCGACGAGCCGCCCATGCCGGTGGCGCCCATGGGGCAGTCCACGCTCAGGATCATGCGCGGCTCGAGCACGATGTCCTCGCGCGGCGGTGAGCCCATGGTGCCCACGTGGTCGGTGTGATAGAGCCCCACCGAGTGCGGGCTGAACGAAATGGAAAAGTCCGCTCCCATCTTGCGCAGCGCCTCCTGGCCCATGCTGCGGACTTCCGAGAACTTCACGCCCGGCTTCAGGTTCTCGCGCACGTGGTCCCAGGACCTGGCGGTGAGTTCCGACACCTTCTGCATGTGCTTCGAAGGCTCGCCGACATAGATCGCGCGGGCGAAGTCGCCGTGATAGCCCATGTATTCGCTCACGCAGTCGATGGAGAAGCACTGGCCTTCGCGCAGCGTGGCCGAGTAGGTGGGCGAGCTGACCCGGTCGATGACCATGAACACCCCGCGCATGCCCCGCGCCGCGGCGGCCGCGAAGAAGACGGCGCGCAATTCCCGAACGTCGGCGCCGGCGCGCACGGTGGAGGCCGCCTGCAGCGCGGCTTCGGCGTTGGCCTGGGCGGCGTAGCGCATGAGCTGGATTTCGACGTCGGACTTCACCGGCCGGATGCGTCTTAGCGCATCGTCGGCGCTCACCACGGTGGCTTCTTCGGCGGCTTCGGTCACGTTGCGGATCACGGGCTGCACGTCGGCGGCAATCCGCCCGCCGGCCGCGCCCGTGTCCTTCAGGGCCTTGGCCAGCGCGTACTTGAGGTTCGGCCGGGCCGCTTCCGAGCGCACGGCGCGCTCGACGATGCTCAGTCGCGTGGTCTCGATGAAGTCCAGCGGCTCGTGCTCGATATCGGGATACAGCGGCAGTTCGTCCAGGCCCAGTTCCGCGTCCTCCGTGTCTTCCGCACCCGGCGCGGCATACAGATAGGCGGGGAAGTCCGAGTGCCGGTGGTCCATGGCGATCGTGTAGTAGTAGAGGAAGGTCGGCGCGATCAACGAAAGGCGCTGGTCCCGGTTGCGCGTGATCAGCGCGTAGACCCCGGGGGTATGGCCCATCTTCGTGGCCGTCAGATCGAGACCGGTGGCGTGATAGACGTTCTTGCCGCCCGCCAGGACGATGGCGTCGAGCCCCAGCTCCGCCATGACCTTGTCGGCCTGCTCGAAGTTCATGCGCGGCCCGAGGATCGGCGGCGGCACGGACACGCCCATGCGCAGCCGCGCCGGCTCGGCGGCAGCGTGCGCAGTAGAAACGAATCCGCCCGCACCCGTGGCGGCAAGCCCCCCCAACACGTGACGGCGGTTCAAACTGGACGGATCGGGCATTGCGTACTCCTCGTGCTTTATTAGTCCTTGCTCCCGAGATTAGTCCTTGCTCCCGGGAAAATGCTAAGGTGCCAAGCTTTGCGTTGTAAAGGCATGAAACAGGCTGCAGCCACCCCTGCCCTTCGCACGGGCGAATTCGTTCCGCTCATCGCGCTTCTGATTTCGATCGTCGCGTTCGCGATTGACGGAATGCTGCCGGCGCTTCCGGCAATCGGCCAGGACCTCGGGGTGGCGCATCGCAATGACGTGCAGTTCGTCGTAACGGCCGTGTTCCTGGGCCTGAGTGTGGGTCAGTTCGCGTTCGGCCCGCTGTCGGACCGTATCGGGCGCAAGCCGGCCATACACGCGGGCCTGGTTCTTTTCATGGCCGGATGCCTGATGAGCGTTTTCGCGCGCACCTTCGAGGTGATGATCGTGGGTCGTGTCCTGCAGGGCATCGGCGTATCCGCGCCGCGCGTCGTGACCATGGCGCTGGTGCGCGATCAGTACGAAGGGCGGCAGATGGCGCGGCTGATGTCTTTCGCCATGTCGCTTTTCATCCTCGTGCCCACGATCGCACCCGCCCTGGGACAGGGAATCCAGTGGCTGGCCGGCTGGCGCGCTATCTTTGCGTCCTTTTTCGGCATCGCCGCTGTGGCGTTCGTGTGGCTGGCAATCCGGCAGCCGGAAACCCTGCCGGCCCAGCGCCGGCTGCCGCTGTCGCCGCGGGCCATCGGCGGCTCCGTAGTGGAGGTCCTGAAAATCAGGACCGCCTTTGGCTACACGCTGGCCGCCGGCATGTTGTTCACGCCGTTTCTCGCCTACATAAGCTCCGCGCAGCAGATCTTCCAGGATGTCTATGAAACCGGCGCGATGTTTCCCTTCTACTTCGGGTCGCTGGCGCTCGTTATCGCCGGCACTTCGTTCGTGAACGGGCGCCTGGTGCTTAAGTACGGGATGCGGCGGCTGTCCGGAATGGCCATCGTCGCCTTCACGATAGCGTCCGTCGTGGCGTGGGCGATTACCTTTGCCCTGGGCGGCGTGCCGCCGTTCTGGCTGTTCATGACCTACCTGTTGTTCGTTTTTGTGTGGACAGGCCTGCTGTTCGGCAATCTCAGCGCGCTCGCCATGGAGCCGCTCGGCCACATCGCGGGCATTGGAGCGACCGTTGTCTCCTCCTTGCCCACGCTCATTTCGGTGCCGCTCGGCGCGTTCGTGGCCTACCGCTTCGATGGAACGCTCAATTCGCTGACGGCGGCGTACGCGCTGTTCGGAGTAGCGGCCTTCGCCACGATGCGATGGGCCGGTGGCGGTCACATCCCGCAATCGGGCCGCGAATCCCGCTCCAGGACCGCTTGAATGGGACCGCTATTGGAGAACTGCAGGGATCCTCATCGCTCAAGCCTGGGGCGGAACCATTCGGCGAGTTCTTCTTCGCTGATCCTGCCTGCCGCGACACCCTCCATGATCTGAATCGCCTCAAGGCGATCGAAGTTGATGGCCTTGCCGTTGTCGGCCAGGAAGACACGCGCCGTGACCCAGGCCGTGCGCTTGTTCCCATCATTGAAGCCGTGGTTTCTTGCCAATCCGTAGGCATAAGCGGCCGCCAGTCCGGCGGCATCGGCATCCTCGTAGAGGGATTTGTTTACGGGTCGGGCCAGCGCTGATTCGACGGCGCCCTCATCGCGGATGCCGGCCTTGCCGCCATGCTCGGCGAGTTGCCTGTCGTGTATGGCGTAAACGACGCCGGCGGCAACCCATCGCCAGGCGCGCTCTTCGGCGCCGCTCATTTCGCCAGGGCGCGCAGCACCTCGCGGTCTTCATGCATGACCTGCTCAGCCTGTTCCATCTGGCGCGCGAATTCAGGGTCGTAGGGAGTCAGACGAAAGGCGTTGCCAGGAGCTTCAGTCAAATACAGCTTGTCGCCTTTCTTGACACGCAACCGCGCCAGGGCTTCTTTCGTGAGAATGATTCCGGCCGACGCGCCAACGGTGGTGATCTTGAAAGCAGGCATATCGCCCTCCGTCTATATAATGATCATTATAACTTTTTGGCTGAGGTCAGAGTTCCAGAAGCGCACCGACGGCGGCGCGTTCGGCGGCTTCCATGGCGGCCTCCATGCCGCGGTTCGACACCGCCGTGTGCTCGCCGCAAAAGCGCAGGCGGCCGAAAGGATCCGAGAACGCAGGCAGGTAGGCGTGGAGCTGGCCCGGCCGCCATTCGGTCCATGCGCCCCCGGCGTACGGGTCCATGGTCCAGCTCTTGTAGCCCACGGCCTTGAGCATGCCCCGCGCCGCAGGCCGCAGGCGCTCGTACTCGCTTACGACGAGTTCGCGCGCCGCAGCTTCGCCGAGCTGGTCCAGCCGCTGGGCGGTGAAGCCTCTCGCGCGGGCGATCAGGCCGGTGATCTCGGGGCTGTCCGCCGACTGGCGCAGCGCGCGCACCTCGCCGAGCGGCGTGTCCGTCCACATAGCGGGATCCAGGCCGTCGTCTTCCCAGAAGTGCTTCTCGGCGTGCAGGACAGTCTTGGTGATCATCATTGAGGGCAGCACTTTCATGGCCCGGGCGAGCACGGGCGGCAGGACGGGGTCGAAGCCGATCCAGCGCAGCGGGCCGACAGGCAGCGCACAGATGGCCTGCCGCGCCAGGTGCCGTTCGCCGTCGTCGGTGAGGACTTCGACGCCTCGCCCGTCCTGCGAAATCCCGGTAACGCGGCGCTGAAGCAGCACGTCGCCCGGCAAGGCGGCGGCCATGGCTTCGGGCAGCCGCTGGTTGCCGCCTTCGACCTTCGCGAAAAGCGTGCCCAACTGGCGCTGCACTTCATTCCAGGCTACGCGGAAATACCAGGTCAGCACGGAACAGTCGTGGGCCGAGGCGCCGCGGCCGATGTTGGTCTCATAGTTCTGCGCGATCGTGCCGTCGCTCCAGCCCACCGATTTCAGGAACCCGTAGACCGACTCATCCAGGGCGCGGCTTGCCGGCAGCAGCCAGTCGTCGTGGCTGGCGAGAGGACTGTTCGCTTCCACGACTTTCTCGAAGAACCGCCGGCCGGGAAACTCGCTCTTCGAACCGTCCGGCAGCAGGTTGCGCGGATGCCCGGGCCACGCCGCGCGCGGAATGATCTCACCGTTCAGCGCGATTTCCGCCTTTGACAGTCCGCGCTTGGAGGAATGGTCGATGAGGCGTAGGCCCAGCCGCCGGGCGGTGGCCTGCACGCGCGCGTACCCGCCCAGAATGCTGTCGCCGCCCGCTTCCGGCGCTCCGGGCAGGTCGTAGAAGCTTTCCAGGCGCCCGCCCAAACGGTCCTGGGCCTCCAGCACCGTCACCTTGGCGCCCTCTTCCGCCAGCAGCGAGGCGGCGTAGAGTCCCGAGAGCCCGGCGCCGATCACGATGACATCCGACTGCGTCGTGGCGCGGACCGCGTTAGGCCAGCCGAGCGCGGGCGCTACCGCGGCCACGCCCAGGCCCTTGAGTGCTTCCCGCCGGCTGATGCGTCTTGTCATGAATGCGATTTCCGTAATCCGTCCGCGGAAAGAGTTTACGCGCTGGCGCCGAAGATGCGTGCCGACCCGGCGGTGCGCCCAAGCGCCGAACCTGCCCGCCGGCGCGACGTCTCGTACACTGTTGCCCCCTGGGGACCGCGATGCGCGGTGGAGGAATTGCGGGACAAATGCCTGATGAACGCTGACGCGCCGATGCACCGCAGGCAGCTCCTGGGCATGCTGGGCGGCAGCGCCGTACTCGCCGCCGGTTGGGGCGCCCCAATGCCGGCTGCCGGCACAACGGCCGCGAACGACCCCAAACTTGACCTCGACGACCTGGGGGCGCGCGTTCGCACCTTCGTCAAGGCCAGCGGCCGGCTGGACCCCGGTAGGGTGATCTGGGCCACGCGCGCCGAGGTCTACGCCTTTTTGCCGCCCGACCGACTCGTGCCGGTCTTGCGGGTCAAGGGGTGCGAGCAGCAGTGGATCAGGCCGCTTTCCGATACGGACTTCCTGAGCTTCGACAGCCTGGTCAGCTACTACTGCGATTTTGAAAGCGATCTCGTGATGCACGAATTCGACAACCCGTTCACGGGCGCGCGCAACACGGTCAGGCCCAACATCAGCCGCATGACCGAGGGACGCGAGATCTCGCCGCGCGGCGTGGTCTATCGCGTCATGCGCGAGGCCTACCCGGATTTCTACGGCGACTCGGATTTCGACGTCGTGGTCCGGCATGTGGGCGAGACGGTGTCGTTCCAGGGCGAGAACAGGTGGCCGGACGAGTTCATCCGCCCTCCGGCCGGATCGAAGCTCACGATGTTTGCCCGCAGCGCCGACCTCGCCGACCCGGACCTCACCCGCGTGCCGGCCAACTTCGCCGGCCACGTCCTGATGCCGTTTTTCCCGTGGATGGAGATGGCGGACCGTCCCGGCCACCTCCTGTGGCACGTGCAAGGCTATAAGATCACCTCGCTGGACGAACTGGACGAGGACTACCTTGCCGCTGCACGCGCCGACTTGGGCGACCGATTCGAACGGTCGCCGGAATTCGACAGCGAGCCGTCGAGGTTCGCGCGCCGGCTCAAGGCCATGGGGCGCCTGCCGTGATGGGAGGGAGGACGTCCTCGCTCCCAGAGAAAAGGGGTTGAATGAATAACAACGAACAATTATTGATGGATCGGCGCGGGCTGCTGGGCGCGGCCGGGCTGGGCCTGCTGCCGGGAATCGCGGGGTTCCTGCCCTCGGCGGGTTTCGCGGCGGACTTCGAGGACTCGCCGGACCTCAAGGACGACTGGATGCTGGATCCGCAGAAGGCATTTCACAATTTCCTGCGTTCCATGGGCGACCTGTCGGGCCGGATCTCGCCGCAATGGTGGCGCGGCGCCTACCTGGGCATATACGCGGACCGCCATCCCGAAATGCTGTTCCGGCTGGAAGGCTGCGAGATGAAACGCATAGTCGATCTCGGCGGCGGCGAATACCAGTTCCAGTACCGGATCTTCACCCTGCTCAAGGATCCCGACACCAATGAGACCCTGAGCGGCCAACCCTGGCGCAACCCCATTACCGGGGAGGAACTTACCGTCGAGCCCAATATCTCCGGCGCCCAGCGGATCGTGTTCCTGGATGAGCGCGGCGTCGTGGAAAGGGACGAGAACTCGGGCTTCGAGGCGGTCATCCATCTCATGTGGACCGCGCAGGGCGACTACGCGATGCACAACGGCTACAAGGACCGCCCCGAAGGGCGGCCGATTCCGATGAAGGAATTTGCGACGGGCTTTCTGGACCGGGCGGCGGCGGCCGATTTCGCCGCGCCGCGCCTGGAGACCCGGTTCAACTCCACCTTCGTCGCGCCGTTTCAGCGCTGGATGAACATGCCGGCCGATGCGGGCATTGCCGTCTGGCACGCCTCCGGGCACAAGGCGCGCGATGTCGAGAGCCTGCCGGCGGAGTACCTGGAGCAATTGCATCATTACCGCCCTGAAATGAAGGAGTGGATCGGCGAGGACGGCAAGGCGTGAGCGCGCCCGGCAATCCCGGCCCTTCCGGGGCCAACCAGCTTGAGTTAAAGACGCCGCTGCACACCATGGCGGCCTTTGGGGTCGGCAACATTCCGGACAGCATCAAGAACTGGTCCTGGAATGCCTTCGTCCTGTTTCTCTATGCCCAGGTGCATGGCCTGTCGGGCACCTTGACGGGCGTCGCAATTCTGATTGCGCTCATCGTCGATGCCGTATCCGATCCTTACGTTGGCTTTCTGTCCGACCGCGCCCAGGGCTGGAAGTACGGACGCCGGCACACCCTGATGATGTTTGCCGTCGTGCCTTTCGGGTTTTGCTTCTATGCCCTGTTCGTGCCGCCGGAAGGGCTCGGTCAGGGCGGACTGTTTGCCTGGCTGCTGCTCTTCGCCATTCTCAACCGGCTGTTCATTACCTTGTTCCATGTTCCTTACAAGGCCGTCGGCGCCGAGCTCAGCCGCGATATAAGCGTGCGCCCGAGAATCAAGGCTTTCGGCACCGTCGGGATGCAGGGAGCCCGCATCGGCCTGCCGCTGCTGGCCTTCGGCTACTTTTTTCTGGAAAGCGCTTCTTATTCGCGGGGACAACTGGACCCGGCCAACTACCCGCCCTTTGCCGCCGCCTTCGCCACGGTCGCAGTCCTTGCCATGATGATCAACATCGCCGGAACGCTCAAACCCGTCGTCGGGATCGAACGGCTGGAGCCGCCGAGGCCGAAGCCGCGCATCGGGCCGGTCGCGGTCCTCAAGGCCGTCATCTCGGCCATGACCGTAACGCCGAATGTCCGCCGTTCGCTGATGCTGGCCATCGTGGTGTTCTTCGCCATCAGTTCCATCTCGGTGCTGCGGGTGCACCTGATCACCTATCTGTGGCAAACGCCGGCCGACCTGACCGGCTGGCTGGCCTCGGCCCAGGCCATCGGCGCCGCCACCGGGGCGATCGTCCTGCCGTTCGCGGTCAAGACGCTGGACCGCAAGCGTTGCATTGCGGTGGGCATGTCCGGATTCACCGCCCTGACGGCGCTGGCGGTGCTGCTGCCGGTATTCGGAGTGTTGCCGCCGCCGGCGTCCCGGGAACTGGCCTGGGCGCTCATCGGCATGTTCATGGCGGCGGGAGTCTTGCTGGGCATATACCTGGTGGCCATCGCATCGCTGGGCTCCGATGTGGCCGACGAGCACGAAGTCAACACCGGCATGCGGCAGCAGGCGCTGATCAGCGGGTTCGGGAGTTTCGCCATCAAGGCCGCGGGCGCGGTCATGGCGCTGTTGACCGGAATCTACCTCGATATCATCAGCTTTCCGGCGGGCGCGCCGGTGGGCTCGGTCCCCTGGGAAAAAGTGGAGGCACTGGCGTATTTCTCCGCCGGATTTTGCGTTCTGGGGTGCTTCCTGGTGCTGTGGGTGGTATCAAAGTTCGACGTATCGCTGGACAAGCAGCGGGAAATCAACCGGCGGCTGCAAGCCATGCTGAAAGCCGAAGGCACAAGTACGGCTTGAACCGGCAAGCCGGCGTGAATCAATCGGGAGCACAACGATGCTGATCATTTCGCAACGGGCCTGGAGCGCTACGGACACGGAGGCACTCGCGGCGCATGTGGAAAACGCAATGAAACTGGTGCGCCGGCGCCAGCTCGATCCGAAGGCGGAACCTCTTCTGCTGATACCGCGGGCGGCCCCCGCGGACGACGCCCCGGAACAGGACACGCTGCTGGCGGCGCTCGGCGACATTGCTTCCACCGAACGCGTCATGCTCGCCGGAGCGGCCGGCGTGGCGGGCGAGGACGGGGTAACCACCATCGGCTTTCTGCTTTCGGCGGAAGGCGAACCGCTGCTCACCGTGCCGAAAATCTCGCCGGACCTTGTAACGGGTTTCGGTGAGGACTCGACGGCGCCCGTGGGCCGGCCCGCGGATTTCAGCATCGCCAGCACCCCCATCGGCCAGGTGGGCATACTGCCGGGCGAGGACGTGCTGTTCTCGCACTACGCGCGCGCACTCACCTGGGCCGGCGCCGAAATCATCCTCAACCCGGTGGCCGAGGTCAGCGATCACCTGTTCCAGTCGCGCCGCAACGCCCGCCGGGCCCGCGCCTGGGAAAACACCTCCTTCGTGGCTGTCGCCGGCGCGCTGGGCGGCACGCCCCAGGGGCCAAGCTGCTCCAGCCTGATCGACTTCAACGGCGCGACCACCCACGCCGCCGGCGAGGCGGACCTGCTGCTGCCGGACCTCGACATTGAGCGGCTGAGGCGCCGCCGCAACGAGATTTTCGCCGTGCAGCCGCTGCATCTCAGGGCGAACCTCTACGCCGACGGCTACCAGCGGCTTAGCGAAAGGCGCGCCGAACCGCTTGCGTCCCCGCCCAGGGGCCGTGAGGCGTGGATCGCCGAATGCGAGCGCCGCCTGGCGCAGAACCCCGCCCCGTCGCAGCCCGACCGCATTGAGCAATACGACGTGATCCTGACGCAGACCGTCGGAAAGATCATCAAGCGGGAACACGACGCGGACGATCTGCGCCGCAGGAACACGCAAAGGGCGCTGCGGCTGGCGGGACGGCTGGCGTCCAACCCCGGCATCAAGCTGGTGGTGATGCCCGAGTTCTTCATGCATGGCCAGGGGGGACACGGCTATCGCTCGCCCATCACGCTGCAGCGCCTGGCCATACGCTACCCGGGCCCGGAGATGGAACTGTTGCAGGATTTCGCCCTTCAGCACAAGGTCTACGTGGCCGGATCCACCTTCGAGATCGACGACCGGCTGCCCGGGCATGTTTTCAATTCCGCCTTCATTCTGGATGACACCGGCAATCTCATTCATCGCTACCGCAAGATCCAGTGCGCCGACGTGTGGGGTTCGCTGCCGGACACCACGCCGAGCAGCGTATATGACCGCTACCTGGACATCTTCGGTTACGACTTCCTGTTCCCGGTGGCCGACACGCCGATCGGCAGGCTGGCGACCATGGTGTGCTTCGACCAGGCCCACCCGGAAATCGCGCGCATGATGACGAAGTACGGAGCGGAAGTGATCATTCACCCCACTTCCGAAGGGCATGGCAGCCAACGGTCGGGCTGGGATGCTGCCCGCGCCACGCGCGGGTTCGAGAACACCGCCTACGTGCTGTCCGCCATGCCCGGCGCGGAGTTTTTTCATCACGGCAACGGCGAATTCCCGACCAGCCAGATGCGCGGGCATTCGAAGGTCGTCAACTTCGACGGCACGATCCAGGGTGTGGCGGACGGACCGGGAGGCTGCATTCTCACCGGCACCATCGACCTGAAGGCGCTGCAAAGGGCCCGCGCCAACCCCATGACGAACCTGCCGCTGTGGGACGACCCGGAGGTCTATGCGCACATCTACGCCGGGGAGGTCGGATTGCCCAACAATCTCTGGGGACCGGATCCGCTGGAGAACCCGTACATCGGCTTCTATCCGCTGAAGGAACGGCTCGACAGCTTCTACGCGCGAGGCGTGTTCGTCCGGCCGAGCGGCGTCGATCCCAACGCGCCGGTCACTTCCAGCCGCGTCTACGGCCCGGCGCTGAAGCCGAAAGAGACCAGGCGGCTGGCGGAGACGGACCGCCGCAAGGCAGAGTCGATCCAGGTGTAATTGCTATACTCCCGGGAGCGAAGGCGTCTCGCCTTCGCGGAGGTCGGGACGACTCCCCTCCCAGGGCATCGGAGCTGAACTTGAAGCGCAGACAGGTACTGAAGGGAGCGCTATCGCTTTCCGCGTTGTCGCTCTCCTACCCTCTTGTGCGGCCCGCAAGGGGTTTTGCAGCGGAGAAGGCCACGGTGGTGGTCATCGGCGGCGGGCTCTCGGGCCTCAACAGCGCGCTGCTGCTCTCCGACTTCGGCCTCGACGTGATCGTGCTGGAAGGCTCGCAGCGCGTCGGCGGCCGGGCCCGCACCGGCGACGAAGTGGAAACGCGTCCCGAATACGGCGCCAGCCAGATCGGCCGTTCGTATGCGCGGGTGCTCGACATGTGCTCCCGCCTGGACCTCGAGCTCATCCCCCAGCACCGTTTCATCATGCCAATGTCCAACCATGTGGACGGCGCCTGGGTGAGATCCGGGGATTGGGCCGATTCGCCGGTCAACAGGCTGGCGGACAACGAGCGCGACATACCGCCGTCGCTGGTGGGCATGACCCTGCTCGGCCGGCTGAACCCGCTTGAGGAACTGGATGACTGGCTCTCGCCCGAGTTCTTTTCCTACGACGTCTCGATGCTCGAACTGCTGCGGAAAAGCGGCGCTTCGCCCGCCGCTCTGCGGTTCGCCAACTACTACCTGGACCTGCGCACGACTTCCAGCCTCGCCATCATGCAGGAGCGCACCCGGACCGTGTTCGACGCGAATTTCGGCAGGACGGAGTCGGAAGACACGGACACGGCGTTCGGCCTGGGAGGGACGAACGAGGAAGACGAGGAGATTCCCGCAATCCGCAACATCGCCGGCGGCACGTCGAGACTGCCGGAAGCCATGGCCGCGGCGCTCGGCGACCGGGTCCGCCTGGGAAAGGTGGCCGCGGCGATCGACATGTCCGGACCGGACGCGGAAATCCGCTGCCTCGACGGCAGCCGCTACCGCGCGGACTTCGTGGTGGCCGCCGTGCCGTTTTCTACCCTGCGCAATATTTCCGTCTCGCCGGGATTCGCTGGGCGCCAGGCCGAAGCGGTCCTCACGCTGGGCTATCGCGGCACGACCCGCGCGTATGGCCTTGTGGAGGAGCCGTACTGGGAGGAGGACGGGCTGGAACCGTCGTTCTGGACGGACGGGACCGTTCAGACGATGTGGGTCATGGAGAAGCGGCCGGGCGAGGACAGGCACCGATTCATTCTGACCTTCACCGGAATGACCTCGGCGCGCATCGACCAGTTGCCGGACGACCAGGCGCTTGCCCTGATCGAATCGGAGATCGCCCGCATTCGCCCGGCTGCGGCCGGCAAGTTCCGCTTCATGGCGCTGTACGGCTGGCGCAAGAACCCGCTGATCCAGGGCTGCCGCCACATGTTCGCGCCCGGCCAGATCGCCCGCTTCGCCCGGGAAATGATCGTTCCGCACCATCGCCTGCACTTCGCGGGAGAACACACCCGGCGCATGGAATTCGGGATGGAATCGGCCATGGAAAGCGGCGAGCGGGCGGCCTTTGAAATCCTTCAACGGACATGAAGATCGCGGGCCACGGATCAGTGCTGGGCACAGGCCTCCTGTGTGTGGCCATGCTCGGCGGCATCGCAGCCCTGCTCCCGGCGATGGCCGACGACTCCGCCCCCGCGGCGGGCGCCGCAACGGCCGAGCCTCCGGACCCCCGGCTGGTGGCGCGCGGCAAGCGGCTCTACGTGTTCTGCCAGGCCTGCCATGCGACCGAGGAGGTCAAGGGCAGCAAGATCGGGCCGAACCTGGCAGGCATCCTCAATCGGCCGGCGGCGAGCCTTGAGGATTCGCTGTATTCCGATGCGCTCAGGCAGCAGGATTTTGTCTGGGACGAAGAAAAACTCGACACCTGGCTGCTGCGTCCCGCGACCCTGGTCCCCGGCACCTCCATGGCCTTTGTGGGCCTGCCCCAGGAGGCAAACCGCGCGGCCATCATCGCCTATCTGAAGACCCTCTAACCGGACGGCGCGAGCGCGCCTTCGGGGGCGGCGATGCTCAGCCGGTAGGTAGCGGCCAGGGCCAGCAGCAGGCAGGCGCCGGATGCAATCAGCGCCACGGCGGGACTGGCGCCGCGCGCCACCGCTCCCCACAACAGTCCGCCGCCGGCCAGGCTGGCGGTTCCCAGGGTGTAGATGAAGGACAGACCGCGCCCGCGCATACCCGGCTCAAGCTGCATCTGGGCGGCGACCATGATGCTGTTCATGCAGAACAGCCAGCTCGCCCCGATGCAGGCCAGCAGCGGCCCCGCCTGCAGCGGCTCGTCAACCACGCCGAACAGCATGATGCAGACCGCGCATACCAGAAGTCCGCCGTTGAGCCTGTTGTTGAGCCGCTTGTAGCCCAGCTTGCCGATAACGAACACGCCCAGCAGCGAGCCAGCGCCGAAGCAGCCGTACATGATCCCGTAGGTCTCGCTGTTGTCGAAGCGCACGGCCATCAGCGCGGGAATGGCCGCGGCGCAGGCGAAGAAGATGGACAGGCGGATGAGTATGTTGCGTTTCCAGGTCGTGCGCGCGGCGAACAGCGCGCCTTCCTTCACGGCGTCACGGAACCGTTGCGGTTTCACCTCCTGATCGCTCTTCTCCGGGCGATAGCGCATTCGCAGAAACATCAGAACGATCAGGGCCATGATGGCCGTGTTGAGCGCCAGGACAGCGGCCACGCCCAGGCCGGCGATGATCGCTCCCGCAAGCGCCGGGCCGACCAGGCGGGAGCCGTTCTGGGCCACGTTGTTGAGACTCACCGCCGCGGGAATCTGGTCGGTGCGCACCATGTCCGGTATGAGCGCGGCGATCGCGGGCATGCGCATCGACAGCCCGATGGAAATCAGCGGCAGGCAGACCAGCAGGAGCAACGGCGTTATCCGCCCGGTCCATGTCAGCCAGAACAGTATGCCAAGGCTGAAGGCCAGCCAGGCATGGGTCCACATCATTCCGCGCCGCCGGTCCGAGAGGTCGGCAATGACTCCGGCGGGAATGACCAGGAACATGATCGGAAGCTGCAGGACCGTATAGACGGACGCGACAAGCAGGGGATCGGCATCGGTCATGACGCGCATCTGCCAGGCGCAGGCCACCTCCGTCATCCAGAACGCCGTCAGCGAAAGGGTGTTGGCCGACCAGAGCATGGAAAATCCCGGGTTGCTCAGGGGCGTCAACATGCCGGGCGGCTTGGCCGAATGACTCACAACCGCGCAATCATAGACTCTTACGGCGCTCATTCGATGCAACGGAGAGGTTCACTTCGCGGCCGACAGCGTCGCCCGAAGAGGCTTCGAAACTTGCGCCAATACGTTTGGCGGTCTCCTGCAGCTGCGGCAGCAGTTTTTCCTTTTCAGCCTCCCGGGTCACAGCCTTCCGGATGTAGCGCGCACTCAAACTGGCCAGAATCTGCCCCCGTGCGAATACCGGCACGGCCATGGCTCCCCAGGATATCGACTGTCTTTGAAGACGGCTGGTATCAAATCCCTGTTGCCTGATCCTGCGGAGGCGGCGCGCCACAGCGGCTGGGTTTCTGGCCGCCAAATCCTCCGGCTTTCGTGACTTCTGCAGTACCTGGATCAATATGTCGCGCTGCTGAGCCGAGCAGTAAGCCAGGTACACGCGCCCGGTGGCGGTGGACAACAATCCCACCCGCCGGCCGGCCAGGTAACGCCGTACTGCCAGCGGGCTGTCGGGATCGGTGGTCTCACGCAGCACCATTGAAGGACCGGACAGCGTTGCAATGGCAATGGGCCACAGCAATTCGGCCCCCAATTCCTTCATGTGCGGCTTGGCGCACAACGAAACCCAGGTTTCCTGTTCGAAGCCGCAACTCAGCGCAAGCACTCGTTCGGAAGGCCGGTACACATGGGTATTGGGATCACTCAGAACCACCCCGGCCTCGCAGAGCGTTTGAAGGAGCCGATAGCAGGTTGGGCGGGGAAGCTCCAGGGCGTCCGCGATTTCCGAGTTGCGGGCTTCCCCCAACGCATTTAACTCCTCCAGGATGGAGAGCGCCTTGATCGTCGTCTTGCTTATTCTTATCTTTTGCATTCGCCCCCAGGATTGAAATAGAACTGTCGGCGGCAGAGCCTACCAAATAATCCCCAAGTATTTCACATAGTGACACGGTGTTTGGGGAGGTGTGTTAAATTTCCCGGGTCGAGAGCCTTTCCGGCTCTTGGGGCCAAAGACTTGGGAGTGCCGGGATGAAGCCACAACACTTATTGATACCGATTGTCGCAAGCGTTCTTGTGTTTCCCATCAGCCGGCCGGCATTCGCCCAGGGTGTGCAGCTCGAGGAAATCGTGGTTACGGCGCGCAAGCGCGACGAATCGCTGCTGGACATTCCGCTGACGATTTCCGCGTTCAGCGCCGAGCAGATCGAGCGCGCCGGCTACACCACCATCGCCGACCTGGTTAACGCGGTGCCGGGCGTAAACTATGAGAGCTACGAGGCCGAGGGACGCGGCGATTCACCCAGTTTCCGTGGCGTATCCACCAACACCGGCGACCCCACGCTTCAGAATTCCTCCAAGTTCATCGACGGCGTCTACGTGTCCGGTTCGCTGTACACCGTGATGCTGGACAACGTGGAGCGGGTCGAAGTCACCAAGGGCCCGCAAAGCGCCCTGTTCGGCCGGGCCTCCTTCTCGGGCGCCATCAACTACATCACCAAGAAGCCCACCAATGATTTCCAGGGCAATCTGCGGCTTTCGCTCGCCGAGGAAAACGAATACCAGGTGAGCGGATCGCTGTCCGGGCCGATAGCCGAAGACAAGGTGCTGTTTCGCGTCAGCGCCAGCACATTCAGCCAGGGCAGCCCCTACACCAACATCACCAACGGCGCGAAGATGGGACAGCAGGACATTGACTCCATCTCCGCCACATTGCGTCTGACGCCGTCGGAGCAGTTCACCGCCGACCTGATGGTGAGCTACACCGACGCGGAGTTCGGCGAGGCGGCGCGGGCAACGACCGCGCTGAACATGGGCGAATTGGAGTTTCCGTCCATTTCCGTTATCGGAGGGCAGATAGATCAGTTGCCCAATCCGGGCATCCAGTCGGAATCCCGGCGGGTCAGCCTGAACGCAAGTTACGAATTGAACAACGGCTACGAGTTGAGCGTCATTGCCGGCGCCGGCAATGAGGACACGGTCAACCAGGCGGACGGCGATTACGCACCCACCAATGCACTGGCAGGTCTCTGGTTCCTCTGCGTAGGTCCCTATTCGGGTCCCACCTGCAACATCTTTCAGACGGAGACCGAGCGCGAGATCGAGTCCAGTTTCGCGGAAGTTCGCATCGCATCCCCGGATGAGGGTCCGCTGCGCTGGCTGGCCGGGGCGGCCTGGTTCGACGAGGATTTCAATACCGCCCGGATCCGCAATTTCCGCCAGCCGCCGTCGTTCAAGACTTCCACCACCCTGTCGGCGTTTGGTTCGGTGTCCTACGACGTATCCGACAACCTGACGCTGAGTCTTGACGGGCGCTTCCAGGGCGAAGAAATAGAACTCGAAGTCCCCGAGGCCAATCGCAGCCAATCGGACGATTTCGATTCCTTCCTGCCCCGCCTGCTGGCCGAGTATCAGCTCAGCGACGACACACTGCTCTACTTCAGCGCGGCCAAGGGCAACAAGCCCGGCAACTTCAACGCGTCCGCGCCGCCCGGTTTTTTCATCGTGGACGAAGAGGAAATGTGGAATTACGAGTTCGGCGCCAAGCTGTCCGCCATGGAGGGCAGGTTGAACTTCCAGGCCGCCGGCTACTTTATCGACTGGACCAATCAGGTGTACCGCTTCAACGACCCCGACCCGAACTACGGAAGCTATTTCATCAACGCCGGGGAAACCGATGTAATGGGCGCAGACTTTTCCGTGGCCGCCATCCTGAGCGAATGCTGGTCGGCGAGCCTGGGCTATAGCTGGATCGACACGGAATTCAAGGTCTTCGAGTCCAACAACGCCATCACGGTGCTGGGCGACGCCGATGTGTCCGGGAACGAAACGCCGCGCACTGCGAACAACTCGCTTTTCGCGTCCCTGCAGTACACCTCGCCCTTCAGCGGTTTTGGCGGCGAGAGCCAGGTATTTGCCGGAGTCGACGTGAGTTACCGCGGAGAGATGTTCATCGACGAATTGAATCTCGAAACGATCGAGCCGCGCACGCTGGTAAACGTTCGTGGCGGCATCGATACGGGCACGGTCCGGCTTACGGCCTTCGTCAACAACCTCTTCGACGAGGACGCGCTCACCACCGGGTTCCGGTTCGGCGCGGTGGCGCTGGCCGGACTTCCCATGCCGCGCCAGGCGGGCGTGAGCGTAAACCTCGATTTCTGATGAGCGGGCCCATGCTGCCGGCCGTGGCGGGTTTTATCGCGGGGCTGCGGGACCTGCACGAGAACGAGCCCGACGAGGCGGCGCGCTGGAGCAAGGCGGCCGACCTGCTGAAGGAGCTTCTGGCCGATCCCGATCTCAAGACCCATGCCGAGAGCTGGCCGACCAGCCCCGCCAGGCTGGGCCTGGAAGGCAAGCACGCCAACCTGCTGTTTTACGAGGACCCGGACTACGGCTTCGTCATCAACGGGCTGATCAAGAAGCCGGCGGCGAAGACCACCGTGCACGACCACGGCCCCTCGTGGACGCTTTACGGCGTGCTGGACGGCGGCGAATCGGTGCTGCGCTTCCGCCGTACCGACGGCGGCAAGCCCGGAGACCTGCCAAGTCGCGCCGAGGTCGAAGCCACCGAAACCATGCAGGTGGGCGCAGGCCATGTCGATTGCATCGGTCCCTGGGAGATACACGCCGAATACAACGACGACCACGAGCGGGCCACGGCCGTGATCGTCCGCAGCCAGAAAAGCGGCACCTTCGTACAGAACATCTTCTACCGGAAGGACGGCTCGGTGGAGCAGTACCACGGGCCCCAGCAGATTCCCTGGCGCCTTGGCTAGCAGCCCGTGGCAGAAGTCCCACTGCGTTCGCCCGGCGATCCATCCCGCCTGGACTGCGTTGCTCGTCGCTTGCATATGCCCGATATGCGCGCTCCTCGCGCCTTGCCAGGCGGGCGTCTCGCCGTTCTCGGCGCGACGCGGGATTCTGCCACGGGCTGCTAAGCGCCGAGTGTCGGAAAACGTTTTCCCGCTTCCAGGCCCGTTCCGGGCGCATCGCATTGTCGAGATGCAGGGAGCGCTGCACGCGGCGGAATCCCTTTTTCCGAGCGCAACCCGCGAAGAATTGCGGGCCACCACGGCGGCGAAAGACCCGAGACTTTTCGACCGGGACCGGGATTTCCTGGTCCTGTCCTATCACAGTATCGTGGTGCGCACCCCGGGCCTGACGATTCTGGTCGACTGCTGCATCGGTAACGACAAGCCGCGGCCGCGCAACGCCAATTTTCACCAGCGCCGGGGCGCCTTTCTTCAAGACCTGGCCGCCGCGGGCGTGGCCCCGGAAGACATCGACATCGTGATGTGCACCCACCTGCACGTCGATCATGTCGGGTGGAACACGCGGCTGGAGAACGGCGAATGGGTGCCCACCTTTCCCAATGCGCGCTACCTGTTCGCGAAACCGGAAGTGGAGCACTGGCAAAAGGTCCTGGAGACCAGCCCCGCGGACGAAGTCAACCACGGATCGTGGGCCGACAGCGTCGCGCCGGTCTTCGAGGCGGGACAGGCCGTGGTGGTGGGAATGGACCATGAAGTCGCCGACGGGATCGACCTGATCGGGGCGCCGGGCCATACCCCCGGAAACGTGATCGTCAGGCTTGAAGACCGCGGCGAGCGCGCCTACCTGACGGGCGACGTGATCCATCATCCCATACAGGTCGAGCGGCCGGAGTGGTCGAGCTGCTTTTGCTGGGACCCGGCAATGTCCGCGGAGACCCGCCTGAGAACGCTCAACACCGTCGCCGAAGACGACGCCTGGCTGCTGCCGGCGCATTTTCCGACGCCCACGGCGGGGAGGGTCCGAAGCTCGGATTCCGGATTCCGGATGGCCTGGTGGGCATGAACAAATTCGCGGTCCTGCTGCTTGGGCTGGGCCTGCTCGCGGGATGCGCGCCGGGCGATGCGCCCATCGAAGCCCCGCCGTCGGCGGCCGATGCCGGCGCCGACGCGAATGCGCTCACCGTGCTTTCGCGCGACGGCGTGACCATTCATTACGACGACCTGGGGGCAGGCGAACCCGCGCTGGTTTTCGTGCACGGCTGGAACTGCGACCGCAGCTACTGGTCCGGACAGCTTGAGTACTTTGCCCGGTCCCATCGCCTGGTGAACGTGGACCTGGCCGGCCACGGCGAATCGGGGCTGGACCGCACCGGCTGGACCATGCAGGCCTTCGGCGAGGACGTGTCCGCGGTCGTAACGGCGCTCGACCTGCAAAACGTCGTGCTGGTCGGCCATTCCATGGGCGGCAAGGTCATCGTGGAGGCCGCCAGGCAGCTCGGCGACCGCGTTGTCGGCATGGTGGGCGTGGACACCTTTCACGGCGGCGGCCGCGAAACGCCTCGGGACAGGCAGGAAGAAGTGTTCGGACAGCTAGCCGAAGACTACGCGGGCTTTATCGCGAACTTCGTGGACCGCACTTTCGTCGAGCAGAGCGACCCCGCCATCAGGGAATGGGTGAAGGCGGACATGGCCGCGGCGCCCTATGCGTCGGCGGTTGGCGCCCGGCAGGCCAGCGGCGGCTACGACGCCACCGCGGTGGTCGCATCGCTGGACGCTCCGCTGGTGCTGATCAACTCGGACTTCCTGCCGACGGATATCACGCAACTCGAAGCGAATGCGAAGCAATTCGAGTTTCTCGAAATGTCCGGCGTCGGGCACTTCCTGATGCTGGAAGATCCGGAAACCTTCAACGCCCTGCTCTCCGCGGTGCTCGCGGATATAACATGACCGGCACTTCAGGAGGCACAGGCGCAATGAGCACAGCAATCAGCCGGCGGGATTTCGTAAAGGCGGGCGTGGCGGCGGGACTGAGCGCGCGCGTTGCCGGCGCCGCTACGGCCGGCGCGGACCCCGACGTGATCGTCATCGGCGCGGGCCTTTCCGGCCTCAACGCGATGCACCTTCTCGAAGAGCTGGGCGTGCGGGCGATCTGCGTTGAAGGCCGGGAGCGGCCCGGGGGGCGATTGCTCAGCCACGAGAGCGTGGCGGGCAACCCCGAATGGGGCGGCGATTCCATTCTCGGCGCCTACGCCCGGATGCAGGACACGGCCCGCCGCCTGGGCATTCCGCTGATCGATCATCACGCGCGCCGGGACATGTCGCCGGAGGCGCACCGCGACCCGGCCCGGGTGGAACTTGCGCTGAACGGGGAGGTCATTCCGCGTGACCAATGGCCCACGCATCCGCTCAATGTGATGCCCGCCGGCGCCCGCGACCGCTTTCCCGGGCGCGGTTATTTCCAGAGCGTGATTGCCGAGCACAACCCGCTGGCTTCGTTCGCCGACTGGGCGGAGCCGGAAAGCGCCCGGTTCGACGGCTCGGCCTACGAGTTCTTCAAGGGGCTCGGCTGGAGCGACGCGGCCATCGAGCTGAACTACAACACCAACGTGCAGTACGGAACTTCGGCCCACGACGTGTCCATGCTGATGTGGTACTTCGTCCAGGCCTGGTTCAAGCTGCAAAGCGACGTGGCGCGCGTCGCCTACAAGGTGGAAGGCGGCAACCAGCGCTTCACCGACGTCATGGCCGGCACGCTCAACGGCGAAATACACTACGGCAAGCGGGTCATCGGCATTCGCAACAACGAATCGGACGTGGAAGTGCACTGCCACGACGGCAGCGTGTACCGGGCGTCGCGCGTGATCTGCTCGCTGCCCATTCCCACCATGCGCTGGGTGAAATTCAACCCGCTGCTGCCGCCGGCCAAGGCCAAGGCCATTCGCACCGTGCAGGTGCAGAAGATCACCAAGGTCATCATGGTGCCCACAAGCCCGTTCTGGGAAGAGGACGGACTCAATCCCGCGATGTGGACCGACACGGACGCCGGCGAAATCCGCGCGTTACGCGAAGGCGAGGACTCCAATTCCGTGACCTGCCTGATGGCCTGGGCCCGGGGACACCTGGCGGACCGCCTGGACACACTGGGGCACGAGGCAGGGATGGCCCGGGTGCGGGATGCCTATGAGCAATTGCGTCCCGCCGCCAAAGGCAAGCTCGAGCTCGCAGGCATGAAGTCCTGGCAGACCGATCCCTACGCCGGCGGCGACTGGGCGATCTGGGCGCCCGGGCAGGTAATCGAGTGCCTGCCGGCATTGATCGAGCCGGCCGGGCGGATTCACTTCTGCGGCGAACACACGGCCACCGCCAATCGCGGCATGGAGGGCGCCATGGAATCCGGCGAACGGGTCGCCTTCGAGGTCTGGGACCTGCTGTAGGAACCCCGGCGCCTGGCGACCGGGCGCACTCAGTCCTGGCGGTGCATCGCCGGAGTCAGAGAACGACGAACGGATCGCGTTCGGTATTGAACGGCTCGTAACCGGACTTCGTGACCCGGAAAAGGTCCTCGTTGTGACCGGAGCCCCAACCCACCTCCAGGTAGGGCAGATCGACGGTTAGCGTCATGTCTTCTTCCAGCACGTGGTCGAACGCCTCAACGCCGAACCACCTGGGCATGCGCATGGGATTGTCGTCGTGCTGCAGGCCCACCGAGTGCGGCGTGACGAACACCGCGTGCGCCGGCATGCCCGCCTTGATCATGGTGTCCAGGCCGGTCCGGCGCAGGGTTGAGTACTTCACGCCCGGCCGGATGGCGTCGAACACCGCTTCGCGGGCGAGCTGGTTGGCGCGCCGGCGCATCTCCACTTCCTTCGGCGGATCGCCGAAGAAAAAGGTGCGCGCGATGTCGCCCATGTAGCCCTTGTAGTTGCTGACGCAGTCGATGAGATAGGGCTTGCCGGCCACCAGCACGCCGTCATCGGGAAAGTTGCCGCCGGGCATGCCGGCGATGACGTTGTTTACGCGGTTGCCGCGTCTCGAACATTCGTAAAGAAAGATCTGCTCCACGTCCGAATGGCGCATGCCGGGTTCCAGGGCATTGATTGTGGCCATGCAGGCTTCGCCGTTGTTCCAGCTGCCGAGCTTCTGGAAGGCCAGTTCCTGCGGGGTCTTGACCATGCGGATGAGCTGGAAGATGCCGTAGCCGTCCACGCATTCCACGTCCGGAAGGTCCGTTTGCGAAAGAAAGTGGGCGATCCGCATGTCGTCCACGGCGACACGGCCACGGGTGATCCCCTGGGCTTTCAGCGCGCGGGCCAGGCCCCAGGCGGCGCTTGCGGCGATATCGTCGCGGAAGCTGTCGGAGGCCGCCTTCCAGCGCTGCTCGCGCGCCGTCAGTTCGACATCGTCGCGAAAGTGGTAGTGGCGGGTCGCCCCGCCTGTGGGTTCCTCCGGCAGACCGTCGGTGTTGAATGCCGCCGCGTTCCATCCCCCGTACCCGTAGGGCATGAGTTCGGCCGTCTCGCGGTCCCGGTTGGCGATGTCCCAGGCCGCGGACGACCCTGAAACCAGGTAGATCGGCATGTCCGGATCCGGCGCCATGGTGGCGAAGCCGGGATACTCGGTAATGAAACGCACGCCGATGGTTCTGACGTTGGTCATGTAATAGACGTTGATGGGGTCGAGCGCAATGAGCCCGTCAAGCCCGTATTCCTCCATCACGGCGTAGGCGCGGTCCTTGTTGACGAGCGCCCCGCCCTCGATCTCCGGCCTGGGCGGGACGTGGCCATCGGGCCTGTCCGCCGCTTTCGCCACTGCGGGTCCCGCCAGGGCCGAGGCAGCGAGCCCGCCAAGCGCCGTGCGTCGATTCAACTTCATTATTCGTCTCCCGGTGCCTACCCTGTCCCGATGATACGCCCTGTCCTGGTCGACAATCCCCGGCACTGACTCAGTATTCGACGGGGATCTCGTCCAGGCTGCGCCACAGGTACCAGGAGGCGACGGATCGCCAGGGGCGCCAGGGCTCCGCAAGGGTGGTCAGTTCGTCGGGTGCGAGGCGCTCTCCGGCGTTGTAGTGGCGCGCGATCGCCTTCTGAATGCCGACGTCGGTAACGGGAAGAACGTCCGGTCTGAGCAGGTGAAAGATCAGAAACATTTCCGCCGTCCAGCGGCCGATCCCCTTGATTTCGATGAGCGTGCCGATGACCTCCTCGTCGTCCATTCGATGCCATGAATTGCCGCCCAGGGCGCCGTCCCTGAAATGCTCCGCCAGGTTACGCATATAGAAGGCCTTGCGCCGCGACAGGCCGCACGCATGCAGCGCTTCCTCGGTCCGATTACAAACGGCGTTCGGTGTGATTTCGCCGATGAGCTTGAGGAGTCTCTGCCACACGGCCTCCGCGGCATGAACGGAGATCTGCTGCGCGACGATGGAGCGTGACAGCGAATAGAAGGCGTCGTTGCGCGGCTGCAGCACGGACTTCCCGGCGGCCCGGATGAGCCCGGCCAGCACCGGGTCGGCGCCCAGCAATGCCTGGCGCGCCTCGTTCCAGTAAGGGGCGGTGTGCTGACCTGATGCGTTCATCAGGCACGCATTCTGCCCTGTATTGAGGGCGGCACGCGCTCTTTACCCGGATGGCACGCGCTCCCGCCCGGGGGAGGCCGTACAATTCGTGAGATTCCACTATCTGATCGGCGCCGACACTCTCCAGACACGCACGGCGCCCATACCCCACGAGGAAGAATGAGCCAGCCTGCCGCTACACCTGCCCTGCGTACGGGTGAGTTCGTACCGCTGATCGCGCTGCTGATTTCCCTGGTTGCGCTGGCGATCGATGCGATGCTGCCGGCGCTCCCGGCGATCGGCGAAGACCTTGGGGTAGTGCATCGCAATGACGTGCAGTTCGTCATCACGGCGGTGTTCCTGGGCATGAGCATGGGCCAGATCGTCTTCGGACCGCTGTCCGATCGAATCGGACGCAAACCGGCCATCCATGCCGGCCTCGCGCTGTTCATGGCCGGGTGTCTGATGAGCATTTTCGCGCGCAGCTTCGAGATGATGATCGCCGGGCGCGTGCTGCAGGGCATCGGGGTGTCGGCGCCGCGTGTGGTGACCATGGCGCTGATGCGCGACCAGTACGCGGGTCGTCAGATGGCGCGATTGATGTCGTTCACGATGGGGGTATTCATCATTGTTCCGACAATCGCCCCGGCGTTGGGACAGTGGATTCAAATGCTCGGGGGCTGGAGGGCCATATTCGGGGTCTTCTTTGCCGTGGCCGCGATCGTGTTCCTATGGTTTGCGATTCGCCAGCCGGAAACCCTTCCTTCGGAACGCCGCCGGCCGCTCTCCCCACGCGCGATCGGCAGGGCGGTGGTGGAAGTCGTCAAGATCCGGGTCGCGCTGGGATACACATTAGCCAGCGGCTGCGTGTTTGCGCCGTTTCTCGCCTACCTGAGCACGGCCCAGCAGATCTTCCAGGACGTTTACGACACGGGCGCGCTGTTCCCGCTGTATTTCGGGGTGCTGGCGCTGGCCGTCGGCGCCGCGGCGTTCGTGAACGGCCGCCTGGTGATGCAGTTCGGCATGCGCAAGCTTTCCCGTGGGGCCATGCTCCTGGCCACCATTGCATCGGTTGTGGGCCTGGGGCTGGCCTTCGTCTTTGAGGGAGTCCTGCCATTCTGGCTGTTCATGGCCTTCCTCTTTTTCGTATTCGTTTGCATCGGGCTGCTGTTCGGCAACCTTGGCGCGCTGGCCATGCAGCCCCTGGGCCATATCGCCGGCGTGGGCGCGGCTGTGGTGGCCTCGCTGTCCACGCTGGTTTCGGTACCGCTGGGAGCTCTGGTGGGCTACACCTTCGACGGAACGCTATACGCGCTGATCGCTTCTTACGCGCTGTTCGGAGCAGGCGCACTGGCCGCCATGAAATGGGCCGACGGAGGTTGGAGGCCAAAGCGGCGCCGGGTGCTCCTTAAAGCCAGCGTCGATCTATAGCGCGACCAGGAGAGCCGAGCGCGATCGCCATCATTGTGCCGCCATGGGCTCTGGGATTACCCGCAGACTCTCGAGCTCCGCCGCGTATGCAAGCCGGGTGTCAAGGCAAACAAACGGCAGCGGGGTAGCCAATTGCTCCTGCACCAGGAGAGCCGCACCAAGCTGGCCTGCGTCAGCCGCCCGTAACGGGTGTCGGGCAAGCAAGGCGTTCGCGCGGGCGCGAACCGCCAGTATTTCGGTCACCTCGTCCCAGGTGTCGGCGAAGCGGGAGAATCGATCAAGCACTTCGCGGCGGCGCCTTCGGGAAAGCAGGCCTTCGCGGGTTCGCCGCTCCACCGCGCTGACAATTTCGGTGCGCGACCAGGCCCAGGTAACAATGTGTCCGTCCTCGGCAAGTTGGCTGCGAACCGCATCGCTGGTCGGCTCCGCAACGACCAGGGGAACCAGGGCGGATGCGTCCCAATACCTCACAGCCGGTCGGCTCGATCTTCCTTGAGCGCTGCCGAAAGGCTGGTGGGCAGTTGAATCGGAGCCTCGTCCAGGATGTCGGCCGCCTTTCCCTTGCCCGGCCGCAACAGACCGGTCCGGACGAGCATTTGCCGCAATCCGTCGCCGGTAGCTACCGGCGGCGCCAGTCGTGCAACCGGCGTGCCCCTGTCGAGCACCTGAACCTCGCCGCCACGCCGGACTTCACGAATGTAGCGCGACAGATTTGCCTTCAAGTCGGTAATCGATACCGTCGTCATGATGACTAGTATGACCTAATAACAATGACCTATCAATACTGAAAAGCCTGTGAGGGCGCCGCGCGTCACATGCCGACGAATTCGTTCAGCTTGTCGAGACGCTCGATCCAGGGATCGGTCCGCGGAATGACGCCGTCGGGCGTGAAGTACATGGTGTTTTCGTATTCCGCCGGCGGCCATTGGGGCAGACCTTCGCCGTTGGGATTGCCCGTGCGGGCGAAATTCGTCCAGTAGCGCATCATCTGTTGCGAGACGGCGCGTTGCGTGTCGTCCGGATCGGTCGGATCGAAGTGATCGCCGGTGAAATTGCCGAACATGTACGGCAGGTCGCCCGCGTGATAAGCGCCATAGATGGTTTCGCCGTTCAGTTCGCGTCGTTCCACACCCACGCCCGGCATGGCGAAGCGATACGCGTAAACCGCATTGCCCGCCTTCTCGTGCGCCACGGCAATGCCGCGGTTTTGCCCGTGAAACACGAAATCGCTGTACATGTAGATGTCGCGCTGCTCTTCATTGCCGTAGAAAGGCGTCATCGCGTCGAACATTTCATCGGTCATGAAGCGGGCCAGTATCTCCCTTCGCCCCTCCGAGGGGCCCATCGAAAACTCGGAGTCGGTGGCGCCGATCATCAGGGGAACGCCCGCGGCGTCGCCCCGGTCGTAGACGGGCCAAAGGTCATCCACAAGGACTGCGCCGTCGGTGGCCAGGGCGATGAAGTTGCTGAAGTCGGTCGCCTCGACGATCTTCTCCGCGGGCTGGGCCCTGAGTTCGTCGAGGCCGGCCTGGGGCATTCCCAGCCGTTCCGCCAGCTTTACGCCCATCTCTTCAATGGGCGCTTCGCCCTCGCCCGCCAGGGAAGCGACCCGCGGTTGCCCCCTGCGGCCGTACCCGGACTGTGAAATGCCTTTCGCAAACAACCCCCGGGCCGCCGGCGATGCGACCAGGGCAAAAACCGAATAGCCGCCGGCGGATTCTCCGAAAATCGTCACGTTCCCGGGATCGCCGCCGAACGCCTCGATGTTGTCCCGCACCCATTCGAGCGCGGCGATCTGGTCCATCAGTCCGTAGTTGAACAGTCGCCCCCCGTCGGGGTCCTGTATCGACAGCTCCGGGTGCGCAAAAAAGCCGAAACTGCCGAGACGATAGTTGATCGCAACGACGAGCACCCCGAGGCGGGCCAGGTTGCCGCCGTGGTTTACCGGCCGGGAGCCCGAACCCGCCGTGAGCCCGCCGCCGGGAATCCATACCATCACCGGCAACTGCGCATCCGCATTGTCCGGGCGATAGATGTTCAGATTGAGGCAGTCCTCGCTCCCGGGCTGAGTGAAGGCATCCTCCATGGCAAAGCCTTCGGTGGCCGGCCGCTGTATGCACCGGTTGCCGTACTGGTCGGCGACAAGGACTGCGTCCCGCCGGACCGCAGGCTGCGGCGCGCGCCAGCGCAGGTCGCCGGTGGGCGGGGCGGCATAGGGAATGCCCTTGTATTCAATCAATCCCTCGGCCGCGGTCCCCTGGATCTCGCCCTCGGCGGTCGCAACCTTTTGATACGACTGCGGCTGTTGCGCTGCGCTATCGGACGCCGGCCGCTGCCCGCAGCCGGCCAACAACATTGCGCACGCGAGCACGGCCAATGCAGATCGCTTCAGCATCATTTTCGGCATGGAGTCCCCTCCGGAAGCAATAGCGGGCGATTATCGGGCATCGGCGACGCCCGGGGGCCGAAACTGCCGAAACAGCACGACACATTTGCGATTGCGGTTGCAGAAAGCGGTCCATACGGCTAGTTTGCGACACATGATCCATTCACGGAGGCCAGCCATGATTCCGCACTGGATTGTCGCCGCGCCGGCTCTCGCCCCGGCCCTCGCCGGGTGCACTTTTGCGCTGACGGCAAGCGAGGACAACGCCTTGTTCGAAACCCACGAGATCAGCACGCCGGCAGCGCTGCACCAGACCGTCCTGGCGGGAGACTTCGACGGCTCCGGTCGCGCCCAGCTTGCCGTGGTCAGCGTGGACCCGGCCCGATCCGGACGCATACGGCTGATCGCGTTCGACGGCGGGGACTGGATTGCAACGCTTGACGATGCGCTCGACCCGCCTGTCCTGTTCGTGGACATCGCAAGGATTGCGGGGCGCGATCGCCTCATCGCCTATCGGCGCGGAAGCATGAAGTGGCTCGATCCGGAGTCGGGTGAGCAGCGGACGCTTGTTGACCTGAAGATCCCCTACCGCGCCTCCGCCGGGGATGGCATACCCCGGCTCGACATCGCACAGGACCTGAACGGCGATGGCCGCGACGACCTGCTGGCGCCGGACACCGACGGCTTCTGGCTGGCCCTGCAGTTGGAGGACGGATCCTTCGGCCAGGCGACAAGACTGGGTCCGGGCGAGCCCTTTGCGACCGCGAAGGCGTACGGCGACAAGCGCACCTACGCGCAGGCAGGTATCACCGTCGAGAACCTGCCCTGGTACTTAAGCCGGGTCCATCGCTTCGATTACGACCTCGACGGCCGCCAGGACCTCGTGTTCTGGAACGGGGACCGTTTTCTGGTCTACCGCCAGGATGAACGGGGAGGATTCGGGCACTCGCCGGACACCTTCGCGACCGAAGTGGAGTTCGACTTCGACGGCTCCTACGGACTCGCCTTCCAGTTCGGCGACGCGAGCCTGCCTTCGATGCTGCTCGGGTTCGGCCCCCGAACCGAACACACCGTCCTGCAGGGGTTTCATGATCTGAACGGCGACGACGTGGCCGATCTCGTCACCCTGTCGCTGGCCGGACGCACCCCATTCCGGCTGCGCGGCCGCTACAACGTGCATTTCGGCCGCCCCGGGTCCGGCGGCACCAGCTTCCCGGCCGATGCCGATGCTTCCTTCGACTCGCCGGGAAAGGCCGGCGGCTTGCAGCCCTGGGGTTATGCCGCACAGGACTTTCTCGATTTCGATGGCGACGGCGTGACCGACGCGGCCATCGCCGCCGTCGACATCGGCCTCGGGAACATGGCCGGCGCCATGATCGGCAACTCGATATCCATCGATCTCGCCTTTTACCGGATCCAGGCCGGGGAACACCTGGCGAAACCGGACTGGTCGCGGACCGTTCGCAGCCCGTTCAAACCGCTGGACAAGCGGGGCCCCCTGTTCCCGACGATTCTCACGGGCGACGTGGACGGCGACGGCCGTTCGGACCTGTTGATCGGGGAACGCTGGGACGAACTGAGCGTGTTTCCGGGCGTGGCCGGACGCGAGCCGGTGGCCCCGCGGGCAATCACCGTCGCCGCGCCCATGCCGCGCGACGAACGCAACGCAAGGATTGCCGACCTCGACAACAACGGCAAGGACGATGTCTATATCCAGCACCCGTCCGATGACGGGCCGGGCCGGATTGTCGTGCTGATGGCGCGCTGAAGGGGTAAAGTGTCAGGCATGAGACGTACGACCCTGCGACTGCTTTTGGCCGTACTGCTGCTTGTCCCGCTCCATGCGCCGAAGCTGGAGGCAGGCGTACTGCGGCGCGGGACCAATGTCGAGCTCCCGTCCTTCGATCCGCAGTACGTGATCGGCAACTCCGCCGGGGCCATCATGTACGACCTTTTCGAGGGCCTGGTAACGCGGGCGCCGAACGGCAGCATCGTGCCGGCGATCGCCGCGAGCTGGACCATCTCCGAGGATGGGAGGGTCTATACCTTTCAATTGAACGAGAACGCGAAATGGTCCGACGGCAGGCGGATTACCGCCGAGGATTTCGTCTGGTCGTACATGCGCATTCTCGATCCGCTGTCGGGCACCCGCGGGGCCAGCGCGCTGTTCCCGGTCCTGAACGCCTGGGACATTTCGCTGGGCGAGAAGCCGGTCGATTCGCTGGGCGTCAAGGCGGTTTCGCCATCGACGCTGGAAATCACGCTCGATGGTCCGGCGCCCTACTTCATCCATCTGCTGGCCTCGTACAGCAATGCGCCCGTGCCGCGACACGCCATCGAGAAACACGGCAGGAAATGGACGCAGCCCGGCAACATGGTCACCAACGGCGCCTACATGCTCAGCAAGGTGGTCACCAACACCTACTACCAACTGGTGAAGAACCCGCATTACCACGGCGCGGACAGGGTCAGCATCGAAGAGGTCTTCTATTACCCCGTCCCCTCGCCCACCACCTCGCTGAAGCGTTACCTGGCCGGCGAGCTGGACGTGATCCTCAATATCCCGTCCAACCAGTACGAGAGCCTGCGCAAGACCCGGCCCGACGAATTCCGCCTGGCGCGCGGCATCGGCCTCTGCTACCTGGTCATCAACAACAACCGGCCGCCCTTCGATGACCTGCGCGTGCGCAAGGCGCTGTCGCTGTCCATCGATCGCGACGTCATCGTCGAGAAACTGCTCAGGACCGGTGACGAGCCCGCCTATTCGGTCGTCCCGAACGCAATCTGGGGGAGCCTCGGCGAACCCCCCGGGGTCAGCGGGATGAACCAGGAAGAGCGCTGGGCGGAAGCCCGCAGGCTGCTCGCGGAGGCGGGTTTTGACCGCAGCAACCCGCTTCGATTCACTTTCAATTTCGCGCCGGTGGAGAAAGACCGGCGCCTGGCCGTGGCCTACCGTTCCATGTGGCAGCGCGCGGGCGTGGACGCCGAACTGGAGACCGCCGGTGCGCGCGACCTCATGAACCGGGCCGCGTCCAGGGACTACGAAGTGATGCGTCTCACGTACTACTCCATATTCCCGGACCCGGTCTCGTTCTTTGCGCTGGTCAGGGGAGACAGTTTCCGCAACTATTCGGGCTATTCCAATGCCGAAATCAACGAGCGGCTCGTCATTGCCGACACCATCCGTTCACCGGAAGAACGCACGGCGTACTTAAGGGAAATCGAACGGCAGGTCATGGGCGACTTTCCGGTCATACCCACGTATTTCCAATCCAGGGCCTTCCTCGTGAACAAACGCGTACAGGGCTGGCGAAACACCTATACGCCCAAGATGGCCAGGGATCTGAGCATTCGCGAGGCCCCCTAGACAAGGGAAGGAGAAGCAGGATGGGAAGTGACTCCGGCGAGCGCCGCGATACCGCCGATCTCGGTGACGTCAGGGAGGGCGACTTTTTCCTGGCCCTGAATGAAATCGACCAGAGCAATATCGATTTCCGCAAGGGGATTTCGGGACTCTGCCGGATCGTCCACTACGACCGGGATTTCAATCCCAAAGGCGAGCTCTGGACCGGCGAGTCGGGCTTGCTGGTCGGGCTGATGTACAACCCCAACGACCGGCGGCTCTACGCCACCAACCCGCAGGAGAACAGCCTGCTAGTCTACGACCCGGCAGGCGAAAAACACCGCCTGACGAGTTACCTGCCGGTGCGGCGTTACGGGAACATGGCGCTGGCGCAAAACGGCGACATCGTGATCGGCGTTCACTCGCTCTACGGCGCGCCCATCGAGGATGAATTCGGCGACGGCAAGCTGATCCGGTTCAATCCCCACACCGAGGCCGTGAGATTCTTCGAGGTGGAGATCGACGGCGGACGCCGCGGCCGGCACTGCATCAGCAACCTGGCGATCGCAGCCGATGACAGGACCATCTATTACGTATCCGAGTCGGGCCGGCGCCTTTGCCGCTACGACACGGAATCGCGGCGGCAACTGGACGATTTCCTCACCTTTGGCGAGGAAGACGCCCTCAGGACCTACGGCATGGGCGTGCTTCCCGGCGGCGAGGTGCTGATGGCCTGCAGCTCGGGCGCCGTCCTGTTCAGCCCGCAGGGGGCAATCCTCAGGAACTACGACGTACCGTTCAACAAGGGCTGGACCCGCGCGAAACTGGCCCTGGACGGCGAGCATTTCTACCTGAGCAACTTCACCCAGGGGCTGCTGCAACGCAGAAACATCGAAACGGGCGAGGTGGTGAACGAACTGAACACCGGGCTGAAATGCTCGATGCTCAGCCTGACCGAGTACCAGGCCGCCTAGTTTTCTCCGAGCGGAATCAGCTTCTCGCCGACGTACTGGCCGAACGCCAGCGCCGGCGTGATCCCCATGCCGGCGACCGCGGCGGCGCCGAACAGTCCACCTCCGAGGATTTCGCCCGCGGCATACAGGTTGCCGATCGGCCTGTCCTCCGTGTCGAGCACCCGAAACACGGTATCCACCTTGATGCCGATACTGCCGCGCACCGCGTAGCTGGCGATCTCGACCGCGTAGAAAGGCCCGGCTTCGATCTTTTGCGGAAAATGCTTGCGCCCGAAGCCGTCCCGGCCGCTTTCGCAGGACTCGTTGTATTCCCTGACGCTGTTCGCCAGGGCGGCCTTGTCGGTTATCCCGCAGTTCTCGGCAAGCGCATCCAGGCTTGAACCCTTTCTCACCGTGCGCCCGTTGTTGTAGAGCTTCTCCAGCGTTTCGCCGGACCAGCGCAGGAACACATTGGGCGCATTTGCGCGGATCGCCTCGTCGAAGACCAGCCAGGCGCGGTTGCCGGTCTGCTTGCGCAGACGGGTCGCCCGGTATTCGTAGCTCTCGTGGTCTTCGGCCATGAACCTGCGCCCTTCCTGGTTGACCAGGATCTCCCAGGGCAGCCGCAGCTGCGGAGTCAGCCCGCCGATGCCGCAATAGCGGGGGTACTGCGTCGTGCTGTCGTAAATCCCGCCCATTCCCAGCGAAAAATTCTCCTCGTTCCAGGTGGCCGCGCCGATCGCCATGGCCGCCTGGATGCCGTCTCCTTTCGAGTGCTCCCAGGTGCCCGGATAAAGCGTGACGCCCGGATGCATCCGCTCGTAGAACTCCCTGTTTCCCGAATAGCCGCCGGTTGTCAGAAAAGTGCTCCGGGCGAGTATCCGCTCGCCGCTTTCGGTCGATATGCCTGTCGCGGCGCCGCCGTCATCAACCAGTATGTCGCGCATCGCCGTGTTCAGCCGAACGGTCACCAGTCCGTCTTCGACCAGCGGCTCAAGCAGATTGAAGAGCACCTTGCAGATGGACCGGCCGCGCTCGTTGCCCCAGTACAGCCTTGCCGCCTTATAGGGCTCGTGCGCGTAGAGGATTCCGGGCACTTCCGGGGCCATTTCGAAGCCGTTCTCCTCCAGCCAGTCAATCAGCGGCCCCTGGATTTGCGTCGCCAGGCGCAGGAACGCATCTTTGGCGGTGCCCCGGGTGATGCGAACGGCGTCTTCGTAGTGGTCCCGCCAAGAGTCGGCAATGCCCTTTTCCGCCTGGATCCGGGTGCCTGCGCCGCTCATCTGGCCCCAACTGATGGTGCAGGTGCCGCCCAGCGCGCCGGTCGCTTCCACGATGCACACCGTCCCGCCCCGCTGCGCAACGGCTATGGCGGCGGGAATGCCGGCCGTGCCGCCGCCGACTATGACGACATCAAATCTCGCCGAGCTCATCAATGGTTCGCGGGTAGCCCTTCTGCGTCATCAGCGCCTTCTTGCGGAAGAACCGCAGCAGCCCGGAGGGCCCCATGCGGGAAGCGCCGAGACCGGAATAGTTGAAGCTTTGCTTTTCGCACTCGGTGGTTACCGACTGCAGGCCCGCGTCGTTGATGCTCATGCCGCCGCAGTCGATCCGCCGCGCGATGTCCAGCGCCTCTTCGTCGGTTCGCGCAAACACGGCCGCGGAGAGACCGTAGTCGCTGTCGTTGCTGAGCTCGACGCCTTCGTCCACATCCGAAAACTTCATTACCGGGATGACGGGACCGAAGGTTTCCTCGGTCATGATCCTCATCCGGTGATTGACATCGCTCAATACCGTGGCCGCACACCAGTCCCCGCCACCGAAATGCTCGATCTTTCCGCCGCAATGGACCGTGGCGCCGCCGGCCACCGCGTCGGCAAGATGCTCCTCGATGACGGCCGCCTGACCCTCCCGTATCAGCGGGCCGATATGACCCGAATGCATGTCCGGGTAGTTGAGCCGCACCTTCTCGGCCCGGGCGACCAGAAGATCCAGGAATTCATCAAAAGCGCCTTCCTGAACGTAGACGCGCTCCAGTGACAGGCATACCTGGCCGCTGTTGAGCACGCCCTGGCGCACGATGGCGTCGGCGGCCCTTTCAAGGTCGGCGCCCTCCATGACCATGGCCGGGTCCTTGCCGCCCAGTTCCAGGTAGGCGGGAATGAATCGCTCGCCCGCGGCCGCCGCGATCTTGCGTCCCGTCGCCACACTGCCGGTAAAGCAGACCAGGTCCACCTGCCTGACCAGGGCGGCGCCTGTTTCGCCGTCGCCCGGCAGGACCCGGAACACGCGGGCCAGGTCCGGCACGGCCCGGATGCTCTCCTTAAGCGGCCGAATGAAGCGCGGCGTAACTTCGCTGGGCTTGAGGGCGACGCTGCAGCCCGCGAAAAGCGCCGGCAGCGCGTCGATGAGCGACAGCGTCAGCGGAAAGTTCCAGGGGCTGATGACGCCCACGGCGCAGTAGGGAACATACTGATTGGCGAGCACCACGTCTCTGTTCACTCGCGATACCCGCTCGCTGTCCGCGAGCAGTTCCGGCGCCTGCGCGCACCAGGCCTCGATTCTCCTGCTCACCCCCAGCACTTCGCCGCGCGAGAGCGAATAGCGCCCGGTGTCCGTAACCAGGGCTTCCAGCAGCGCTTCCCTGCGCTCCTCGACTGCCGCGCCCCACAGGCGCAGCACCTCGCTGCGCCCCTCGATTCCCAGCGCGTCCCATGCCGGCTGATGCCCGCGCATGTCCGCGACTTCGCGCTCAACGCCGTCCCCGGACATCGCCTTGAACTCGTAGTCGACAACCCCGGTCCGCGGGTTGCGCGCCGGGATGATTCTCTCGTTCATCGTTCGTCATTGCTCCCTGGCCGTTCGCCGCTCAACCGCCGGCGTAAAGGGAATCCGGCGCCGGACGGGATTCCGTTTCCAGTCCCAGCAGGGACTTGCCCATGGCCGACATGTTCGAAGCCCACTCCATGCTCTCATGGGCCGCCATTGCGCGGATATCGACGAAGAAATGCTGGACCGGGTTGCTGTCCAGGAGTCCCCGCGCGCCCATCTGCACCACCAGCCTCTCAGTGCTTTCCAGCGACTTCCGCGCCACGTAGGCGTTGTTGCGGCGCAACTCCGCGCGCTCTCTCTCGTCCGGGGGCCGGCCGCTTTCGATGCAGCCCTGCAGCGCGGCGGTGGACTGGTCCAGCAACAAGGCGGCAACCGCCAGGTCCGCGTTCGTTTCCGCCAGCCGCACCTGCACCTGGGTGAATTTCGCGACCTGGTGGCCACCGATACCGCTCACCCATTTTTCGGTGATGTTCACGTACTCACGGTACGCGCCTTCCGCCGTCCCCACCAGAGCGCCCAATCG
>LXNI01000562.1_pt1 | contig 41563 bp, 37 predicted proteins | sample 809091 | NCBI WGS metagenome assembly LXNI01 (sample SAMN04870527, study PRJNA318959) | sponge metagenome | biome: 01000161; feature: marine sponge reef; material: water | host: Sarcotragus foetidus | place: Greece: Milos, Mediterranean Sea | collected 2013-05-29 | depth 5-7 m
AAATGAAGTGAAATCACGCCTTGATTAGGCTATCCTTTGAATGGTTGTTGTCGATGATATCATTCCCCTTGTTGTCGATTCCCCACCCCAAATCTGAAAAACCCCTACAGCGCAAGTCCCACTCTTTGGAATGGAGTATTATTTGGTTAACGGATACATTACAGCCTGGATTTCTGGATTCGGCCTCAACCATGACCGCCGGAAGTATTGCACAAAAATTTTCTAGTACTGTTGAAAGGCTTGACGAAACTGACCAGGACAGGATTCGTCTTGCAAGACTTGCATGCGATTTCAGCGACCTCGTGCGCAAGCGAAATTGTCTCATGCACGGTAATCCGCATACTGCTCCGAGCGGAGAACAGCGCCTGCTGTACAATGGCATAAATGGTTACAAAGACTGGACTATAGACTCGATGAGAGATTTTTCTTCACGCACCGCTGATGCAAGTATCAAGGCAGGAGAATTGCGCAATAAGCGGCACCTGTAACGATATCATTCTACCGGATCCTGAACGGGTATTCCTTTACCTGAGTTATCCACCTGAGTCGCTACCTCTGGATCGATCCTCCCAAGATCAATTGGCTTTGTGCACTTGTTTCGCAAGACACAACAACAGTGAGGAGTTGCAAGGTTACAAGGCCGAGTTTCCCCAGACCCGGAGCCTCGTTGCCATGCAATAACGGGGAAATACCCTAGGAGCGTGTACATGGGTCGGGGGTGGCCACCACTAAATGAACCCGCTTGCTGCGGCTGCCTACATCCATGTGTATCTTCATGCCGAAGTACTATGGGGTGCCCTTCCGGGTCTGATGCACCTCCGGAAAGGATATCGAAGCTACCTTTTATACAGCGCTTAAAATGATTTTGATCTAGTAAATTTGGTCAAATTTCCATAGTATCTTGTTCTGAAGATTCATTTTTCCTTGCCCGATTCAAGTCTGCTTTTGGGTGACCAAAGATACTGATATGAGTGATTTAAAGAAAAAATTGTGGCTATCTGCGGACAAGCTTCGCGCACAGATAGATGCCGCGGAGTACAAGCACATCGTGCTGGGCCTCATCTTTCTCAAGTACATCTCAGACACCTTTGTCAAACAGCAGGACAAAATCCGACACATGGTGTTGGACCCTTCCTCTGAATATTTCATAAACGAAAACCCTGCTGAGTGCGAGGAAGTGCTTGAGGAGCGTGACTATTACACCCAAGACAATGTCTTCTGGGTGCCGCAAGAGGCCCGCTGGGAATCTCTCAGAGCCAAGGCCAAGCAACCGGACATTGGATCCCTTGTGGACAATGCGATGACCCTGATCGAGAACGAAAACCCTTCCTTGCGGGGAAAGCTGGATAAACGTTTTGGGAGAGCACAGCTGAGCCAAGGTGTATTGGGTGAGCTGATTGATCTGATTTCGACTATCGGATTCGGTGACAAATACGACTCCAGTGATTTGCTGGGCGAGGTCTACGAGTACTTTTTGGGTCAATTTGCCTCTGCGGAAGGCAAGAAAGGTGGACAGTTCTATACTCCTTCCCATGTAGTCAAAACCCTCGTGGCTGTCTTATCCCCGCATACTGGTAGGGTGTATGACCCCTGTTGTGGATCGGGCGGGATGTTTGTTCAGAGCGAACGGTTTGTTCAGTCCCATGGGGGCCGTATCGATGATATCTCAATCTATGGACAGGAGAGCAATCCGACGACTTGGCGACTGGCAGTCATGAACCTGGCAATTCGAGGATTTGCAGCGGATTTGGGTAAAGAGCCGGCGGATACCTTTGCGCGGGATCAGTTCCCGGATTTGAAATTCGATTACATCATGGCAAATCCACCCTTCAATATTTCGGACTGGGGTGGCGAGAAGTATGAGGAAGATTCTCGCTGGAGATACGGCCGACCCCCAGCAGGCAATGCAAACTTTGCATGGCTGCAACACATGTTGTGGAAGTTGCGACCGGGTGGTCAGGCAGGTGTTGTCCTGGCTAACGGTTCCATGAGTTCCAATACAGGCGGTGAGGGTCAGATTCGTGAAGCGATGATCCGTGGTGACGCAGTGGAAGTAATGGTCGCACTGCCAGGTCAGTTGTTTCTGAATACGCAGATTCCTGTCTGCCTGTGGTTTCTGACCAATGACAAGACCAAAAATGGCCATGACAGACGTGGTGAGACTTTGTTCATCGATGCACGCCAATTGGGGACAATGGAGACACGGGTCAACAGGATTCTGACTGATGAAGACATCGCCAGGATTGCAGATACAGTCCATGCATGGAAGCAGGGGACAAAGTATGAGGATGTATTGGGTTTTTGTAACTCGGCATCCATTGATGAGATTGAAAAGAATGGATTCATTCTTACACCTGGGCGGTATGTAGGGGCTGCACCACAAGAGGATGATGGTGAACCATTCGAAGACAAGATGAGACACCTTGTTGCGCAGTTGCACAAGCAACGGGCTGAAGGTGCTAGGCTGAATGCCGCTATCGCTTGCAACCTGGAAGCGCTGGGATTTGGAGAGCAAGGCAAATGATGAGCGTACGAGACATGATCGATCTGTTGAAAGATTATCCTGAGGACATGCGAGTGGTTGTCAGTGGATACGAACAGGGCTATGACGACCTGTCTCCAGGGCAGATTTCCGTCATTCCCATAGCACTGAACACTGGCGCTCACAGATGGGAGGGGCAGCACGGGGATCCGGACGATCATCCCACGACCTCTCAAGAGGCTGCGACAGTTATTGAAGCACTGGCGCTTCGCCGGGCATCATACTGATAGCTATCCCGTTACAGCCATGATCGATTACAGTAAATTCCAGTTATCCCTCAAGCGCCTTGAGGAGCAGTATGAAAATTACCGGAATATTGATTCTGACCTGCCTGAACTGACTCGTGACGGGATCAAAGAGTCCGTCATCCAGCGTTTTGAAACCTGTTACGACTGCTTGTGGAAAGTACTGAAGAGATATCTTAACGAAGTGATGGGAATTGCTGATCCCCCCAACAGCCCCAAACCTATTTTCAGGCTGGCTCATGAAAATAAAATGATCTCGTCGTCGCTGGAGCGGTGGCTTCACTATGCGGATGCGCGCATTGGCACATCACATGACTACGATGGAAAAAAAGCCGCAGCCTGCGTGGAATTGATGCCCGAGTTCATTGACGATGCCATCGGACTCTATCAAACCATGACTGCTAAAACATGGGAGTGATTCCCCCTATCGACATTACCGCCGAGCAACATAAAACGCTCTCCACGTTGCTGGAACGCTTTCTTCCAAGGGTTAAAACTTGGGCATATGGGTCACGTGCAAAGTGGACTTCCAGGCCTAATTCAGATCTCGACCTTGTGGTCTTCGCTGAACCGGAACAATATCGTCAAGTTGGAGAATTGCGGGAAGCTTTTGAAGAGAGCAATCTGCCGTTTAGGGTCGACTTGTTTGTCTGGAATGAAGTACCGGAGTCTTTTCGAGAGCAAATTGAGGCGGAGTATGTTGCATTTATTCCCAAGGCAGAGAAACAAGTGGTTACTTGGGGAAAAGTCAAAATCAGCGAGATTGCGGATGTAATTGGGGGTGGCACTCCATCGACTAAAAACTTAGATAACTTTGGTGGAGATATCCCATGGTTGACACCAAAAGACCTTTCAGGCCCACATGATAGGTACGTTTCAAGAGGTGCAAGAAATTTGTCACAACAAGGTTTAGATAGCTGTTCTGCAAGGCTTGTACCAGCTCAATCGGTTCTACTTTCAACACGTGCCCCCATCGGGTACGTTGCTTTAGCAAAAAACCGAATAGCGACTAACCAGGGTTTTCGTAACCTTGTACTCAAGGATGGAACTGATTCAGAGTATCTATACTACTGGCTACTCCAAAATACCAAGATATTGGAGCAACATGCTTCGGGATCAACATTTCGCGAGCTGTCTGGCACATCACTAAAAAAAATCCGCTTACCTTCTCCGCCTTTCCAAGAACAACGCGCCATCGCCCACATCCTTGGCACCCTGGACGACAAGATCGAACTCAACCAAAAGATCAACAAAACCCTTGAAGAGATCGCCAAGGCAATCTTCAAGTCATGGTTTGTTGATTTTGATCCGGTCCGCGCCAAAGCTGAAGGTCGTACTACAGGCCTTCCCCCTGAAATCAGTGATTTGTTTCCAGACAAGCTCGATGATGATGGAAAGCCAACTGGGTGGGCCACTATGTCTCTTGGTGAAATCGCAGATGCTCCGAAGTGCGGTATTAGTCCCTCGGAAGTTGCACAAGACACGCCCTATATCGGCTTGGAGCATATGCCTAAGCGCTCAATAGCACTTACCGAGTGGGAAGGTGCAGTAAAAGTGAAAAGCAACAAGTTGTTATTTAAGAAAGGTGAGGTCTTGTTTGGCAAGCTGAGACCATACTTTCATAAGGTCGGATTAGCGCCACTTGATGGCATCTGCTCAACCGACATTGTTGTTGTAGCCCCGCGAGATTCTGATTGGTCTGCGCTCATACTCATGTATCTGTTCTCCGACGAGTTCGTCAACTATACGGATCAGACATCGACCGGCACTAGGATGCCACGCACGAGTTGGAGGACAATGCGGCAATATAAGATTTTACTTCCAGAGAAGGGAGTGGTCCGTGAATTTCAGCATATTGTGCAACCACTACTGGATCGTTTGAGGGCAAATATTCATAACAGCCGTGCGCTTGCTTCAATTCGCAATGTCCTCCTGCCAAAGCTCATCTCCGGTGAACTTCGCATCCCAGATGCTGAGAGGTTTCTAGAAGAAGCGGGTATCTGATGGCGTTGGTGACCGAAGATCAGGTTGAACTACTGAGTATCGACTGGTTCAGGGAACTTGGGTACCAGTACAAGTGTGGGTATGACATTGCCCCGGATAGCGGGGAACCGGAACGTACAGACTACCGTTCAGTCATTCTTCCAGATCGTCTCCGATCTGCATTGGCTCGCATCAATCCTGATATCCCGGTATCTGCCATCAACACGGCATTTTCTCAACTGACCAATCCGAATATCCCGGCGTTGATGTCCTGCAACCGGCAGGTGCATCAGTGGTTAACCAAGGGAATCAAGGTCATATACCACGAGGGCAACCAGGAGATAGGCAAACAGCTCAAGGTGATTGATTACGAAAACCCGGACAACAACGATTGGCTGATCGTCAATCAGTTCACGGTACAAGGAGCCAAACACAACCGCAGGCCGGATGTACTGGTATTCGTAAACGGGCTGCCGCTTTCTGTCATCGAACTTAAAAATGCTGCCGATGAGAATGCAGATATCTGGACAGCATTCGATCAGCTACAGACCTACAAGACCGATATCCCGAACCTGTTCCATTACAACGCCTGCATGGTCATCTCAGATGGCATCTATGCCCGTTTGGGTTCAGTCTCTGCAGAGAAGGAGCGTTTCATGCGCTGGCGCACCATTGATGGCGTTGAACTGGGCCCACTCGGCCAGAACCAGCAGCTTGAGACTCTGGTCAAAGGGGTTTTCAACAAGGATATCTTACTCAACTATTTACGGTACTTCTGTGTGTTTGAAGAGGGCAAGGATATTGTCAAAAAGATTGCCGGATACCATCAGTTTCATGCCGTGCAAGTGGCCGTCGAAAGTATTGTGACGGCGAGTCAGGTCGATGGGACCAAGAAAGGCGGGGTGATCTGGCACACACAGGGGGCAGGCAAGAGTATCGAGATGGCGTGTCTAACAGGGCGTTTGATCTCAGAACCTCGTCTTGGAAACCCCACGATTGTCATGGTCACGGACCGACAGGACCTGGATGGTCAGTTGTTTAACGTTTTTGCCAATGCAGGTGAGCTGTTGGGCGAGACACCCAAGCAGGCCAATTCCCGCGCAGAGCTGCGCGAACATCTCATGAACCGACCTTCAGGCGGCATTATCTTCACCACCATACAGAAGTTTGGTCTGGAAGCGGAAGAAGATCGATATCCCGTGCTCACGGATCGCCACAACATCGTGGTGATCGCAGATGAGGCCCACCGCACCCAGTATGGGTTCAAGGCGAAGCTCGACAGTGAGACGGGGGCGATCAAGTATGGTCTGGCCAGGTCTTTGCGGGACGGGTTACCCAATGCAACGTTCCTCGCATTCACAGGGACCCCCATCTCACAGGATGACCGGGACACCCGGGCCGTCTTTGGAAATTATGTTTCGGTCTACGACATCCAGCAGGCTGTCGATGATGGGGCCACTGTCCCGATCTACTATGAGTCGCGTCTTGCCAAGATCAATCTGAATCAGGAAGCACTTCCTCAGATTGATGAGGCAGTGGAAGATATTCTGGATAGCGAGACTACAGACGAGCAAGAGAAAGAAAAGGCAAAAAGCCAGTGGTCCGCGCTGGAGGCCATTGTTGGCACGGATGCACGCCTCAAGGAAGTGGCGGAAGACCTGATCCATCACTACGAAACCCGCAGTCAGACTCAGCCTGGCAAGGCCATAATTGTGACCATGTCCCGTGCGATCTGTGTCCGGCTATACAAGCAGATCGTGGCGCTGCGTCCTGAGTGGCATGCTGATGATCACCTGTCCGGGGCAATCAAGGTCATCATGACGGCCTCCGCATCAGACAAGGCCGAACTGCAACTGCATCATACCAACCGGGCACAAAAGAAGGACCTTGAGAAACGGTTCAAAGACCCTGCAGATCCTCTCAAGATTGTCATAGTACGGGATATGTGGTTAACGGGTTTTGATGCCCCCTGTCTTGCGACCATGTACATCGACAAACCGATGCAGGGAGCGAACCTGGCACAGGCCATCGCACGCGTAAACCGTGTTTTCAAGGACAAGCCCGGCGGCCTTGTGGTGGATTACATCGGTATTGCCCCCCAGCTCAAGGAAGCCCTGGCAACCTACAGTGCAGCGAAAGGGAGAGGCCGGCCAACAATCGATTCATCTGAGGCGTTGCGGATTCTCAAAGAAAAGCTTCAGGTCGCACGGGACCTTCTGCATCCTGTGGACTGGAGCGAATACCAGACAAAAGCCCTCCAGCTCATCCCGGCCTGTATGGATCATGTGCTCGAACAGGAAGATGGCAAGCGTAGATACTGCGATACCGTCCTTCAGATGACCAAGGCCTTTGCATTGTGTGGAACTTTGGATGAGGCCATGGCAATGGCTCCCGAAGTCGCATTTCATCAGGCGGTGCGTGCACCCCTGGTGAAAGGTGGAGGAAGGGATAAGCCACCCCGAGATACCGACTTCGAATTACGGCAATTGCTGTCCCAGGCAATTGTGGGTGAGGGCGTATCAGACGTATTTAAATTAGCGGGCCTGGAGTCTCCGGATATCTCGATCCTCTCGGATGACTTCCTCAAGGAAGTGATGAGGATGCCACACAAGAACCTGGCAGTAGAACTTCTTCAAAGACTCATTAAGGACGAAGTGAAATCCAGGTTCCGCACCAATGTGGTCAAGCAGCGCAAATTCAGTGAACTGCTTGAAAAATCAATAGGCAAGTACGCAAACCGTGCCATTGAAGCGGCCCAGGTGATCGAAGAACTTATCGCCATGGCCAAGCAGTTCCAGGAAGACCTCGAGCGAAGAGAGGCTCATGATCTATCGGATGAGGAGGAGGCCTTCTATGATGCCCTTGCACAGAACAAATCTGCACAGGAAGTGATGGGTGAGGAAGTGCTCGTTGAGATGGCAAGGGAAATCGCAAAAAAGCTACGAGACAATCTGACTGTGGATTGGGCGGTTCGTGAAAGTGTCCGGGCAAGACTGAGAATTCTTATTCGTCAGTTGTTGCGTAAATATAAGTATCCCCCTGATCAGCAAAAAGGTGCGGTTGAGTTGGTGTTGACCCAGGCAGAGATGTTGTCTGAAGAAATGGTATAGGCTGACTGCATTGGATCGGGACTACTACAGTAGATACTACTTGTTATGTGCAATGCATGGAATCATCCACCAAGTTGTACCTGTGGGTTTGGAGGTGAAGATCATACAGGCTATAGAGCGTCACATTCCCCTCACTCAAGTAATCAATCCTATGGCGTACCTGAAATCAAGCCAGCATTGGAAAGCTACGACATACCAAATGCTGCATGCCCGGTGTGTGGCGATTTAGTAATCTTTTATCAGTCCCCTGATGGTGGCAGAGTGTTTTTTGACGAATTAGGCCATCGTGGCCGAAGCACCCTTGTACTGACCACACTGGCATTCCAGCAATGCCAGATATGGGTCGTATTCGAGGGTCAAAAGTTGGAGCCAAAACCTACTCATGGCAAGAAAAAGGCTGGAGTCCTTTTTTTATCTATGAGGTGTCTGTTACCGACAAGATAATTTATATGATTAAGGGTAAGTACCAGAAAAAATTAACAAAAATTTATACAAATAGAATATTGCTACAAAATTCTAGCTTAGATAAATTAAACAAAAGTACTGTGATGTTCCTTATCCCTGTGGAGAGGGGTTTTACTCGATATTACTGGTGAAGTGCAATCGCTGCGTTGTGTAAGTAGGATGACAAAAATGTTGACCGACTAAGCCGGTCAGCCATCCCAACCCAATGCGATCGGTTTGGCTTCTTTGGAAGATCAATGCGACTTAAACGGCTCAGTGGGCAATCCCTGATTTCAAGGCGTAGTTACCGTTGTCATCCCTGACAAACATATCATTCACCTGGGGGTGACCGACCGGTTGACCGGTTTCATCGGGCAGTAGGTTTTGTTCTGAAACATAGGCAACATATTGAGTTTCATCGTTTTCTGCCAGCAGGTGATAGAAAGGCTGATTTTTTGCCGGTCGGACAGACTCGGGAATATTCTGATACCACTCTTCCGTATTGTTGAATTCGGGGTCGACATCGAAAATGATTCCCCTGAAGGAATAAAGTTTATGACGTACGACCTGCCCTAATTGAAATTTTGAGGTTACTATCATGAGCGCAGTTATAATAAATCGATCAGATTGTATGTGAGAGAAATGATAGCACCCTCTGAGACAGAATCAATCCCTGTTGTTGATATGGCGCCCTGTTTCGTGGCGAGTGGAGGTTCGAAAAAGGCACTGGCAAGAACCATAGGGGATATTTGTCATTCGGTTGGATTTTTCTATGTGGTGAATCATTCCATTCCGGCTGCTGTCTGCCAACGGTACCTGTCGATGACAAAGCGGTTTTTTGCACTCCCCGAATCCATCAAAGCGTCACTTGACAAGGCAAACTCGCCACACTATCGGGGCTGGGAAAGGCTCGGTTCCGAGTTGACGAACAATCAGGTCGATTATCGAGAACAACTTGACCTGGGCGTCGACAAGGCGCCTGTTCCCAATCCCGACCCCTATTATTTACGCTTGATCGGTCCGAATCAATGGCCGAATGAAGCCGACCTGCCGGGATTCAGAAGTGTTGTCGAAGATTTTTTTGATCGACTTTCCTCACTGGCGAAACACTTGTTGCAACTCATGTCGCTGTCTTTGGATTTGCCGGAAAACAGCCTGCAGGCGGCATTCGGTGATGAGCCTTCTCCCTATCTGAAGTTGATTCAATATCCTCCGGGAAAGCCAGGTCTGCAGGGCGTTGGCAGACACAAGGATTCAGGATTCCTGACATTGTTGTTACAAGACGATGTCGCAGGGTTGGAGGCAAGGTCAATGCGAGGAGACTGGATTGCCATCCCGCCACTTGAGGGCAGTCTGGTGGTCAATATCGGTGAACTCCTGCAGGTGATGACAAGCAATTATTTTGTTGCCACGCCCCATCGGGTCATCAATAGTGCAACGAGAACCCGGTATTCGTCCGCGTTTTTTTATAGTCCCGACTTGAATACGCGACTGCAGCCTCTCCCCCTTTCGACCGTCTATCTTGACAAAGTGAAAAACAGCCCCAGCCATCGCGGGGCGGGATTGATGGCCTCAAGAGAAGAGATGGCGAAGGGGATTGATGGGATGGCGAGTGACCAAATACCGGACATATTCGGTTATAAATACTGGCAGCGCTGGACCAGAAGCTACCCGCAAATTGCCGAAAAATATCATGCCGACGTTGCCGAGAAGACATCGTTATAGTGGCTCCAGCCATATTGCGATCCACAATATGACTGAACCGGTGAGTTCGGGAATGGTTGCGCCAAACGCATCTTGGGTTGACTCCAACCCGGTCTGTGCCTTGCCGTTTCAGTTGTGACGCTGGCTGGTCCGGCTTGAGCGCAAGACAGATTAACGATGATTGATGATCGTCGGCTTTCGGTCCACACCGGACGCTGGGTGAACGTCGCGGGTTATCGCAAGGGCCAGCGTATCGGATTCACTGTGGTTTTACCCGAAGCCGGTAAAGACCCTCTATCCCTGCGTCACTGGTAAAATAGATATGGCCGTCGGGCCCAATCGCCACGCCGACCGGACGCGCCCATCTTCTTCCATCCGGTAATTGAAAGCCGGTCAGCAAGTCGACGACATCCTTTGCGACGCCGTGATCGAATCTGACCATCACCAGTTTCGGATGTCGCCGGCTGGCCGGTCCACCGTTGCTGTTGCTGTTGCTGTTGCTGTTGCTGGTATCGGTTGCCCAAGAGCCGTGCAAGGCGACAATGGCGTTTCCATAGTACGGTTCAAGCAGGGTGCGATTGTCAACAAAATGGATATCCATGGGGGCAATCCGGGCGGGAAAGGTCACGACCGGCAAGGGGATATCTGTCTGCTGACCCGGTGGGGCTGAATCAATACATGAATCCCTGTGGATAGTATGCCCGTCAAACTGGAACCACGGCATCCCGTGAAATGAACCGGGTGTGATTTTTGAAAAATACTCCGGTGGCTGATGGTAGCCCAGATGGTCAGGGCCATTATTGCTGGCATACATCATCCGGGTTTTCGGATGCCAGTCAAATCCCACCGGGTTGCGCAACCCGGTTCCGTAGGGCACCAGCGTCGGATGGTCACCCGATTCATCAATGACCAGTATTCCACCACGGCGCAAACTGACCGGATAGCGGTGATCGAGGTATTCATCACTGCAATTTCCCCGAATACCCAGGCTCACATACAGTCGTCGGTCCGGGCCCAGTTTAAGAGTGCGGCTGTTGTGGCCTCCGCCACCGGGCAGTGACACAAACAGGGCAATGTCCCGGTCATCAAGTTGTCGGGTTTCGGCGGAATAAGGAGCGCGATAGATGCCATTCGTTCGGGCAATATAGATCATGTTGTCGCGGACCACCACACTGTGAGGATAACGGTCGAGCGTGACCAGCACATTTGCCTTTTGATAGGGAGGGTCAAGCCAGTACACTTCGCCGGACTTTGAACCGACGAACAAGCGTTGGCCATGGAAAAACAGGATTCTGGGTTGATTGAGGTCGAGATTGAGTGCCTCTAGAGTCAGTACTTGAGGATGGGTAATCTCAAACTGATAGTCTGCCACGCTGAAGGGTTTTCTGACGTTTTCGACGAACCCATCGTGTTTGTCTGCAAAAATGGCCTGGCAGGTCAAACTTTCGAAAGCAACAAGGAGTCCTGCCAGGAACGCGACTTTGCAATACGAAGTGGCCAGCGAGTGGCGTGACCAAAGAGAACGGGTGTTGGTGATGGACATGATCATAAAACCGGACTGGTTGTGCCCATTATGTCTGATTTGATCGATATGATGAAATACATCAGCGAGGTGTTTCTTGACGATGTCAAATGATATCGATTCCATGGTTTGTTATCGAAATTGTATCGGCGGCGGGGAGCGGGGCTGGCCGATCGTGTGGTGTATAATGAGGTCACCGTGCTAAGGGTGGAGCAAGTCCGCTGTGATGGGCCCGCCCGCATCGAAGCCGGGATGGATAAGGCGTATACCACACGGCATATGCACCAGACAGCATGCCCGTTGAAGGCCGTCACGGCGAACTGAGCAGATACCTGGCGTTGTGATGCTTTATCAGGTCCAATGGTGGTGCTCGCTGCGGTTGTGTGCACCATTGCACTCCTCCGGGTTCCGTGTTCTTTCTGCAAGATACGCTGCCTGGCCTGGTTGACAGGTTGAGGTCGTTTAAAACATTGTTACCAGAACCCATATATCTCTTTTTACCTCATTAGATATCAGTATGAAGCTAAAAGCCATCATCGAAAACCCCCGTTTTGAATCTGCGATACTGGTACTGATCGTGATTAATGCCATTACACTGGGATTGGAGACAGACCCCGATGTGATGCGCACGCTTGGCCCGTTTCTGACCATCATGGACCGCGTCGTCCTTGCCATTTTTACTGCTGAAGTGCTGGTTCGGATGTTTGTTTATCGGCTGTCATTCGTCAAAGACCCATGGCGCGTGTTCGATTTTATCATTGTTGGCATAGCCCTTATGCCTGCCACTGGCAATCTGTCGGTATTGCGGGCACTGCGTATCTTGAGAGTCCTTCGGCTGATCAGTATTGTTCCCTCATTACGCAAGGTCGTCGGGGGACTGATCGCTGCCTTGCCCGGAATGGGGTCAATCATGCTGTTACTGCTATTGGTGTTTTATGTGTTTTCGGTGATGGCAACCAAACTCTATGGGGGCGTTTTTCCGGACTGGTTTGGTTCAATTGGCCATTCGGCCTACTCGCTGTTTCAGATCATGACACTCGAAAGCTGGTCAATGGGCATCGTCAGACCGGTCATGGCCGAGTTTCCCTATGCCTGGATTTTCTTTATTGCATTTATCTTGTGTACTTCATTTACCGTTCTCAATCTGTTTATCGGGATCATCGTATCTGCCATGCAAACCGAGCATGAAGATCATGCCAATGAGGAAAGAAAAGCATTGCATGCACAACAACAGGTTATTCTTGGTGAGTTGAGATCACTGAAGAAACTGGTTGAAAAACAATCGTGAAGGACAAGCCGGTTTCCCCGAACGGTGTCTTGTGCTGCGGTGTAAATGGTCTTTGGTAGTGAAGAGTCATATTTAATTGCCCAGGAGTCTGCTAGAATTTTCCTTTTACGATAGGTCTGACGAGAAGTGCCATGAATCATGAAGTGATTATTACCTGTGCGGTCACGGGAGCAGGAGATACCACTGGAAAAAGTGCATTGGTTCCCATTACACCGGCTCAGATTGCCACTGCGGCCATCGAGGCCGCCCAAGCTGGGGCCGCCGTTGTGCACGTGCACGTTCGCGACCCCGAAACCGGCCAGGGTTCCCGTGATCCTGCGTTGTTTAAAGAGGCAGTGGAGAGAATCAGGGACAGTGGAATCGATGTCATCATCAATTTGACCGCAGGGATGGGTGGTGACTGGGTGCCCGACAGTGAAAATCCCGCCCTGCCGGGCACGGGAACCGACATGGTTGGACCGGAAGAACGCCTGTTACATGTGGTTGACTGCATGCCGGACATTTGCAGTCTGGATTGTGGAACGATGAATTTCGGGAACGGCAATGACACCTATATCAATACGGCGCCCTTTTTGAGAAAGATGGCAAAAACCGTGCAGGCATTGGGTGTCAAGCCGGAATTGGAGGTCTTTGATCTTGGCCAGATCCGACTGGCCAGGGCATTGATTGACGAGGGGCTGGTGGATGTTCCGCCACTGTTTCAGATTTGTCTGGGGATTCCGTGGGGAGCCGGTGCCGATACTGAAACGATGGCTGCGATGAAACAGGCATTGCCGAATGATGCGATCTGGGCCGGTTTTGGTATTTCCCGTATGCAGATGCCAATGGTGGCTCAGGCGGTGCTGTTGGGAGGCAATGTACGGGTGGGGCTGGAAGACAATCTCTATCTGGACCGTGGTGTCTTGGCCACCAATGCAATGCTGGTCGAAAGGGCAGTGGAGATTATCAATCGGTTGGGCGCAAAGGTGCTTTCTGCTGCCGAGGCCAGACAAAAACTGGGGTTGTCCTGAGCGACGGTTTGCCCATCAAGCCGTCAGCAACAGTCGGAGGCAGGAGGCATCAGTCCGGCGTGTTCAATCTTTTCTTCGTTTTCGCGATTTCGACCAGTCCGTTGTTCAGTTTTTGGCTTAACGACGTGAAATTTCGGTGATCTGTCATCTCGAGGCAGCCGTCGATGAGAGTGTCTTTCAGTTTGCGGGTCAACGCAGGTGCAGCCAATCTTGTCCAGGGGAGTTTGAGGGCGGGGCCGAATTGCTCGAGGCAGTACGCCATTCCGCCTTCACCGCCACCAATATGGAAAATTTCACAAGGCCCCATCAGTGCCCAGCGGGGGCCGGGGCCATTGACTATCGCCTGATCGATTTGTTCAACCGTTGCTTCGCCGTTGGCAATCATATGCAGGGCTTCGCGCCAGATTGCTTCCTGCAGGCGGGTTGCAATGAACCCGGGGACCTCCTTTTTCAGTATCAAGGGTGTTTTCCCGGCGGTCTCGTAGAACTGCCGGGTCCACTCAACCGTGTGCGGGGCGGTCGCTTTCCCGCCAATCATTTCGACCAACGGCAACAGATAAGGCGGGTTGAACGGATGCCCGACAACGGTTCTTTGAGGCGTTGAACAGTCGGACTGGATATCGCTCATGGACAATCCGGAGGTACTCGATGCAATGACGACCTGTGGATCGACGATGTTTCCCAGTTGCTGATAGAGTGTCTGCTTGAGCGCCAAGACTTCCGGAATACTCTCTTGAATGAACTCCGCCTCTGAGACCGCTTCTTCAAGGACAGTTGTCCAGCTGAAATGATCCAAAGAGGCATCAGTCGCCAAACCCATTTCGGTCAAGCTCCCCCAGGCAGTTTCCAGCAGATTCTCAAGTGCGGCGATCTCAGCTGCGTCATGCAAGTACGTTTTCACCCGATAACCTTGTGCCAGAAAGTGGGCGGTCCATCCGCCGCCGATCGGGCCGGCACCGATACAGGTGATGTTTTTTACCTCAGTGGGTGATCGGGTCAACATGGTCAGTTTCCCTGGAAGTCCGGTTTCCTTTTCTCAACAAATGCCTTGACCCCCTCTTCGGCATCCCCGGACCGGAGCATGGCCCGGTAGTTGGGAAGCTCATCATGGCGCATGGTATGAAATGCGCTTTGCGTACTCTTGCCGTCTATCGCCCGCAACACCTCCTTGATGGACTGAAGGGCAAGGGGGGCGACCTGAGCCAGTTGTTCAGCCCAATTTCTGGCACAGTCGATCAATTCACTGGGATCAACCACCTTGTTCACCAGCCCATATCGGGCGGCTTCTTTGGCGGTCATGCGTCGTCCCAGATACAGCAGTTCCAGCGCAATATTGTAAGGCACACGCTTGGGCAGTCTTTGGACCGCGCCGGCATCCGGGATGATACCGAGGGGAAGTTCAGGTAACGAGAATTCGACATGCTCTGCGGCGATAATCAGATCACAGGCAAGGGCGATTTCAAATCCGCCTCCAATGGCCAGTCCGTTCAATGCGGCGATCACCGGTTTGTTCAGGTTCCACAGTTCGGTGATCCCGGCAAATCCCCCGAGATTCGGATCTTCATTCTCCCACCAGTTGTCAAGTTGGGTTCCTCCGCTGTCGAGCGATTTCAGATCCCATCCCGCTGAGAAAATCCGATTGCCTGCGCCGGTAATGATACACACCTTCAAAGCCGGGTTGTCCCTGAAATACACAAAGGCCTCGCCCATTTTCCGACTGGTGGCGGTATCAATTGCATTCACCTTCGGTCGGTTAATGGTGATTTCGAAAACAGGACCGTTTTCATCAAGAATAATGTCTGGGGAGTGATTGGGCATGGGGGTCATCAGGTTGTCTGGTCAAAAAGAGTTTGGGCGGTGTTTTGTTAAAATAGTATATGATTGCGCTTGGTTTGCCGGTGGCGGTCGATCCGGAGGGGTAAAGATAATCGAATGATGTCAAAAAGAAAAGTCAATCTCCAAAGGTTGTTCAGGCCGCGTCATATCGCTTTTATCGGTGGAACGGATGCCGACTTTTCTGCCCGTCAGTGTGCGACCTATTTTAGTGGCCCTGTGTGGGGTGTGAACCCCAAACGTGAAACATTGGGTGGCCAGCGATGTTACCCTTCGGTCGAACATTTGCCGGAAGCCCCCGATGCCGTGTTTTTGGCAACCCCCCGCGATTCGGTGGTCGACATTGTCGACCGGTTGCGCCAAATGGGCGCAGGCGGGGTGGTGTGTTATACCGCGGGTTATGGGGAACTGGGCGCAAAGGGCGCCGAGAGCGAACGCGCGCTGGCCTGCGCGGCAGGCGATCTGGCACTGGTCGGACCGAATTGCTATGGCGTCATCAGTTACGCCAATCGAGCTGTTTTATGGCCATTCGGCGCAGGGGAACCAACCTGTACCGAAGGGGTTGCCCTGATCATGCAAAGTGGCATGATGTCTGCCAACCTGACGATGAACCAGCGTTCGGTTCCCTTTGCGTATGTGATCTCTGCGGGAAATCAGGCAGTACTGGCGATGGAAGATTATATCGACTGCCTGGTGGACGACCCGGCCGTGTCCGCAATGGGATTATACATCGAGGGAATCGTCAATATCCCGTCTTTCGCCAGGGCGTGCACCCGAGCGCTCGAGGCCGAAAAGCCAGTGGTGGTACTCAAGGCGGGCAGTTCATCGATCGGGTCACAATTGACCGTCAGCCATACCGGGTCCCTGGCCGGGGCTGATGAGGCTTACCAGGCACTATTCGATCAGGTCGGCGTGATCAGGGTCCGTTCGCCGGCAGAATTGCTGGAGACGCTCAAATTCATGACCGTTTCCGGTATCCCGAAAGGCAATCGTCTGGCCGCCTTTACCTGCTCGGGCGGCGATGCGGCGCTGGTGGCCGATTATGGCGAGACGAACGGGCTTCGGTTAACGCCGCCTGATGTTTCGGCTGCTGATAAACTGGCCTCGTTGTTACCTGACATTGCCACGGTCTCCAACCCGCTGGACTACACCACGCCATTGTGGGGTAATCAGGAGGTCATGCCGACTGTTTTCAGGGCGGCGATGCAATCGGAATACGATGCTGCAATCCTGATACAGGACTATCCACCAAAAGCAATCCATGCAGACAATTCTCACTATGTCTCTGATGGGATCTCGTTCGCTGCCGTGATGAATGAATGCCATATTCCATCGGCGATTTGCAGTGAACTGTCCGAGAACATGAGCCAGGAGATCAGGGAGTCGATTATCAACCGGGGAGTGACCCCCTTGCAGGGAATAGACCACGGATTGGATGCTATCCGAAATGCCTGTGTCTACGGGACGAACCGACGGCGGATCCTGGCTGAAAAAAACCGCACTGCGTTTCGGATGATCCGGGATGTGCAACGCAGTGCCCTGACGATTGGAACGGTCGATGAATGGGAAAGCAAACGGAGTATTTCGAAGTATGGTATCGCGATACCGGCTTCAACAATGGTGCCACTGGAAGCGTGGGAACGAGTCGGGACGGTGGCAAAGGAGATCGGTTTTCCGGTTGTAGCCAAGCTTGTCAGCGAAGACTTGGTGCATAAAACTGAATTCAATGCCGTCCACATCGAGTTGTGTGATGAGCATCAGGTGACCTGTGCGGTCAGTGAAATGCTTGACCGTGTTCGCGGTGATAAAGCGGAAATCAATCTAAAGGGCATATTGGTGGAACAGATGATTCAGGGGACGATTTGCGAGTTGTTGATTGGAACTCGACAGGATGAACAGTTTGGGTTTGTGATGGTTATCGCCAGTGGCGGTGTGTTGGTGGAACTGGTTTCGGATATTCAGACGCTGATCTTACCGGTCAGTCAGGCACGTGTACTTGTCGCCCTTCAAAACCTGTATTGTTATCCGCTGTTGTCCGGCTTTAGGGGTAAACCCGGAACGGATATCGAGGCGGTCGTCCAGATGATCCTGAAATTAGCCCAGTTTGCGGAAGACCGGGCTGACCGACTGGTTGAAATGGAGTTCAACCCGGTCATGGTCGGTACCGATTTTATCGTGGTGGCAGATGCACTGATGAGAGAGAGGACATGATGGGTATCGCAGGCGGTTATGGACAGCGACCTCGGCTCGACGCTGGTCTCAGATGCTTGCCCGACAGGACGCTGGATTGAATCTCAGCGGTATCCAGTTCGCTGTCGTGTTTGCGATGAGTCAACCGGTATGATCCAGACAGGCCTTGGTTTCATACGACGGAAACGTTTGGGTAACGCCGAGAGACCCGGCATTCAGGTTGATTACCACCGGAGCGATCTTTCGGGTGTCGAGAAGAGGTCGCGGCTGCCTGTGGTCGGTTTTATTTTCTTGAAGATCGTCGGTTTTCAAGTATGAGGGGAGACACAATGAAATCGCATGCTCGGGTTGTGATTGTGGGAGGCGGCATCGCCGGCTGTTCGACGCTTTATCATTTGACCCGTGAGGGTTGGAGTGATGTGGTCCTGGTTGAAAGAGATGAACTCACGTCGGGTTCAACCTGGCACGCTGCGGCTCAGGTCACCCAATTTGGAGCGAATCAGACGATGGTGGCACTCAAACGTCATAGCATTAATCTCTATCGACAACTGGCCGCTGATCCAAATTTTCCCATTAATTACCACATAACAGGCGGGATGCGGTTAGCCCATACACCGCAACAGGTGGATACTTACAAGCATTTCATCGGGATGGCGAAGGGAATGGATGTGGATTTTGAGTTTATCGATGCCGCAGAAGCGGGCCGACGCCACCCGTTGATGAGCCCGGGTCAATTGCTGGGTGCCTGGTGGGACCCGCTGGACGGGGACATTGATCCTGCCCAGTTGACGTTTGCGCTGGCTCGACAGGCGCGGACAGCCGGTGCTGAAGTCTACCGATTTAATCCGGTGCAGGATATCGTGCGCAAATCAAACGGCGAGTTTGTTGTGCAGACCCAAAATGGCAACATCACTTGTGAAATGGTAGTCAATGCCACGGGTTATCGGGTCAATGAAGTCGGGAAAATGCTGGGCGTGACTCATCCGGTGACCTCCATGGAACACATGTATTTCTTAACCGAATCGATGCCTGAAATCGAACAGTTGGATTTTCGTGTGCCGATTATCCGGGATCCGTGGGACGATTTTTACAGTCGGCAGGAAAAGACCGGGTTACTGGTCGGGGTCTATGAGCAAAACTGCAAGCCCTTCGGCATGGACGGGATAGATCCGCATTTCACCAAATCACTTTGTCCTTCTGATCTTGACCGGTGTCTGGATAACATGGAAGGAATATTTGAACGGTTGCCGGCACTGACCAAAACCGGGATTCATACGGTAGTCAATGGTCCGATCACCTATACCGTGGACGGGGCTCCTCTGGTGGGTCCGATTCCCGGGGTGCCGAATGCGTTTGCCTGTTTGGGGTTGCGGGCAGGCATTGGCGAAGGGGGAGGACACGGAAAGGTGCTGGCGGAAATCATGGTGCATGGTGAGTGTGAGTGGGATGCATGGTTTCTTGATCCCAGACGATTCAGTCGGTATGCCAATACCGAGCACACCTGTTTGAAGGCGATAGAAGACTATCAGAACGAGTTTCACTACCACTTGCCCCATGAGCATCGACCGGCGGCCAGATTGGCGCGTACCACTCCCCTGTACGCCGCGTTGAATCACTATCACTGTGCCTGGGGTGTGGTTGCCGGTTGGGAACGGGCTCTGTTTTTCAAACCCACACCGGATTTTGTCGATGAGCACAGTTATCGTTTTACCGCGACCCGGGATATCGTGGCCCGGGAGGTTGCCGGCATTGTAAGCGGCGTGGGTCTGATGGAAGTGTCCGGGTTTAATCGTTATGAAATCAGCGGGCCGGGGGCAACCGGGTTTCTGGAGCGGATGAGCTGCGGGTCTTTGCCAAAAAGGATCGGCAAGGTCAATCTGTGTTATCTGTTGACCGAAAAAGGCAATGTGCTTTGTGAGGCGACCATTGCCAAGCTGGGAGAGGAATGCTATTGGTATGGTTCTGCGGCGGCGGCGGAGTACCATGACAGGGACTGGTTGATCCAATACATGCCAAAGACCGTCAGGCTGGTCGAAAAGACCACCACGCATACCACGCTGGTGATCGCCGGCCCCCAGTCCAGGGCCCTGTTGCAGTCCGTGTCTCCCCGTTGTGACTGGTCGAATGCGGCTTTCCCCTGGTTGCAGGTACGCAGCATGATGGTCGGCCATGCCGAGGTCCTCGCGATGAGTATCAGCTTCTCTGGAGAATTGGCGTTTGAATTGCATGTGGCGAATGAACAGCTGTACCTGGTCTGGCATCTGCTGATGGAAGCTGGCCAATCTTACGATCTGGTTCAGTTTGGCCTGTATGCGACCGAATCGATGCGTCTTGAGAAAGGGTATCGGGGATGGAAATCGGATTTGATCTATGAATACAATCCGATCGAGTCAGGTTTGGCCCGATTTGTCAACTTGGACAAGCCCGCGTTTGTCGGTAAAAAAGGGTTGCTTGAACAAATCAAGCGGGGACCCGACAAACAGTTTGTGTCCATGGTGATTGACAGTGATATTGCGCCCGCACACGGTGGCGACCCGGTATATGCCAATGGCAGACAGATCGGTTCGGTGACCTCAGGCGGGTATGGTCACCGGGTTGACAAGAATATTGCCCTGGCTTTCGTGATGCCGGATTATGCAAAAATCGGGACACCCCTGGAGGTCTCCATACTCGAAGCGTGTTATCCGGCCGCAGTGGTTGCACCGTGTTTGTATGATCCGCTCAATGAGCGTGTTTTCTCCGGACCATGAGGGTCCATCCGTATGCCAAGACAACGAAGACAGACTCGACGAGGGGGGGTGCGCAGTCGCGAGGCGATGCACGAACTGCGTAGCCGGCCCCCTTCGTTTGATCCGTGCCCTCCGGGGCAGACCGGGGGGCAATATCGACCGCTCAGCGAGCCCCAGATTGAGGCCATCTACGCGACCGCCTTGCGCATTCTTTCGGAACTGGGTCTGGGCGAATCGCCACCGGTACTGACACAGCAGGCGCTTGGGCGTGGTGCGACAATCAATCGATTGGGTCGTCTTTGTTTCCCCCGAAGCATGGTGGAGGACATTATCAGCCGGGCGGCCAGGACCTTTATCTTTTACGGGCGGGACCCCAAACATGACTTCCTGTTGGGTGATGACAAGGTTTATTTCGGGACAGGGGGGGCCGCGGTACAGACGCTGGATCTTCAAACCGGGCGTTATCGGCCGTCGACATTGCAGGATCTGTATGATTTTACCCGACTGGTGGATACGCTGAAAAATGTCAGCTGGTTCACCCGATGTTGTGTGGCCACTGACGTGCCTGATAATTTTGATCTGGATGTCAATACCGCCTACGTACTGCTAAAGGGAACGATGAAACCGGTGGGCACCAGTTTCACGGTGGCAGCGCATGTCGATCCGATCGTCGATATGTTCGATTGGGCCTTGGGTGGGGAAGGAAAATTCAGGCAGCGTCCCTTTTGCAAAGCGCACGTCAGTCCCGTTATTTCACCCCTGCGCTATGGGCACGACGCGGTTGAGGTTGCCCTTGCATGTATCCGACGGGGCGTCCCGATCAACAACATCATTGCGGCCCAGTCGGGAGCGACTTCGCCAGCAACGATTGCCGGCATGCTGGCGTCAACACTGGCCGAGACCCTGGCCGCGCTGGTGATGGTCAACCTTTTTCAACCGGGTTATCCGATGATTTTCTCTAATTGGCCCTTAGTGATTGATTTGCGTACCGGGGCATTTGCAGGCGGTGGCGGTGAGATTACCTTACTCAATGCCGCGTCAGCCCAGCTCTCGAACTGGTTGGGGCTGCCTTCAGGTGTGGCCGCAAGCATGGCGGATTCCAAGGCAATTGATGCACAGATGGGGATGGAGAAAGCCTTGTCCTCGCTGGCTACCGGGCTTGCAGGGGCCAACATGGTGTATGAATCCTCAGGCATGATGGCCAGTCTGCTGGGGGCTTCTTTTGAGGCGTTTCTCATTGATGATGAAATGCTGTCTCACGTCTACCGGGTGATCAGGGGGGTCGAGGTCACCGAGGAAACCCTGGGTTTTGAAGCGATTCGCGAGGCCATCACCGGGGAGGGGCATTTCCTCGGTGGCGTACATACCATGGAAGCTATGCAAAAAGAGCATTTTTATCCCAAGCTTGCCGACCGGGAAGAACCCCGGACCTGGGCTGAGAAAGGAGCCAAGGATATCTGGCAAAGAGCGCATGCCCGAGTGACAAGAATACTCGAAACACACAACCCGAACTATTTACAACCGGCTATTGACCGGAAAATCAGGGATCGTTATCGTATCGTACTGTGAAATACCGACGAGTCTGATGTGTTGGCATACCGCCCCCGTCTTCTCCGGGGAAAGTGTGTCAGCGTGTCGATCTTGAGAGGAGGAAGCCACCCATCGATCAGTGCCTGATCGATTCCGTTGGCAACCGCGCTTAGCTCAAACGGCGAATGCCTATGGCATGACGCAGGTCAGTGACGAGCGTCTGGCTGTGATGACGGGCTTTTTGTGCGCCGTCGCGCAGAATTTGTTCGACATGACCAGGCTGCCGGATTAATTCATGATATCGTTCTCTCGGTGCTTTTAGTTCGGTATTGATCAGTTCGAACAATTGTTTTTTCGCTTCCCCCCAGGCAATGCCGTTTTCGAACTCTTTTCGCATATATTCCGTTTGCTGGGGTGAAGCGAATGCCTTCCACATTTGAAAGACGGTTGCGCTATCGGGATCTTTGGGTTCTCCTGGTTCCTTAAGATTGGTTTTTATCTGGTTGATTTTCTTTCTGAGCTGTTTCTCGGGAACGAAAAGGGGAATCGTATTATGATAGCTCTTGCTCATTTTCTGACCGTCCAGTCCCTGCAGGACCGGGGTATCATGATTGACCACCGCTTTGGGTAAGGTCAGGTGATTGCCGTAAATGTGATTGAATCTCTGTGCGATATCCCGGGCCATTTCGACGTGCTGAATCTGGTCCCGGCCAACCGGGACCTCATTCGCCTTGAACATCAGGATGTCAGCCGCCATCAGAACGGGATAACTGAACAGGCCCATGGTCACGGCATGGTCCGGATCTTCATGGTTCTCCAGGTTCTTTTGTACCGAGGCCTTATAGGCATGGGCCCGATTCATGAGTCCCTTGGCGGTGACGCAGCCAAGATACCAGGTCAGTTCCGCGATTTCGGGAATATCGGACTGTCGGTAGAAATAAACTCTTTCGGGGTCCAGGCCGAATGCCAGCCAGGTCGATGCTATTTCCAGCGTGGAATGATGAATCTGCTGAGGGTCCTGGCATTTTATCAGTGCATGAAAGTCAGCGAGGAAATAAAATGATCGTGTCTCCGGGTTCCAGCTGGCTTCGATGGCGGGTTTGATGGCACCGGCATAGTTTCCCAGATGGGGAGCCCCCGTTGTTGTAATACCTGTTAGAACGGTTTTCATGTCAGGACACTGATTTACACAAAGCGGTTTATTGTTGATCGGGCACGGGCGATGCCCTAGGAGCAGACCAGTGTGCTATCAACCGAGAAAGACGGGATGGTGCTGTTGCACCTTATGGACGCTTCTTCGACTGATACCGTGATCATGGAAGACCCGGAGAGACAGGCGTGGTGACCGTGCAAACCGGAAAACCCATCCCATTCGCGGGTGTGGATCAATCCGTGGCACGGCGGGTATTGGGCGATACTCATCGGATTCAAGCGCACTGGAGTTGTCCATATTATAACGCTGTCTACCGATAAAGTATCCTGATATCATGCGTGAAACATCATTGCAGGTCGACAGATTGGTTGCGCACGGGACGATCAATAAAATACGAACGGCGTTGCCCGAGTGGTATGGCTGAGATCAAGCGCTCTGTTTTTTAAAGCTTTGTTTGAGAATGAAATATCACAATATCCTGCAGGCGATCGGTCGTACGCCGACTATCAGGCTGAATCGTCTGGGCGCTGAATCGACTTGTGCCCTGTGGGTCAAGCTCGAGAGTTTTAATCCGGCGGGATCAGTAAAAGACCGTCCAGCGTTAAAAATGATTGAAGATGCCGAAGCGGATGGCAGGCTGAAACCGGGTGATACAATTATCGAACCGACGTCCGGCAATACCGGGATCGGGTTGGCCATGGTGGCGGCGGTCAAGGGCTATCGTGCGGTGTTTGTGATGTCGCAAGACATGAGCGAGGAGCGCAAGCTGATTCTCAAGGTGTATGGGGGCGAGGTGGTCCTGACCCCGGCTGAACAGGGTACCGTTGGGGCGATCAGTGAAGCGAAGCGATTGGCCGAAGAACAGGGCTATTTTTTTGTCGGGCAGCACTATAACCCGTCCAATCCGGAGTCCCATCGAAGCACCGCCGACGAAATCTGGCAGGATTTCGGCAAGACACTGGATATCATCGTGTGTACCACGGGGACGGGTGGGACAATCTCCGGGATTTCAAAGTATTTGAAGCAGCGACATCCCGGTCTTGCAATTGTTGCCACCGAGCCGGCCGACTCACCCATCCTGAGCCAGGGTATTGCCGGTAAACACAAGATAATGGGAACTGCACCGGGGTTTATACCGGACACGTTGGACATGCGTTCATTCGATCATATTTTGCCGATTACAACAGAAGAAGCCTATGAAACGACTCGACTGCTGGCCACGAGAGAGGGCATATTCGGTGGCATTTCCTGTGGTGCCGCGACCTATGGAATGCTGGCGTTGGCCAGGCAAAAAGAAAATCAGGGCAAAACCTTGCTGGCGGTATTACCCGATACCGGTGAGCGTTATCTCAGCACCGAGGTGTGGACCTAGTTTCGGATCACGGTCCGTGCCTGATTATTCGTGAGGTTGTCACTTCGATCACTCGGACTGAAAGAGGTGAGCGACCAGTAATGACAGGATAAACAGACTGGTGGCAACAAGCACAATCGAAGGGCCGGCAGGGGAATCCCAGGTCAACGACAGCAATAGTCCCAGGAAAATGGCCACGCTGCCGATTACACTGGCGAGCAGTGCCATCTGTTCCGGTGATCGGGAGAGTCTTCTTGCGGCGGCGGCCGGGATGATCAGCAGGGACACGATGAGCAAAATCCCCACGACCTGCATCGAGACAGCGACGACAATGCTCAACAGAATCAGGAAAATGAAACGGACCCGGGATTCATTGGTGCCATCCACAAGCGCCAGTTCACGTTGAACGGTGAGCGAGAGCAATGGGCGCCAGATGTTTATTAAAAGTATGATGACAGTTATTCCTCCGATATATATCCACAGGATATCGGTCCAGTTGACGGTCAGAATGTCACCGAAAAGATACGCGAACAGATCGGTGCGCACGGTCGGCATCAGGGTCAGGACAATAAGTCCCAGCGCCAGGGTAGAGTGAGCCAAAATGCCCAGGGCGGTATCGGATGTCAGCAGTCTTAGCTTCTCCATCAGCAATAATAAAACAGAGACTCCACAGGCAACGAAGAGAATGGCCAGCGTCAGATTGATTTCGAACAACAAACCAAGTGCAATACCCAACAAGGCAGCGTGCGAAAGCGCCGCTCCGAAGTAAGACATTCTTTGCCAGATGACCAGACAACCGAGTGGTCCACTGACGACAGCGACACCGATGCCACCGACAAATGCCCGTATGAGGAACTCATCCATGGGATTCTTTTCCGACGGTTGGTTGGGATTTGATGAGAACCTCTCCGCGCAGATCATGGGAATGGTCATGATGGTGCGGATAAATGGCAAACTTGCTGGCATCCGCCTCACCGAACAGGGCAATGAATTCCGGGTGCTGCTGAACATGTCCAGCGGAACCGGTGCAACAAAGATGCCGGTTCAGGCACACCACCTTGTCGGTCGTTGCCATCACGACATGGAGGTCGTGGGAAATTAACAGGATACCGCATTGACACTGCTCCTTGATGGCTTGAATGAGGGTATATAGCTCCGCCTGACCGGTGATATCCACGCCAGCGGTCGGCTCATCCAGAATCAGTAGTTGAGGACGGCACAGCAGTGCCCGAGCCAGTAATATCCGTCGCAATTCCCCCCCGGATACCGTTTGCAACGGCGAATCCAGTAAATGCGGGGTACCGACCTGTTCCAATGCTTCGTGTATCTGCTGTGCGGAACGACGGCCCGACAATTGCATGAATCGCCGGGTTGAAATGGGCAGGGTCGGATCCAGATCAATGGTCTGGGGGACATAGCCAATACGGAGTCCCGATTGAATCCAGACCTGACCGGTATCCGGTTCGATCAGCCGCAGTGCGATTTTTGTCAAAGTACTTTTACCGGCCCCGTTGGGGCCGATCAGGGTGACGATCTCCTCTGAATGCACCACCAGATCAATGTGATCCAGCACCACCTCACCCTGCCGATGCACACAGATGTCCTGAAGATTCACAAGGACAGGGTTATTGTGTTTTGTTTTCATTGATTGGGTTGTCAGTCAGGTGTTATTGCACCACGCAAGCGGAACACAGGCCCCTGATTTCCACCATTTGATAGCTGGCGTCGAAATCACGGGCAGCCGCTTTTTGCGTAATCAACCGTGAAAGTTCCCGGTCTTCCATTTCAACCACCTGTTGACAGCCGGAACAAATCAGAAATTGACAGCGGTGTTGTCGGTTTGAGGAATCGCAGCCGATATAGGCGTTGAGGGATTCGATTTTGTGTATCAATTGATGTGCAAGCAGGAAATCAAGGGCACGATAGACTGTGGGGGGTTCCGCATTGTCTTTTTCGTGACGCAGGATGTCCAGAATCTGATAGGCCCGCATCGGTTGATGGCCTTGCCAGATAATTTCCAGTACCCGTTGACGAAGGATTGTAAAACGGGCCTGTTTTTCCCGGCAGATCGTCTTGGCCCGGGTCAACGCCTTGTTGATACAGACCCGGTGATCATGTCGTTGATTGTGGAAATTGATTTGCGGTTGGCTCACGACAATTGCCTCACTGATAATTTATGTTATATTATATCATAATATCACCAGATGAACCTGTCGATAATGAAATCCATTCCGATGCGGAGTGTCATGTGGTTTCGATTTCCTTTTGGCGACACCAACCGCAGGCGAGTTCCATCAGATAACGGTGTGTGAGGCCAGTCAGATTATACGATTTCTTCGGTAACGGGATTGGTGAGTGATCCAATCGTTTCAATCTCGATCGTGACCTCGTCTCCTGGCTGCAGATAGACCGGAGGGGTCCGGGCAAATCCGACGCCCTCGGGCGTCCCGGTGAGAATGACCGTGCCGGGTGCCAAGAGAGTGCTGCCACTGAGGAACTGGATGATTTCAGCGATGCTGAAGATCATGTCACGCGTATTGGAGTCTTGCATGAGTTCGCCATTCAACCGGGTTTTGATGGCAAGGTTGTTCGGATCGGGCATGTCCTTTGCGGTGACAAGCGTCGGACCCAAAGGGCAAAACGTGGCGAATGTCTTGCCTCGGCACCATTGCCCTCCACCGGCATGCTTTTGCCAGTCCCGGGCACTGACATCGTTTGCGCAGGTATACCCGAGCACATGGCTCAGGGCCTGCTCGGCGGACACGTTATAACAGGCCTTTCCAATGACAACGGCCAGTTCCGCTTCATAGTCGACCTTGGTACTGTTGATTTTCCGGGGCAGTCGGATGGGTGCGCCGGGATGTTGTATGGCCGTCGTGGTTTTGGCAAACAGTACCGGATATTGTGGTATGGGAAAACCGCCTTCCTGTGCATGCCGGCGATAGTTCAGCCCGATACACAGGATATCGACCGGTTGAACCGGTGCCAGGAGGTCACCGGCAATATCTTGGCCGGTGTCGCTCAATCCGTCATACAGGTCACCCTCCGCCAAGGTGTAGTGTCCATCGGGATGAGCCACGGCATGACAGATGCGATGATCAGGTAACTTGAGTCTGGCGATTTTCATGATGCTATGTTGGTCGTTGTGGTAACAGCACAGTTATATGTCAGCAAGTTCGACTGTCTGAGCAAGTGATGAATCCGGTCCGCATGACGGGCGTGGTTGTCCGACTACCGGTCCGGTGTCAACCGGGTAATGCCAGCAGTGTCCTGATCGTGGATTCAATTTTCCGTGCATTTTTGTCGCCGACATGAGTTTCACCAATAAACCTCGAATGGATATAACCCTGTTTGTCAATCAGGTAATAGGTGGGCCAATAGTGGTTTCTCATCAATTGCCAATAGGTGAAATCGTTGTCTATCATGACAGGATGATGCAACTTGAATTCAGCGATCTTTTTCACGATGTTGGACCTGATTTTTTCGTGTTCGAATTCTGGCGTATGTATGCCGATGACCTGGAAATCTTCTTCCTTGAATCGTTCTTCCAGATCATTTAGCCATGGAAAGGAACGGTAACAGTTCCAGCATTCAAAAGTCCAGAAGTCAATCAACAGTACTTGGCCGGCCAGATCCTCGAGTTTCAAAGGTGGCGAGTTCAACCAGGCTTGAGGGTCCGTCTCACTGAATTCGGGTGCCTTGCGAAGTGATTTGGATTGGGCTTCAATCGATTGGTTGACGGGCAAAATGACGAACGTGACGGACAGGGCGACAAGCGCCACCAGTCCGAAATAGAGGATTGATTTTTTTGTCATCGGGTGAGGGCCGAGTGCACTCGGGCAGTTTTGTAGTGAATGGTCATCGTCAGAGCCGCTTGCCGGCGAATCGTTCGGGCAGCTGCAATGGGCGAATGAGGGTCGGGAAACCGAGAGGGAACGGCAAGACAGAACAGGATAATCATGGCCGGATGAAACCTGTGTTGGTCGAATGGTGTCTCAATAACTTCTGTTTACCGAGAACCGGGCCAGGGCGATCAGGGCGCGTTTGTATCGGGAGTCGGGCAAAACGGAAAGGGAATCAGCCGCATGTGATGACTGCTCCTTGGCCTTTTGGCGGACATGATCAAGTGAACCGGAAGCCTGAACGATGTCAAGGACGTCACGGACCCGTTTTTGATCACTCTGCAAGATGATGTGCTCGATAAGCTTCCGGTCGGTTTGGTTGGCATGACGCATGGTATAAATGAGTGGAAGGGTCAGCCGACCCTCGGCAAGGTCATCGCCGATGTCCTTGCCGATTTGATGGCTGTCCGAGTCATAGTCCATAATATCGTCAACGAGTTGAAAAGCAAGGCCCAGATACATGCCATACTGACGAAGCGCTTCAAGAATGGCGGATGGCTGGTTGTGTATGACCCCTCCCAGTAAGGCGGAGGATTCAAACAGCTTGGCGGTTTTACGAAGAATCGTCTGCATGTAGTTGGCTTCCGTTGTCTCTGGTGAGTGCGCATTCATCAACTGCAATACCTCTCCTTCTGCGACCGCGTTGGTGGTCTTGGCGAGAATACGCATGACTTCCATATTGTCTGTCTCCACCATCATTTCAAAGGAACGTGAATAGAGAAAATCCCCCACCAGGACGGCCGCCTCATTACCCCAGACTTCATTCGCTGTTTTTTGCCCTCTTCGCATCGAAGAGGAATCAACCACATCATCATGAAGCAAGGTGGCGGTATGAATGAATTCGATAATCGCAGCGAGGTTGATATGTCCCGTTCCCTGATATCCGCAGGCCCGGGCACACAGCAGCAAGATAAGGGGTCTGAGTCGTTTCCCGCCACTTTGAATCAGATAGGCACTGAGGGTCTTGATCAATGCAATGTCAGAATCCAGTCTTTCCCGGATGAGTTGATCCACTTTTTCCAGATCAGCCGATACCAGCGAAGTTGCCTGATCCAACAAGTCTTTCGACGCGGCCGTTTGAGTCGTATCCGATGTATCCATGTCACTCAGGCGGTTGTTTTGTATTGTTTGGCTACGGGACTTGGAGTGACGAATATTTGTCCGACTATGGTGTGAATCGTTCGAGTGAGCGGATCGATGTGAAGGGGGACGAATAGTTCCAGGTAGCGCGCCAGTTCCATAGTATAAATGATTATGTTTGTCAGCATGATGCCGGTGCAATAGGCATTGACGCAGAGAGTTCGCCTAGATACAATCGCGCGTCTTAAACAATCCCGCTTTTTACTTAAAATTGTATAAGAAAAGGTGGAAAGTTTGCCATAATAATACAGCATTTCGGATTCGCATCATGTATGCAGTAGTAGAGACCGGCGGTAAACAGTACAAGGTGATCGTTGGCGATAGATTGAAAGTGGAAAAATTGTCAGTCGCACAAGGCAGTGTGATTGATTTGGAGCGGGTTTTGATGGTGAGCGACGGTGAGCATGCGACCGTGGGTGCGCCGGTGGTCGAAATCCCGGTGACCGCGACCGTGTTATCGCACGGGAAAAGGAACAAGATAAAGGTTTTCAAAATGAAGCGTCGAAAGAACTATCGACGTACACAGGGACACCGGCAATCATTTACCGAGATTCAAATCACCCGAATTGGGGATGAGGAAGCGCCTTTACAAGACACCGCATTGGTGGGGTCTACCTTGTCGCAAGAAGAGACTATACCCCAGCTTGCGTCGTTACCTGAGTCGGCGGGGGATATCGCGAAAGAGGCCGCAGAACCGGTGATCACTGAATCGGATGTAAATGCCGTGGAACAGGCCACGGAACCCGACAAGAACTGAAAAAGGGCTATTACATAACAAAGGGTACACGGTGAACAGATGGATTCACCGGTATCAGTTTCATCAGACAATATAGGACTTGACTAATGGCGCATAAAAAAGCGGGCGGCAGTTCCAGAAACGGTCGTGACTCGGTTTCCAAAAGACTGGGTGTCAAAAAATTCGGGGGCGAGCAGGTGCTGGCAGGCAATATCATTGTTCGACAAAGAGGGAGTACCTTCCACCCCGGCAAGAATGTCAGGGCTGGCCGGGATTTCACCCTGTTTGCCACAGAGGCGGGCAAGGTTCAATTTGGCATCAAGGGCCCCAGGAACAGAAAAACGGTGAGCGTGGTTGCCAACTGACGTTTTTTGAAAATGGTCTTCAAGAAGCCCTGCTTTGGCAACAAAGTGGGGTTTTTCATGTGCATCCAGGCAATAAAGTACAGGGAGACCTGATGACCGGTGCGACTCCGGTCTGTGCGGTGACGGACTGGCTTGTCGGCGCAAGTCGATGACCGACCCGATAGCGAAAATGAGGGGCCGAACCGTCGGGGGTGTGCATGTCGAGGTGAAATCGGCGCAATCGATGGCGGGACGTGGTAATTTGTTGCGGACCTGTCACGTGGTTGGTTGACCTTGCCACCAGCCGGGGCAAATGGTACTTGTACGTATTTGCCAGCGGAGGGTGGCGGAAGTGTTCTTGTCTCTTGGCTGACTGCCATACGCTGTGTCGGAACGACTGACTCCGTTTGTGGACTTGCCGGTCCGGCCGGGGCCTGTACAGGCTGGAACAACCGATTCGATGACCACCCAGTTGATGCGACGGAGTATAGTCATACCATGAAGTTTGTCGATGAAGCGGTCATCAGGGTCATTGCGGGCAAGGGTGGCAATGGCTGCTTGAGCTTTCTCAGGGAAAAGTATCGGCCCAAAGGCGGACCCGATGGTGGTGACGGGGGTGATGGAGGCAGTATCTATTTGTGCGGAAACAGTGGTCTCAATACGCTCGCTGATTTTCGTTTTACCCGTTTGTATAAAGCGCAAAACGGAGAGAATGGTGCCGGGAAAGACCGCTTTGGCAAACAAGGTGACCGACTGGTGATTCCGGTCCCTTTGGGCACCCTGGTCAGTGATGCCGAGAGCGGTCAATCGATTGGAGATGTCACGGATGAGAACAACCTTTTGTTGATTGCCCGGGGCGGCAGACGGGGACTGGGCAATGCCCGGTTCAAGTCCAGTACGAATCGGACTCCCCGGCGGACCACTGCTGGGCAGTCCGGTGACGAGCGGCTCATCCGACTTGAGCTTAAGGTGTTGGCTGATGTCGGATTGGTGGGTTTGCCGAATGCCGGTAAATCGACGGTTTTGGGCCATATTTCCAAAGCCAGGCCGAAAATAGCAGATTATCCGTTTACGACGTTGTTTCCACAACTCGGCGTGGTCGAAATCGGGTTGGGCAGCAGTTTTGTGGTGGCGGACATTCCCGGTCTCATTGAAGGCGCCTCCGAAGGAGCCGGATTGGGAATCCGGTTTTTGAAGCACCTCAGCCGAACCCGTATTTTGTTGCACCTGGTGGATATTGCACCGTTGGACGAGACGGATCCGCTGCATGCGGTCAGGCTGATCGAACGCGAACTGATTCGATTTGACCGGAACCTGTCCCGTATGGAGCGCTGGTTGGTCCTGAACAAGGCTGACCTGCTTAGCGATGCCGAAGCGGACCGTATTCGAAGGACGTTGGTCAAGCGGCTGGATTGGACGGCACCTGTGTATGTGATTTCGGCCGTCACCGGGTCGGGTACCACACCGCTCGTCGGCGATCTGATGTGCCGTCTCAATGAAATCAGTGATCGCGCAAACGGCAAACCGGTCGGAGCAATTGGAAAATGACTGATCGCCAAGCATTAACCGGATCCAATCGCTGGGTTGTCAAGGTCGGCACCTCGTTGCTGACGAGTTTGGGGTCCGGACTGGATCAGGCTGCAATCGGCTTGCTGGTCAGACAGATTGTCTCTTTGAGGCGCCAGGGTGTTGAGGTCGTGTTGGTGTCTTCCGGTTCAATCGGCGAGGGGATGCGCCGATTGGGCTGGTCCGAACGGCCCCGGGAACTTCAGAAGTTGCAGGTGGCTGCCGCAGTCGGTCAGATGGGGCTGGTGCAAAGCTATGAATCGGCATTTGACCGGTTCAATATTGTGACGGCCCAGGTCCTGCTGACCCATGCCGACCTGGTTAATCGTGAACGTTATCTCAATGCCAGAAGTACCCTGCGTGAATTGCTGCAGATAGGGGTCGTGCCGGTCGTCAATGAGAATGACACGGTCGTCAATGAGGAAATCCGATTCGGAGACAATGACACCTTGGCTGCCCTGGTTGCCAATTTGGTCGAAGCCAAGGCGTTGGTGATACTGACGGACCAGACCGGCTTGTTTGACCGGGATCCCAAACTGGATGCATCAGCCTCATTGATTCGGTACGGTCGTGCGGATGATCCGGAATTGCTGGTCAAGGCGGGCACCGCCGGAAAACTCGGCAGCGGGGGGATGGTTACCAAAATTCAGGCCGCCAGGAAAGCATCCCGTTCAGGTGCGGCAACCATTATTGCCTATGGGCGGGAAGAAGATGTACTGATACGTCTTCGCAATGGCGAAAGCATGGGAACCATGCTGCACCCCGGCAGTGAAAGGCTGGCGGCAAGAAAGCAATGGCTGGCGGGTTTGCTTCGAAGTAATGGATCACTGGTCATAGACCGGGGTGCGGTTGAAGTGCTGACCCTGTCAGGAAAAAGCCTGCTGCCGATTGGCGTGACCGCAACACAGGGGCAGTTTACAAGAGGGGAGATGGTGACGTGTGTGGATGTCAACGGAAAGGAGATTGCCCGTGGACTGGTGAATTACAATACCGAAGAAGTCAATCGGATCAAGGGCCAGCCGAGCCGTCGTATCGAGAAGATTTTGGGGTATGCCGGCGAGAGCGAACTCATTCACCGGGATAATATGGTCATTACGACCTAGGTTTTGTTATGTCGCAAGCAAGGGAATGGTGTGGGACAGCCTGATCGGTCAGCAGAACCATGAGGGATGACCGCAATCGACCTGTCTTGTTTCGAAGCGGGGCTGACCCCGTGAACAAGACTGTTGCGGCCAGATAGAGTAGGGTGAGGATCGGTAACGCAGACAGGTGATACGAACTAGGCACTCAGCGTACGGAGTCGATTGTTCAATCGGTGTTTGAGTCTGGCCGCACGATTGCGGTGGTGCAATCCCTTTGATGCGGCCTTGTCGATACCCGAAACCGCGGCACGATATGCCTTGTTGGCCTCTTCGAGATTTTTTTCCTCGATTTTTTTCAACAGTTTCTTGATTGCCGAGCGCAGCGCAGAGCGTTGGCTCATGTTGTGGATGCGACGACGGGCACTTTGGCGGGCACGTTTTCTCGCCTGGGGTGAATTGGCCAAAATTTTTCCTCTTACTATAGACTCAACGCAGTGGGGGCGGGAATATCCGAAATTTACGTTCAAATGTCAAGGAGAGGAGACCAGATTTTTGAAGGGAACACCGGATTTCATTGTTTCTGGGCCATTATCCCCAACGTGTTGCATCGAAGTGGTCTGTCCGACCGGCGGTTGATGCATTCAGGTTCTCAAGCCAAGTCACCTGTCAGGCCATGTGATAGAATCCACGGGTGAAAACAGACAATATCCATTCGATCTTCTGGTTACCCTTTGAACGTATTTGCACGGGATAGGCTATACAGCCAACGGTCCGGTTAGCAACACGATGTCTGCAAAAATTCTCAAATCCACTTCGGTGGTCAGCTTGATGACATTGCTGTCGCGTATCAGCGGACTCATTCGTGATGTCGTGTTTGCCAATCTGCTGGGAGACAAAGCCGCTGCAGATGTGTTTTTTGTTGCATTTCGTATCCCCAACTTTTTTCGGAGAATTACCGCAGAAGGTGCGTTTTCCGCTGCGTTTATTCCGGTTTTCACTGAATATCGGCTGCAAAAAAACGAAGCCGAGATTCGCGATTTCCTGCAGCTTCTGATCGGACGCTTTGGGTTGATCCTGCTGCTGTTTTCAATCATGGGTGTCATTTTTGCCCCTGTATTGGTGAGCGTGCTCGCCACCGGATTTCTTGATGACCCGGAAAAATTCGAGTTAACGGTACGATCGGCAAGAATTACCTTTCCATATCTATTTTTCATCTCGCTAGTGGCGACCGCTGCGGGCATGCTCAATACCTGCGGTCGATTTGCTGTGCCAGCTGCAACGCCCATTTTGTTGAACATCTGCCTTATCTTTGCCGCGCTGGTTCTGGTGCCGCGCTGGCAGGAATCGCCTGTTGCACTGTCGGTGGGCGTGTTAGCGGCAGGCGTTGTCCAACTGCTGTTTCAGATTCCCTTCCTGAAGAGGGAGAAAATAACGATCAGGCCACGATTGAGGACAACGAAAACCAATACAGTGGGGGCTCAGGGGGTGACCAAGGTGTTCAAGCTCATTGTCCCTGCCATCTTTGGCGTGTCAGTGGCCCAAGTCAATGTGCTGATCAATACCCTGCTGGCTTCCTTTATGGTGACCGGCAGTATTTCCTGGCTTTATTATTCCGATCGATTGATGGAATTTCCGGTCGGGGTGTTCGGAATTGCGTTGGGTACGGCCATTTTGCCCAGTTTGTCCGTGCAGCACCGCCAGCAGTCACCGGCGGCGTTTTCGGCAACCCTGGATTGGGCTTCGCGCTGGGTGTGGCTGGTTTGTGTGCCAGCGACCGTCGGACTCGTTATCCTGTCGCGCCCGCTTGTGACAACCATTTATTTTCATGGTGATTTCACTCAAAATGGTGTACTTATGTCGGCAGCCAGCCTGGTGGCTTTTTCGGTCGGTCTGACCGCGATCGTTCTGGTGAAGATTTTGGCGCTGGGATTCTATGCAAGACAGAATACGGAGACACCGGTCAAGATCGGTATGATTGCAGTGGCAACGAACATCGGATTCAGTCTGGCACTGTTCTACCCGTTGCAGCATGTCGGGCTGGCACTGGCAACCAGTATTGCCGCCGTGTTTAACGCAGCGTTGTTATATCGCAAATTGAAACAAGAAAACATATTCTGCCCTGTCCCGGGATGGTTCATGTATTTATCAAAGGTAATGATGGCATCTGCGGTCATGGGACTGGTCATTTGGTGGGTCATGGCTGAACCTGAAAAGTGGTTGATCATGGATATTTGGGAGCGAATCGTCAGGCTGTCTTCGTTGATTGCAATCGGTATCGCGGTTTATTTCGGTGGACTGCATTTGCTGGGACTGGACCTGAAGGCGCTGTGGCGTGAAAAGGAGGCCTGACAGTGGAACTGATTCGCTCAATCGATTCTTCCAGACTGCCCAAGCAAGGCTGTGTTCTGACGATCGGTAATTTCGATGCGGTGCACACAGGGCATCAGAAAATACTGGCTAAGCTGGTGCATCGGGGACGTGAATTGGCATTGCCGGTCGTGGTCATGACCTTTGATCCTTCGCCTGAAGATTTTTTTCTCAAGGACAATCTGTCGACACGACTGACTACGCTCAGCAGCCGTTATTGCTTGCTGCGTGATCATCATGTTGATGTGATGTTGGCCTTGAAATTCAATCAGGCCCTGGCACAGACCACGGCGGAAATATTTATTGAGGACTACCTGGTCAAGCGGTTACAGGTGAAATATCTGTTGATAGGGGATGATTTCCGGTTTGGAACCGGAAGAAAGGGGAACTTTGCGCTGCTTGTTCGACTTGCCGAGAAATATGGCTATCAAATCGAACAGTTTGAAACGGTCAGCCATGCGGGTACAAGAGTCAGCAGCACGTATGTCAGGGAGCTGCTGGCCAATGGGCAGCTGGACCTGGCCGAGAAACTGTTGGCCCGGCAATACGCGATGCTCGGTCGGGTGATACCCGGAGACAAACGCGGAAGACAGTGGGGGTTTCCCACGCTGAATCTGGCGATCAAACACCGTCCGGCAGTCACCGGTGTCTTTGCTGTCAAGGTGACCGGCGCTGCATCGACACCGCGGGCCGGTGTCGCCAATCTGGGTATGCGTCCCACCGTGGGTGGAATGAAGACATTGTTGGAAGTGCATCTTTTCGATTTCTCGGAAGAGATCTATGGCCGTCGTATCTGTGTCGAGTTTTTCCGAAAGATACGGGATGAACGACAGTTCGATTCCTTTGACCAATTGAAGAAGCAAATAGCGTGTGATGTCGAGATGGCCAGAACTTTTTTTCGTCGTTAGACCGTGTGGTATCAAGACAAGCGTTTCATCCGATATCTGCTGGTGGCAATCGTTATCCTTTGTTTTGATCAACTGACCAAATCGATTGCCTATGAGTCTCTTTATGGTAAGCCGGATATTCAGGTCTTGCCGTTTTTAAAGTGGGTGCTGGTGTTTAACAGCGGGGCTGCCTTCGGTTTTCTCAACAGCGCAGGTGGTTGGCAGAATATTTTGTTCGGCGGACTGGCGATTGGCGTGTCGGTGTTTATCGTACTGTGGCTGCGGCAGGTCTATCGGACGAATGGCATGCTTTCCCTGGGGTTGGTCTGCATACTCGGGGGAGCCATCGGGAATCTGGTTGACCGCCTGGTCAACCAGTATGTCATTGATTTTATTTTACTCTATTATCAGAATTGGTATTTTCCGGCCTTTAACCTTGCTGATGTTTCGATTACCTGTGGGGCGCTTTTGCTCATTGTGGACAGCTTTGGTTCAAGAAATAAAAAAGAACGGGCTCAGTGATCGACAGGTTGCATCAGCCTATCCTGACGGTTTAACACGGGTCAATGCAGGGCACTTGTGACCGTGAAAGGTGACCTGGAAAATCCGGACAAGTCGAAAATATTCAACCGGAGAGTCGACAATGCGCACTGACTCCGGCAGGCTGGATTCCGGATGAAGCCGATGAATTAGGTTCAAGTTTTACCGTTTAACTTTTTGAAATATATTGTTTATTTGTCGTATTTTTGAATCTGGAATAGTGTTTTTGTGTCGTTGCCACGACTCACCGGATCATCAATCATTGCCGCATAGATTCCGAACATGACCAATACGAATCACTCATTGAAATCACAGTATATTGCGGCCATTGATCTTGGTTCGAATAGTTTCCATATGGTGATCGGAGAGGAACTTGAGCACGGAAACATCAAAATAATCGATCGGGTCAAGGAAATGGTTCGTCTGAATGCCGGACTGGATCCACAGGGCAACCTGACGGTTGACGTGCAAGAAAGGGCGCTGGAATGTCTCATTCGATTTCGTCATCGATTGGAAACCATTCCCCCTGAACGCATCCGGGCGGTCGGTACCAATACATTGAGAGCGGCACATAACAGTGCGGCTTTTCTGGTGGAAGCTCAAAAAGCGCTCGGCCATCGGATTGCGGTTGTCTCCGGGCATGAAGAGGCCCGACTGGTGTATCTGGGGGCGGCCTTCGACCTGGCCGGGGATGGTCGACAGCGACTGGTGGTGGATATCGGTGGGGGAAGTACTGAACTGATCGTCGGCAAGGCGTATCAACCGATTCGAATGGATAGTCTGTACATGGGATGTGTGAGTTTGAGCCGTCGATTTTTTGCGGATGGAACCATTTCCATGGACCGGCTGAAGCAGGCCCAAAAGATAGTCCTGCAGGAACTTGAACCGGTGATCACAACCTACAGGCAACTCGGTTGGCAACAAGCCGTTGGCACCTCAGGCACGATCAAGGCGGTTGATGCGGTCTCGCGTGAACTGGGTTTGAAGCAGGATTGGCTTTCCGCAGAAAGCTTTGATCGGATTCGGTCATGGGTGTGTGCCTGTTGCCACGCAGAGAATCTGGATCTTGTATCGGAAGAACGCCGACCTGTTTTTGCGGGGGGATTTGTTATCCTGGCGACGGTTTTCGAGGTATTGGGCATGGAACGCATGGATACGTCTGACGGTGCGTTGCGAGAAGGGGTGTTGTATGATCTGAGTGACCGCCTTCACGACGAAGATTCGCGTCATCTTGGGGTTCAGTCACTAGGTACACAGTTCAATCTTGATGCGGGGCAATTTGATCGGGTAGAAAAGACTGCACGGCTTCTTTTCGATCAGGCATCGACGACCTGGGCATTTGATCTGGAACTCGATGCCAAGTTGTTAAGCTGGGCCAGCCGTTTGCATGAAATTGGCATTGTCATTGCCTACAATCAACACCATAAGCATGGAGCCTACATTATTGAAAACAGTAATATCAGCGGATTTTCAAGGGAAATTCAGCGTATGCTGGCACTATTGGTCCGCAGCCACCGTCAAAAGATTCCCGTCGAGTTGTTTGAGGCATTGCCATCGGAATGGCGGCCCCGGTGCCTGCGACTGGCCCTGCTGCTTCGACTGAGTGTCGCGCTGCATCGCAACCGCTCAGACATCGATCGTGTCAACGTGCACCTTAAGGCAAAGAAAAAGAAAATCATCATTACCGTTCCCGCACAGTGGGAGTTGACACATCCGTTGACCTTGTTTGATCTGGAAACCGAGCAGGCGTATCTGCACGTGACACCCTACCGGCTTGTAATCAAGACGGACTGAAAGACGGCAAACCCGCTAGTGTATGAGTAATCTTGTTCGTTGCTGTCATCAGATACGTTGCACTATGACGGATAGGAAACAGGTGTTCGGGCCATGATGAGTTTTGACAAGGTGATTGATGGTATCGTGGTAGGTGCCTGTCCGACCTGTCAACAGGATGTCAAACGACTCCAGCAATTCGGGATGACGGCGGTCTTGACGCTTCAAAGTGATCAAGATTTGGCTGCTCGGCAGGTCGATTGGACGATCATGCGGCAGTTCTATTTGCAATACGGACTTGTTGTCCGTCGGGTGCCGATACTTGATTTTGATGATCGTGATCTGACTGACCGCTTGCCCGTGGCCGTCCAGACACTCCAGACGATGATTGATGCAGGGTGTCAGGTGTATGTGCACTGTACCGCTGGGATGCAACGTGCTCCTTCAGTGGTTATTTGTTATCTTGCATGGCACCAACAGCTGAGTCTGAGGCAATCGATTCAACTGGTGCTTGCCAACCATGCGTGCGATCCTCCTCTTGCCGTGCTGGAATCAGTGGATGGCCGGTACCGGCGAAGGATAACCATTCGACCGAGTGAGTAAACGATGCCTGTATAAGGAAGGATATTTCGGCGGTTAAGGAAACCGGTTGCAGAAGATCGGATGAAGCTTCTCAACAGGGTGGTTTTGTCCAACAGATCATCGGACTGTTCCTGTTGTGACATGGGTTGTGGAGAGACTGTTATTCATGCCAGTCCCCAAGTGACCGAGAATGGAAAGCGAGTGCACCTTGGCCAGGGAAGTCGTCAAGACGGTCCGGCGAATAGTCTCCGTCGCAAATTGCAATGAAAGTACCAAGAATAATGGGATGGCTCATGTCGTCCCCGAGTTGGCAGTGGCATGGACGTCAAAGAGACTCGTAAGGCTGAGTGTATTCCGGTGATATTGGAGGCTGGATCGCCTGAGTGGCTTTCTGAAGGGTCTGGTCGGGCTTAATCGTAAATCTGTATCGGTCCGGGACGGAAGTTTTGCGAAGAAGGGTGGATTGTTTTCTCCTTCGCATCATGGGTTGTCAGATGTTCCCCGTGTCATGTTGTTCGGGTGATGCTCAATCGACTGTGCCCCTTTCCTGATGAAGGCGGGTCACGCCCTCTTGTGCTCCACACTCGGCCGATGCTTCAGGCGAATGCCATTGGTTTACATTTCACCTACCATTTCTCCATTTTTCCCTGAGTGAACTGTTCCCTAAGGGCGATTTGCCCGATGCGTTTTTAAGGTTTGCCGGATAACCAGGTATTAAACTGCGCTTCTGTTATACCGAGGCTGTTTATAGCACCAGCATGTAGAGCACTCAGGTCAGCCAGGGCTATCGCGGTAAATTTATCAATATCTTTGATTTTATGCTGTCGACAATAATGTTCAATCAATGCTTCTGTTGCCGTGCCATGCAAGCCTCGTTTAACGATTTGCCCCATGATTGCTTTTCGCTGGTGCCGGTATCGGATTCGGAAGGCATCGATTTCCCTGAGTGATTTTTTGATCTCCCCATATTGTTTGCACGAGCGTGAATAAGTCCAGGCAAAAAGCTCAAGCAGGGGTTCGACATCATTTTTCTCATAGATGGTTAAGAGCGCTGCGGTGTAATCATCCCGCGCAACATCGATAAAACTGATCGGGCACAGAGTGCGTTTGATAAACGGAATATTGCAGCTCAAGCGCGAGGTTCTTTTGTTTACATCCTCAAACGCCTGCAAATAGGATAAGTGCACCAGCAAAAAGAAACTTTGCTCGAAAGGGTCTTTGATCTTTTTTGCCTTTAGAAAAATCAACTCAAAGAGCTCCTTTAAAACATGCGGATTATCCGGAGGTTTGTAAGTGGATTGGCCGATAGACACTTCTATTGTTCGGGTATTGCCACAGGCTTCAGGGTTGGCAAGCAAATCCTGTGATAACAGGTGGTGCAAATTACGAATAGTCAGGCTGTTCAGCTCGATATCCCGTGCGCTCTCCACCAGGAACAGGATGGCTTCTTTATGGTTCATGATCATCACTGTTTCCCAATGAACCTTGCCTTTTGCTGAAATGCCTTCTTCTATCAGTTTTTGTGTGTCCCGGCGGGAGTAGGTGTTACCCTCCAGACGGCTCGAGTTATAGGACAGATCGATCAGGAGTCGTTGACTGATTTCCCGGGCGTAGGTGCCCGTCGCTAACGGCCCATCGAAACATTTACCTTCCTGAAAAAGCGTTTCTCGTCTCTTTTTGGGGACATAGGTACTTTGATTAGGGACATAGGAGTCCAGAAAATCACGGTTATAGATCACCTTTTCCCGCTGATGGAGAGGCGTATCCAGAAATTCGAGTTTTTTTTGGCATTTCAGGCTGAAGATACTGGTCAATTTGTCCTTTAAATGTCTCTTATCGGTCTCTATGGAGGCTTGGAGAGGGTAATAGTGAGTCCCTTTCCTCTCCCCTTTTCTGGTTATCCTCCGCTCATGAAACAGAGCGATTAAGCGTCGTTGCAAGGTCTTTTCATTGATGTAAAAGCTCAATTTTACAGAGACTTGGCTACGCGAAAGCCCTTCTGGGTACTTG
>LXNI01000563.1_pt1 | contig 41559 bp, 39 predicted proteins | sample 809091 | NCBI WGS metagenome assembly LXNI01 (sample SAMN04870527, study PRJNA318959) | sponge metagenome | biome: 01000161; feature: marine sponge reef; material: water | host: Sarcotragus foetidus | place: Greece: Milos, Mediterranean Sea | collected 2013-05-29 | depth 5-7 m
AGCCGCGCAGCGGCTTGACCCGGCGACGTTCATCCGACATCCGGCCGGTCCTCCGGGGACGCGATCCGGAATCCATCAAACAACGTGAGCATCGCGCCATCAGGTAGCGTTAGCGCGCTCAGGGCGTCATTTACGAAATGAACAACCGCGGCGAGAACGACCGCGACATCTTCGAACTCGCGCTGAAACTTGACTACGAGGCCGACTGGGGAACCTTCACTTCCATCACCGCGCACAATCAACTTCAGGAGTGGTACGGGTCCGATCAGGCCCCCTACAGCGAGAGCCTGACGCAGTACCCGTTCGGCCCGGGCATCCCGTTCGATGGAATTGCCCAGCAATACTGGGACATCGATGCACTCAGCCAGGAAGTCCGGTTCTCGTCGACCGGCGACCAGACCCTTCGATGGCTTATTGGCGCCTATTTTGTGCAGACCGACCGATTCATATCAACGCCCGTCGTCGACGACACCGGCGTGGGCATCGTACGTATCGAACGCGAACCCACCGGCCCGGGGCAGCCGACGACGTTCTCATTTCTTGCCGATGACAACGACAACTCGGCGTACGCGTTGTTCGGGCAATTGAACTACGACGTCAGCGAGCAGTTCGAAGCCTCGCTGGCGCTGCGCTACGACGAAGACCAACGGGCGCAGATCGTCTCGCCCCACAACACCACCGGCTCGCAGGGCGCACGCCGCGAGGCGACGTTCGACAAGCTTCAGCCGAAGATTACCCTGCGGTATCTGGCAACTCCGCGCGTCAACCTGTTCGTCTCCTGGAGCGAGGGTTTTCGTAGCGGCCAGTTCAACCAGTTGGGCACCGCGGCCGCGGCGCAGGCAGCCGGAGTCGACGGAGTGTTCGACGTCGTCGGCCAGGAAGAAACCGAAGCCTTCGAAATCGGCCTCAAGGCCCGGATCATGGGTGGGCGCGGCAATTTTGACGTTTCGCTGTTCAATACGGGGATCGAGGGGCAACAATATTTCCTGTTTTTCGCGCCCACCAGTTCGCAGGTGCTCGCCGGTATCGACGAAGTTCAACTCAGCGGCGGCGAACTGGAGTTCAGCGCATCCCTGACGGATGGGCTGGACATCTACGCGGGATACGGCATCACCGACAGCGAAATCGAAGCCTACTCGGTGAACCCGTCGCTCGTCGGCAACGACGCGCCCTACGTGCCCGACCACACGATCAACCTGGGATTCCAGTATCGCCAGCCCGTGACGGACCGGATCGGCGTGTTTCTCCGCGCGGATTTCGAGCGCCGCGGCAGGCAGTTCTGGGATCCGGACAATTCCTCGGCTCGCGATGACGTGAATCTGATCAACACGAGATTCGGCGTCGAAGGCGACCGCTGGCAGGTCATCGCATGGTCAAAAAACGTTGCCGACGAGCTGTACCTCGCCGAGTTTGTCCTGGGCGGTTTCGTCCACCTGGCGCCGCCGCGCTCCTACGGTGTTGATTTCACGTACACTTTCTAGTCGGGTCAGGAGTGTCGAAAACGTGTTGAAGCGGGAGCAGCCAAATCGCGGAAAGTCCGTGATAGCCGCCGGCGAAATCATCCGTGCGCGGCGCCAGGAACTTGGACTTACTCTGCAGGAACTGGCGGAAAAAACCAGGCTCTCGCCTGCTTTCATATCCCAGGTTGAACGAAACAAGGCGGCCGCTTCGATGGTTTCGCTGATGAATCTCGCCCGGGCCCTGGAAGTGCGTGTGACAATGTTCATGGAGATTCCCGCGGGGGAAACGCCCGTCAGGCGCAAAGACGATCCCCAGAGCATCGAAGTGGACTCCCCGGTCGAGTACGTCCAGCTCAGTGCCGGCATGAAGTTTCAGCAAATGGATGCGATTCTCATGGTCATCCCGCCCGGGCATATCTTCCCCGTGGACCAGCGCGAGGGCGAGGATTTCCTGTACGTGCTCAAGGGTGAGCTGTACTCCGAACTGGGCGACATGAAGCTGACGTTGAAGGCAGGCGACAGCATGCACTTCAACTCGCGCACCCCACACACCGCCAGCAACCTCACCGAGGAGAACGTCCACCTGTTGTACGTGGGTACACCAAGTGTGTTCAAGCCGGAGTGATTCTGGCGAGTACCGGACGAATCGAGCAGTGCGCAAGATGATTGGAATTGGACGACCACAACGGCCTACGCCGATGGGCAGTCGCCGTTCGTCCGTCGAGGCGATGAGGCTTGAGGCGGCATGAAGAAGTTTGCCGTGGAATTTCCGCAAGGTGACGATCGCCTGACGGTCCTTCACGCATTCACGGCGGACGGCGTCAGGCTGGAATTTGGCACCGGATTCCTGAAGGCTGGAACGCGCATGCCCGACCAGGGCGTATCCGCACATCCGCGACGAGAAGTCACCCTGATCCTCGAAGGCGACCTATCGACGACATCGGGTAACATGACCGAACGGCTCGGGGCCGGAGACATCGTCACGATTCCTGCCGGACAGGAGCAATCATCGATAGTGCACAAGGACACGCGGCTGATTTACTTTTTCTTCGGGCCTTGATCGCGCCCCCCCACCGCGCCACACTTGCATGCGGTTCCCCGACCCAAGTGGAGACGCCCATGACCCCCATCGACCGACGCCGTTTCGTGCAAGGCGGCCTGCTCGCAGCCGCAGGCTCCACCCTGGCCCCCGCCGCCGCCCTCGCCTGTGAGGATGTCAGCAGCGAATTCGGCCGCCGCTCCACCGCGGATGACGTCACGGCCGGACTGGACCTCAGCGGCAAGACGGCTCTCGTAACGGGCTGCAACTCCGGCATCGGCTACGAGACTATGCGGACCTTGGCGCTGCGCGGCGCCCATGTCCTTGGCACGGCGCGCACGATGGAAAGAGGCCGGGAGGCCTGTGCAAGCGTCGCAGGCCGAGCAACCCCGCTGGTGCTCGAACTGACCGAATTCGAGACGGCAGTGCAGTGCGCGGAGCAGGTCCGCGCCATGGGCGCGCCGCTGGATATCCTCATCTGCAACGCCGGCGCCATATTCGACGAACTGTGGCACGTCAACGGCGTCGAGGCGCACTTCGTCACCAACCACCTGGGGCACTTCGTGCTGGTCAACCACCTGCTGGACCTGGTGGTGGCCGCCCCCCAGGGACGGGTCGTGATCGTCGGCAGCCGCGCGCACGAGAACGCGCCCGACGACGGCATTCAATTCGACGACCTTGCGGGAGATTCGTGGTTCGCGACGCAACGGGCCTACGGGCACTCCAAGCTCGCCAACGGGCTGCACGCCCTGGAACTGGCGCGCCGCCTCGAGGGCACCCGTGCCACGGCCAACGTTGTCCACCCCGGGGTGGTGAGAACGAACATCGCGCGAAACCTGCCCGCCTGGCAGGAACTGGCCTTTCGCATTGCAGGCTACCTGTTCCTGAAATCGTCGGCACAGGGCGCGGCGACCACATGCTACGTAGCCACGAACCCGGACTTGCAAGACGTCAGCGGCTGCTACTTTGCCGACTGCAACCCGGACACACCTTCGGCCAGCATGCAGGATACGGACATGGCGGCACGGCTATGGGAGGTCTCGGAGGAGTTGACGCGGGACTTCGCGGCTTGAGCCGGATTCCGACGAGAGACTGCAGGCGCGCGGCCGGGCCGATACTTCAGGCAGGACCGATGCTATTCAAGCAACGCAATCACACGCTGCCGATCTGAAAGATCAGCAATGCCCCAACATACCCCAGCGCCGTCATGTACCCCCACGCGAACAGCGGCCATCCCCAGGTATTCGTTTCACGCTTGATGACCGCGAGCGTCGCCGCACACTGCAGGCACAACGCGTAGAAAAGCAGCAATCCGAGCACCATCGGCAGTGTGAACACGGTGCGCCCGTCGGGCCAGGTCGCCGTCGTCAATCGATCGGCCAGGCTCGATTCGTCCGCCTCGGAGCCCACGGCATAGATGGTGCCCAGTACTGCGACCACCACCTCTCGCGCCGGGAAACCTGCGATCACCGCGGCGGACACGCGCCAATCCCAGCCCAGAGGACGGAACAGCGGCTCGACCCCCTGCCCCATCCGGCCGAGCCAGCTTTGCGCAAGCTGCGCGGCTGCGGCCTCGTTGTCGATTCTGGCAATCTCCGAAGCCAGCGCCTCTCCCTGGAGCACGGTCTGGATTTCGGCTTGCGCTTCAAGGCGTTGGTTCTCGATATCCGCCGCCCTGGGGAAGTACGCCAGCGCCCATACCACGACCGCTACGGCGAAGATGACGGTTCCCGCACGGCGCAGAAAAACCAGCGCCCGATCAAACAGCTTCATCAGGACGGTTCGGGTGTTGGGCATCCGGAACTCTGGCAACGCCAGCACGAACGACGGTTTCGGACCGCGCAGCGCCGATTTCCTCAATAGCAGTGCCGTGCCGATTCCGCCCAGGACTCCGAGCAGGTACAAGCCGAACAGAACGAGTCCCTGAAGGTTGGCGAAGCCGACGGCGAGATTGGGCACGAAGGCCGCGATCAGCAGAGCGTAAATCGGCAACCGTGCCGAGCAGGTCATGAACGGCGTGGCCATGATGGTGGCGATTCGGTCGCGGCGGTTCGGGATCACCCTTGTGGCCATGATCGACGGTACCGCGCAGGCAAATCCCGAGATCAGCGGGACGACGGACTGCCCGGAGAGTCCGACCGCGCGCATGGCCCGGTCCATGAGAAACGCGGTGCGCGCGAGATACCCCGTGTCCTCCATGAGGATGATGAACAGAAAGAGAATGAGTATCTGGGGCAGGAAGATCACGACGCTGCCCACGCCGGCGATCACGCCGTCGGCGAGAAAGCTGGCGACCGCCCCGGCGGGCAGTGTGTCTTGCACCCAACCACCCATTCCGCCCGCCGCCGCATCGATCAGGTCCATCATGGGGGTCGCCCAGGCGAACACGGCCTGGAATACCGTTGCCATCAGCAGCAGGAAAAGCGCGGTGGCCGGATAGGGTCGATTGATCCAGTCCACGATCCGGCGCTTGAAGCGCAACGGCGCCGGCGCCGTGGACTGCAACTGGGGAAGGACTTCGGCGATCCACCGGTAGCGCGCCCTGGACTCTACAGCCAGTGGCGGATCGTCGCCGCAAAGCGAGTTGCGATGCGCGGCGATACGACGTTCCCCTTTCGGGCCGAGGGCGCGGCGGATGAGCTTGACGCCGACCGGGTCGTCGTCGATGAGCGCCCGCTCGATGTCCACGAGGGAGGCATCCGAACCGCGTACGTCCTTTTCCAGAGCCACGGCCTCTTGCCGCAACGCGGGCCAGAACAGCGGCGTCTCGGCGGGGGTTCGTTCAACGGCCTCGACGATGCAGGACCTCAGCGCCGAAAATCCCTTGCCGGTGGTGGCCACGACCCGGCACACCGGAACGCCGCCCAGTTTCGCGCCCAACGCGTCGCAGTCGATGGCGATGCGCCGCTCGTCCGCATCGTCCGCCATGGTGAGCGCCACGGCCATCGGGCGTCCCAATTCCGCCAACTGCTGCAGGAGATACAGTCCCTGGTACAGCCGCGTGGAATCCACGACGGCCAATATGGCGTCCGGCTGCGGCGTCCCGGGCACGCGCCCCAGCAAGACGTCGACGACGATGCGTTCATCCGTGGATTCGGGGCTCAGCGAATAGATGCCCGGCAAATCGATCAGGTCGAATACGGCTGATCCCAGGGTCAGTTTGCCAGTGCGCTTTTCGACCGTTACGCCGGGATAGTTTGCCGTGCGCTGGTTCAGTCCGGTGACGCGGTTGAAAAGCGTGCTCTTGCCGGAATTCGGGTTGCCCACCACCGCGATGCTGCAAGACCGCGCGACGGTAACGCTCTCAAGCGGGATGCCGATGGCCGCGGGTTCGGCCATTACTCTTCCGTGCCGGCGGTTGAGGTGACGCTGAACCGGCGGGCATCGGCGCGCCGCAGCGAGAGCGCGCTGCCGTGGATTCGCATCTCTATCGGATCGCCGCCCAGCGACCCGCCCAGACACTCAAGTTCAGCACCCTCCACCAGCCCGAGCACCATGAGCCGGCGCACGCTGGGCTCGACCGGGTCGACGGCGTCGATACGGGCCCGGTCGCCCCGCTTGAGGTCGGCAAGTGTCATGGGATTATCCTTGCAAGAATGCAAATGACAATTATTCTTATCTAGGAGCGATTTGCAAGACGGAAAGTGATGATTTCTTCAGTCAGGCGATCGAAAATGCCCAGGCGAAGTATCTGTTCAACGATCCGGATCAGTCTCCAAACAGTCGCTGCAGGTTGGCAGCATCGGCGTTCCCGCCGCTGAGAATCACCGCCACGGTCTTCCCCGCCATCTTTTCACGCTCTGACAGCAGAGCGGCGAGCGGGGCGGCGCCTGCCGGTTCCGCCAGGTTGTGCGTCAGACTCAGCAGCAGACGCTGCGCTTCGAGAATGGCAGCGTCGCTTACCGTGACCACGCGGGCGACTTCCCGGTTGATCATCTCCACCGCGTCGGGCACAGGCACCCGCGTCGCCACGCCATCGGCAAACGTATCCGCGCTCGGAGTGGAAACAGGCTTGCCGGCCTGGAACGACAACGCATAGCAGGGCGCCCCTTCGGCCTGAACGCCGATGACATCGGTCGTAAGGCCAAGCGCGTTACGCACCGCGGACACGCCGCAGATTCCCGAACCGAGCCCGATGGGTACGTAAACTGCGTCAAGCGGCCTGGCCGCCGTGAACAGTTCCAGGGCGTAGGATGCAACGCCCTGCACAAGGGTGGGATCGAATGCGCCAACCATGTGCAGCCCTTCGGCGGAGGCCAGTTGGCGGGCATGCTCAAGCGACGCCTGAAAGTCGCTGCCGTGGATGACCAGCTCGGCGCCCTGCGAGATCATCGCGGCGTTCTTTTCCGGGTTGTTTCCCTCGGGCACACAGATCACGGAGCGTAACCCCTGACGGGTCGCGCTCACCGCGATCGACTGGCCATGGTTGCCGCGGGTCGCCGCGATCACACCCGGACAATCCGGCTGCCGTTGCTTCAGGCGGTGCATGTAAAGCACTCCGCCGCGGACCTTGAACGCGCCGGTCTGCGTATGGTTCTCGTGCTTGACCCACACCGTCAGCCCGGCGTGCCGGCTGAGCAACGGCCAGTCGTATTGGGGCGTCGCGGGCACCTGCCTGTAGACGATTTGCGCCGCTGCCCGCAACGACTCCAAAGAAAAGTGCATGGTCGATCACCGCTCCACAGAGGCGCTCGCGAATGTAATCCACTGGTTACGATTACACAATCGGTTTCAGAAGTATCTGTATCGGTTGTCCTCCCCACAAAGCGATATCCGGGTACGCTGACCGCAAGTCCCGAGACTCTGATTCTACCCATACCCGAAAGATGCTCCAAAACCAGCCGAGGCAGTCGGCGCGCTATACTCGAAACTGCCTGGGTCAAAACTCTGGCATCAGAAAAGCACCTATCAGGAATTCCAACCAACAAGGACTTCATTAGCATGCAACACGGTTATCGGGACGGTATCAAACTACTATTGCTTTTGGCGGCGTCACTCGGCGTCAGCGCCTGCGGTAGTGACGTTGACATGGAGGGCTCGGAAATGACGACCACGGAGTCAGGGCTGATGATCACCACGACACAGGCCGGCTCGGGCGCCGAGGCGGCGGCTGGCAATTCAGTGAGCGTGCACTACACGGGTTGGCTCTACGATCCCGAGATCGAGGACGGGCGCGGCGCGAAATTCGACAGCTCGGTGGACCGCGGTCAGCCCTTCGGGTTTGCCCTGGGTGCGGGCCGCGTGATCGCCGGATGGGACGAGGGTGTCGCCGGCATGCTGATCGGCGAGAAGCGAGAACTGATCATCCCTTCCAACCTGGCCTATGGCAGCCGCGGCGCCGGCGGAGTCATACCGCCGGACGCGACGTTGCTGTTCGAAGTCGAGTTGCTTGCAATCGAATAGCACGGCCCGGAACTTTCAGTCGACGGGAAACCTCGCGAAAAACTAGAAAATCATGATCAATTCGACAACGGTTGCATCAGTCCTGGCGCTGTTTGCCGGTACCGGTGTAGCGACTGCACACCATTCGAGGGCCGCGTTGTACGATCTCGATTCGATGATCGAGGCCGAAGGGCGAATCACCCGGATTCTCTGGCGAAACCCACACATACGTCTCTGGCTTGAAGCGGAAGTCGGGGGGGAATCCGTGCTCTACGAGATCGAGTCGACGCCACCGGGAACGCTTGCGCGTCACGGGATTACTGCGGACATACTGAGCGTCGGACAAACGATCCGGGTCGCCGGTACGCCCGGTCGGTTCGATGCCTACGCGATGGAGGCAAAGAATTTCCTGCTGCCGGATGGTCGCGAGGTCCTGATCCAGCGCGACTCCGAGCGGCGCTGGTCGGACAGAACCGTGGGCTGGGCGGACGAGAGCCTGAGCGATGCCAGGGTCGAAAGGGCCATGGCCGAAGCCGCCGGAATCTTTCGCGTCTGGAGTCGTGATGAAGATTCGTCATTCACCGTTCGAGAAGGCTCCAATCTTTCGCTGGTCGGCCTGTCCGAGTACCCGCTGACGCCCGCAGCGAGCCTGGCACGGCAAGATTTCGATCCGGTCGCGGATAACCCGATTCCGGGTTGCACGCCGAAAGGCATGCCGCACATCATGGGCCAGCCCTACCCGGTCGAGTTCGTCGATGAGGGCGAACGGGTTCTGATGCGCATTGAAGAATACGATCTGATTCGCGTGATTCACATGACGAGCGAGCCCTCACCGGGTGAGCCGACGCCGCTGGGCCTGTCAATCGGGCGCTGGGACGGAGACAGCCTGCTTGTCACTACGTCCTCAATTCTGGCGCCGCAGTTCTCGGCCGATATCGCCCTGAGTGAAATTGCGCGGGTGGAGGAGCGTTTCGACCTGAGTGACGATCCAGTGCGGCTCAATTACCGCGTTACGGTGACAGACCCTGCCACCTTCACCGAGCCAGTCACGCGTGAGAAGTATTGGACTTGGATACCGGGGGTGGAAATCCAGCCGTATGATTGCACCGACGAAGAGTAAGTGCTTCGGACACGCAGCAGGTGCCATCTCCTTCAGCGGATCGTGGGACCAACCGGATCAATCGTAGCGGGACGATCGACCGACGATATTCACGCAGTTTCTCCGGGTATCTCTACTCCGCCTGATACCGGTCCTGCGACTTGTGATGCTGCACCACGCCGCCGTATGGAAAGCCGGGCGTGTCGGTGCGGGCGGATTCGAACAGTCGGTTCATCGTCTCCACGATGTCCGGATGATCGGCCGCCACGTCGATTGATTCGGAAATGTCATTGTTCAGGTTGTATAGCTCCGTTGCCGAATCGACGCCGTAGCGCACCGCCTTCCATTCACCCATTCTTGCAGATTGGCGAAAACCGCCGTCCGGCAGCGTCTGGAACCAGCCGCTCAGTTGAATTTCAAAGTTCAACGCTTCGTGTTCGCGCTGTTCTTCGCCCAGCAGGAGCGGCAGGAAAGAAATGCCATCGGTTTGTTCCGGCGTTTCAACGCCGGCGATGTCGGCAAAGGTGGGCATCAAGTCCTGAAAGGCGGAAATATGCCCGGTCGTCGCTCCCGCCTCGATCCGCCCTCGCCAATAGGCGATGAGCGGTACCCGGATTCCACCTTCGTACAGGTCCCTCTTCCCGCCCCTGAGCGCTCCGTTGCTGTCGAAAAACTCGTAATCGTGCCCCCCCGGGGAAAAGTGCGGGCCATTGTCGCTGGTGAACAGCACGAGCGTGTTGTCCAGCTCGCCCATTTCCTCGAGCTTGTTCAGCAGGCGCCCGACCTGCCTGTCCAGCAGCGTGATCTTGGCCGCGTGCACACGTTCAATCTCCGGCCAGCCCTGGTCCGCGTAGAGTTCGGTATCCCGGAGCGGGCCTTCAAACGAGTGCGGCGCCCGGTAGGACATGAACAGGAAAAAGGGCCGATCCCTGTCCATAGCGTCGAGAAATTCGAATGCCAAATCCGTTCGAAAATGGTCCTTGCCGTCGTACTGCGTGTAATCGTAGGGCACGAATTCCTGGTCTCCGTTAACCCACAACCGTTGCGGGGGAAACTCCCTGCCGCCGAAACGCGCGCTCCATTGTTCCTGCACGGCATAGTCGAATCCGTGGCCCCAGGCCCATGTTTCAACGTCATCGGGGTTATCCAGGTGCCACTTGCCGACGAAGGCCGTCTGGTATCCGGCCCCCTTCATCATCTCGCCAAGGGTAAATTCGTCCCTGTCCAGGGCGACGCCTTCCCACCTGTCGTTGCCGAAGTATCCGGCATTGCCGCGGATGGCCACGTTCGCCGCGCTCCTTCCGGTCAGAAGGACCGCTCGCGCCGGTGAGCAGACCGCATTGCCGGCGTAGAAGTCGGTGAACCGCAGGCCCTGCGCCGCCAGCTTGTCCAGTTCCGGCGTTCGTATGATCGTTTGCCCGTACGAGCCCAGTTCGTTGTAGCCCAGGTCATCGGCCAGCAGCAAGACGATATTCGCCCGCGTCTGCTGGGCCTGTATCCCGGCGGAAAGCGGTATGAGAACAAAAAGCAATATCAAGCGCATCAATCTGCTCCACCGAATTCGAGGAGTATGTCGTCCATGATCTTCGGCGCATCCGGTTCGGCGCCGCCGAAGGCCCAGTCGGAGGGCTCCGGCGCGAGCCTGGAATAGGCGCCGTCCCAGGTCGTGATGTAGATGCGGGCGCCTGCCCAGTCATCCACACCAAACAATGCCCCTTCATAGAAGAAGGTCACCGTGCGTGCCGCCTGGTCGGTGGCCACCTTCGGAGACACGGCCAGAATCTGCCCGAAGCGTTCGGGGCCCGCACCCTCGGTACCGTAGCTTATGCTGCCCCAACCCGTACCGATGTGGGCAAGATTCCAGGTGAGTCCGCCCGGCATTTCGGCGTTGATCCGGGGCAACACGGTCAGCCCCTCCCGGCCGGGCAGATGGAAGAAGACCGAAAAAGAAACGTTGTCGAACCCGGAGGGCGGCAGCCAGTTGTCCGAGATCTCCTGCATGGTCAGCGTCAGTTCCAGGTTGCTGCCCGCCGCCCGCACCTCGGCGCTTTCGATTTCCCGCTGCTGGCGGCTCTGGGGCTGCAACGGACTCACATAGGTGCCCGTGGGGCCGTGGGCATCGTCGCCGGGGTCGGTGCGCTCGGCGGCATGTTCCGCATCGGTAATCACCGCGGTGTAGGTGACCTCCTCCGAGACGGCGTTGTCTTCGGTTGCCAGGACCTGCAGGCGGTGGGTGATCTCGCCCAGGTCCCGGACGGGCACGGTGACCTCCCAGCGGCCGTCGGAATCGGCCGCAAAGGCGGTGGTTCGTTCCAGGTTGCCGTTGGCGACGAGTTGCAGCGGCGCATTGGGACGACTGACCGTTCCCGTCAGTTGGAAGTCGCTGGACTGCACAGCGTCCGGGCGTCCCTCGACAGTGATCTCAACGGACGGAGCCTCCGCGGCTCCGGCCGCGGCCTCGCTGCCGGACGGCCGCAGGACGAGGGTCGCGCGAGGCGGCAGCACAAGAGACACGCGCCCGTCGGGCGAGCCCGCTACCTCGTCCCCGAAATTCCGGGCAAACAGCATGTCCAGTCGCTCGCTCGGCGCGAGTCCGGCATCGATTCCGTGCGCCAGAACGGCGTGACTCGCTGTGTTCATGAGCACCAGGATCACCTCGTCGAGATGTTGTCGCCGGAACGCGAATATCCCCGGATAGGCCGCATCCGATGCAAGTACGTCCACGCTACCCCGGGTCAGCGCCGCATGTGTCGTGCGCAGACCCGCGAGATCCGCAATGGTGGCGTAGTACTCCGATTCCGTATCGAATTGCCCCTGCCCGTCGCCGTCGCCTCCCAGAAACATGGGTGCGCGACCCCCGGTCTGACCCTGCTCAGTACCCTGGTAGACGATGGGAATGCCGGGCGCCGTGAACAGGAAGGCAAGCGCCTGCTCAAAGGCATCGGGCGTTGCGGTGGCCAGAAAGCGGGCCATGTCGTGGTTGTCGATGAAATTTGGAATGACGAACGGATCCCTGAATCTCTCCATCAACTGCTCGAGGCGATAGGTCATCTGGTGCGTAGGGTGGCCGCGGGCGAACACGCGCCCGATCTCCGAATTCATCGGGAAACCGAGCATCGAGTTGAACACCGGGTCCGCTTCGCTGCCCAGGTAGCCCGTGATCTTTGTCTCGCCACTGTCGCCATAGGCGGGCGAGCCCGAAAAAGCCTCTCCGAAGGTCAGAAAGTGGTCTTTGCCGAGCCGCCTCGCGTGGGGATAGATGCCGTCCTCATCGTGCAGGAATCGACGCCAGAACTCGTGCGGGACGTGAGCCGCGGTATCGACGCGAAAGCCGTCGACGCCCACCTCCTCGATCCAGTATCGGTAGGAATCCTTCAACGCATCGATGACGACCGGATTCTCGGTGTTGAGATCCGCCAGGTGCCCCAGTTGGTAGTACGTCTCCTGGTAATGGTCGCTGAAGTCCCGAATGGTCGGCGTCCAGTGATAGATGTCGGCAGCCACGTGTTCCGGATTCAGCCGGTCGATCATGTGGAACGGCGGCTGTGTAGGCGCCGGCTGGAACGAGTCGGGCTCCATCAGGTAGAAGTTCTGCGCCGTGTCGTTCGGATCGTACTCGCCGTCGTAGTTGAAGAAGTTGGCCGTATGGTTCGCGACGATGTCCTGGATCAGGTACATGCCGTTGCAATGCAGTTCATGCGAGAGTCGGCGGTAGTCATCCAGCGTGCCGAAGTGGGCATCGACTTCCTTGAAGTTGACCGCCCAGTAGCCGTGATTGCCGGCGCCTGAGTACTGACTGCTCCACCACTGGTTGGCCACCGGTGGGGCGATCCAGACGGCGGTGATGCCCAACGACTTGAGATAGCCGATCCTGTTGATCAGGCCCTGGATATCGCCGCCGTTGAATAGTCCGGAATTGTTCGGGTCGTATTCGCCGTAACCCTGGTCGTTGTTGGTGGGATCGCCGTCGTCGAACCGGTCGAGCAGCAGCATGTAGATGACCTGATCGCGCCAGTCTGGGGACGGGACGTGCAGGAGTTGCTCGCCACCGGCAGCGCAAGCCTGCGCGGCATCGCTGCTGCCGGTTACCTGGCCGGTCCCGGTGGACACTTGGTCGGGTCCGGTGGGCACTTGGTCGGCCCCGGTGGACGCCGGCTGCGAACAGCCGCCGAGCGCAAGAAGCATCAATGCCGGAAGTCCGGCTCCTCCGAAAATCACTATACGGCTGTCGTTACTCATAGTGCCCCTCCCCCAGGACAACCTCGCCCGATAGATGCAAAATCACCTGCCACCTCGGCAGTCAAGCGGCTCACATCGAACTCAGGCGCCCCGTACGGTACGAGCCATGTCAATGCATTGTCGTTCGAAACGGGGACGCCGGCAGCCCTGCACCGTTGAACAGATTGCCCTGCGGATCATCCGCCCAGGCATAGCGCGCCCGGACCGGCGACTGTACAGCGGGGCTGGTCAGAATGACCGAGCTTCCGTCAATTCTGGCATCGGCCCTGACGAACTTGCCGTCCGGTCCCGCCAACTCGAATCCCACCAGGAGTTCACCGCGCGCCTGCAGCCCCGAACCGGCATGGTCAAACCAGAGCCGTAGCGCGGATCCCTGACGCGTGGTCTGCCGGTACATCGGCCCCGAGTACACCAGACCCTGCTCCCCGTACGCGATGGCGCGCGCGGCCAGCGCCAGTCGCAGGCCCGCATCCTGCTTGTTGCCGGGGTGTATATCGTTCGAATCGCCGATGTCGATCGTCACCGCCATGCCCGTGCCGGCGAGCCCAAGCGCCATGGCCTGGGATTCCCGAAGTTCCGGCCACTCGCTGTTCTCGACGACGCGAGCGAAGTTGGGCAGTTGCACGAAAAGGAAGGGGAAGGCGCCCTGCCCCCATTCGTGACGCCAGTCCTCGATCAGCGAGCGAAACAGCCGGCGGTAAAGAAACGCCTGGCGGTTGTTGGCGTCGTTTTCGCCCTGGTACCAGATCACACCGCGTATCGGGTACAGGGTCAGGGGCGCGATCATCGCGTTGAACAGCCACGACGGTGTGTTAGCCGGGTTGAGCTGCCTCGGGCGCGGGGGCCTTCGCGGGGCCTCTTCTCCCGCGGCTTCAGCCTCCGCGGACCGCCTTTCCCAGTCCGCGAAAGCGGCATCGTAGCCCGGTTTCGCCGCTTCCCCTTCCGCCTTGAATTTCGCCGCGAATTCCGCCAGCGCAGGGTCAGCCGCAAACGCGCGCGAACTCGTCCATGACTGGGCGGGCGTCCCGCCCCAGGCCGATTGAATGATCCCGAACGGGATGCCGAGTTCAGTGTGCAGATGGCGTGCGAAAAAATACGCGAGGCCAGAAAATTCACCCGCCGTCGCAGGCGTTACGACCCGCCATTCGCCCTCGACATCGTCCTGACGTGTATCCGCAGCCTTGCGCACGACCCTGAAATAGCGAATTTCGGGATATTGCGCTGCCGCGATCTCCCGCTCCGCGTCATTGGCACGCTCGAGCGGCCATTCCATGTTGGATTGACCCGAGCCGACCCATACGTCGCCGACGAGAATGTCGGTCAGCCGGATCGAGTTCTCGCCGTCGATCGCAAGATCGTAAGGTCCCCCCGCTTCAGTGGGTTCCAGGTAGATGTCCCAGCGTCCGTCGGGCGAGGCGATGGCAACCGCCGTCTCCCCGCGAAAGTCAACGCTGACGGTTTCGCCGGGGTCGGCCCAGCCCCAGACGCGAATCGGCATGTCGCGCTGCACGACCATGTGGTCGCCGAACAGCGCCGGGACCCGCACATCGGCCCAAAGGTCGGCGGACAGGGCAGTACAGAAAAGTACGGGCAGAAACAATCTCATCACACACCCACCATTCTTTCGGCCAAACTTCATTCTATCCCACGTTTTTCGCCAGTGTGTGCGGCGGTCGCACCGGCGCCACCGTGAATCTGTAATGTGGAGAGTTGCTCGTCAGGGCGAAGACGCGGGCGCGGGTCCCGGTTCGCCCGGCGGTAGCTCTCCGGCGGCGCGCGCGGAAAGATACGCCCACAATTCGAGGTAGTAGGGACGCACCTCCGGGTTGCGCCCCCATGCGGCCATATCGGCGTCGCCAGCGTAGCCAGTGTCCATCGCCACCGCGAACTCGCGCCAGGCCATCCCGGGAATGCGCAGCAACAGATTCGGAGCGAAACTGCTGCCCACGGCGTCGGCCGCATGACATACGGCACAGGTCCTTTGAAATACCTGCCACCCCACATAGGTGCGCCGATCCACGGTGCAGCCATCAGCCCCTACCGCGTCCTGCGGGCAGGTCACGGCAAACAGGGCTCGTTCGTCCGGCGCATCGCTCCGAGTTGAAACCTGGCTTGCTCCCCAGGTAGCCCATACCAGGAGGATCGCACCCGCCGCCCACACCCGGCGCGATTTTCCGGCTCGATACATCGGCGCCATTGTAAGCTATGACCATGCGAACCTACCTGGGATTGGGATCGAACCTCGGGGACAGGCGCGCGAATCTCGCCAAGGCACTCGATCTTCTCACCCACCGGCCGCTCACGGTGGAACGTGTGTCCCCGGTGGTGGAATCGCCTGCCATGCTGCCGGACGACGCCCCTCCGGACTGGAATCTGCCGTTCCTGAACCTCGCCGTGGCGTGCGAGTCTGATGCGTCGCCCAAGACTCTGCTGGCTTGGTGCAAGGAGATCGAACAACGCCTGGGACGCACGCCGGGGCCGCGCTGGTCGCCGCGCCCCATGGACATCGACATTCTGCTGTGGGGCGATGAGCAGTGGCTCGACGAATCGCTGACAATCCCGCACCCGGGGCTTCGCGAGCGCAATTTCGTGCTCACGCCGATGGTGGCGCTTCAACCGCGACTCGTGCCGCCGGGGGCGAACGGCGAGTACCTCCTGGAATGCTCCCGCCGGCTTGCGGACCCAATCCCCCTCTGGATGGGCATCGTCAACGTCACGCCGGACTCTTTCTCCGACGGCGGCCGGTTCACTGACTGGTCGGGCGTCGAACCCCTGGTGCGGGACATGCTCGACGCCGGCGTGCACATCATCGACGTCGGCGGCGAATCCACCCGCCCGGGGGCGCAACCACTGCAGCACGAAGAAGAATGGGCGCGGGTGGCCCCGGTCCTGGAGCAACTGCTGGAGTTACGGGCGGACAACGCTCCGGGCCCATACATCAGCATCGATACTTACCATGCCGACACCGCGCGCCGGGCGCTGGAACTGGGAGTGGACATGGTGAACGATGTCAGCGGCCTCGCTTCGCCGGCCATGATCGATCTCGCAGGCGAGAGCAGCGCCGACTGGGTGGCCATGCATCAGCTTTCCCTGCCGGTCGACCCCAACCTGACGCTCGCCGCCGACCGGGACCCCTTCACGGCTGTCGAGGAGTGGCTGCGTGAGAGCCTCGAACGCTGGGACAAGGCAGGCCTGGACCTCAATCGAATCATCTTCGACCCCGGCATCGGCTTCGGCAAGACGGCCCGTCAGTCCTGGGAGCTGCTGCGCCGCGCGAGCGAGTTTCGGCAACACGGCCTGCGGGTGCTGGTCGGCCACTCGCGCAAGTCGTTCTTTCGCCCCTACTTCGGCGATGACATGCAGTCCAGGGACCAGGCGACAGTCGGCGTGTCGCTGGATCTCTGCGCCCAGGGCGTGGACATCATCCGCGTGCACGACGTTCCACTGAACATGGGCGCCTACCGGGGCTGGTCGCTGGCCCGCAGGGGCGACGGCATTTTTAATTGACGGCGTTTTGGCGCAGAATAAGCTGGCGAATACACAACAGCAACGCACACAGCCGGCGGCGACCCGCAGATAGCCGGCATCCCGGGAGGACGACATGTTCGAAAAGCTGAAGATCGCTGCTTTTACCATTTCCGCCAGCCTGGCATTCGGCCTGCTTTCAAGCGCCGCGGCCCAGGAATCCAATTCCAACAGTTACGCGGCTGTCCAGGGCCAGAAGGGCGGCCAGGACATGTTCGGCGCCTACGATGTGGCCGTCGGCTGGCCAAAGGACATCGGGACGCTCCCGGGCGCCGAGGGCTGGACGTTCGGAGCCGGCCAGAGCGTTTTCGCCGAGAGCCCCGACCGCGTGTTCTACCTGCAGCGCGGCCTGCTGCCGCAGATCGATGCCCCGTCAAACCGGCGCGTTCCGGAAATCGGTCCGAGCCTGAGCTTCCCTCCCACGGGCATCTGGCGCAACGCCACCCGGGTCAGCATTCCCGGCAGCGGCGGAACCGGCGGCCTGGCCGAAGCAGGCATAACCGGCTGGGTCGAAGCGGGCGGACGCTTCGGCATCGATGCCCGCTGGCAGTACTGTATCCTGGTGTTCGACCGCGACGGCAACGTCGTGGAAGCCTGGGACCAGTGGGATTCCATGCTGCAGCGGCCCCACTACGTCGCCATCAACCCCTATGATCCCGAAAAGCACGTCTGGATCATCGACGACCACAAGCACATCATCCACAAGTTCACCAATGACGGCACCACGCTGGTGCAGTCCATCGGCACCTACGGCGAACTGGGCGCCGACGAAACCCACTTCAACCGACCGACGTTCATGGCCTGGTTCCCCGACAGCAGCTTCGTCGTCGCCGACGGCTACAACGGCACCCGGGTGGTCAAGTTCGACGCCGAAGGCAATTACCTGACCTCCTGGGGCGAGCGGGGTACGCCGCCCAACGAGACTCGCCCCTACTACTGGAACAATGTCCACGGCGTTGCCGTCGATCCGGCGACCAACCGGGTCTTCGTAAACGACCGTGGCAACCGCCGAATCCAGGTTTTCGACGAAAACGGCGAATATCTGTACGAGTGGAGTGTCGGCGAGCGGCCCGCGAACGTCCACATGTTCATCATCACGGACGACGGCCACCTTTGGGCCGCGGACCGCAGCAGCCACAAGATCCTCAAGTACGACCTGGAAGGCAACTTCCTCTACGCCTGGGGCACTTACGGTGACTTCCCCGGCGGTTTCGCCGGCGTGCACGGCATGAGCGTGGACCAGGAAGGCAATCTCTACCTGGCCCAGGTGGACAACAAGGGCGGCGTGCAGAAGTTCGTGCCGAGGGAGGGCGCCAATCCCGACTACGTGATCGGCCGGCCCCACTACGCTGCGTGGGAGTAACGATCGACTGCCGGGGATAAAGCCTCGCGCCCCCGGCACCGAAGCGGCGGGGGCGCCAACGGCGATTATCGTCCCGGCAGGCTGAGGACTCCCGGATGTTGCATATCGTCGTACTCAACCCAAAAGGCGGCTCCGGTAAAACGACGATTGCAACCAACCTTGCTGCCAGCCTGGCCAGCTCCGGGCGTTCGCCGACCCTGATGGATATGGACCCGCAGGGATTGAGCACACACTGGCTGTCGAAACGAGCCAGCCACCATCCGGGGATTCATGGCCTAGCCGACTTGAGTCCCTCCGCGTCGGTCACGCGAAGCTGGTTCCTGCGGGTGCCGTCGCACTGCGATTCCGTCGTCGTGGATACGCCCGCCGGACTCCACCCGGAGAGATTGGCCGGCATCACCCGCGACGCCGACGCCGTGCTGGTACCCGTGATGCCTTCCAGCCTGGACATCCATGCCACGGCGCGTTGTATAGAGGATCTATTGCTGGTCGCCAGGATTCCGCGTGCCGACGATCGCATCGGCATCATCGCCAATCGGGTGCGTCGCAATACCAGGATATCGCAGGCGCTGCAGCGTTTTCTGGATCGCCTCGGCATACCGGTGGTCGCCACGCTGAGAGACTCGCAGAACTACGTGCGCACGGCACAATCGGGAACCGGCATTCACGAGATGCCGCGCTGGCAAGTTGGTCAGGATATCGAATGCTGGGAACCGCTGATTCAGTGGCTGGAGAAAAAACGATCACGGAACTGAGGCGAGCAAACCCGTCCGGCTGGCGCGATGGCGAACGACGCCCGGGGACCGGCCCGGGCTGCGTGGGCCGTCAGGCCTGTGGGGGCCCGTAGTAGCCGCTTTTCTCCGCTGCGCTTTCGCGCAGCAGGCGCGCGGCCGCAATGACGCCCTCGTCCAGACCTTCGCCGCCGGCATCGATGTGCGCCAGCAGGGCGCTGCGCATGCGTGGATCCCAGTAGGTTCGAAGATGGTTGCGCAGCCCTTCGCGCGCGCGCTCCGGGGAATAAGGCGCAAAGAAGTCGCCGATCTGGTTTGCCATCGTGATCAGGCGATCAAGTTCGATGACCTCACCGGCGACGGCAGGCCGTTCGTCGCCACCCGACACGCTCAGACGACCTCCTCGACAGCGGCCACGGCAGCCTCACGCTCACGCCGTGCCGGGCGCTTGGCAACGGAATCACCCTGCCACCACTCGGCCGGCATGAGTTTCGTCACTTCCACGGCCGTGACCTTGTATTCCGGGCAATTCGTGGCCCAGTCGGAAAGGTCGCTTGTCACGGCGTTGGCCTTGGATTCGGCATGGTGGAATGTCGTGTAGATGACGCCGGGATTCACGCGTTCGGACTCAACGACCTTGAGACGCGTCGCGCCGAAGCGGCTCGCGATCTTGACACGATCGCCGTCGGAGAGCCCGCGCACCTGCATGTCGCCGCGCGACATCTCGAGCACATCCTCGGGATGCCACTGGGAATTTGCCGTGCGCCGCGTCTGCGTGCCGACATTGTACTGACTCAGGATTCGCCCCGTGGTGAGGAGCAGCGGATACTGATCGCTGACCCGCTCGCGAGTCGGCACGTAGCCCGTGAGCATGAATGTGCCGCGACCGTTTGCGCGCGGGAATTGCTGCATGTGCAACACCTCGGTACCTTCGGGCGCAGCCTTGTCGACCGGCCATTGTGCCGAGCCGACGCGGTCGAGCAGCTCGAAACTCGCGCCGCTGTAGGCGGGCGAGAGGCGGGCGAGCTCGTCGAGCACCTCGCCGGCATGTGCATAGCTGACGTCGTAGCCCATGGCGTTCATGAGCTTCACCGTCACCTCCCAGTCCTGATAGCCCGCGAGCGGCTCGACCACCTTGCGAACGCGGCTGATTCGACGCTCGGCGTTGGTAAAGGTGCCATCCTTCTCCAGCGACGAGCTGCCCGGCAGGAAGACGTGTGCGTACTTCGAGGTCTCGTTGAGGAACAGGTCGTGGATGATCACGCACTCCATGCTGCGAAGCGCAGCGATGATGTGATTCTGGTTCGGGTCGGACTGCACAGGGTCTTCGCCCATGATGTACATACCCTTGAAGTGTCCCGTCAACGCCGCATCGAACATGTTTGGCAGCCTCAGTCCGGGCTCGCTGTCGAGCCCGATGTCCCACTCGGCCTCGAAGCTCGCGCGGGTCGCATCGTCAGTGACGAAGCGATAGCCGCTGAAGACGTGCGGCCAGCTACCCAGGCAACTGCCGCCCTGCACGTTGCCCTGGCCGCGCAGCGGGTTCACCCCGACGCCTTCACGGCCGTACATGCCACAGGAGAGCGCCAGATTGCCGAGGCACATCACGCCCGTCGATCCCTGCGAGTGCTCGGTTACGCCGAGGCCGTAGTAGATCGTGCTGCGCGGACCCGACGAGTAGATTCGCGCCGCGCGGCGGATGTCCTCGGGATCGACGCCGGCGATGGGGCCGATGGTATCGGGGGAGTACTCGTCGCTGCCGATGAGCTCTGCCCAGAGCTCGAATTCCCGCCACTCGCAGCGCGACTTGATGAAGTACGGATCGTGGCGGTTTTCACGCACGATGACGTGCGCGATGCTGTTGAGAATCGCGACATTCGTTCCGGGGCTCAGCGCGAGGTGGACATCAGCGCGGCAGTGTGGGCTGTCGACGGTCTCGGTCCGGCGTGGATCGATGACGATGAGCTTCGCGCCCTGGCGAATGCGGCGTTTCATCATGGAACCGAACACGGGATGGCCTTCGGTGGGATTCGCGCCGACAACCATGATGACGTCCGCCTGCAGCACCGAATCGAAGTGCTGGCTCGCGGCGCCGGCCCCCACGGTGGCTGAAAGTCCGAACTGAGTCGGCGAGTGACAGATACGCGCACAGTTGTCGATGTTGTTGTTGCCGAGCGCGGCGCGCACGAATTTCTGCGTCAGGAAGATTTCCTCGTTCGTGCAACGCGAGCTCGAAACGCCGCCCACGGAGCTGCGGCCGTAAGTGGCCTGGATGCGCTTGAGCTCTCCTGCGGCATGCGCGAAAGCCTCGTCCCAGCCGACCTCCTGCCAGGGGTCATCGATACTTGCACGGATCATCGGCGTCCTGACCCGGTCCGGATGCCGCCAGTAGTCGTAGGCGAATCGACCCTTTACGCAGCTATGGCCGTGGTTGGCCTTGCCTTCCTTCCACGGCGTCATCCGCACGATCTCATCGCCAATGGTTTCCGCCTTGAAACCGCAGCCGACGCCGCAGTAGGCACAGATCGTTATCGTTTCTTTTTCTGGCTTGCGTGGGTTAGGCACGTTCATATCCTCCGGGAAACAGGCTCTTTTCGACGAGCGCGTGACTGGGGCAGGCCTGGACGCAGGCGCCGCAACTGACGCACTCGGACTCCATGAAGGGTTCGTCCTGGCTCGCCGCAACCTTTGATTCGAAGCCGCGCGCCTGGATCGTGAGGGCGAAGGTGCCCTGTATCTCCTCGCAGGCCCTGACGCAGCGGCTGCAGACGATGCATTTTGCGGGATCGAACAGGAAGTAGGGATTGGTGTCATCGACGCGCAGATCGAAATGGTTCTGACCGTCGCCGTAGCGGTGGCCCTTCAGGCCGACCGCCTCCAATGTCTCGTGAAACTCGCTCCAGCCGTCCGGAATCTCGGACTCCGGAAAATCGGACAGGTAAAGCTCCATGACATTCCTGCGCAGCTCCGCCAGCCTTTTCGACTGCGTCGTGACGGCCATGTCCGGCGCGACCACGGTCGTGCAGCTTGCCGGATAGCCGCGCTGTCCCTCGATCTCGACCAGGCAAACGCGGCAACTGCCGAAGGATTCGAGCGTGTCGGTTGCGCAGAGTTTCGGTATCGGGCACCCCGCCTCGGCTGCCGCGAGCATGACGGAGCTGCCTTCGGGAACGGTCACACCGACCCCGTCGACAGTGAGCGACACGGGTTCGCCGTCGCGCGGCGGCGTGCCGTAATCAATGTCCTCGCGCAAGCCCCGAATCTCAGTCCACATGCGATTCTTTCCAGTCCTCCTGCCGAACAGCGTAACAGACGGACAAGCCAACCCGCCTGCCCGGTATCTTACAATGTCGCTCCTGCCAGGGAGAGCATGCAGCGCGCAATCGACGTGTTACGCGTCGCTTTCCGAACACTCAAACAGCAATCCTGCCACCCACCCTGGCGGATTCCGTTCCGATTACCCCGGCCCTCCCGGAATAAATCCCGCGCACCTCATCGGCAATGATGCGCATGCCCTCCTCCACGACCCGGTCTTCCTGGGCGTAGGACAGGCGAAGACATTCATCGACATGACGCCAGGGTTCCCTCAATCCGGGGAAGAACCGGTGCCCCGACATCACCAGGACGTTCCTGGCCTTCAGCCGGAGGTACAGGTCCTCGCTTGTAATGGGCAGGCCCGGGAACCACAGCCACAGGAAGAAAGCGCCCTCCGGAGAATGGATCTTGCAGGGTACGCCTTCGAACTCGCGCCGGACCACGTCGCACGCAAACTGCATCTTGCGCTGGTAGAACGACTGGATTACGTCCCGGCTGATGTCTTCGATCTCGCCGCTTTCGACCCACGGCTGAATGAATACGGCACCGGTACTCGGGATCGTGAGACTCTGGACGGCCGTCATGTTGCCCAGCGCCTCAATGAGTTCCTCCCTGGCGATGACGATGCCGGTGCGTATACCGGGCAGCCCCAGCTTCGAAAGGCTCATGCAGAGAATGACGTTTTCGTTCCACAACGGAGTCGCGGGCGAGTAGATGATTCTGGGGAAAGGCACTCCGTAAGCATTGTCGATGATGAACGGCACGCCCGCTGCCTGCGCCATGGCGTCGAGCTGGTGCAGTTCGTCGTCGGTGATGATGTTGCCGGTCGGGTTTGTCGGACGGGACACGCAGACTGCGGCAATGTCGTCATCGATACTCAGCGAATCGAAATTCACCCGGTACTTGAAGAATCCCCCGGGGCGTTCCTCGATCTCAGGCCGATGGGCAACATACAGGTCGTCAATCAGGCCGATGTCGTTGTACCCGGCGTATTCCGGAGTCATGGGGAGCAGGATTCGCCGGCGACTGCCGTCGGCAAAGTCGCCGGCCAGCATGTTGAATAGCTGGAAGAAGCCGGTCTGGCTTCCCGACGTCAGCGCGATATTGTCGGCAGTCAGCGGCCACCCGTACTTGCGCGACAGCAACCCGGCCAGCGACTTGCGAAAGCCGAGTTCGCCCCTGGGATGGGCATAGTTGCCCATCATGCGCTGGATATCGTCGGGACTGTCGCCGATTTCGTGCAGGCGCTGCTGGAACAGCGTCACCATTTCGGGAACCGTTCCGGGGTTGCCACCGCCCAGCAGAAGCGCTGTGGGATCCTCCGCAATCGCCCGCCCCAGGTCGCCCATCAACTGCGCCGTGCCGGTCTCCCGGGAGAACCTTTCACCGAATTTGGACAGTTTCGCGTTCATGCGGGGCTTCTACCCCTTGGACAACGCGGAGTCAACCAAGGTTTCCGGCGTCAGGGATTTCAATATTGCAAATGGCCGGTCGAAATCGTTGCAAACCCCAAGTTGTATTGGACAGTGACACGGTACGCAGCGACCTGAACGCCCTGAGCCGCTTGCTGGTCTACGAGGAGCAGCGGGTCTGGGTGCCGAGGTGGCCGCCTACCGGCAAACCTCCGATTCATCCAATCAATCGAAAGCCCACCGAGGCAAAATGATGGTCGAAGGCGAAGGCTGTCCTTATGCCCCTCTTGGTCATCAGAACAAAGCTTGTCGCGTCGACAGCGGAGAGCTTGTGAAGATCCTTGCGCTCAAAGAATCGCCATGCTTCCCTCATATCGGCGGCCGCGCAATCGAGCATGCGAAGACCGTCGAGGTGTTCCAGCGAGTCCTTCCAGGTGAGCGCCACATCGCGTCTCGCGTTTCTTTCGAGAAAGGTGAACGTTTCAAGCACGACCGGCACAGAAGTGTGAAGGCGCGCTCGCTGTTCCGCGAGTTGCGCCCAGGCGTCGAGCGCTCTGGCATGTAGCGGGTCGCGGACTATGGCCAATGCAATCCAGGCGCCGCTGTCAACGAATACGGCCTCGCCGAACTTCATCGGCGTTCGTCGTAGATCGCGTCGTGCTCCATGGAAGTTCGGGTTGGAACGCCATCCCACAAGGCCACCGGGCCATCCCCAGGCGGGCGCAGCCATACGCGGCGGACCGCCTCTCGAACGAGATCGGCCACGCTTCGACCCGAACGCTTGGCGGTGCTTTGAAGAGCCTTCAGATCTTCTTCCGGAAAATAGATTTGCGTCTTGACCATGTATGTCACCTTATCCGGTGCAGTGACATATGTCAAAGCGGAAACATGCGCATCGGATATTCCAGTCCAACCGGTATTTCCGTCATTCTCATTCATTTCCTCGTGGGAAAGGGGATAACGTTGTCCGTGTTCCCGGTCGGGCTGGTGCTCACGCGAATCAGAGTCGGTTCGCCCATGCCCGCGGCATTCTTGCTGCGGATCTGCATTTCGTATTCCGTGTCGGGCTTCAGGTCGACGATGGAAAAATGCGTGAGGGGCGTTTCGAAACCGAAGCTCCACGGCTCCGTTCCCGCTTCCCTGAGGCGAACGAAGTAAGTCACCCCCGGCTCCCATTTCGCCTCAAGGACGTTGCCGTCCTGTATGGGGAGACGGACCAACCAGCTCGTTCCGTCCCACTGGATGCGCGGTGCCGGCTTGCCCTGCCCGCTCACAGTATCCGGTCCGCACGCGAATAGACGTTGAAGCGGTTCGGCTTGAGAAAGCCCACCAGGGTCATGCCGAATTCCTCCGCGAGTTCCACTGCCAGCGACGACGGCGCACCTACCGCGGCCAGCATGGAAATCCCGGCCATCATGGCTTTCTGCATGAGTTCGAAGCTCGCCCGGCCGCTGACCACGACGCCGTAGTCTGCCAGGGGTAACTCATCCCTGAGGAGCGCCTGCCCGATGAGCTTGTCCAGCGCATTGTGGCGGCCCACGTCCTCCCGGATCGCGTCGATCCGTCCCCGGGCGTCGAACAATCCCGACGCATGCAATCCGCCGGTACGCTCGAACACGCTCTGTCGGGCCCGCAACTTCTCGGGCAGTTCGCCCAACACATCGGGACTGACCTTCATAGCGACTTCGTGGAGATCATGCCTGCCCTGAATCGCGACGGCTTCGAGCGAGGCCTTGCCGCAGACGCCGCAACTGGAGGAGGTGTAGAAGTGCCGCTCCAGCCGTGCCAGGTCGACTTCCACGTCCGCCGCCAGATCCACCCGCACGACGTTGATCAGCCCGTTCGCAGCCGGCGGTCCGCAGGGACCGATGGCATCGACCTGATCCGCGCTGGCGACAATCCCCTCGGTCAACAGGAACCCGGCAGCCAGCTCGCCGTCGTTGCCGGGCGTGCGCATGGTGATGGAAATGCTCTTTTGTGCACGCCGGCCGTCGGGGCGCGTATAGGCCAGGCGGATCTCCAGAGGTTCCTCGGTCGCGACCACGTCGTCGCGGGCGACAAGACCGTCGCCGGTGCCCGCATCTGCGCCGAATCGCCGAACTCTCAGGCGCTTGACGCTCTTCAGCGCCTCGATGTCTGCAACGCTCAACGCTCGACACGCCGAATTCGGCTCGACGTGACCTCGCCCACGTTGCGGCATCCGATAAGTCGCATATCCCGTTCGATATCGGTTCGCAGGATTTCCAGCGTTCGGTCGACGCCTGCTTCGCCCCCGGCGCCCAGACCAAACAGGTACGGACGCCCCATGGAACAGGCCGTCGCCCCCAATGCCAATGCCTTGAGCACGTGGACGCCGCGACGAACGCCGCCTTCCAGGATGACTTCCATGCGATCGCCCACCGCATCGACGATCTCCGGCAGCACCTCGATGGGCGCCGGTGCCGTATCGAGTTGGCGGCCGCCGTGATTGGAAATCATCACGGCGCTTGCGCCCACGTCGGCAGCGCGCACCGCATCCTCGACCGAAAGCACACCCTTGATCGCGAACGGACCGCCCCATTCCTCGATCATCCAGGCCGCGTCGTCCCAGCTCACCGTGCGGTCAAGCTCGTCATTGAAAAAGCTGACCAGCGTCGTGACATCGCCCTTGATGCGGTCCTTGACGCTGGCCAGTTCGATGGGCGCGTGGGTGTAGTAGTTCCACACCCAGCGCGGATGCATGGCGAAACTCCACAGGCTCGCCAGGGTCAGCCTGGGCGGAATCGTCATTCCCGTCACCAGGTCGCGCTCGCGGTTGCCTGCCACGGGAACATCGACGGTCAACGCCAGAGCATGGTATCCGGACGCCTTGCAGCGCGCGATGAACTCGCGATTCAGACCCCGGTCCTTGAAGACGTAGACCTGGAACAGCTTCGGCCCCGAAGTTGCCTCGGCAGCTTCCTCGATGCTGACCGTGGAAATGGACGACAACGAGTACATCGTCCGTGCACGCTCGGCGGCACGGGCCACGGCAAACTCGCCCTCGTGATGAAACAGCCGTGACATCGCCGTGGGTGCACAGAACAGCGGCATGCTGATTGTCTGACCGAATACCGTTGTGGCAAGGTCGATTTCGCTCACATCCACCAGAAACCGGGGCACCAGTTCCCAGCGATCGAAGGCACCGGTATTCTGGCGCATCGTCCATTCGTCGCCGGCCGCACCGTCGATGTAGTGGAACATCGGCGCCGGAAGCCGCTTCGAGGCCCGCTCCCGCAACTTTGCTATGTTGTAGCAGCGTTTGAGCGCGCGCGTCATTGGACTTGCCGTGCCCGCAGATCCTCGGGAAAGTGGTCCAGAACGCTGATGACGGGGAACGGGGCCATCCCGCCCAACGCGCACAGCGAACCGGCGACCATCGTATCGCAGAGGTCCCTCAACAATTTCAGGTTGCTGGATTCATCGATACCGCTCAGGATCCGGTCGATGACTTCCACGCCCCGCACCGCGCCGATCCGGCATGGCGTACATTTCCCGCAGGATTCGATGGCGCAGAACTCCATGGCGAAACGGGCCTGCTCGCCCATGTCCACGGTATCGTCGAAGACCACCAGGCCGCCGTGGCCGATCATCCCGCCGACCTCGGCGAACGCTTCGTAGTCCAGGGGCGTGTCGAACTGCGACGGATGGATGTAAGCACCCAGCGGTCCGCCCGCCTGCACCGCCCGGATCGGCCGGCCGGTGGCCGTGCCGCCGCCGAAGTCCTCCAGCAGTTCGCGCAGCGTACGGCCGAAGCCGATTTCCACCAGCCCGCCCCGCTTGATATTGCCTGCCAGTTGCACGGTCAGGGTCCCTCTGGAACGGCCCGTGCCGTAGTCCCGGTAATACTCGGCGCCCTCGGCCAGAATGATGGGCACGGACGCCAGCGTGATGACGTTGTTGACGACGGTCGGCGCCCCGAACAGGCCCTTGATCGCCGGCAGCGGCGGCCGGTAACGGATCATGCCGCGCTTGCCTTCCAGGCTCTCCAGCATGGAGGTCTCCTCGCCGCAGATGTAGGCGCCGGCAGCTTCGCGAACCTCCAGGTGAAAGGCCTGGCCGCTGTCCATGACGTTGTCGCCCAGCAGGCCCGCCGCCTCGGCGGTCGCGATGGCCTCGTTCATGATCCGGATCGCCAGCGGATACTCCGCGCGCAGGTAGACGTAGCCCATGGTCGCGCCCACCGCCAGTCCGGCAATGGTCATGCCCTCGATCACCACGAAGGGATCGCTCTCCATGACCATCCGGTCGGCATAGGTGCCGGAATCGCCCTCGTCCGCGTTGCAGGTGACGTATTTCTGCGCCCCTTCCGCGTTCAGCACCGTGCGCCACTTGATGCCCGTTGGAAAGGCGGCGCCGCCGCGTCCCCGGAGTCCGGATTCGGTGACGATGTCGACGATCTCTTCGCGCGAAAGACCAACCGCCCTTGCAAGTCCCTCGTAGCCGCCGTGTGCACGGTAATCGTCCAGCGACAGCGGATCCGTGATTCCGACCCGGGCGAAGGTAAGTCTCGACTGCTCGGCCAAGTATGGTATCTCCTCGATGGGGCCCAGTCCGAGGGCATGCCCGGCCGCCGCGAGAAACCCGGCGTCGAAGAGCGCTGGAACGTCGGTGATCTGCACCGGTCCGTACGCGTGACGCACGCCGTCGGCTTCGACCTCGATCATGGGCTCCAGCCAGTACAGGCCGCGGGAACCGTTACGCACCACGGCGACGGATTCGCCGCGCCGGGCGGCCTCCGATGCGATCGCGGCTGCCACATCGTCCGCCCCCATGGACCGTGCCGTGGTATCGCAGGGGACGAAAACGGTATGCGCAGCCGCCGACACCATTCAGCCCTCTTCCAGCAACGCGTCGAGACGTTCGGGGGTGACCCGACCGTACACGAAGTCATCGATCATGACCGCAGGCGAACAGGCGCAATTGCCGAGGCAATAGATCGGTTCCAGGCTGATACGCCGATCGGCGGTGGTCTCGTGGAAGCCGATGCCCAGCCGCTCCTTCGTGTGCTCTTCCAGCGCCCGGGCCCCCATGGCCTGGCAGGCCTCGGCCCGGCACAGGTACAGCGTCCTGTTTCCCGGAGGAGTGGTTCTGAACAGGTGGTAGAAGCTGATGACGCCGTGCACGTCGGCGCGGGACAGGTTGAACACCGCGGCCAGTGTGGGCACCGCCTCCGGCGGTACGTAGCCGAGTTCGTCCTGAACAGCGTGCAGCGCGGGCAGCAATCCCCCGGGGCTGGCGACGTGACCAGCGGCAATCTCGCGGACCAGCGCGTCGGGACCTTCGGCGCCGTTGCCGGAAACCTGTGTGCTCAACACCCTCTCCGAGGAACCGTCTGATCGGTGATTCTACCTGAGCCCGCATTCGCAGGGCACTTGGCAGGCTCCCGGACACACAAGCGTTTACGACACATTATCGTGCGCGGGGGACAATGATGGCTCGCATCGCTAGCAGCCCGTGGCAAAAGTCGCGCGAGCACCGAGACCGGGTCAGGATTCAGGCGAATACAGCGTCGTCATGACCGCCGTGACCGTCAGGATGCACGCCACAAGCACCGTTTCGATCGCAACGCATCGACGCAACATGACCAGCGAGTCAGCGCGGCCGCGTGCGACGGCCGGCCCGAAACGGAACTTGTTCAGGCAGGCGATACTCATCAGTACGGCAAAGACAAGCGCCTTGACAATGAGCAGCAGACCGTACGGCGTACCCAGACTACCCAGGCTCGGAAGCAGGTACACGGCCATCCCCACTCCCGCCACGAAGATCATCGGGACGATTCGAACCGCGATCGCGGAGTACCGCTCGATCAACGCCCCCGCGTCGCTCAGGCTTTCCCGGCCACAGGCGATGTAGAGCGGGATCAGCGAACCGAACCAGAACGCGGCAGCGAGGACATGCACGACCAGCAAGCCGCCCAGGAGCCAGCGCTGATCGCCGGCCGCCGTATGCCCCATGAAGCTGAAGGACCCCGCGATCAGCAACACGCCCACGAGCCCGGCACGCTCGCGCAGACGTGTGGACCGAAGCAGCCCCAGCCCAACGAGTCCGGCACCGGCCAGCCGGATCAACTGCGCGAGGCCGAGGTTCGAGGTCAGCAGGAAACGGTGCATGGAGCCGTCGAGCACGCCCGACAATGTGCCGGTCATGCGTGCCGGCTCGACCAGGTAACGGACGATGACCAGGGCAGTGCCCAACGCGGCGGCAATTGCGCCCAAACGCCGGATGGAATCGGCGGACACCACCACACGACCCTTGAACAGAAACAGGAACAGCGCCGCACCGGCTGCCTGCAGAAGGGTAACGAAGACCGCTGCCCGCAGGACAACGACAACGCTGTCCGGCGGCAACAGCTACTCGCCGGACAGCAATTCGGCCACTTCGAACCGAAACTCGCCGGAAACAACGTGGGAGTCCGCGCCGACCGCCCGCCACGTTACGAGATAGGCGCCCTCCACCAACTCCGGTGCCGGCAAGACGAATGCCTGCTGCGTCGCGGTCGGGATCGCGCCGAGATCGATCGCCGTGCCGGCCGCGTCCTCCATCGAAAGCCCGGTGAGCCGGACCTCCGTCGAAAACGTCAGCGTAATGGATTTGGGAGCGTCCGTTTCAACAGCGTTGTCCGCCGGAACGGAGCTGGACAGCACAGTGTGCGCGTGGACGTTGAGCGCCGTCAGCGCGAGGACACCGATCAGGACCGACGGCAAACGGATGTGTTTCATTTCCATAGTCAAGTAACGATAGCGGGCCATCCCGTGCGAAACAACCGTTACGAATCGGACGTCTGCGGATTCGGAAACAATCCGGACTGATCCTCGTCTTCCCGTGGCACCAGGCACTGGAAATCCTTCTCCACCAGAATTTTCAGGCGTTCGCCGCCCGGCAGTTCCTGTTCACCGCTGATCGACACTTCGTCAGGCTCCTGCCAACGCTCCGCTACCGCACTGGGGATCATCACCCGAATACACCCGTCGTCGAAGCTCGCACCCACACGTTCGCCGGTGAACGTCCGCAGCTCATAGGTCAGTCGGGTTCCGGAGCCGAACCCCACCTGTTGCCGTACCACGCCTTCGTTGCGGATCTGTGACATCTCCGCCTGGGACACGCGGAGTCGTACCGAGTTTCCGAGAATTCTCAATTTCACGTTCGCAGTATGCGCAATGAAGTGGCTGTTGGGAATTTACAGCACGTAACGGAGCTTTTGTAGCGGGCCAATCGGGAATTCGGGCTGGCGGTCGGACGATTGCCTATAATGGCAGCTCACAATCAGTACGGACGCCGGCCACGCGGCGCAATGCATCAATACCTGCACCATTGGAAATTCTTATCGGAGCTGAAGGAAATCGGTCTTGGTCCTCGTGCCAGAACCCGCTACGTTGAATCTGCCCGACCTACCAGCCAAACCAGGAATTCAGAATGAATCGAGATGTCGGGATTAGCGGATTCGCGGCTTATGTGCCCCCCTATCGCGTGAGCCTTCAGGACTGGTGCCGGTGGACCGGGGCGCCCTGGGACAAGATTCACGCCGTCGTGGGGCACAGTTTTCGAATGCGCGGCCCACACCAGAGCGTCTATACCATGGCCGGAACGGCCGCCATGCGCCTGATCGAGCAATACGGCATCGACCCGGAAAGGATCGGGTTTCTCGGCCTGGGCACCGAATCCAGTACCGACAATTCCGCCGGCGCCGTCATCGTCAAGGGAATGCTGGACGATGGCCTCAGGGCCCGGGGGCTGCCCCCGGTCAACCGCTACTGCGAAGTGCCCGAGATCAAGCACGCCTGCCTCGGCGCCGTCTACGCGATGAAGTATGCGGCCCGGTACCTGGCGCTGGCGGACGAGGATCGTTGCGCCATCGTCATCAGTGCCGATATTGCCGAATATGCCCGGGGCAGTTCCGGTGAGCCCACCCAGGGGGCCGGCGCCGTGGCCATGCTGCTGGAGCGGGACCCGAAACTGCTGTCGGTCAACCTGAGCTGCATCGGCAGCGCCTCGTCATACCGGGCCGTGGATTTTCGCAAGCCCGTGTTGCGCAACCTCATCCGCAACCAGCTCAACCGCCACTTTCAGGACCTGCCGGTTTTCAACGGAAAGTATTCCACCACCTGCTACCTGGACGAGACCCTGCACGCGCTCAGCGAGATGTTGCGCCGGCTGAATGTCAATCCGACCACCTACTATCACGGCCTCGGTGCGGCGTTCATGCACCGGCCCTATCACCGCATGCCGCTGACCTCCTTTGCGCTCAGTTACCTGTTCGGGCTGGCGCACGACAGCGATGCGGGACGCGACGAACTCAACGCATACTGCCAGGGCGCCGGCATCGATACCGAAGCCGTTGTCGCGGAAATGAGATCGAGCCCGGACGTGCTGCAACTCGTGCGCGAGGGCAACATCAACGAGGAGGTCTACCCGCTGAGCATGGAGTTGCTGAAGGCGTTTCGCGCAGGCCCCGTGTTCAACGAACTCGTCGCCTCGAAGATGTCGCTGGGATCCGAACCCATGATGGACATCGGCAACGTCTACTGCGCCGCCCTGCCCGCCTGGATGGCGGCGGGTCTGGAGGAAGCGGCTCGGGACGGACTCCAACTGCCCGGGCGGGACATTCTGGCCGTGGGCTACGGCAGCGGCGATGCCGCCGAGGCCATCCCCATGACGCTCGTGGACAACTGGCAGGACGCCGCGTCAAACATCGGTTTCATGGATGCACTGGCGCACTGGCAGGCGCTGACGCGATCCCAGTACGAAAGCCTGCACGATGACGGGGCGGCTGAAGGACTTGCAGAGCCGGACAACGGGTTCGTGATCGACGCCGTGGGCGATGTATCCAATCCCGCCTTCAGCGACGAGGGGATCGAGTATTACCGCTTCGTGGATTGACCTGAAGCCTGGGCCAGAGCCCGACGGCGGCGAAACCGGCGCCAGGCCCAGACCGACGGTGCGGAGCATGAATACGTGGCGAACATGCCGAAAATGACCACCGGCGGATTCAGCGCCACCAGGATCATCAGGCCGAGCACGAAGATCAGGTTTCCGAACGGGATGCGGCTGCTCAGGTTGAAGTCCTTGAAGCTCAGGTAGCGAAAGTTGGACATCATCGCGACCCCCGTGAGCGCGGTGATTGCCACGCCCGCCACCAGCGCGGTCAGCCCACCGATTTCGTACTCGATGCTGCCCCAGACCATCGCCGCGATACCCGCGGCAGCGGGCGGACTGGGCAAGCCGCGAAAGAACCGCTTGTCGCTGGAGCCACTGGTGTTGAACCGGGCGAGGCGGAGCGCGGCCGATACCGCGTACAGGAACGCCGCCAACCAGCCGAGCCTCCCCCACAGCGGCCCGTATTCCGAGAGGCGCACCACGCCCCACTGGTAGGTGACGATCGCCGGCGCCAATCCGAACGACACCATGTCGGCCAGGCTGTCGTACTCCTTGCCGAAATCGCTCTCGGTACTGGTCATCCGGGCGACGCGGCCGTCGAGCCCGTCAAGAAACATGGCAATGTAGATGGCCCAGACTGCGCCGAGAAAATTCTGGTCGATGGCCGCGACGATCGAGTAGAACCCCGCAAACAGCGCTCCGGTGGTGAGCAGGTTGGGCAGCAGGTAAATGCCCCGCTTGCGTGCCCTTTTTCGATCCGAATCCGCCATGACCGCGACTGTCCTGAACCGGGCTGCTGATCAGGCCGGCGAGAGGATGCTCTGGAAATGGGTATGGCTGATCTCGGCCCATTCCATCTTGAACCAGGGCGTGAAACGTTCGGGCGCAGCTTCAAGCTCGGCTTCCAGAGCGTCGATGCCGACGAAGCGCCAGTCCTCGATCTCATTCAGGTTCACGTTGACCGCGCCCGAATAGCGACCGTGGTAGACCCAGCAGTACTCGTGTTCAGCGCCGACCGCGCCGTACTGGGCATGGTACTTGAACTTGTACAGGAACGTCAGCGGACATTCGAAGCCCAGCTCCTGCCGAAGCCGCCTGGAAACGGCGACCTCCATGGATTCGCCGGCCCGGGGATGCGAGCAGCAGGTATTGGACCAATACCCCGGCCACAACGGCTTTTGGGAACTGCGCTTCTGCAGCAACAATTCGTCGCTGTCGTTGAACACGAAAATGGAGAATGCGCGATGCAGGATGCCGTTACCCTCATGGCACTCCCCCTTGGGGCGGCGCCCGATCTCCCGGTCCAGTTCGTCGACCAGGATGAGTTCCTCGCTGGAGCTTGAGACGTCTTCCCTACGCGCCATTCAGGGGTGCTCCCAGGTTGACCGGCACAGCCTGATACCCCGCGGAACGGATCGCCGAGACCACCGGCCCGGTATCTCCGTCACAAATCGCAATGATCGACCCGCCTCCCCCGCCACCGGTCAGTTTTGCTCCCAGCGCGCCGCTCTCGCGGGCAATATCCACCAACTGCTCAAGCTCCGGTGTGGAGACCTGAAGCGCATTCAACATCCCGTGGCAGATGTTCATCAATTCGCCCAGGTACGACAGGTCCTCGTCCCGGATCGCCTGCACGCCGCGCAACACCAACGCGTCGATCTGATCGAAGATATGCTCGTACAGCTTCTGTTCCTGTTTCCAGGCCGCTCTCACGCGCCCAACCGTCCTTGCCGTCAGCCCCTCGTATCCCGTCATGCCGATGACTGCCGGGATCGGCGTCTTGATGTCGAGCGACTCAACCAATGGCGGCTTGCCCGGGCGGAATATCAACGGCCGCCCGTAACAGGCCAGCGTGTTGTCGAGACCGCTTGGCGTGCCGTGCGCAACGGTTTCGTATTCAAAGGCCAGCCGATTGACTTCCTCGTCGGACAGGCCCAGGTGAAAGTGCTTGTCCAGCGCACGCACAATGGCAACCGCCATAGCTGCCGAGCCTCCCAATCCCATACTGCGGGGCACCTCGGAAAAGACCTCGATCCGCATCGCCCGGCCGCTCAGTCCGAGTTCGTCCAGGATCACCCCGGCGGTCCGCTCGAACGAACGGCGATCCTTGGGATTGCGGGCCAACTGGTACTCCACGCCCCAGCGCGGGATGATCAGGTGGATCCCCTCGTCGCAGTCCTCGACCACTGCGTTCACCGTAATGGGAACGGGCGCGCCTATGGCATGACGGCCATAGACGACAGCGTGTTCACCCAGCAGAACGACCTTGCCGTAGCCGACGCCCATGGCATCCGCTTCAGCGCCCGTTCCGGCGACATGCAGGTGTTGCCGGTCGGGATCCTGTTTCAGCTCGGCAGCGATCTCCCTGGCCTTCCATACCTTGATTTCATTACTCAGTACCAGCCGGTCCAGGACATCGTCGTACAGCGCCTCGGGCACACCGGCGGCGGTGACGACACTGCGGGCATGTAACGTCATATGACCCTTCTGTATGCCCTCAGTGGCAAGTGCGCGAAGCGCCGCGAAATTCTGGGCAAGCCCGACGGACGCCATGACCCTGGACAGTTGCGGGGCGGATTCAACGCCCAGCAGGCGCACGTTCAGCGCCGCCGTAGGATTGGACTCCAGAGGTCCGCCCACGGTGCCCACCTTGATCGGCACCTCGATGCTGCCGCAGAGGTTGCCTTCCCTGTCGGTCCACCACTCGGTGAGCGACGTGTAGCGGTCGCCGCGGGCCGCGAAGGCATGCGCCCCGGCTTCAATGGCACGCCAATCGTTGCCGGTGGCAATGGCCACGGGATCGATGCCGTTCATGATCCCCTTGTTGTGGGTGGCTGCACGGTAGGGGTCCACCGCCGCGAAGTCCGCGGCAATGATGATCCCGTCACGCACCTGCTCTCCGCTGTAGTCGTTTCCACCCAGCGCCGAGTGAGGAATCGTGCACTTGGCGCGGGCAAGCGAGCGGTCCGTGAGGTTGGAGAGAATCCGCAGAAAAACCTGCCCGCCGGTGATGGACTCGATCAGCGGGGCGACGCCTTCGCACATCCCGTTGGTGAGATTGGCGCCCATGGCGTCACGGGTATCCACGAGCAAGTGGACAACCAGGGTCGTCTTGCCGCTCGAACGCAGCGGATGTGCATGCAGTTCGATATCCCTGGCACCGCCGCCGCGGGCAACCATTTTCGGATGAAAGCTGTTGGCCAGGTTGAGGATTTCCTGTCTGCGTTCCATCAACGCGGCTTTTGCCGTCTCGATATCGGGGAGATCGACGAGCTGGATCTGACCGATCAAGATGGGGTCGGTCGCCTCGGCGACGAAGCCGCCGTGCTCGCCGATCAGCTTTGAAGCGGACCCCAATGCAGCGATCACGGACGGTTCCTCGACCGCCATGGGCACGACATACCCCTTGCCGTTGACGATGAGGTTCATTCCCAGGCCCAGCGGAAGGCCGATGACACCGACCACGTTCTCGACCATCTTGTCGGCGGAGGCGAGATCCAGCGTATGCCGGCCGCTGGCCAATGCCCGGAAGTCACGCCCGGTGACGATCCCGCGCTCGTGCACTGCACGCACGCGATCGGCGACGCTCAGCTTGTAGAACTCTGGAATTCTGCGTCGATCGTCGGTCATTGGTCCACTAGCTTCACGTCCAATCCCTGGGGGTCAACGGCCAAATCGATCGTATCATAGCGCTCATCGGCCGCTTTCCTGAACCTGGCCAGCGCTTCGGGGTCCACGCCGAACGCCAGTCCCATGTCGCCGCCGCCTGCGCCACTGACCTTGTAAGCCAGGCCAAACCGTTCCGCCAGTTTGAGCACTTGCAGATGTTCGGGTGTAAAGATCGCCGCTCCCATCCACTCGCCCAGTGCCTGAAGGCCACCCGCATAATCCCGTATCGTGTCGAGAAACCCACCCGAATCGTCAGCCGCGGCCCGATCAATGCCGGTTTCGGCCAGGCGGTCCAGCGAATCCATCCAGAACGAAGCCGAAGCCGGCGACTCGGCCGCACGGGCCCGGAATTGCGCTACGTGTTGCCGGGTAGAGGCCGACGTGCGCACGAACACGCCGACAAAGTCCACGCCGTCAGGCAACTTTGCGCTGTCGACCCTTGGACCGGTTTCGTCAAGCTGGAATCGAATCACCCCGCCAAGGAGACTCGCGGCGACGTCGAGCCCGCTGCCTGCACCACCCTGCCAGGCCTTGTGTTGCTCGATGAAGCTTTGCAGTACATCCGCACTTGCCTCCGTAACCCCCTGCCCTGTCCAGGCCAGCCACGCTCCGCACCAGGCGGTCAGCGCTGCGGCGCTGGACCCCAGTCCCAGTTTCTTGCCCTCACGATAAAGGCCGCTGGAGTCGAGGACTCCGCGCCACGAGCCGTCGCTTGCGGCCGGAAACGCGGCGGCAACACGATCCACAAGGGCCAGGCCGCTGCGGGCCCGCCGGCGGAAAATGACTTGCCGTTCCGCTTCGGCCATCGACCGCAGGTGACATACCGCATTGACGTTGTGACGAATTTCAGCGCGGCAACGCCGGTTAACGGCCATGACAAGCGCGGGAGCGTTGGCCAGGACAGCGTACTCACCGAGGACAACCAGCTTGCCGGGCGCGGAAGCGACTGCCTTGATCATGCGCAGGTCTCAGGCGGCTTCGATTCCGGGGCCCAGGCCGCTTTCCAGCACGTCCACCACACCGGGAACGTCCGTCAGAGCCTTGCGCACGGCTGCCGAAGCGCCCGGCGCGCAAACCGCCTTCAGTTGCGGCCCCGCATCGATGGTAAAGAACACCGGCACCGCGGCTCGGCGCAGTTCCCGCACGGCCTCAAGACAGGCGATCGTGGCGGCATTCCAATACAGCAGCGGCGGCCGCGCCGCCATGGCGGCGCCGTGCATGCGCAGACAATTGCGTTGCGCCACGTCCGCAAGCTTTTCGAAATCCCGGTTCAGGATTGCCTCGCGCCCTTGTCTGAGATCCTCCGCGCTTTCGGCAACCCAGGCAGGGAAATAGGGCGAAGTGGACGCCGAGCGATTCATTCCAGCGCGGGAACTCACCTTCTTTTCCTCTCGCGCCGTCACGGCGACGACCAGTTCCAGCGGCCACGCCTCGGCCGGCATCAGCGGTTCGGCAAAACTGTCGGAGCCGTCCGGCAGGGCGCCGGCTCGCATCTCGACAAAACCGCCGAAAATGGAGCGCGCCGCCGATCCCGACCCCTGGCGCGCGACGATGCTCAATTCCCTCCCGCTCAGCTTGAGCTGCAACGCCTTCGCGGCGGCCGCCGTCAGAGCCGCATACCCCGACGCCGAGGATGCCAGGCCGGCGCCGGTCGGAAAATTGTTATGGCTGGTAACGCGAGCGGCGTGATCCACGCCCGCCCGCATGCGAAGCAGATCCAGGCAACGTCGAACCCGGCTCATCTGTTCGGGGCGGTGCCGCCCGTTCAATAGCAATTCGTCGGCCGAAAGGGACTCGTCAAAGTGGATTTCGGTCTCCGACCACAGTGCGTCCAGCGTGATCGAAATGGAACCGACCGCGGGAATATTGAGCGGCCCGTCGTCCGCCTTGCCCCAGTACTTGACCAGCGCGATGTTGGCGCGCGCCCGCGCAGCCGCCTTCATGGGGTACGGTTGTGGGTCACCCCCGAGGGGCGCCCAAACTGCTCCCCGGACCCACCATGCGCATCCAGGTTGCCCGGTCCGCCTGCCACAAGGGCAATCCGCGCGCTGCCATTCCGAAAAGCCATCGCAGGCCCCGGTTGCTGGTGAGCATGAGATTGGTCGCGAGAATGGTCGCCCTGACCGTTCGCCGGGAAACCTTCACCTGGTCCCCGGATGTGAATTGAGGATTCCGATGAAGCTTTTGCAGGGTCATGACCGCAAGCCCCAGCGCCCACAGGCAGAATCGCCGCATACCTGCCTCCCGCGCCGGAATATGGCACGTGAACTCCAGGGCGTTCTGAAGGTGCCGGTGGGTGACGGCGATCAACGAGTTCATGCCCGCCGCAAAGGCGTGGGTGCGATGAAACTCCTCCAGCCGTTCGACCTGCAACCGGCGATCCGTGAACATGGAGCGCGGCAACCAGCAGCGTCCGCCGCGGCGGTCATCCCAGATATCCTTGAGAATATTCGTCATCTGAAGACCCTGACCGAAGGAAACGGCCAGGCGCCGCAGTTCTGCCCGCTTCTTCACCAGTTCAGGGCAATGAATGCAAAACAGGTCCGTGAGCATCTCGCCCACCACACCCGCAACCACGTAGCAGTAGGCGCCCAGCTCCGTCAGGTCCTTCAATCCCCGCAGACTCCTGTTGCGCTGAAACTTGGGCATACCCGTGCACATGACGGTGAGACAGCGTGTCAGCGCTTCCTGCTCCTTGTCGCTGAAGCCATGCGTCACGCGGATCACCTTGGCCGCATTGCGCACCAGCTCCTTCTCGTCGGGCAAGGCGTCGGAGGACAGCAGCGGCGCCACCTCGGCAGCGAATTCCCCGGCGTCCTCCGTTCCCCTGATGACGGACAGAAAGCGCTGATGAAACGCTTCCTTCCTCTGCTCCCCCAGTCCGGGATCGTCTTCGATCGTGTCGGCAATCCGGCACAGCAGATAGGCATTGGTCACCACCCTGGACAAGCGCGCCGGCAATACGGGAATTGTCAGCGCAAACGTCCGTGAGACGCCCGGAAGGATGAAGTCCTGGTAGTTGCGGTCCACCAGGTATTCGGCTGCCGCCTGGCTTGGTGTGGGTTTGACCAGCATGAGGAATCCGTGGGAGCTGACCAATGGTACGATTGCCAGCGATGGTATCACAGGCCCCCGAACACGGATTCGAGCACAGGGCCCGGCACTATGTGAGCCGGGTCAATACCCGTCTGGACCAGGCCCTGACCAGCGACGGCGGTATTCCCGAACAACTCGTCGATGCGATGCGGTACTCGGTGTTGGGGCCCGGCAAAAGAGTTCGTCCGCTGCTCACCTATGCCAGCGGCGAACTCTTCGGCCTGGCCGCCGAACGGATCGATTCGATCGCGGTCGCGGTGGAACTGGTGCACGCCTATTCGCTTATCCACGACGACCTGCCCGCCATGGACGATGACGACGTTCGCCGCGGGCGCCCGACCACGCACCGGAAATACGGCGAGGCCATGGCGATTCTCGCGGGGGATGCCCTTCAGGCACGGGCCTTCGAGGTCCTGTGTCGGGACCTGGCGGGAACCGGGGCAACAGGAACCAGAGTGATCGGGTGGCTCGCCGCAGCGGCAGGGCCGACCGGGATGGTCGGAGGGCAGGTTCTCGATCTCCAGGCCGAAGGACAGCGCGTGGACGAGGCGGTACTTGCGAACATCCATCGCCGGAAAACGGGCGCGCTGATTCGGGCCGCCATCATGATGCCCGGCGAGCTGGCCGATACCGTACCGGAGACCGTTCGCCTGCTGGATGAGTTTGCCGACAATATCGGTCTGGCGTTTCAGATCAGGGACGATCTGCTGGAAGTGGATTCCGACGCGGCGGCCATCGGCAAGAGCACCGACTCTGACAAAAGGAAAGAAAAATCCACCTACCCGTCGATCCTCGGCGCGGACGGCGCCCGCAGGCGAGCGGAAGAAGTATACGTCTGCGCCATGGCACCATTGGACAGGCTCGGTGACGGTGCCTCCGGGTTGCGCTGGATCGCCGACTTTATCGTCAACCGCTCGCGGTAGCCGCAACAGGCCATGGATACGAGGGTTGCAGACGCGTGCCTGTCCACGGCGGTGCGCGCCTTCAACAAGGGTGATCGGGTTCTGCGTGGACTCGGGCATGGTCCGCCGCAACTCAGGCCCGAACTGCTCCTGAGGAGCGCCAGGCGGCGCACCGGTCTGACCGACGTGGGCGTACAGGGCATTTCCGCAGCGCTGGAGCGCCTGGTGGAGGCACTTGAGCGTGAAGCCGGACTGACGCTCTTCGGACGCCTCACGACCCGCCGTCACCTGGTGAGCCTGCTGGAAACGGCCCTCCTGCTTCAACAGGATCGCAACCAGTCTCCCGCAGTCGAAGAACAGCGGATCACCGCGCCGGTCTTTATCGTGGGGTTGCCGCGGACCGGTACGACGCTGCTCCATAACCTGTTGGTCCAGGACCCGGATACACGAGCCCCGCTGACCTGGGAGACAATGTTTCCCGCAGGCTACCCGGAGTCGCCGGCGGCGATTCGAAGAGCACAGTGGAAGGCTTCAGCGCGACTGGCCATGGCAAACCGGATCGCACCTGATTTCCGGCGCATCCATCCGCTGGGATTCGACCGGCCCGAGGAATGCGTGGCGCTGATGGCGCCGGCATTCACCAGCGCACTGTTCCATACGTTGTACCGGGTTCCGTCCTATCAGGACTGGTTCGAGTCGGATGGCCAGGACCCGGGATTTGAAATGCATTTCCGCGTACTGCAGCAGCTTCAGGTTCGCCGGAGTCCGAGGCGGTGGGTCCTGAAGTGTCCGGCCCATCTCTTCAGCCTGGAAGCATTGCTGCGGCGCTACCCGGACGCCCTGCTGATTCAGACCCACCGTGACCCGCTGCGGGCAATACCCTCCATCGCCAGCCTCAATGCTACGCTGCGCGCCGCATTCAGCAGTCATGTGGACCCCGGGGAGATCGGCCGGGACTGCGCCCTGCGATGGAGTCGGGCGTTGCAACAATTTCTGCGCCGGCGCGAATCGCTCCCTCAGGACCGGGTCATGGATGTGGCATACGCCGAACTTGCCGCATCACCCGTCGCCACCGTGGAACGCATCCATGACCATCTCGGCTGGCCGTTTCCGCCCGGCGCGAGGGAGGCCATGCGTAACTACCTGACGGCCCATGCCAGGGACGCAAGTGGAGTGCACCGGTACTCACTGCAGGCCTTCGGGCTCGACGCCGGCCAGGAGGCACAGCGCTTCGCGCACTATTGCGAACGTTTCGATATCGAAAGGGAAGCATATCCCGAAAACTCGCGCAATCACCCTGAAGCGAGCGGGAGTCTAATCCAATACCGAAATGAGCCTGAACGGGGAGGTTGACTTGAAGTGTAGGCGGAGTCGGGATCGGTATTGAAAGTACCTCTATCCTGGGGCACGGACGGTCTCGATACAAGCCCCG